>SAMEA104315420__coassemble_140_pt1 | contig 74224 bp, 67 predicted proteins | sample SAMEA104315420__metabat2_low_PE_049 | metagenome-assembled genome bin SAMEA104315420 (sample SAMEA104315420) | gut metagenome | biome: Monkey gut; feature: monkey-associated habitat; material: faeces | place: China | collected 2013
CCAGTGCTTCGCACCTGTCGTTAGTGCTGTGGCATGTCTGATTTCAAGCCGAAGCTTGAATCAGCCACACCACATCACCAACGCCGCCCTCTTACGAGGTCGGTGGCATCGCCAAAAGGATAAAAACCGCTCGCCTTCGGCGAAAAACCAATCTTCAGAAATCAGATTATCCGAAAACGCGAATAAAAAGAGGCCCGAATGCGTTATGCATGGTGGAATACGATAATTGCGTCTGTATCATATAACTATTAATAAATGTGTTATATTGATTGTAGGCGGATGTGAAAAATCACGCCCCTACCCAAATGTTGGTTATCGTTTTGAGAAATTTGATGCGGTTTTTTACTAAGAAATCATTTTGTCATCAGGGGTTTTTCGCCGTGAAACGGCGAGCGGTTTTTATCCTTGGAGCAACGTGGAAGGCCCTCGTAAGAGGGTGGCGGAGGGATTGTGTGGTTGGCGGCATGGAAACTCGTTTCCAATGACGCAAAGCGCACAGTCGCACCGCCAAATGCGAAGCATTCCACGTTGCTCCAAGGCTATTTTTTGTGTTTTTGTTTTTGATTCCATTCACAATTCGGCAACATTGCATAATCTATCCCCAGGAATTTTCCACTGAACCATAATCCCTCACAAGATACACCCAAAACAAAAGGCGGCTGAACCGAATCAGTCGCCTTTTCTGTTGCCTTTTGTGGAGATGGAGGGGATTGAACCCTCGTCCAAACGTGGAACTAATAAGCTTTCTACATGCTTAGTCTTGACTTGGTTTTCGTCGATAGGCAGGATCAAGACCACCAACCTAAAGCTTATTCTCTAAATTTCGCCAAATCCGCGAGACTCGAATCCAGCTATTCCCGAAATTCCTGCACCGCCATATCGATACGCCTCGGAAAAAGGGCAATCGGGCGATGTCTCGTTACTACCTCCTTGGGTAGTAATAAAGCCAACTTACTGTACTTCGGTTAGGCAGCGAGAGCGTAGTTGTTTTCGCCATTTAAATTTGTCAATGACTGAGATTATAGAGCCTTGCCATTGTCGCTCTGCATGCTTACTTACCACCTCTACACGCTGTCAAAGCCATGTCATCCCCATGTAGTTTGATAAGTGGTGCAAAATTACACTATAATTCCGAAATAGAAAAATTGAAATGCAGTTTTTTTGTTGAAAGTTCTACAAAAAGCACTAATTTTGCATTATGAACATTCGAAACCTCATTATATTTTCATCAATAGCACTTGGTCTGTTTAGCAGTTGCGACAGAGGATCCGATATTGGAAACTATAAACTGAAGATTAAATCTGAAATTGCCGACTCAGATAGCGTGAAAGTGCTGGTGTATGATTCCGACTACAATCACCTGCGCACACTGAATGCCGGCAAACTCAAAAACGGAACGCTCACACTTTCGGGAGAAATGCAGCAGCAAACCATCGCCTTGCTCGACTATGGCAAGAAAGAACCTATCACTTTCATTCTCGAAAAGTGCGAAACAGAAATCACCATCGGAAAGGACAATGTGATTATCTGGGGCGGCAAAGCCAACCACGAATACCTTTCAAGGTGCAAAAACATTTACACGCTCGACATGCAACTCAAGAAAATCGAGAACGACTATCGCAAAGCGTTAGCCGATTCGTCGCTCAACCCTGCAAAGGAGAAGAAACTATTGCAAATTCACAAAACCCTTTCCGACTCGCTGCAGCACACCATTCTACATGCCATTAACGGCAACGATGAAGTTGGGCAGCTCATCAAGGAGAAATTCTTCAATCGCTTAGACACCACAAGTTTGAAGCAAATCAAGTAACCAAAGCATCAGCATCATATATAAAATAATTAAAGCCACCCTAATGGATGGCTTTAATTTATTGCGAATATATTTTGTAAATATTATTCAGCTGGAGTTGCTTCAACTTCTGCTTCTGGTTCAGCTTCTGCTACAACTTCGAAAGGAATTACAGCAGACACTTCCTTGTGGAGCTTAACGATAGCTTCATACTTGCCGAGTTCTTTAACTTGGTTCTTCACAACGATAATCTTGCGATCGATGTTGTGACCGAGCTTTTCAAGAGCTTCAGCAATTTGAATGTTGGTGATTGAACCATAGATGGTGCCCTTGTTGCTCACCTTAGCGGTAAGAGTAAGAGCTACATCCTTCAGGCTTTCAGCCACAGCTTCAGCATCAGCTTTGATCTTAGCGAGCTTGTGAGCGCGTTGACGTTGGTTTTCAGCCAACACCTTAAGTGCAGATTCAGAAGCGATAACTGCCTTGCCTTGTGGAATAAGGTAGTTACGACCGTAACCACTCTTTACTTCAACTACATCATCCTTGTATCCAAGGTTGTTGATATCTTCTTTTAAAATAATCTTCATAAAAACTTTCCTCCTTTTTTAAATTATTTCATCAAATCGGTAACGTAAGGAAGCAAAGCCAAGTGACGAGCACGCTTAACGGCTTTAGCAACTCTTCTTTGGAACTTCAGAGAAGTACCGGTGATGCGACGAGGAAGAATCTTACCCTGCTCGTTCAAGAATTTCTTCAAGAATTCAGGATCCTTATAGTCGATGTACTTGATACCGCTACGTTTGAAACGGCAATATTTTTTCTTCTTGGTGTCCACTGAAAGTGGAGTGAGATAACGGATTTCTGATTGTTGTGCCATAGTTTAAAACCTCCTAAAATTAAGCATTGTTTGATTCTTCAGCTGGAGTTTCTTCAGCCTTTACTTCTTTAGCACTCTTCTTCAAGCCACGACGCTTAACAGCATATTCGTGAGCAAACTTGTCGAGGTGGAAAGTGAGGAAGCGGAGTACGCGTTCGTCACGACGATAAGCAGTTTCGAGTTTTGCAACTACGGTTGGCTCTGCATCGAATTCCAACAAAGTGTAAAATCCGGTAGTTTTCTTTTGGATTGGATAAGCGAGCTTGCGCAAACCCCAATTTTCTTCGTTAGCAATTTCTGCACCATGTTTGGTGAGAACTGCTTTGAATTTCTCTACCGCTTCCTTCATCTGAGGCTCAGACAAAACGGGAGTTAAAATGAAAACGGTTTCGTAATGATTCATATTACTTTAAATGATTAAAAATTAATAATTTGCCTTTTGTTGTCCAAAAAGCGGTGCAAAGTTAGTAATTTTTCGCCAAACCGCCAACAAAAAACACCTGAAAATTCGGAGATTATCTTCAATTTCAGGTGTTTTTTCATGTCAATATCAGAATTTCGTTTATTTTCCAAGCAGAATTTCATTGATTTTCTTGGCAATCACTTCCTTGGGGTAGAGCCCGGTTAAAGTTTTGGGCGTTCCTTTTTTAGGGAAAAACACCAAGAATGGCACGCTGCGCACTTGCAGGGCTTGAGCAAGCGGTTTGTTTTTATCCACATCCACGCTGTAGAAGTCCACCTTGCCCTTGAATTGCTTCGCCAATTCGTCGAGAATGGGGGCGAGCTTTCGACATGGACCGCACCAAGTGGCGTTGAAATCAACCACGGCAGGTCGATTGCCTTTGAAATGGAATGAGGTGTCCTGCTCCAAGATGAAGCCAATCTTCTCGGCAAACTGCTCCATGTCTATTTCTTGCACCTTGCCCTTAATCTGGGCACTGGCACAAAGCACGGCAACGCTTGCAATTAATGTTAAAACGATTCTTCTCATAACCTATAATTGTTATTGTTTATTGATGCTCTGGACGCAAGAGGTCGTTGACAGTCTTTACCGGGTTAAAGGTTTCGATAGGCACTTCCACAAACACGGTAATCCAGTCGCTCATCGATCCGTTCCACAATCCTGGCAACTCAAGTGCCTTGATGTCAACGCCATTTTTCGACTTCATGCTAATCAAACCAGTGTCAGGGTCAACAAATTCCTTCAAATTGAATTTCTCGCCCTTATAGTCTTTCAAATAGCACACCAAATCCACAGGATTGAAGTGTGTGCCGCTGTTCATTAATGCCACAGCATTGGGATTTGACGAGTCAATTTGTGCCGATTCGAGGATTTGTGGTGAATAAGTGCCGTCAGGGTTATATACCAAATATGGGCCGCCGCCGGGTTCGCCTTCGTTTTTCACCACGCCGCACACACGAATTGGGCGGTTGAGTTTCGCCTTGATGTATGCGCATAGTTGCTCATTATCCATTTCTGCAGTTTTTTCGGAATGAATCGAGAGTTCATTTTCCAAGTATGCGAGCATCGACTTGAGTTCTTCCACTGTGCATTCGCCAGCCTCAATCTTTTGAAGCATGGCTGCTACCTTTGCTTGAATTTCCACCAGATAGCCGGCAATCACACGTTTATATTTTGTGGTTGTGGCACGGAACTTCGATGGCACCACATTGTCGATATTCTTGATGAATACTACAGCTGCGTCACGTTCATTCAGGTTCTCAATAAGCGCACCATGGCCAGCAGGGCGGAACAGCAGTTCGCCATTTGGCTCACGATATGGCGTGTTATCCATATTCACGGCGATAGTATCAGTCGATGATTTTTGCTCCGACATGGTCACATTATATTTCACGCCCCACACTTGCTCATAAATTGACAATTTAGTCGCCAACAGTTTTTCAAATTCCGCTTTATGCTCTGGCGAAACGGTGAAGTGCAAATTCACCTTGCGGTTTTTGTCAGCGGCATATTGTGCGCCTTCCTCCAAATGCTCTTCAAGTGGAGTGTGGGCATTGCCGCCAGTGGTTTTATGGAATTTTAGCAAAGCCTTTGGCAAGAAACCATAGTTCAAACCTTCAGGTTCAAGCATCGCTTTCACCACGTCCACATACCTTCCTGCCGACATCAGTTCTTGCACATTTGAGCGATAGAGTTTTCTGCAAGCGTTGTTCAAGTCGGCATAGAATGCAAATTTTGTGATGTTTTCAAAATACTCCTTTTCAAAATCAGTGGTAGGCGCATCTTTTCCCGACGAAGCGAAAGCAAACATATTCTTAAACATACGGCTTGCCGCACCAGAGGCTGGCACAAATTTCTCAATAGTCTTGCCTGTCTGTTGGAAATCCGACCATGCTTTCACACAAGCGGCTGTTTCTTCGGGCGAGAATGCCTTGATTCCATTGCCGATGGTAGCAACAGCGTTGATTTTCAAAAATGGGAAACCCACTTCAAAGCGCTTCAGTTGAGCGTCAATCATTTCGACTGTGATACCTTTCTTCTCAATGAATGCCAAATCAGAGGTAGATAACATAGCAATAATTCAATAATTTATAAAGTTTTTCGTTTAATTTAATATTCCGTAATGGCAACTTAATTAGTTTGTCATTTGTAAAGTTAAGCATTTTATTTTAATTTTGGGGTGAAATTTAGACAATAATACGTGCAAAATGAACACAGACCTCAAATATTTCAACGAAGAAGAGAAGAAAAACGTCGCAGCCCATGTAGAGGCTTTGCGATCAATGCTTGGTAGCGAGCTTGGTGAGTCTGATTTTCAGAATGTGTACCGGGTGATTGCCGAGGGCATTGAAGCTGGCCACATCAAGCGCGACAAATACGGCATTAATCCTGTGGAGCGCAGCCTATGCACGGCTTGCCTTGTGAACGAACTCATTGCTCCCGACCGCAACATCACCATCGCCACGTTGCTCTACAATCTCTCTCGCGAGGGCTTCGTGACGGAAGAACAGATCAAAGATATGTTCGGCTCGGATGTGTCAAAGCTGGTTCATGGATTGATTAATGTGTCATCACTATATAAAAGACAGGCTGCTGTGGAGAACGACAATTTCCACAAGTTGCTGATGACTTTTGCCGAAGATATTCGTGTGATTATCATCATGATTGTCGATCGCTTGGGGTTGATGCGCAGAATCAATCACCACCCCGACGAGAAGTTTGTACGCGACATATCTTCCGAGGCACGTTACTTGTATGCACCACTGGCTCACCGCTTGGGTCTTTACACCATCAAGTCGGAGCTGGAAGACCTTTCATTGAAATATCTCAACAGAAAGATATACACCCAAATCGCTCAAAAGTTGAACGAGACGAAGCGTCAACGCGATGCCTACGTCACCAACTTTATCGAGCCTATACGCCAAGGACTCGAAAAATCGGGGTTGAAATACGAAATCAAGGGCCGCACTAAGTCAATCAATAGCATTTGGAACAAGATGCGCAAGAAGGATGTGGACTTGAAGGATATGTACGACCTGTTTGCCATTCGCATCATTCTCGACTCGCCAAAGGAGCAGGAGAAGCGTGATTGCTGGACGGCGTATTCCATCGTCACCGACATCTACACCGCCAACGTATCGCGCCTGAAGGACTGGATTTCGATGCCGAAGTCTAACGGCTACGAGTCGCTCCACATCACCGTGCGAGGACAGGAAGATAAGTGGGTGGAGGTGCAGGTGCGCACGAAGCGAATGGACGAGATTGCCGAGCGTGGACTTGCCGCACACTGGAAGTACAAGGGCATCAAGAGTGAGGGCGATGTGGACATGTGGATGAACAATGTGCGCGAGGTGCTTGAGGCTGGCAGCGATGGTCAAATGGGGCTGATTCGTGAAATGAACATGAACCTTTATGATAAAGAGGTGTTTGTGTTCACTCCGAAAGGCGACCTCTTTAAGTTGCCACTGGGCTCTACCGTGCTCGACTTCGCTTTCCACATTCACTCGAAAGTGGGTTGCACTTGCATCGGCGCAAAGGTCGATGGCAAAAATCAGAAGTTCAACTACAAACTGAAAAGCGGCGACACTATCGAGATTCTCACATCCACCAACCAATCGCCACGACAAGACTGGCTCAACTTCGTGGTTACCTCTAAGGCACGCAACAAAATCAAACAAGCCGTCAACGAGGAAAAAATGAAGAAGGCGGATATAGTGCGCGAAATGCTCGAACGCCGTTTCAAGAACCGTAAAATCGATGTTGACGAAGCCTCGTTCTCTAAATATGTGAAAAAGAGGGGATACAAGTCGATTATCGACTTTTATGTAGAAATTGAGTTGGGCAATATCGATGCCAACGAGGTGATAGACGGTTACGCAGAGTTCATCAAGCCTGTTGAGCAAGTGCTCACCCACGAGACTGCCGATAAGTTTGTGCTCCAAAGCAAGGTGCAAGACACCGACGACACCGACTCGGATATCCTGATTATAGGCAACGATGTGAAAGGCATCAACTACAAGTTCTCAAAGTGCTGCAATCCAATCTATGGCGACAAGATTATGGGTTTCATATCCAGTTCCGGAGCCATTAAAATCCACCGCATGGACTGTGGCAACGTGAAGAACTTGATGGAGAAATACCCTTACCGCGTTATCAAGTCGCAATGGTCGGGCAAACTTGGCAACCAGTTCGCCGCCACGCTGAAAGTAGTAGGGCAGGACGACATTGGCATCGTTACCAACATCACTTCGCTCATCAACAAGGAGGGCGACACCGTGCTGCGCAACATTTCCATCAACTCTAACGACGGACTTTTTGAAGGGCACCTCGTGATCGGCATCAATAGCCTCGATCACCTCTCCACTTTAATCCAAAAAATCCAAAATCTCCGAGGCGTAAAAGAAGTCACCCGCCTCTCCCATTAAAGCACCGACACAAAATGCACCATCTTGGTTAATAACCATTTACAGCGGACGCAAGATTATTGCGTCCGCTTCCTTTTTAACACAAAACCTAAACCTAATTTAACCACAAAAGCCACAGAATTTTTAACCCAAATCAAGTTCACCAATTAATAGAAGATAAGTATTTGCGCAATTTCAAATACCAATTTTTAGGTATTGCCAAAACACATAAGCCCCCGTAATTTTGCAACAGAAAACAATGATAATCACAAGATTGAAACTTCAATTGAAATATAATAACAAAAAAAAAGAATAACATGAAGAAAATTTTTACTCTTGCTTTAGCCACTCTGATGGCAGGTAATATGATGGCACAAATGCATGGCGTGTTGAACTTCGCAGGCGCATCTACCGCCAAAGTTCTGAACCAGAATGTAGAAAACCCAAGCGACACCGTGAAGTTTGAAATGGTGAACGCTGCTTCTGGTAATATCACTCTTCCAAATATCACCAATGACAATTTAGTGATTTCCTCATTCACTATCGCAAATGTTGCATTCACGATGGGTGCCAACCATGTGGTAACTATGCCCGACCAGACATTCGCAACCAAAGTTACTGTTGGCGGCGAAGAAAAGAATATTACAGGTTCTTCGCTCAAAGGTACATACAACATGGCAGACAACTCCTTGACACTGAATCTCACATTCAAATATGGAGCAATGCCATTCGACATGACCTACAGCATCAAGGCATACTATATTAAGCCAGTGGCAAGCGCGATTACTGTCAACGTTGGCGGTGCATTCAATTACACCAATGAAAACGTTAGCTACAGCGTGCGCAAGTATATCGACAACAATGTGGAAAAAGTGGATGTGGAAATTCCCACCTACACACTCGACAACACCGTGATGGGCAACCTCACACTCGGAACCTATACAGTGAAAGGTTTGACCTACGACGAGGAGAAGGGTGGATTCTACCGCGACTACAAGAATGACGGACTTAAATTCCACTTCACAGCCGAAACAGGCGGAAAAAAGACTATGGACGGCGACTATTCGTTCAACCCTGAGAAGAACAACAATATTCTTGTGAAATACAACGGCAACAAGGTGGAAGACATCGTCAACACTTTCCAAATGGGAGCCATGCCATTTTCTATTGTTTCTAAATTCGACACAAATTCCACTGGTATCACATCTGTCACAAACGATGAGAAAAGCAACAAGATAAACGATGGCAAAATCTACAACATCTATGGACAGGTAGTAGGTGAGGACTATAAGGGAATTGTAATTATTAACGGAAAGAAGTATCTTAAGAGATAAGGTATTATTGATGAAAAATATTTTTATACTATTCGTTGCTGCGGTGAGTGTTTCGGCACTCACCGCTTGCAACAATCTTTTTGACGATATTTACGACAGGCCTCAAGAAATTGTTCCTGCAAAAGGACAGGTCATAATCGACGCAACAAGTTGGACAAATTGGTATTATGTGGACCTCAATCGCTTACATCAACTCACCCTTGAAGGCAACGAGGAAGCACTAATTAAAGCACAAACAGAGTTTGAAGCCTATCCTATTCCGATGGAGGCAACAGGCGATAGGGTTGACACACCGACTCCTGGAGAAGAAAACTCCACCATAACGCAAGGCAAAAAACCAGGGCAATACATGTATTGGTTCGATGTGTTTGGCGCGGGTATAAAGAATAACACATTTTCCCACTTCACACCCACAGCCGAACAGGCAGCACCTGATGATTGGACCTTTGCCGTACATCGCAACAACGTTAGGACCAACGGTGGTGCTGTATTTGAAACCACATACACCTCAATGGCACAATTGCCAGAGAGTAGCGAAGCGTTCAAAAACATGAAGTTCGTCGAGGACGAATGGACTGAGAACGAAGTGTGGGACAGCCAAGAGCAGATGCTTCTTGGTTACGTTCCCTCGCAAGGCATTGCCATAAATCGTGTGCTTTCATCGTGGTTAAGCATGGAAATTCCGCCTATGCCTCCGGCCTTCAGCCTGAACAACCATGTGTTTATATTGCGACTAAAGGACGGCACGTATGCAGCTTTGCAACTTGAAAACTATCTCGCACCTAACGGTACAAAATGTTATCTTACAATCAATTATAAGTACCCCTATTAAGTTAGGTGACGCTTCAGAAAAGAATTATGCAGAAACAAATATTTTTCTCAATACTGATGGCAGTAGTCGCATGCCTATCGTCATCAGCACAGGATGCATACACTGACACAATCTATCGAAAGTTCGACCTTGACGAGGTGGTGGTGACTGGCACACGCACTCCTAAGTTTTTAAAAGACACCCCCATACAGACTCGTGTAATCAACGCAAAAGAGATTGCCCGACTCGATGCAACGAATGTGCAGGATCTCCTGCAGCAAGAATTGCCTGGGGTTGAATTCACTTATGCTATGAACCAACAGACTCACCTTAATTTCTCTGGTTTTGGCGGACAAGGAGTGCTCTTTCTCGTCGATGGCGAACGACTTGCTGGTGAGACTATGGACGATGTGGATTTCACCCGATTGAGCATGGACAACGTGGAACGAATTGAAATAGTGAAGGGCACGGCATCGGCTCTCTATGGAAGCAATGCCACAGGTGGCGTGATAAATATCATCACGAAGAAAAGCCAAAAACCTGTAATACTCAACGTGAACGCACGATATGCCAAGCACAATGAGCAGCGCTACGGTGGAACCTTCGGGCTGAATGGTAAGCACTGGAACAATATGTTCACAGTGAATTTCAACCAAATGGACAACTACGATGTGCACAGTGCGTCCAACCCGGTCACGCGCATTATCTCAACTGTGTATGGCGATAAGACCATCAATTTCAAGGACCAACTGGTATGGAGTCCCAACAAGAACTTTCATCTTTCAGGACGGGCAGGATATTTCTTTCGCGAAACTGTGAGGTCAGCCGACCAGCCTGAGCGATACCGCGACTTCTCTGGGGGACTGGGTATGAAATGGAACATTTCCGAGCACGACGTTTTGCAGGCGAACTATGCGTTTGACCAATACGACAAATCGGACTATCAACGCATCACCAAGCTCGACATTCGCGACTACAGCAATGTGCAAAACTCACTACGACTGCTCTACAATCACACGTTCGATAGGGGAGATGTGCTCACCCTCGGTTCCGACTTTATGTACGACTATCTCTACAACACTAACTTGGAGAACGAAACGCGTAACCAAAACTCTTGGGACTTGTTTGGACAATACGACTGGCGTATTTCCGACCAATGGGAGGCTGTGGGAGCCGTGCGTTATGACTATTTCTCAGATGGTAAGGAGTCGCACGTTACGCCAAAACTCAATGTCTGCTACAAACCTATCTACAATCTCTCAATTCGTGCTGGATATGGTATGGGATTCAGAGCACCAACTCTGAAAGAGAAGTATTATAATTTCGATATGGCGGGCATCTGGATTGTTGAGGGCAATGCTAATCTAAAATCGGAAGTGAGTCACAATTTCAATCTCTCAGCTGAATACACCAAAGGGCACTACAATCTCACAGGTTCAGTATATTATAATAAGGTTAAGAATAAACTCGCAACTTCGGCTCCATACTTCAAGACGCCCAACGACAAACTGCCATATTTGCCCTACGCCAACCTCGACGATTATAGCGTTTGTGGTGGTGAAATTGGAGCGCAGGCAAAGTGGAACAATGGTTTAGGAGCGCGACTGACTTATGCCTACACTAAGGAACAGCTTGCAAAGGATAAAGATGGGCACACCATCAACAACCAGTATATACCAGCACGTGAACATGCACTAAACGCTCGCGTAGATTTCGACAAGCAGCTCAGTAAAAAATATGGGTTGAACATTGCGCTTCAAGGTCGTGTACTTTCTGGAGTAGAAAATGTGGAATACAAGGACTACTACGACGTGAGCAAGGGAACTATCACTGTGGAATATCCTGCCTACACTATTTGGAAACTCTCGGTCGTGCAGCGTGTGGGAAATGTGGTTAAGGTGACCGCTACTTTGGATAATGTATTCGGATATAAACCCAAATATTATTATCTCAATAGTCCAATAACCGACGGTGTCAATTTTCAGATTGGCATGTCGATAGATATAGATAAACTATTTTAAACACTTTAATGTTATATACGATTATGAAATCAAATTGGTGGAAAGCAATAGCATCGTTTCTTTTGGTACTCTTTACAATGCCTTTAGGACATGCATTGATGATGATAATGGAAAAGACAATGACACCTGAGGCATTGCACTATTCGGCATTCTTTATGGGGTTGGTTGGTCTGTTAATTGTAATTGCTGGCGTGTTTGTTAAAGGTGACACTAAACAGACGCTATTCGGATTAATCGGAGGTCTGCTATTCTGGACTGGATGGGTGGAGTTCCTATTTCAATACTACGCCACTCGATGGGGTACACAACCCGAAATTGAGAATGGCGAGATTGTGACAAAACCCGAATATCTCATCTTGCCTGCGACCTTTGGCATGTGGATGATGGTGATGACTCTTTACATTTTCTCAACTAAAAACGGTTGCAACTTCATTAACTGGTGGCAACGAACACTGTTTCGCTCACGCAAAAACGAAATTGCAGCACGCCCTATGACACACCACACAAGCATCGTCACATTCATGGAGATAAACATGATTTTGTGGTCAAGTTACTTGCTCCTGATGTTCTGCTACGACAAAAACTTCCTCGGCGATCACCATCCTGTTACAAGTATCGTGGCTGCGGCTTGTCTGCTCGGTAGCATTTTCATTTTCAAGAAGCAACTGAAACTGTCAGCATGGGGCGCCAACATACGCATGGCTATAGCTACGGTTGTGGTTTTCTGGGTGCCAGTAGAAGTGCTCGGACGTCTTGACTTCTTCCATGAGTTTTGGGTTGAGCCTCAAGAATATGCCACACAGATGATTTGCATTCTCGCATCATTCATTGTGCTGCTGGGATATATTGTACTTTCTGCAAGAAAGAAAAAAGAAAAAACAAAAAAAGAATAATTGATGAAGAAAGGCACTTGGAGAAAGCACCATAAATGGTTGGGGCTCGGCATGACGTTTTTCTTGCTGATGTTTTGCGCCTCGGGCATTCTGCTTAATCACCGTCAACTCATCAAGGAGGTGAACGTGAGCAGGAAGTTTCTGCCCAGCCGTTATGAGTTCAAAAATTGGAATGGCGGACTGCTGAGAGGCACTCTCGACATTGGTAACACATCTACATTCGTTTCTCACCAAATTACTGACTCGAGCCACACCGTTCTGCTATATGGCAACGGCGGCATCTGGCTCACAGACTCCAAGGCCTCATTCTTCAAAGATTTCAACAAAGGACTGCCCACTGGTGCAGACTTACGCCAAATCAGGAATGTAGTGAATATTGAAAGTGACGGATATGGTAGCAACTTATTTGCCGTATCTCCGTTCGCCCTTTATCGCTACGGCAATCATGGTGCATGGAAAGAGATAAAGATGCCATTAAGCGACAACGATAAGTTCACCGACATTGCTTGCCATGGCGACACGCTTGTGGTGCTGAGTCGTTCGTTCATATTTACTTCTCTCCCTCCATACGATTCATTCTCACGAATTGAAATTCACGCGCCAAGTGATTACGACGGTAAGGTGTCGGCGTTTCGCACGGTATGGTTGCTGCATAGCGGCGAATTGTTCGGTACGGTTGGAAAACTCGTTGTCGATGCCATAGCCGTTGTTCTTGTATTGCTGTGCATCACAGGAATTGTTTTTTGGATGAGACCAAAACATAAATTCTGGCTAAAAAAATCGCTCAGACTACACAACAGCATAGGGCGATACACCATTGTCCTTACACTACTGGTAGCCATTACTGGTTGGTGCCTACGTCCGCCTGTGATGATTCCATTAGCGTTAAACAAAATTCCTGCAATTCCAGGCACTTCCCTCAAAAGCCCAAATCCATGGAACGACAAACTGCGCATGATTGCGTACGATGACACGTGCCACGACTGGCTTCTATCGACCTCAGAGGGTTTCTATTCCCTGAATTTGCAGCAGAGGACAGCAAAGAAGATTGACTCAGCCCCGCCCGTAAGCGTGATGGGGTTGAATGTGTTGCAAAAAGATGATGCTGGCAGATGGCTTTGTGGATCATTCAGCGGATTGTTTATCTGGGATAGACAGCACCATACTTCCACCGACTATTTCTCTGGAAAGCCAGCACCAAAGCACCAAGGACCGCCCTTCGGCAAGAAAGCAATTGCTGGCATGAGTCAAGACTTCTCATCGCCCGTGATAGTGGAATATGATGAAGGCTCATCATTTGCCACTCAACCAACAGAGATGAACCAACTCCCCATGTCGCTTTGGAATGTGGCACTTGAAGTGCACAGTGGAAGAATATTCATCGGCTCCATAGCCACATATATTTTCATCTTCGTGATGGGCTTCCTCGCCATCTGGTGCCTATGGTCAGGCTATCGCATCAGAATTAAACGTCCTTGACACAACCCCAAGTATTTATCCAAAAGCTATGTTTTGCTTTAGAAGCAAGCTTCTATATAAAACCATTATCTACCTTTTTAGTGTTTACACATCACTTTTCAAGAATTATTTTTGCAAAGAGTTCATTGAAAGAATATTAGAGGCTTTTAGCATGTTTAGTGTTTCAGGTGTTTCAGGTGTTTCAGGTGTTTCAGGTGTTTCAGGTGTTTCAGGTGCTTCAGGTGTTTCCTTTTTGTGAAAATTTGTGCTAATTTGTGGCTGTTCAAAAGTTTTAATCAGTGGTTTCCGACAATATCATCTGCATCAATTCTTCGTTCGCTTTATTGTTCACCGATGCGCTCCTCACTTCCGACAGATAGTCGAGTGTTGCGGAACATTCGCCAGTAATATCCACCCCAATTACTTCCTCGTGAGCATAGATAATGCGAAGCACGGCTTGAAGTTGAAGCAGTGTCATATCACCATTGGTCCAGTCCGTAACGGCATCTTGCTTCCTAAGCACATCCTTGTCTATTGAAATGTAAACAGGTTCGTGAATCAGTTTACCCGCCTTTGATGGCCATGCTTGATGGTGGTCAATTTCGGCTTGACTGTAAAACATAACCTTCTCTCTCAAGTGTGTAGGCACTTCATGTATCAACTTGTCAGACGCTCCAACAATGATGATATTTTTCACATAAGGATTATTCTCAAGCACATCAGTCACCCAGCCTCCACAAGAAACCACGCCCTCCCATAGCGGACGCTGCATATCGGGGTGGTGGTCAAGAACAATCAAAGAAAACGGTTCTTGCAGCTTCGACACCCAATATTCCGTGAGATAATGATAATCACCCGAATCAATAAAATGAAGTGCCTTGGCTGGGTACGGCGCAAGTGTTTTTCGCAACGCATTCCTTCCAACCGCATCACAATAGCAGTCCACACCATTCAGCCCCCGGCAATCAACATGCACAATCTCCCTCTCCGATGCAAACGACTCAAAATCATACACACCCGAAAAATCGACCACAATAATATCCATCCCATTTTTCATACAGCAAAATTATAAAAATCAAATCAATTGTCAATAAAAAACCCACATTTCCTCCCATAAAATCCCACCCCCCACTTTTGAAACCCAATCATTTCATTTCCCTGTGAATATCACCCCAACAAAAACAGTTTAGGCTGTAACCCTTGATTTTACAAGGAATTACAGCCTAACTGACTTATTTCTCTAATAATGGTTGAATAACCTTATTATTCTTCCACTGCTGCCTGCGCCTCGGAGCAATGGTGGTGTGGGTGAGGGGGTTAGGTGGGATGCTCTAAACAAACTCTAAACATTTTCGGGGGCGTGCTATTTTCGGGTGTCGAGCAGGACGGTGATGAGTCGCTCCTTCTCGGCAAGCAGGGCTTCGAGAGAAGCCACCTTTTGCTGAAGGAAGGCATCGCCGGCATTGGTGGCGTTGGTGGTGATGTGGTGTGCAGTCGCTCCTCCAGCCACAGCCACAGCTCCATTGTCGGCAATGGCTGCGCCCGATTCATCGACAGCACAGAAACAAGTGAAAAAATTAAAATCTAATGCCTCACTGATAGCGACCAACTTATCGGTATCGATATTCGAACGCTCCAAAATGCGATTCACATTTTGTTGTGCCACTCCTATTTTCCTACCAAATTCCGATTTAGAAATTCCACGTTCATTGATTATTTGCTCAATGGCCAATCCGATGTTAACAGTTTGAAGTTTCATATCACAAATTATTTATCTAAATCATTTATGTGTTAATATTTCTTAAATCAAGGAAGATAATAAATAATATATGATTTAGGTAAATATTATTTGATTACCTTTGTGCCATAAAGTTACTAAATAGTTACTTAAATACAAGAATAATGGAACTTAAAAAGTTAAAAACAGCATCCCTCAGTGATGCACTAATAGGAATGAAGGTGGGAGAGAGCGCGATCGCTCCAGATGGCTACGCTCGCCGCTCCGTTACGAAAACCTGCTGCGACTTGAAAAAGCAAGGCTACATTTTCACAACAACAACGAAGACTGGCGAGCAGGTGATCACTCGCATTCAATGAGGCGATGAAGACAAAAGAGCCGCCCTGCAAAGGATGCGAAAAGGTGAGGAATCAAATCAACGGCGTGTACTGCACAAGCCTCAAAAGATATGTGCAGCACGTGAAGGAAAAACCCTGTAAAACTGAGAAAAAATGACTACAAGAAAACAAAACTACAACGAGGAATTCGAGGATGTGGACGAATTCAAAATCGCCATCGACGGAATCAAGGACGATATCAAAAACAGCGACTGGAAAGGAAAGGCTCTGATGGCGTACTTTGCAATCAGCTGCGTGGCCGCGTTCCTCGTGTGCTGCTCGGCAAGCCCGCTGGCAATGACGCTCGGCATCGCAAACATGGTGGTGGCGACAAGGGCGTGCCGCCGCAGGTTCAACTGCTTCCGCAACTGAAGGAAAGGAGGAGGAAAGTGGTGCTGATGAAGTTTGCCGACAGGCTGGTGAGCTACGAGCAGTTTATCAACGACCTTGCCGCACGGCTGGTGTATCTGCTCAAGTGCGACGCCGACGACCCCGAATTCGTCTGCCAGCGCAAGGCGTTCGCCATGTTCGGACGAAGGAACGTGGAGCGGTGGCGACAGCAGGGGCTGGCGAGCGCGCACAAGCGAGTGGGCAAGGTGGAGTATCTCACCGCAGAACTGCGACTGCTACAGCGCAGGGAGCAGGACTATTTCAAGAACAACAATAACAAACAAAAATAACAAAACTACATTATGACAACAGAAATTTTCAACGAACTGCTGATGGTGGCGTACATCATCGGCTGTGTGGCAAACGCCGTGGTAATGGCGTGCTTCTATCTCAGCCTCGAACGCGACAGCTCACTGCTGCGTATGCCCAAGTGGTTCCACGCCGTGGCAGTGGCAGTGTGCGTGGCATTCTCTTTCGTGGCGTGGGTCCTGGTGATAGTGGCACGCCTGGCAGACAAACTGGTGAAGAAATACGAGAGAAGGGAGGACAGGAGCAATGAGAAATAAAATGTGCGCAAAATGCCGTGTGAGAAAAGGATGCGTGAGGAAATGCAACGCGGCATATTATTACGAGAGAGGATGGGCGGAAGCAATTGAAGCCGCCGAAAAGTGGGTGGAAGAGAACGCCAGCCGATACATTTTCCTCGAAGAGAAAACAGACGGTGCGCCTTTCACAAAAAAAATATTAGAGAGCAGAATGGCTTTTGACATGAAATCGGAAATGAGAATCAACAAAAAAAATTACGGAGAAAATGAAGCAGAAGAATAGGTTCTGGGTGGCGCGCGACGAGGACGGCGCGCTTTGGCTATACAAGGAGAAGCCTGAGAGAAGCGAGAAGGCAGGAGTGTTCATCGCAAGGAAAAACGGCATCGTGAGCTTGGGGATGGAACTGCTCGACGAGAGAATGTTCGGGGAACTCGAATGGGAGGACGAGCCCATGGAGGTGGAAATGAAGCCAACAACACGGAAGAAATGACTGAGAGCGTCCCAAAGTGCGACCCACTTGGCGTGTACAGCGTGAAGCGTACATGCGCCGTGCTGGAGGTGTGCAAGAAAACACTTCAGAAATACAGACGGCAGGGTATCATCGCACCCATTAACAACAACCCAAAAAGATACAAATACACAGGACAGTCAATAATCGACTGCTGGGAAAAGGTGAAACACTTATGATAGCCAATGTGACAATAGACAAGGTGAGGGAACTTCCTATCGTGGAAGTGCTCTCACACTTCGTGCAAGTGAAGAGGCAGGGCGCAAGCTATGTGTGCTGCTGCCCTTTCCACGGCGAGAAAACGCCGTCGCTCAACATTTCGCCGGCAAAGAACCTGTGGCACTGCTTCGGCTGTGGCAAGGGCGGCGACGCTATCGCTTTCGTGATGGAACTTCAGGGCATCGACTTCCAGGAGGCGGTGACGGAGATTGCGAAGCGGAGCGGCGTGCCGGTGGAATATGTGAAATCGGAAAAGAGCGAGGAACAACAGCAAGAGGATAAACGCCGGGAGGCAATGCTCGTGGCTCTCGCACAGGTGCAGGAGTTCTTCATCGCACAGATGGAGGGCGGCACGGAGGAAGGCGAGAGGGCGAGGGCTTACGCTTACGGACGGTGGCCTCTCTCCTTCTGCCAGAAGGTGGGCATCGGCTACGCGCCGAAAGACGGCAGAACACTGATACAGTACTGCCAGCAGAAGGCAATCCCCATCGACGCGCTGACACAGGTGGGACTGCTGAAGACAGGAGAGGACGGACACGCATACGCACTGCTGCGCGAGCGTGTGACAATCCCTATCTACAGCAGGACGAACAAGATAATAGGCTTCACGGCAAGAGCAATAGGCGAGAGCAAGGTGAAGTATCTCAACCTGCCGAACTCCCCAGTGTTCAACAAGAGCGCGGCGGTGTTCGGCATCAACGTGGCGGCACGAAAGGCAAGGGAAATGGGATTCCTCATTCTCGTGGAGGGTGCGCCAGATGTGCTGCGCCTCCAGTCGCTGGGACTGGGCAACGCTGTGGCAACGCTCGGCACGGCATGGACGGCCGAACATTTCGACACGCTGGAGCGCATCACAAAATCGCTCTGCTTCGTCCCCGACAGCGACCCGCCGAAGAATGGCGACACGTTCGGGGCTGGCTTCCTCGCCGTGATGAGAAACGGAGCGGAAGCCATACGCAGAGGATTCGACGTGACGGTGCGTGAACAGCCGATGGGAACTGACGCTGAAGGCAACGCCACAAAGAACGATGCCGACAGCTATATCAACACGCCCGACACGTTCTATCAGCTGGAGGAAAGGCACTTTGCGGTGTGGCTGGCGGAGAAGCGCTTCGCCAGCGCGTCGACGCTCCTTCAGAAGAGGGAGGCGGTGAACGAGGTGGCACAACTGCTCTCGCACATCGAGGACAGGCTGCTGCTCGACGAGTGCACGGAACAGCTGGCGAAGGTGTACGGCAAGCCGAGGATGTGGCGCGACGCCGCCATGAACGCCAAAGCGGAGAGAGAGGGAAAGGACAGGCAGGTGGCGCAGGTGGAGAATGTGGAGCCTACGCTGAAGGAACTGCTGAAGAAGTTCAACCTCTATATCCGCAACAACATGTATTTCTCGGCAGCCGAGGAACAGCCCACAAGGCTCTCGAACTTTATACTCGAACCGATGTACCATATCAAGGACGACTGCAACGGCACTCGTATCTTCAAGATTCGCAACGAGTACAACGTGGAGGAGGTGGTGGAGTTCAGAGAGGCGGAACTGGTGTCGCTCACCAACTTCCAGCAGAAGGTGGGCAGCCTCGGCAACTTCATCTGGAAAGCGAAAATCGACAAGCTGAACGTGGTGAAGGAACTGCTCTACACACTCACCGACACGGCGGAACTGGTGAAGCAGATGGGATGGGACGCGGTGAACGGTTTCTACACGTTCGGCAACGGAATCCTCAAAGACGGTGAGTTTCTGAAGGTGGACAACCTCGGTATCGTGCGCATCGACGCGGCGCACAAATACTACATTCCAGCCACATCGGTGATGTATCGGCACAATCCCGCCATCTTCCAGTTCGAGCGGCTGTTCACACACGAGAGCCGTAGCGCAATCACGCTTTACGACTTCGCGCAGAAGGTGGTGGACGTGTTCGGCGACAACGGGAAAATCGGACTGTGCTTCCTTTTCGCATCGCTGTTCCGCGACATCATCTATCCCATCAAGAACTGCTTCCCGATTCTCAACCTTTTCGGTCTGAAGGGCACTGGCAAGACTTCTCTCGCCACTACACTGCAATCTTTCTTCATTCACGGCATCGACCCGCCGAGCATAGCCGTTACTTCAATCCCCTCGATGAACGACCGGGTGTCGCAGGTGACGAACGCAATGGTGGTGTTCGACGAGTACAAGAATGACATCGATGAACGCAAAATCGCATACCTGAAAGCGCTGTGGGGCGGCACAGGACAAGTGAAGAAGAATATGAACGGCGACGGAAAGGCGGCGCACACGGTGGTGACCGCCGCCGTGTGCATCTGCGGACAGGACTTGCCCACGCGCGACATCGCTCTCTACAGCCGTGTGATTCACCTCACTTTCTCGCGCCCTTCGTTCACGCAGGAAGAAAGGCGAAGATACGACGAACTGAAGGACATCGGCAACAGAGGTAACACACATCTCGCCATCGAGGTGCTCAACCAGCGAAAGGTGATGGAGAACGGCTTCAAGGCGAACTACTCGCTGGTGCGTAAGGAACTCTCCAACGAACTGGAGAACGAGGAGATCGAGGACCGCGTGCTGGACAACTGGGTGGTGCCGCTCGCCACGTTCCGAACGCTGGAATCCGCACTCCGTCTGCCATTCACATACACGGAACTGTTTGACATCACTCTCGCAGGCATTCGCTATCAGAACGAGGGATGCAAGAAGAACACGGAAATGGCGGAATTCTGGGAGGTCATCGACTCGCTACACTCGCAAGGCCGTATAATCGAGAAGGCACACTTCAGAATCAAGTATCTCACCGAGTTCCGTGCCATCGGCAGAAGCGAGGCGGTGAGGTTCGCAAAGGCGAAGCCGGTGCTCTTCCTGAACGCGCCAGCGGTGTCGTCGCTGTATTCAGGAAGAATCCCAGGTGGCGTGACAGGGGCGAGGACAAACAACTGGGGAACGGTGATGACTTATCTGAAGGTGCAGCCGTCGTTCCTCGGACTGAAGCAGGACCGATTCAACCTGTTGCTGCCTAACGGCACGTTCGACTACAGCATCGAGAACGAGCAAGGGAACTCGGTGAGGAAGATGAAGGTCAACCGGCCAAAGGCGCTTTGCTTCGACTACGAGATGCTGAAGGAGAAATATTCACTCAACCTCGAGACTTCTTCAATGCGCGAGAGCGAGATGGACGACGAGGACGCGACAACGGAAGTGGAACAGCAGACAGAGCAACAGCAGAACGAAATCCCATTCTGACAATCTCCACAATATATAGGTAGATATGACTTCGGGCGAACAACCCGAAGTTTTTTTTAGAGAAAAAACACCAAAAATATGAAGTCGACTATTTTGCGTTGACAGCGTTGACAGCGTTGACATTGTTCATTTTCAAAAACTTATGCGAAAAATGGGCGTTGACAAACGTTGACAAAGGTTGACACTTTTGCCGAAAATCGGAAAATCCATAGCCAAACGTTGACACTTGACTATATATCTATTTTTTATTAAAAAAGATAAGTATTTGTATATCAACAGCTCACACACGCCATTCTGGCAAGTGTCAACGTGTCAACGCTGTCAACCCTTTTTTATATGGCTTCCTCAGACCGCAAATTTTTTTTCTTGGCGGTTTTTCGGGCAGAGCACAGCCGTGTCGCCCATTATCGCCCTACAAAAATAGGCAAAACCACTCATTTTCAGTAACTTTGTACAATAAACCACTCTTCGATGAACGTATATATTGACCTTGACCCTTACCTCGCACAATGGTTCGTGCACGAGCAGGGCGGATGCTCGCCAGTGCATCTGCTCCGTGGCAGTATCGAAAGGTGCGTGCTTGAACAGTTCCTGCAACGCCAGCCAGAGGGCGAGCCGGTGCAGACATATCACGAGGGATGCGTGCCTATCGTAATACCGCAGTTCAAGCACCGTCCGCCTGAAACTTACTGCTATCTGCCGCCGAAAGCGCACGAACTGATGGTGAGCGTCATCCGTGGACGCTTCGACATCGATATGTGGACTTCGCTCAATCGCTTCGTCTCGGTGGTCGGAAGAATCGACGAGATGATATACGCTTTCATGGAGGCGCACGGCATCGAACCTACCGACACGAACTGGAACGCAATCGCTAAACGCTATCAACGGAAGCGCAACAGCTACAAGGCGTATGAAAGAGTGAAAAAAAACCGCAAAAATCAACAGGAATTCAAGGCCTGAAAATATCGGTGATACGATTGATACGGTTGATACGATTGATACGATAAAACAACACGATATGAGAACTTGTGTACACTTGATTCCGGGTATCGCTTTCGTCGGCTGGGTGGATGCCGACAAACTCACGCCCGACATCACTCTCCGCGGCATAGCGCGTATGCCCGTGCCGGTGCTTACGGAAATCACGGAGATTACTGTTTTCGATGACGCGAAATGCGAGTGCGTCACAAATATCGAGGGCGCTTCCACGATAGACACGGCTTCGCTGAAGTTCACCTCCGACGACTCCGTGCCGAAGGACAGGCACATCGCGTTCGTGGTCACCGACCAAAACGGCAAATCCTACATCATCGGGGCGCGTGAGGCTCCTTATCCTATCGTGAAGCGCACTCGGATGATGGGCGTGAGGGGCGGCGACAGCGCAGTGACGGAGTACGACATATCGCACACCGCCATTCGCTCGCTCATCGAATGCGACATTTAATTGAACTTTTCTGGTTATAATAATAAGTTAATTAGTTTTCTTAGTAGTTTTAAGTTAGTGACAAATTAAAAACAAAACTCCAAATCTCATAATTGATTTAAGTTTGAAGGTTATGTCGGGTCGCCAGTTCGGGAGGAATAGGCGACCTTTTTTCCCCCAATGGAGGGTGAGGGCTGCCGCCAGCGTCGGAGCCTCTTTGCCGATTTCGCTGATGTGGCGGAAAACAATTTCCAGCACTAAGTGACCGCCCATGGGAACGAGGGCTTCAGCCTACAAAGTGGCAGCTCGCCCATCATAGCGTCTTGGACAAATCTTGAGCATTCTTGGACATTCCTCGCTTGGCTGAACGTATTCGCCCTTTTATTCGCACTTTCGGTTTACGAGAGAGGAAATCACGCCATCGATGTAGTGTGAGAGAACGGTCACAGCACCCATCGAATTCTTCTCGCAGCTCAATATCAGCGGTGAAGTCTCCTGCGTCGGCTCGCTCTCCGAATACGGAAGGTGGCTCCCTCTGTGTCCCTGAACGTTCGGGAAGCTCATCGCTGTTGCCTCACAGAAGCTTGTCCCCGTGTGTGTCGAATGTGTCATCAATCCTCCAGATGAAATGTGAAGCCCTCTTTGTGTTTTGCTGGTGCCACAAGGTCGGCTCTGTTGCGGTGGGTGCCAGGCCACGGCCTCGCTCCGCTACACTGTAGCCAGAATTTGGGTGGTTTCGCCTCGCCGTCTTGTCAGTTTCCGTGCTTTCCATTCCATAACAATTTTGAGATGGTTCAAGGTCAGCGACAGTTTTCTTTTACGCCGCAAAGTTATGGCTGGACGCTTCACTGCAAGGGCAGGTGTGCACGCTGTGTTCCTCCGTCCTTCACTGCGTTGCAGAACGGCAATCACCCTTGCCTCAGTGCGCTTTCCCAGCCATCTTGTGGCAGTGTAAAAGAAAATCTTTTGCGCTGACTTTATTAACTCTCAAAATTATATGTTATGGAATTACAATTCGGAAAAATGATTATCAAAGACAACGAGGCAAAGCGACTTGAAAAATTGGGCTTTACAGTGGATTCGCTACGCAAGGCAGTGGCACAGCACAGAAGCAATCACAATGGTGAGCCGAGCATCTACTGTGGCACTTTCGCAAAATACAACGAGGGCTCTATCTGTGGACTGTGGATTGATTTGACTACTTTCGACACACACAGGGATTTTATCAACTTCTGCAAGGCAATTCACGCCGATGAGCAAGATCCCGAACTGATGTTCCAGGACTTTGAGGGATTCCCCTCCTGCCTGTATTCGGAGTGCGGCCTGTGCGACGAGGACACGTTCAACAAAATCGCCGAATATTGGGAGCTCTGCGAGAAGTATTCAAGGGAGGCTGTGGACACTTTTATGGACTACAGCGATGGCGAGATTGAAAATTTCGAGGACGCATTTATGGGCGAATACGACAGCAAGGTGGCTTTCGCCGAGGAAATGGCGAAGGATTTGGATATTGACGCTATGATGGGCGCGTTCGCCGCCTACTTTGACTATGAGGCTTACGCCCGCGATCTGTTCATGGGCGACTACTATTATGCGGAAAATTTCGTTTTCTGCCACTGCTGAAGCACAGCGAAATCTGTAGCAAAGAGCCGCCGACGCTGGCGGCTCTCTATTTTTTTCACGTCTTTTCCTGCACATATATATGGTGATAAATTCGTGCAAATCTTTTTTTTTTCGATATGGCAAAAAACAAATATCATCTGCATCTGAAGGGATTCGTGGGAGGCGATGACTTCAACTGCGACTATGTGGACTACATACTCGACAAGTACAGCTCCACACAGGTGAACGTGCTCATCGACTCGCTCGGCGGAAGTCTCGCCAGCGCGCTCTCCATCGCATCGGCGTTCGCGCGACACGGCAATGTGAGCGTGCACTTCACCGGCATGAACGCTTCGGCGGCAACTATCGCATCGCTCGGCGCAGCGCACATCTCTATCGACAAGTGCGCCATGTATCTTGCGCACAAATGCTCGACTGAATTCTTCGAATGGGGCTCGCTTAACGCCGACCAGTTCCGCACGCTTGTCAGCGACTGCGCTAAACTCGCCGACAACCTCGACAAGATGGACGCGAACATCGCTTCTATGTATGCGGACAAGTGCAAGAAGAATACGCAACAACTGCTCGACCTGATGAAGGTGGGTGGATGGCTGACAGCACAGGAGGCTCTGGAATGGGGATTCGTGGACGAGGTTACGGAAATGGACGGTGAAAGCGCACCACGCCTCACTAACGCCGTGGCTTCGGCAATGGCCTCGGTGGGTATGCCGGTGCCTAATCTGCCAGTGGTGGAGAAGGAATCGGTGCTCTCGGTGTTCTTCGACCGTCTGAACGATTTTTTCGCAAGCAAAACCAAAAAAATAACTGAAATGAAAAAAAACTTTAAGACGATTTGCGCTCTGCTCGCCGTGGACGCTCTCACGCTCAACGACGGCAACGCACAACTCAATGACGCGCAGCTCTCGACTATCGAGGATGCTCTATCGCAGAAGGACAGCACTATAGCAAAGCTTGAGGCTCAAATCGATGAACTGAAGATGGCTCCGGCCGCCACCACGCAAAAGGTGGTCGACGAGGGCAAACAAAACGCTCCATCAACCGGGAAGAGCGGATTCGAACTGTACTGCGAGAACTACAACGCCGCGAGAAAACTCTACAACGAAGTGTAATTAATCCATTTATTCATCTTTACAAATATGGCTGGAAAATTAAAATTCTCTCCTGAAGACTTTCAGAACGCGGCTATCAAGTACCGCTCTGAATTGCTGATGCTCCCTATCATCGGCTGTCAAGACACGTTGCAGTACATGACTGCACGCCCGGGCATCCGATACAAGGAGCGTGTGGGTACCATGAGCGGTGACGCACAGTTCGCTCCTTACAAGCCCACAAGAGCCTCCGACTTCAATCTCAACGTTGACTACCGTGAACTCGAAACTTTCTTCGGCTCGGTGGTGTCGGACTTCGAACCTAACTCCGCTGTCTCTACGCTGCTCGGAACTGGAGCAACTAAAGGCGACGGACAGATCGCTACGCCAACTGCGAAAAGCGTGCTCGCGCTTATCGCAAAAAGTCTCTCTGAACATCTTAACGATGCTATCTGGAACGGTGTGCGCAACGCTACTGGCGACACTTCGAAGGACCTTTTCAACGGCTTCGACACTATCACGCAGGCGGAAATCACTGCGCAGAATATCTCCGCGGAAAAGGGCAACTACTTGAAGCTCACCGAGGACATCACCGCCGCCAACGCCGTTGACGTGGCGAAGAAAATCCTCTTCTCGCTCGACCCTCGCTTGCGCTCGCAAGAACTCTTCCTCTACTGCTCGCAGGACTTCGTGGACAAGTACAACGAGGGATATCTGCTCTCGCACGGTGGAATCCCTTACAACACTGAATACGGTCAGACCGCCGTGGAGGGCTCGAACGGCAAGCTGAAGCTTGTGCCTCTATACAACAAGGCGGACTCTAAGTTTATGCATGTCACCACCAAGAGCAACATGCTCGTCGGTTTCGACCAGATGGGCGACATCGAGAATGTGATGGTGAAGGAATACAAACCTTTCATCCTCTCATACATCGCCACTATGTTCTTCGGCGTGCAGTTCGAGAGCATCGACAAGCGTCGATTCAAGGTTATCGAATTGAAAACTGAATAATATCTATCGTAATGGCTACTAATTGTACATCAATTCAAAAATCGCTCGCGTGGTGCCAGGGAACGCCTGAACTGCCAGGCGTGAAGCGTAGAATCTACTACATCGCTAAAAGCGCAATCGTGCAGTACCCTACGCTCCCACGCGACGAAAACGGCCGCCCAACTGCGGCTGTGCTCACAGGCTCGTTCACGCTGCTCACCGAGCAGAAGTGGAAATACATCGACATTCTCCCTGAAAAGTCGCAGCTCACAAGCGAGGCGCAGGGCGAACTCCCAAGCCAGACACAACTGAACAAGCTCACGGCTGTTCACCCTGGAGTGGGTAGCGACGCTTCAGCGGCCGCCGCTTACATCAACAACTCGGATAACGTGTTTATCGTGGAGGACATGAAGGGCAACTTCCGTGTGCTGGGAAATGACAAGTGGCAAACCAAGTCGACTGTCGCACAAGACCTCGGACAGGGTGCAACCGGCACTACTTCCACAACTATCAGCGTGGAAGCTACTGACGAGGTGCCTGCCCCTTTCTATGTGGGCACTATCGACACGGAGGACGGCGAAATCGACTGCTCGAACAAACCTGCTGCTAAAGGGTAATAATTCCTGAGTTTCCGATGCGAAGGAGTGCTGCCAAAGGGGAATGCAAGGATTTGGAGGCGTTGCTGGATGACATCAACGTGCCAAATCTTGAGATCCCTGACTTTGGCGACACTCCTTCTATACATAAGGACATTTTCGAGGAACGGAAGTTCAAGGAGTGGAAACAGACCGACACGGCGGAGGCGAGGTGCGACTTCGCTCCACACAAACTGAAAATCGCCAACCGTGGAGGTGTGCTTTCCATCACGCTGTGGAAGAAATCGGTCTATGGCCGCACGCTGTCGGACATCAAGGCGGACGACAAGATGGTGCCGCTCTTCGCCGACAGTATCACAAAGGTTGTTCGCTCGGTGCTGGGGCAGTTCCTCTCGCCCGAACAGTGGGCGGTGGTGACTACGCCGAAGCGACGGCACAAGGTGAGGAACTTCGGCACAATGATAGCACAGGGCATCGCAGGGCAAATGGGACTGCCGTTCTACGAGGACTGCGCAATCGCTCACTCGAAACATCGGGTGGGCGCGGTGTTCTCGCCGAACAACATCCCGACACAGAGCCACATCATCGTGATTGACGATTTCGTGACGACTGGGCAAACGCTGGTGTCGATGCAGAATCTGCTCGTTCCTCTCGGCAAGAACTGCGTGTTCTTCGCCGGCATCAACAATAAACTATAAAAATATGGACAACAAATTTACTGAACTGATGAAGCACTGGCTGGAGTCGCCAGCCGAGGAACGCGACTACGCGGTGGGTGCTCTCTATCTGCTTAGACTCACAGGAAATCAGATTATGTACCGTAATCTGGTCGCCAACCCGAAATCCAAGGCGGAGTTCATTGAGTACCAGCTTCAGAAATACTACAATTTCAGGGTGCAGAACCTGACACACGAGCAGGTGGAGATGATGCAGCGGCAGGTGGACGATATCGTGCAAAACAATATTCCGCTCGCTGCACAGGCCGACGAGCACAAGCGGGGAAAACGTGACGACCACGAGTGCCTGCCTGACAATATCAAGGCTAAATATGTGGAGAATCTCTCTATCTTGCAGCGGATGCGTGAGGTGCACTTGCAGCTGCGATCGCTGTCGCTGGATTCCTCGCCATGCCCCGACTCGGAACGTTATCCGTTCCTGAAGGAACTGATTGCCCTCGACAAGAAGCTTCACCGTAACTGGGAGGAATACGACCATTTCGTGCCTGTCGACGACAGCACGAAGGAAAAGCCCAAGAAATGAAACGCTCTACGGACATCAACGATCTGCTGAAGCCTCTTAAAAATACCCCCCCCACGTCAATCAGGCGTACCTGTCCAGCGCACTCCAGGTGGCGGATGTACTGGAGTGGATTCTTGAACAGGTGGGTGTGGCGGAGATTTGGCAGACTTCGTTCTCTATCTCGGAGGAGTTCCTCAGAAGGCTCTATTTCATCTGCCGGGACAAGAGGGTGAGCCGTATCAGTCTTGTGCTCGACCACAAGGCGACTAACAAGACGCTGAAACTCTGGGCTTTCATATCGCAGGTGATCGAGAACACTTACCTCGCAGACAATCACAGCAAAATCCTGCTGGTGCGCTCACAAGGCGGTGACACGGTGTCGGTGGTGACTTCTCAGAACCTGACGCGGGGAAATCGGGCGGAATGCGCGTTCATCAGCACCGACCCGGATATTTTCAACACTTTATATGATCAGGTGAACGACATGATTGTTAATCACTCAGTCCCTTTAAATGAACTATTCAGACAAAGAATTACAGCAGATTGAGAAGTTCGCTTCGATATATCTGACTATATCGGATATGGCGGTGCTGCTCAACATGCACGCCGAGGTGCTGCGCGATGACATCGCCGACCGCTCAACAGAGGTTTCCAAGGCGTATCACCGAGGCAAGGCGCTGTCGAAGGTGAAGCTGCACTCGCAGGAGATGATGCTGGCCTCGGTGGGCTCGCCTCTCGCAATCGAGAACGCGCACCGAAATCTGCTTGACATGGAGGACGACGAATAAGCATGGCTAATCCTTCTGCTTTGGAAGTGTGCCGCACCGACCTCTTTACACGTGAGGCGGAACTGCGGGAGCGGTATCCACAATCAGTTGTGGATAAGGTGCTGCGTGTACGGGAAATGTACAACTGGTTTATCGCAAACCCTGACGGAACTGACCGGGAATTTGTCAACGAGCTCGTGCAAAGGCATGACGTGTCGAAGGTAACGGCGTACTCCGACCTCGCTGTGGTGAAGGCGCTTCTGCCTCTGCTGGCGGCGGCGAGCCGCGACTTTCACCGATGGCGGTTCAACGAGATGATAATGAACACGTACAAGATGGCGCAGAAACGAAAGGACACGAAGACGATGGAGCGTGCCGCCGCATCATACGCGAAGTACAACCGTGTGGACTTGGAGGACGAGCAGGTGATGCCATACGAGATGATTGTGGTGCAACCGTTCACGGCCACTTCCGACCCTTCAGTGCTGGGAATCAAACCTATCCCGAACATCCAACGCAAAATATCGGACATGATTAAGAAGTATCGGGCCGAGACGATCGACATCGAGGATGTGGAGTTCGAGGAGCCCGACCTTGAATTCGGATCTCTCTTCCCTTTAAACAATAACACGCAAAACAATGACGGAGAAGAGGATTTACTTTAACAACCCACAACGGCTGACGCAGTTGATCGGGGCTAACACTTCGGTCATCGTGGCGGGGCGACGGACGGGGAAAACGGACAGTATCGCCGCTCCGTTCGCTCTGCGGAACATGCAGCGTATGCAGGGCTCCACTGGCGGTATCGTGGTGCCTACGTTCAAACACGGTCTGACAAACACGCTCCCAGGTCTGCTCGCCGCATGGAAGCGGTGGGGATTCCTGAACGGTGTGCACTATGTGGTGGGACGACGGCCGCCGAAGTCGTTCAAACGACCGATTATCGAGCCAAACGACTATGAGCATGTCATCTCGTTCTACAACGGCTCGTGCGCCGTCATCATTTCGCAGGACCGCCCGGGCTCGTCAAACTCGCTCACGCTCTCGTGGCTGCTGGTGGACGAGGCGAAATTCATCGACTATCAGAAACTGAAGGACGAAACGCTCCCTGCCAACGGCGGTATCAAGAGTTTCTTCGGCCGGCACTCGTTCAATCACGCAATGATGGTGCTCTCGGATATGCCGCAGACGCAAAAGGGGTCGTGGTTCCTTCACTATAAGGAGAAGATGGACCCGGAACTCATCCGCACTATCGAGGGAACGGTGTTCGAAATCTGGAAAACGAAGCAGAGGGTGCGCTCGCTGAATGAGAAGGGGGCGGAGGTTCCGCCGTATCTGAAGGGGTATCTCCGAAGGCTCGACCGCAGTCTCAACCAGCTGCGCTCAGTGGCGGTCTACTACAAGGAATACTCGTCTATCGAGAATCTGCAACTGCTGGGCGAGAACTACATCAAGCAGATGAAGCGCGACCTTACGCCGCTGACTTTCCAAACTTCTATACTCTGTCAACGCATCGGTATCAGTAAGGACGGATTCTATTCGTCGATGCGTGAGGCACACAAGTATGACGCATCTTCGTTCACACATCTCGACGAATATATGCAAAACTCGCTCTTCACTCCTGATGGAGAGGTGTGCAAAAACTTTAAGATGGATTCCTCCATCGATGCCGACGTGAAAACTGATATGCCTATTTGTATCGGTATGGACTACAACGCGAATATCAACTGGATTGTCGCTGGACAGCCCGACGGCCGACGGCTGAACATCATCAAGTCGTTCTATGTGAAGTTTGAAAGGAAAATTCCCGCTCTCATCGACGATTTTTGCACGTATTACAACGCTCACAGGAACAAGACGGTGGTTTTCTACTACGATGCTACGGCTCTCGGCTCTAACTATGCCGTCAATGAGCAGGACTTCAGATGGGTGGTGGTGCATGAGTTCGAGCGTCACGGATGGAGGGTGGAGGCTGTCTATATCGGTAACCCTATGCGACACGATGAGAAGTATCTGCTCATCAACCAGGGGTTCAGCGGTAAGCAGCGGCTGATGCCGTTCTTCAACCGGCAGAACAACGATGACCTGATTCTCGCCATTCAGGCGGCCGGGGTGAGCCGTGGACGAAATGGATTCCGCAAGGACAAGGGTGGGGAGAAACTCGCCGAAAGCGAGGAGGACTTGCTGGAACACAGAACCGACGGAACTGACGCTTTCGATACGCTATACATCGGTTGCGAGAAGTTCCCTTTCCACGATACGATATCTTTCAATGTGTCGGGTGTGTCGTGAGGGGGGCGCCCAAGGGCTGTGCCGCCCCTCGCTTTCGTGAACAGAGCCCCATCCGGGGTCTCTGCCGTTCGGCTTCAATCACTAACGTATTATCCCAAATCAGTCATTAGGGCTTGTGGTATTTCGGAGTTTTAGAAGAATGAATTGTGTTTGTCTTTAATGAGTGATAGCGAGCTATTACGAATTAAAAACAAGCAAAAGGCATCTTATAAAAGCAGAAAAACCGCAAGAAGTAATCTAAAAAATCCTCATACGGCCTAATGACCGATTTGGGATTATCGCCTCGGAGTGGACTCCGGGGATTTTCTTTAATGTCTTTTCCCTCGCCCGAAAGTAGTGCTATTTTTCGGCATGATTAAGATTTCTACAATTCCGTCACTTGTGCTTTCCGCTTCCATCGGGGAGGTGGTCATACAGTCCGACAAAGATTTTGTCGACCTCCAGTTCGGCACGGCGTCGAATCCCGAACTGCTCGTTGGCAGGTTCTACACATACAAGGGAACGGTAACAGTGGACAACCTCCGCGATGTCGTCGAACTCGCCATCAGGGAGGCTGGCACTGCGATGATGGAGTTCGCCTTGGTCGCCACTAACGGTGACGAGGAGGCGACAGTCAACTTTAACGCGCTACATTTTGACCGACATATCGCTCTCGCCGAACCCGAAGACTTGCAACAGATGTTGAAGAGTCATTTCCTTACCGTCGCCTCGGCGCGACGCATCGCACCGAAAAGCACGGTGCTGCTGTCGTGGGTGGTGCAGCCCATGGAGAATATGGCATACAGCGCACACTGCGACTATATCGCCGACGGCGTGAATGGACACTGCACGCTAACGCTGGGCTACGAGAATGCGGCTTCCTCCGCCCTCGATGTGGTGACCGTGGCGGTGGACAGCGGGCAACTGGAGGCTATGGTTGCCAGCAAGGTGGGGAAAAAGGTGCAGCTGACCGGGTTCACGGTGACGTGCGGAGACAGGGCGGCGACTTTCTTTATCGCTACGCAGATGCCACAAAAGGCGTGCTTCTATTTCCGTAACGCGTTCAATGTGCCCGACCTTGTGGCCGTCCCTGCCGAAACAACCGCGAAAACCACTGTCGAACGCTCGGTGGCGGTGCTGAACGAACGCTCGCAGTTCTATGACAGCACATGCCAGCAGTCGTTCGAGGTGCAGTCGGCGGCTCTGACACATGGGGAGTGCGCTCTGGCACAGCAACTCTTTACGGCCGACAACGCAAGGGTGCTATACGGATGCCTGGAAGATGAGGCGGACTTCGACGCGATGCAGAAGATTCTTATCACTGATTCGACTTGCGAGATGTCGGACTTCCCCGAAAAACCGAACGCGGTCAAGTTCACGTGGCGCTTCGATGTGCGACGTATCGCTCTGCCTAACCCTGAGCAAAGCGGTATCTTCACCGAACCTTACAACTATGTATTCACATAACTCTGCATTATGGCTAAATCTATTCACATAACTACAGCTCGCGCAATACTGAACAGCGGCGACCCGGTGGACATCTCCGTGTGGAAGGCGAACGGGGAAATCATTCTCTTGCGAAACTGCATCTCACTGCGATACGACTTCTATTCGGGAACACGCAACATGAAGATTCTCACCAATGGACAAATACGCAAGGTTCGCGACTGCTGCATCTTTGCCGTCAATGGGTGCGAGGTGTTTTTGTAAACAACAACTGAAATGAAAAATATTCTGAATTACAACTCCGTGGAGAATTTGCCCGCAATGAAGGCAAGGGCGGTCTTTCAGGTGAACTCGGCTTCCGTGTTCAAGGAAGATATCGACATTCTGCCTGTCTCTATCAGCGACAAACTACAATACATGCCGTGGGGCGGTGACAACAACATGCCATACGACATTCTACAGCTGATCGAGGACGATGAGACGCTCTCCACTTGCCAAATCTTCAACGCGGAGGTTTGCTATGGCAGCGGTCTGGTGTACAACTGCGATGACGCTGACAACGTGACAAGGGAACAGGTGCAGGAGTTCCTGATGGACAACGACCTCGCTTCATACTTCCTGGGTGCATGCCAGGATCTGAAGCACTTCGGCTTCGCAGTCAGCGTGGTCATTCTCTCTAACGACGCAACGAAAATCGTGCGTGTCGTGCGGAAGGAGGCGTGCTACTGCCGTTTCGCCCCTGCCGACAAGTACGGCAGAATTCCGCAGGTGCTGTACGCGAACTGGCGCAAGTGCGTCACGGACGAGAAACAGGTGGAGGCGATTGAACTGCTGGATATGACCGCGCCGTGGCACGACCTGAAAGTGAGGCTCGACAGCCGAACGAAATGCCGAAAGTTCGCCGTCCTGAGCCGGGTGCCTACGCCCGACTCGACTTATTATCCCATTCCGCACTACGCTTCGCTGTTCCGTGGAAAATGGTACAACATCAAGCAGCTTATCGGTATCGCTAAGGAATCGAAACTGAAAAACTCGGCTCCAATAAAGTACCAAATCGAAATCTCCCAGAAATACTGGGAGTCTATCTTCCGCTCGGAGGGTATCACCGACCGACGAAAGCAACAGAAGCGTATCGTGGAGGAAAAACAGGCCATTCTCGACTTCCTCACAGGGGCGGAAAACAGCGGAAAGGCGTGGTTCTCTACGTTCTATGTCACGCCCGACGGAAAGGAACAGCATGATGTGGTGATACATAAGATTGAGGACAGCAAGGAGGGAGGCGACTGGAGCACGGATATTCAGGAGGCGGTGAACATGATTTGCTTTACAATGCGTGTGCACTCTAATCTCGTGGGGTCGGTGCCGGGAAAGGCGCAGACCAACAACAGCGGCTCTGACAAGCGGGAACTGTACACTATCGCACACGCGCTGCAAAAGCCGTATCACGACCTGCTTTTTAACGTGCACCGTATCATCATTCGGTTCAATGGCTGGCGCGGCGTGCGCCCGGACAGCCCGTTTATTCAACTCACTACACTCGATGAACACGCCGACGCTAAAAAAGTGACTACACTATGATTATTGACTATGAACAGCAATTGCGCGAACTCGTGCCTAACGTGTTCGCGACGGTGAAGGGGGAAACGCCTCTTTCAGCAAAAATCGCTCCGTTCGTCTCTTCGGCGGAGCAGTGGATAATCAGCACGTTCACCTCGATGGAGGTGATGCGCCAAATATGCCTTCTTGAGGACGGCACGCCTATCAAGGTGACGGTGGAGCGCGCAGTGGTCTGCGAGGCGATGCGAACGGCGATTCCGTCGCTCGACATCGTGATCACGCCTAACGGCTTCGGGGTGGTGAGCAATCAGAATATCGCTCCGGCAAGCAAGGAGAGGGTGGAGAGGCTTATCGCTTCGCTTACCACACAGCGCGACGATCTGCTTGACTCGCTGCTCTCTGAACTGCAAGGCTTCCAAGGGTGGAAAGGAACAAAGCAATATCAGTTCTTCGCCGCTACGCTTTTCCCGACGCTCGAACTTTCCGCACTGTGCGGCTTCAAAACGGACAGATGGGTGAAGTATCTGGCACTGAGACAAAGGGCTATCAAGGCGGAGGAATCGCTGGCGGAGGAATATTTCTCGCAGGAAATGATGAAGGAGTTCCGAATGGCGGTGGTTGGCGGTGAAATCTCGGATGAGTTCGCTCCAGTCATTCGGGGCGTAAGGGCGCAGGTGGTGGCGATGATTGGCGGTGAGCCAATCAGCACTCGCCGTATGGTGGCGTTGGTGAACTTTATCCGCAACCGCCCTGAATCATTCTCGGCATGGCACAACTCCAGCACGGCGGAACTGTTCACTCCGCCTGTGTTCAAGAATCAAAAAAAGTCGGGCGGGTATTTCTTCTGATATGGAATCTGTCAATATAAATATCAATCTGCCTTCCTCGTGGGAGGAACTCGACGATAAGATGCTGCGCTATGTCTACGCACTTATCGCAAAGGACTTCTCTATCGACGAGGTGAAGGTTCTGGTCCTGCTGAAATGGGGCGGATGCCGTGTGCTCGGACGTTCCGAGGGGCAGTCGTTCCTTCTCTCTTTCGGTAAGGATGTGGCTGTGGTTCAGTGCGCGCAGCTGGCACAGGTGATGACGGCCCTCGACTGGCTGGAGAATATCCCTGCAACTCCTGTGAGGCTGAAGAAAATCAGACGGCACCGACCAGTGGCGGTGGATTTCCAAGGGGTGCCGTTCGGGAATCTTATCATCGTCGAAAACCTGTATCAGGGGTTTCTCGCCACTCGCAACGATGCAATGCTCGATGAACTCGCTGGCGTGCTTTATCCCGGTCTGTCGGGAAAGCTCGCACCGGAGGAAAGGATAAGCGTTTTCTACTGGGTGGCGGCGCTGAAAAATATGCTGGCAATGAGGTTCCCGGATTTCTATCAGCCGACTTCCGGTGAAGCACAGAATCTGCTCGGCTCTGAACGAGCCATCGGAACTGTCCTCCAGGAGGCGATGGACGCGCAAATACGTGCGCTTACAAAAGGCGACATCACTAAGGAGAGTGAAATCCTCGCGATGGATACGTGGCGCGCGCTGACGGAACTGAATGCGCAAGCAAAGGAATATAAACAGATAAACGAGAAAATCAATGACAAAAAGTGACTGGAACGCAACAGGTTTTTTTGAGGCTCTGCTGGCGAAAAACAAACTGGCCATCGCAGAAGGTTTCGCTTTCTGCAAGGTGTCGGGACTTGAGGGATTCGAGGAGGCTCTGCACGCTATGCAGTACGCCTCGGCGTTCTGCTGCGTGTCGGACATCGCAGACGGATACACGGAACTGAACAACACGCCGCGAACTCGCAGGGTGAAGACGGTCTTTCTCGCCATGCGACACGCTATCGACGATATGCAGGCGCGCAACGAGTGCATGGAGACAATGCGTGAACTGTTCCGACAAATGATGTCGGTGCTGACGCTGGAACGCGTGAAGCTGGAACAGAACTGCATCTACCTCGATTCTCGAATCTCGTTCAACGAGATTGACCGATTCTTTTTCTCTGGGTGCGCGTGTGCTTACTTCCAAATCGCCGTCGATGTATATACCGATTTGAGATACAATGAGGATGAGTGGCAGTGACAGGCAACTGGAGGAAAGACGGAAGTACGTTACGGCTTTCAACTCGACGATGATTAAGATTTGGCGAGAGCGGATCGCCCTGCTCGGAGTGATTGACTCTGGAGCACTCTACCGCTCGACTGTCGCCGTGGCCATGAACGCCGACGGAAAGTTTACGCAAATCTCGCTGGAGCAGTCGTTCAACACTTACGGCATCTTCCAGGACTACGGTACCGGCAGGGAGACTCCAAGGGGGAACAGCGGTGACATCGGACGGGACAAGGTGAGAAAACGACGACGCTGGTTCTCGACAAAATATTTCGCCTCGGTGATGAACATTCAGGAGTTCTTCGCCGACAATCTCGGCAGACAGTTCTGCAACGCTGTGTCGAACGCGCTCAACCCCGACCTGATGCGCAAATCCGTAACCCGGCGATGAATATAATGTGAGGTGTCTTTTAAGATGCCTCTTTTTCCTGTTTATTTTGATGTAAAAAGATAATTGTATGGCTATTGACACTACCGCTCTTAACAAACTCATCACGGACTTCCGCGCGCTCTCGCAGAAGGACAGCGTGTCGCCCGAATCGCTCGGCTCGCTTCTGCAAAAACTCGCCGACCTGCTCGCATCGTGCCCAGCCGACAGCGAGGTGAGCAATGCGCTGAATTCCGTTAACCGCACAATCACATCTCTGCAATCAGACTTGCAGAATATCGCAAGGTCGGCTGTCACCGCCGACGAACTCAAAAAGGCTCTCTCTGGTAAGGCCGACGACTTCGCTTATTATGTGGACACGGACACAATCGAGTTCTGCCCCGGTACGCTGAAAGTGGCTTCACAGCAAATCGCTATGGCAATCGCCGACATTGTCAACGGCAATAAACTGCGTGACAAGAATATCGAAGCAAAGGCGGACACGGCGGAACTGCATGTGGTGCTGGAGTCAATGGGAGTTACTCTCGACAATCTGGACAGCACTGGCGACTCCGCGATTATGTATGTGGCAAACGTGGGTGATATCTACTACAGTGAGGGGAAAGAACATCTTTTCTTCAAAAAGTCAGAAACGGAAACACTCGACCTCGGAGAGCCGAGCAGCGAAAAAATCTACGCCAACGCCATGACTAAACGCCTGTATATATGGAGAGGCGGCACGTGGCGGCAGTGCGGCGGAGGTGCAACACAGATTGACGCATACACCAAGGCAGAAAGCGATGCGAGGTATTACGAGAAGTCGGCAAGGGACACGCTGCTTGCCTACAAGGTTAGCAAAACCGATATTGTCCAATCCACCGGCACGAGCGAGGTGGCGGTGATGAGCCAAAAATCGGTGACGGAAGCGGTGTCTGATGCGAAAATGAACTTGCTGTACGAACTTGGATTCAGCGATTTGCGACACTTTTATGCAAGCAGAGTTGATGCGGACACTGCCACATATTATGTTGACGATGGAATACCTGATTGGGTGCGCACTTGCCCGATGATAAAAAACAGATACGCTCTAAACATAGACCGCTTTTTTAGTGATAACAACGTAGATATTGAAAAGAAAAAATACACAAAACAAATAAAAGCCACATACGTATGGATAGAGATAATAGACAACAACAGTTTTGTGGCATACACATCCCATCTTGGCACGACAATAGTAAAAATTGAAGAAGCTTCAACAGTAGGAGAGTTCGCATTCTGCGAGATAGCGAAAGGTTTCAGATTGGATATCACTGGTTTCTCAACGCTAATTTTCGAAATTGACAATAGTCTTAAAAATTCAATCTCATCGCGATATGGATTGAATGGTCAAGTATACGCCGATTTGCTTGTGTATAGAGAGCGTGAAAATAAGTATTACACAACATATAATAATGTAAACAATAGCAGAGGGTATGTTTCACAGCCCTACATTGCTTCCAGTTCTTATTCAAACATCATACGCATTAAACGTGGTAATGGAAAACTTGAAATTGAGCAGGCAAAAATTAATAGCAGTTCGCTTGAAATCGCATCAACAGTAAAAGCTGTTTACGAGAATTCAGTACCACTAATTAATCCAATTGTTAGTGATATACAGGATGAAGAGAAGTTATATCTTTCTCCGTTAGTGTACAGTTATTCTTCTCCATTGCCTTATACACCTCACACAACCATAAAAGTTTACGGTAAAAAATAAAGATTATGGAAATCAAAACTGAATATAAAAAGGTAAAGTTTGATACCAAAGATTTAGAATTTGGTGATTATCAAATATCCATTGATGAGCAACAGGCAAATATTCAAATGGAGATTGAACGCTTAAAATCCGAACTGCAAGAGAGCGACTACAAAGTGATTAAATGCGCAGAGGCGATTTGTCTTAATGCTGAAATGCCATACAATATGACGGCACTCCACAAGGAACGCCAAGCGTTGAGAGATAAGATTAATGAATTAGAAGAGCAATTATGAAACATATCTATTACAAAAACGATTTCGCAGTGGAAATAACACTGCTCAACGCCAGCGGTGAACCGACAGCTCCGCCTGTGTGGGATTGGAGTGTCGAGTTCTCCGACGGAAGAAGGAGTTACGTCTGCGCACTCAAAAAGGGCAACGCCAAGGTGGTGGACAAGAAGATTATCTGCTACCTCGACAGGCACATGCTCGGCTGTGGAGTAATCACCTACAAGTTCGTGCAGACCATCCCTAACGTGAATTATGCGGATGGGTATCAAACCATCATCTCGCCAAAGTCGCTGCCTGTCGAACTGTGGGAAAAGGAGAGCGACGACGACAGCAACATTCAGAGCGAAATAGTGCCCAACTATGCGGTGTATGACGCATATATGATAGCCAAACAAAACGGCTACGAGGGCACGGCAGAGGAATTTTACCAAGGATTCAACAATAATGAGCGTGGCAATATCTATTTGGATATTAACGACTCTACAAAATTGCGCGTGCTTGGCGCCGAACGCTACCTCAATGACGAATATGTGCCGTTCATCTTCCGTAAGACCAGAAAGGCGAACTCATACAGGGTACAGGAAAATGGGGAATTAGTGCGTTACCAAGAGAAAACCCGTAAAGGCTGGCATCCAATGGGGCAAATCGGTCAATGCGCCGTGGATAAAAATGGAGTGGTGAGCGTAAGAAAAGATGTCTTTCAAAACGGAAAAAGCAAAGAAATGAGCACACGTCCAGAATATTTCGTGAAAGGTGGGTGGCTTGTGCGCGGATCGGTTCAAGAAGGAGGGTCTAACACTACGGTCCCCTATGGGAGGTCCATGATAGAACTGGAGAAAGAATGTGTAGAAGATGAAACGACTGGGATGAGGCGTACAAAATGGCGCAGAGTGAGGCTTTTGTACGGAATCGCATTCATCAAAAAGAAATATGTGGACAAGGTCACGAGGCTCGACCTGAGCCGGCTCGCTACGAATATCGCCACTTTCCACCTGTGCTGGGACGGCACGCAATACGTTCCAGAAGGCAATCTTGAAGAATGGTCAGACAATTTCCATTGGATTTTCAACAAATAAAAAAAACGTGGCACAAAACCACGCCTTCAAATCCCGGTGAGGCACAAAGCCAACATGGGTTCTTATTTCCGCGAGCGCAAAGCCTCACGAACAACAATGCAAATATAATGATCTTTTACGATTTCACAAAAATATGAGCGAGAAAAAAGATACATCACATAAAGTGCAGCTGATTTGCGCCGTGGTGCTGATAACACTCGGCGCAGGACTGCTGGTGGCAGGATTCAGCGTGCCGCCAACTGGGGTCATCGACAGCTCGGTGCTGGTGGCGTTCGGGGAAATACTGACGTTCGTTGGCTCGCTTTTCGGAATAGATTATCACTATAAATACAAAAACAAATGAGAGAAATTAACGAAATTATCATCCATTGCGCCGCAACCCCGGAGGGAAGAAACTTCACCGTGGCGGACATCGACCAATGGCACAAGCAGCGAGGATGGCGCGGCATCGGCTATCACTTCGTGATTTACATCGACGGCTCTGTGCACAAGGGCCGACCAGTTGATGAGGTGGGGGCGCACTGCCTGGACCACAACGCCCACTCTATAGGGGTGTGCTACATCGGGGGATGCACCGCTGACGGCAAGCGTCCGAAGGACACTCGCACGCCAGCACAGAAGGCAGCCCTCAGAAGGGTTGTCGGAGAACTGCGAAAGCAATACCCACAAGCAAGTGTGCACGGTCACTGCGAGTTCGCTAACAAGGCGTGCCCTGCATTCGACGTCAAAAAAGATGGGCTATGCGACTTGTGACAATCTGCACTCTCGCACTCGTGCTTTCGCTCGCCTCGTGCTCGTCGCACCGAAAGATCCAGGCGACAGCCTCGCTCGGCACTGTAAGGCATGGCGCGGCTAAGGCTGTGCAGACTGACAGCGCAGCAGTGAATCTGATGAGCTCGTTGGCTATGAGCTTCGACGGTCTGGAGGTCTATTACATTCCGTCGGACAGCGGACTTCCCGAAATACTGCCGATGATGGGGAAAGGACTGCTGAAATATCGGGAAAAGAAATCGGGCTCGAAACCGACAGCACACGGCATCATCGCACTGAAAGCACGAAGGGCAACGGTAGGAGCAACACAAGATGTGAAAGCCGAAAAAAAGGCTCTCGCAACCACGGAAAGTTCACAGCATCTATCGCACAACGAAGCGAGCGAATGCAAGGAGCAGGAGGAGAAAACAAAGGTGTACGAACCGCCCGACAGCAAAGTGACAGCCGTGGTGGTCGTGCTGGTGCTTATCGTGGTGGCCACTACGGTGGCTATAAGGATATATGTGAGATTCCATAAACAAGAAGTTGTTAAGTGAAAAGCGAGCCGTCCGTGATGGACTTTTTTATTTCTTTTTTGGATTTTTTTCTTGATTTTATTTGATTAATGCTTGCATAATTCAAATAAAAGCAGTATCTTTGTAACGTAATCAATGAGGGATTACAAAGGAGAATTAACCTGCCTGCAAGTGGTTAAAATAAACCCCCAAAAACTTGAAAAGATGAAAGTGCGAATTTATCTTAAAGTTTGGAAAGTAAGGATTAGCTTTGAAATAGCAATCTAAAATTCCAAAGGGGGAGCGGAAGCTCCCCCGATTTGGGGGTTTGTTTTTTTCTTCTACAAAATTATAAAAAATATGGTGAACGAAAAAACTCCATGGGGAGGAAAACGTGAGAATGCAGGGCGGAAGCCCACGCACGGCAAAAGGATAACGCTGTCGGTGAGAGTGAGCGAGGAAGCGAAAGCAAGGCTCGACGCTTTCTGCTCCGCCAATGGATGCAGCCAGTCGGACGGCATCGAGAAAATACTGAGGTCACTATAGGAATTATCGAGGGAGAGCATTTGCTTTCCCTTTTTTGTGGAGGGTCACGAAACCTTTGGCGGTTGTCTGCGACGCTGGCGAGTGCCACATTGTCCGTCCCGCCCTCCCGAAGACGACAAGGCTTCAAGCCGAACTTGCCGCGCTACATCGCCGCGGCGGCTAAACAGGGCTGCGCAAGCAAGAGTGACAACCAGTCGCGCATAAGCGGAACTGGAGAATGTGGACACATTACACACGGACACAGCACGCCCACGCTCGCACAAAAGCTCGTTGGAGGCGTAACGTGGCCGTGCTCCATTTTGCCCACATACTCCATCGGCTGCGCCGTCCGCAGGGCAACTTGCACTCACGCCCCCCTCCGCCCTGTATCGCTCGATCCGGCATTCGCTCACAGCATCGGCACAGAGCCCCGTCTGCTTCTTTCCCCAGAAGCGGAGGCACTCGCTGTAACGCCCCGTAAAGGGGCAGAGAGGTGGCGGCAGCCACTGCGCACGGCGGCTCACTCCGAAGCTGCGGCTTCCACGGACTGCTAACCAGGCACGGCAGTACGAGCAAATCACGGTCTGCGGTCGGGGCGGGTCATCGCCCTATGTGGAGGAAACTGCGACTGCACGGTGTCCCCGTCGAGGGCGAGGGGAGCCGCTTCGTCTCCGTTCCTGCACAACGCTGACGCTTACAGGCTATCACCCTCTGTGAACAGCCCGACCGCCAACCTATGCTCCAACTGCCGTGCCTGCCACGCAGCCGCTTCAGCACTACGCTTCGGGCAGAGCCACCGCACACACTGGCCTCACACTCTGTTATCCCGCCCACAAGCCCCGACGCACGGCGAAATCGGAGCGCACAGACTGCATTTCGAGCCGAAGGCTTGCCGCTCCACTGCTTCAGAGCCTGTCGGGCTGTCTGTCCGTGGCGGTGCCGCACAGCAAGTCACACGGCTATTCGCCACAACACGCTTCTACGCCATTCGGCTTCGGCGGAGCCGCCACTGCCAGCCCAACGCTCAAAAGCCGCTACGCTACGCCTTCAACGCTACATTCGCGCGCACTCCGATTTCACCGAGCATCGCCATCACCTCGGCTAAAGCCGAGAGAGCGGTAGCCCACACGCACACAAAATCGGCAATGCGACTTTGTGATGCGCATGGGGAGAGTTCACCGCACAATGGGGGAGAGGGGGGCGAACAACACGGCGGTGGCATATTCCGAGATGCTCGGCAACAAGGAAAAGGGAGGCTCTCGGCAGGGCGGTGGGGGGTCTTTACAGACAGTAGTTAAGGGAAATCCCTTAACAATCCCTCTAAACGGCTGAATAACAGCCTTCGGAAAGTTTCAACACTTTACGAATTGAAACTTTCGGGAATTTCCGCGCATTTATAAAACTATATACACGCTGTGAATGTGTGATTTAAGGCGCAGAAATTCCACCACTTCGTGAAAGACACTATCCAAATACTGGCGTAAGGATAACAGACCGTTTCGACAGTCTGCGCCGTGTCCTTTTCTTTGTGGATTTTTCGGCTCAAATTTGTAGCAAACAGCAACAAATTTGAGCATTTATAATTTATGGCAAATTACAACACTACGGCTAAAGTCACACTTTCGGTGAACGGCAGACAGGCGCAACAGGTACTCTCCACTCTTCAGGCGGAGGCACAATCGCTGGAACGAAAAATCGCCAAGGCCGCCACTGCTGGCGACAAGGCGACAATGAAGAAACTACAGCGCGAACTGACATCGACCAACCGCCTTATCTCACAACTACAAGGCTCCGCCAACACTGCCGAGCAGGTGCTGCGACGGCTGGACAAGGCGACACCGAAGGAGTTGCAGAGAACACTGCGCACACTGAACGCACAACTGAACAGCATCGAGCGTGGAAGCGCGGCGTGGAATGAGCATATCAACAAGATTAGGCGTGTGAGGGAGGAACTGGCGGCGGTCAACCGTCAACTGTCGGTGCAGCAGTCAAGATGGGAGAAACTCAACAACTGGCTGAACAATACGCAGACGGCGTTGATGGGTATTGCCGCCGCCTTCGCAGGTTTGGTGATGGCAGGAAGAAAGGCGGTGAACACTTACGCAGAAATGGAGGAACAGCTGGCTGGCACAAGAAAATACACCGGATTGAGTGAGGAGTCGGTGCTGAAACTGAATGAGGCGTTCCAGAATATGGACACGCGCACATCAAGGCAACAGCTGAATGAGCTTGCGCAAGAGGCTGGTCGCCTCGGCAAGAATACGCTTGAGTCGGTGCAGGGATATGTGGAGGCGGCGGACATCATACATGTGGCTCTCGATGACCTCGGCGAAGGTGCTACACAGACCATCGCAAAACTCACGAACATCTTTGGAGTGGACAAGATGCTCGGCACGAAAGAAGCGATGCTGGCGGTCGGCTCGACGGTGAACGAGCTTTCGCAGAACTGCACCGCCTCAAGTTCCTACCTCGTGGAGTTCGCACAGAGAATGGCGGGTATCGGTGCGTCGGCAGGACTCACCATTCCGCAAATCCTTGCGTTTGGCGCTGTGCTCGACGCTAACGGCCAAAAGGTGGAAATGTCAGCAACCGCCATTCAGAAGGTGATTAACAATCTCGCGAACAAGAACCAGGAGTTCGCCTCACGTCTGGGACTTGACGCGCAGAAACTGAACGAGACGCTGAAGCACTCGGCGCGCGACGGTATCATGATGTTCCTCCAGGCTCTGCACGACATCGGGGAAAAGGGAGGCTACGAGAATGCCACAATGGTGCTCGCTCCTGCGTTCAAGGATATGGGCATGGACGCTGCACGTGTGTCGCAGGTGCTCGCCACACTCGCCAACCATATCGACGAGGTGAAATGGCAACTCGGGGAGGCGGACAAGGCTTTCGAGGAAGCATCGTCCGCAACACACGAGTACGAGATTTTCAACAACACGGCTCAGGCTTCTATCGATAAGGCGAAGAAGAGGGTGACGGAACTTGCCGTGCAGCTCGGGGAAAAACTGTACCCTATCATGAAGCATATCTACTCTTCATCGGGGCTGTTTCTCCGTGCACTCAACCAAATAGTTTCGTTTATAATAGAGTACAGGAGAGCAATTCTTTCGCTCATGGCGGGAATGGTTGGCTATTATACAGGAGTGGCCATTGCTTCGGCCAACACAAAAGCTTTTGCTGTAGCAACGAAAATAGCGAAAGTGGCGCAAGAGGCGTGGATAGCGGTGCAGGCACTTGCTTCCGCCGCTGCGTCGTTATTCACAGGGAAAATCAACGCCGCTGCACAGTCATTCAAAATGTTCTCGGCAACAATAAAAGCAAACCCTATTGGTCTTTTTTTGGGGACTTTCACCGCGCTTTTCGCTGGTTTGGCAACTTTACGCACAAAAATGGAAGAAAACAGAAAAGAGGCGAAAAGGCTTGCGGAAGAGCAGAGGAAATGGAAAGAATCAATATCCAACGTTGATGAAGCATCAAACAGATACGCAGCTAACGAACTCTCAAGACTAAAGGCTCTGTACAACGCAGCGACCGAGGAGAATTCCGCACGCAAAAACAGAATTGACGCTGCGCAAAAAATGCAAAGCCTTTATCCATCTATTTTTTCAAGTTTCACGACAGAAGAGATAATGGCAGGAAAAGCAAAAAAGGCTTACGACGAACTCAGCCTCTCTATAATTAAGAACGCAAGGGCAAGAGCTGCAGCGGAAAAAATACAGGAAAACGAAAAGCTCATTCTTGACCTTGAAGACGAACTCGAAAAAAACAAGGCTTGGGAAAGGAATGCCGGAAAAAGAGCGGAAAACGCAAAAGAAAGAAGAAACAGGCTATACGAAAGCAACTCGTCGCAACACGCATTTATGCCTGTGCAAGTGCAGACACATGCCGAGCAAGGATTAACAGAGGAAATAAGAGAGAACACAAAACAGCAAAAACAAGCAAACAAGAATATCAAAGATATTAATAAAAAAAGGTCTGAATTGAAGAGGGCCAACGCTAAACTCGCAAAAATCCCCAGCGTTGGAGATGTCATCGTCGGTGATGGCAGGAAAACAGAAATCCCATACACAGGGACAGGGGGCAAACCAAGTGCAGACAAGGTAAATGGGAACGGAAATGGAACCGGTTCAGGAAACGGAAGCGAGCAAAACCGCTTTGCCGTGGAGGAAGAGGCGAAGGAGCGCGCCGAAGCCGAAGCACGCATCGCTTACGCAACAGGAAAGAAAAACTATCTTGACTACCTCGACGAGATGAACGAGGCATCAAAGAATTACTACGATTCTTTGCTGAAACGAACCGACCTCTCAGAAATGGAGAGGCTGAAGATTCAAGCGCAATACGAGGAAAGCCGCAAAAAGATTGCCGATCAGGGCATCGCACGCTCGGCGGAGGAAGAGGATGCAAGATACAACAAGGAAATGGCGACGCTCCGACAGAGCTATATCGATGGGCACATCTCCAAGAAAACCTTCGATGCCTCCGTAGAGGAGCAGGAAATCATTCATCAAAGGAATCTGACGAAGGCTTACGCCGAGGGGGCAAAGGAGCGTCTGCAAGCCGAGAGGCAGTTGCAACAACTGCTGATGGCACAGACAGGGCGGCGACAGCAGGAGACGGAGGCGGCCGAGAAAAAACTTGCCGAGGCCAGAAAGAAGTATTTCGGACAAAGCCCTGCCGAAAAACAATGGCAGTATTTTAAGGAATACAACTTGCTGATGCAAGCGTATGACCGCGAAATGAAGCTCGCGGAAAACAAAGCTGAAGAAAAACTGCGCATCGAGAAGGCTTTCCAAATCGCAAAACTCGCACTGCAAAAAGAATACGGAATAATAGCAGAGGCGGACACGAGGAACACTGTACAACGCGCAGTCGATTCTTCTATAGAGTTCCTGAACTCTGACGGAGGAAAAGCAATTACTGGCACTATGTCAACGCTAAGCTCTGAAATGGGAGCGATTTTTTCATCTCTTTCCTCTGTTGTGCAAGCAGAACTCGAATTGCAGACAGCAGCCATCGAAAAGCGATACGAGAGGGAAATATCTGCCGCTGAAGGTAACTCTTACAGGGTGAAGAAACTGGAGAAAGAAAAAGAAAGGGAAATTGCAAAAGCAAAGAATGAGGCAAACCGCAAAATGTTTGCCATGCAGGTGATTCAAGCAGTGGCACAAACTGCGCAGAACGCAATTTCCGCATACGGCTCGGCGGCCGCTATTCCGCTCATCGGCTACATTCTCGCTCCAATTGCGGCGAGTATGGCAGTGGCGGCTGGCATGATTCAGATAGCGGCCATCAAGAAGCAACAGCAGGCTTCGGCAGCGCAAGGCTATTCGACCGGTGGCTTCACGCCAGATGGAAAGGTCGACGAGCCTGTGGGCATCGTCCACGCCGGTGAATGGGTGGCATCGCAGAAACTTGTGAAGTCGCCAAGAACACGACCACTGATCGAGGCGCTTGACTATGCGCAACGGAACAACACTATCGGCTCACTGAAGGCCGCCGACGTGTCACGCTCCATCACCGCGCCTATGGTGCTGGCGCAACAGTCTGCCTCTCCGCAAATAGTGATGGCGCAAAGACAACCTACGGTGATAGTGGAACAGAACAGGGAATACACAGACACAATGCGAAGGCTGGCTGACAGACTCGCCGAACCGTTTGTGACGGTGGCGACAGTCACAGGCGACAAGGGCATCAACAAGGCGCAAGAGGAATACGATAGGCTGATGAGAAATAAAAAACCAAAATCACGCAAATAATGGAAATCATCATCAACGGAAAAAAAGCATGGCTGAAAGAGGGCAGCTCTTTCGAGTATGTGGCGGACAACCATCTGTTCAGCGGTTCAGACAGCTATTCGCTCACTATCACATTCCCTCTTAGGGGATGCGCGCAGAACCTCGCCATTTTCGGACACATCAACCGTGCCGACATGGTGGCGAAAAAGGCGGTGTTCGATTGCATAATCTTCGACAGGAATTTCTTAAAGCACGGCGCGGTGACAATTACCGAGATTAGCGAGACGGAGGTGAAAACGCAATTTCTTGAGGGACGCAGCGAGAACAACTACAGCTCGACTTTCGACGATATATATATTAATGAGTTGGATTTAGGAACTGCACCAGCAACGAGCGTAAGCAATATGACAACTGCGCAAGCGTGGAAGGACGGTGTGAAGGATCTGACATGCGTGGCGCTTCCATGGGTGAACAACGAATCGGGCAACATTCAGAACTGTCCGATATACGAGAACGGTGCATACAAGTGGGACACAACGACGAAAGGACTATCATGGCAGCCATATCTCATCCACATCGTGAAGAAGATATGCCGCGCGGTGGGATATTCATACGATTTCCTCGCATGGGAGAACAGGGAGGAGCACCGCTTCCTCCTGCTGTGCAACACGATTCCGTGGGTGTGGGACAAGAGAAACTTCGCATCGCCACTGCCTCACTGGACGTTGACGGAGTTTTTCGAGAAACTGGAGCTGTTCCTTGATGCGGAGTTCGACATCGACCACCGGGACAAGCATATCCATTTCGCCTACACGCAGACGATGCTTGCAACACAGCCGCCCGTGAAAGTGGAGAATGTGCTTGAAGAGCATTCCGTGTCCGTAACGATGGAGGACGAGAACTGCGACTACCGCGAGGCTAACAATCTCGCATACTCGGAATGCGAGCACAACATGTGGAAGTTCTATTCATGCGACTGGTTCATCAAGGCTTGGAAAGACAATGTCGTGAAATATGCCACGCTCTCCGCGCTGTTGACGGCGAACAAGGGGCTGGCTGTCGATGGCTCTACAGGAAGAGGCTCGAACATTCACAAAGTGTTTTACGCCGCAGACGTTGACACTTATTTTGTGGTAAGGGCTATCGAAAAAACGCTCATCAAGGAGGACAAGGTCATGCCTAACAGCTACTCATATAGATATGTGCTCCAACCTGTCAACACGTTCGGCACAAGAATCGTCGACGAGAGCGACGATGCGGACTGCAATGAGATAGATTTCGTGCCGGCATGGATAGACTACACGGAGAAAAAATACGGCAACTGCCTGTTTCTTCCATTCACAGGTAACGAGGGAGCAGCAGACAGCACAACAGCAGGAAGTACCGGAAGCATGTCACAAGACTATAAGGAGAAAGTTGACGAAACATTCTATCAACCGTTTTCCGTGCAGTCGTTAGAGGCTGGCGACAGCGAAAAGAAAAGCGAGTATTACAACAAGATATACTTGGGATGGTGGAATGGGGAAACGGACTTCAAGGGGAAACTGCCTTACCCATTGGTCGATGATGTGGTAATCAACGAGGATTGGAGCGGATATTTCCGCACGAAAGCCGCTTTTCGACTAAACAGCAAAAAGGCAATCGAGAGCAGAATCGTGTACAAGATTGACACGAAGAGGAAATATTCGTTCAAGTTCCTGACCGACACACTGCCGAGCCCTCGTGCAATTTTCCATATCCAAGGGAAAAGGTATGTGTGCGAGAAACTGACCGCGACTTTCTCCAGGGAAGGTATGTCGCAACTGGTGAAAGGGGAGTTTTGGCAGGTCATCGACTAAAAGCCCTTTCCCTTGGTGCGTGTGTAGATTCCCTCCATATCTGTGTCAATGTCCTTGATGCGGAAGGTCACCTCACAGCGTGGGGGTATCGTGTCTGGCAACTGGGGCACTAAGCGGTCTATCACTGAATCAACATTGCTGAAACCAATATCGGACAGCTCCGCCACTACCTCGCCCTTGAAGTAAGCCCTGCCGTTTACCATTCGCTTGGGCGAGAGGCGGAACTGCTTAGAAAGAGGATTGTCGATGTCGTCGGCTTCTCCCTGCTTGCTCCGTTTGGTGCTGAACAACACAAAATCTATCACTTTCGCGTTCAGCTCCCAGGCAGGGGAGAAGTCGAACTTGATATAGCCCCGTGTCACAGCGTGGCCGTGGCTGTGGTTCATCGCAAAACCGACCTCGGCGATATTAGCTCCGCAGTCGTTCTGCGCAACAGTCGCCCAAGAGTGGCGAAAGGTATAGACACAGTACCATCGGTCTTTACGCAATCCCATCGACTTGCAGATGCGCTTGATGCCGTGGTTCACGTTGGCATTGAAGGAGTCGGAATCGCGATAGCGTGTGTGGAAACTGAAAAGATAGGGGTCATCGGCTTCTGTCTTGTATTTCTCAAGCAACGGCTGTATCACTGGCTCAACACGCATTTCAATATAAGCCTCGTCACGACGGCTGTTGCGGGTCTTGGCGCGCTTGTAGCAGATAAGCCCTTTGCGGTAGTCGGACTTCTGCAAGTTGTAAAGGTCAACGGTGTTGATGCCGGCAAGGCAAAACACGAGCTTCGCGACATCATGCCCAAGTTCCGGAAGTGGGTCGCAAAGCCTGCTCTCGGGAAAGGGAGCAGCGAAGAACTTGCGCAAGTTCTCAGGCGAGATGGCACGCTTGGTCGTGCGGTCGCTTTGGGGAATAACGACTTTCGGCCATGGATTGGATGCAATCTGAATCAAGCCGGTGTCGTAGTCGTTGTATTCCAAAACCGCCGCACGGAAAATCTGCCTGACACAGACAGGGTACATCTCCTTGGCACGGTGAGTTTTCGCCAAAGTCTCGATCCAAAAATTGACGGCCATTGATGTCAGTTGAGAGAACTTGACATCCGTGGTGCCCAAGTAACGCTCAAGATGAGCCACGGCAAGCCTGTAGTTCCTGGCACTCCGAAGCCGCCCGTCCTCATTCAACTTCGATACATACTTACGAGCGTAAGCGCTGAAACTGATGGAACGCTCATCGGTCGTGAGGAAGTCAATAACTTCCCTCAAAGTCCAGGCAGAAAGATTCTGCTTGTTCAATTTTTTGGTGAACTCCAAAATCTTACGAGTGCAGTAATTCAACACGTAATTGTCGAGGATTTCTTTGTTTTTCGAAACATCGATATGGTGAACAACCTTATCAGTTTTGATATAACCCACTTTACGATAATGAGTTACGCGTATGTAAACTGGGTAGAAACCATCTGCGCGCATCTTCTGAACAACAGTCTTAAAAGTAGCCATAATTAATTAAATAACAGTTAGTTAAAAATAATTCTAAACGCTCTAAACACTCTAAACAAAGCCCAAAACACTCTAAACAATTTCTAAACTCGTTCGTTCATTTGGCACAGAAAGTGTGTCCAAATGAACGAACCGTATAAGAACAGTTTAGGCTGTAACCCCTGTTTGTTCAGAGAATTACAGCCTAACTTTACCTTAAAAGGAAAATCCCTTTATTCCTCCACGGCAGCCTGCGCCGCTGCTACGCGGGCGATGGGGACGCGGTATGGAGAGCATGATACGTAGTCGAGGTTGAGTTTTGCGCAGAACTTCACTGATGAAGGTTCGCCACCGTGCTCACCGCAAATACCTACGTTCAAGTCGGCCTTAGTTGAGCGACCACGTTCGGTACCCATCTTCACGAGTTGGCCAACACCTGATTGGTCAAGGATTTCGAATGGGTCGTTCTTGAGGATGCCAAGTTGCTTGTATTGACCGAGGAACTTAGGAGCATCGTCGCGAGAGTAACCGAATGTCATCTGGGTAAGGTCGTTGGTACCAAATGAGAAGAAATCGGCGATTTCAGCGATTTCGTTAGCCACGAGAGCTGCACGAGGCACTTCAATCATTGTACCTACCTTATAGGCAACAGTCGCGCCTCGTTCTTCAAACACTTGCTTAGCTGTGTTGTTGATGATGTCGGCTTGACGCTTGATTTCTTCCTTCACGCCCACCAGTGGCACCATAATCTTTGGATGCACGTCGATGCCGCGAGCCTTCACGTTGAGAGCAGCCTCAATGATAGCGCGAGCTTGCATTTCGGTGATTTCTGGATATGTGTTGCCCAAGCGGCAGCCACGGTGACCAAGCATTGGGTTGAATTCTTCGAGTGAAGAGCAGATTTGCTTAATCTGGTCGAGAGCCATGCCAGTTTCGTTGGCAAGTTCACGCATAGTTTCGAGCTGATGAGGAACGAATTCGTGCAATGGAGGATCGAGCAGACGGATAGTCACATCGTAGCCGTCCATAGCCTCAAACATACCCTCGAAGTCGCCACGTTGGAGTGGGAGGAGCTTAGCAAGAGCCATTCTGCGGCGTTCCACAGTATCAGCGATAATCATTTCGCGCATAGCCTTGATGCGATCGCCTTCAAAGAACATATGTTCGGTACGGCAAAGACCAATACCCACTGCACCAAACTTGCGAGCTACCTTAGCATCACGAGGGCTATCGGCGTTGGTGTAAACCTTCATCTTGGTGTACTTTTCTGCGAGGTTCATGATTGCAGAGAAGTCGCCACTGATGTCGGCATCTACAGTCGATACGAGGCCATCATAAACTTCACCGGTAGAGCCATTGATTGAAATCCAATCACCTTCATGATAGGTCTTACCACCCATCACCACGGTTTTAGCCTTGTAGTCAACCTTGATTTCGCCAGCACCTGACACGCAGCACTTACCCATACCACGAGCCACAACAGCAGCGTGAGAGGTCATACCACCACGAGCGGTGAGAATACCTTGAGCCACGGTCATACCACGAAGGTCTTCAGGTGAGGTTTCGATACGAACCATAATCACCTTTTCGTTACGTTGTGCCCATTCTTCTGCATCATCAGCGAAGAACACAATCTTACCAGTGGCAGCACCTGGAGATGCAGGCAGACCCTTAGCCATCACCTGTGCATTTGCCATAGCGCTCTTATCGAACACTGGGTGGAGAAGTTCGTCGAGTTTACCTGGCTCCATACGCTTGAGCACGGTCTTTTCGTCGATTTCGCCTTCACGAAGAAGGTCCATTGCAATCTTCACCATAGCAGCACCGGTGCGCTTACCGTTACGGGTTTGGAGAAGCCAGAGCTTGCCATCTTGAATGGTGAACTCCATATCTTGCATATCCTTGTAGTGGTCTTCAAGGCGAGCCTGAATTTCAACGAGTTGAGCAGCACACTCAGGCATTGTTTCTTCGAGTGAAGGATATTTTTCCTTACGTTCTTCTTCGCTAATGCCTTGGAGCTTAGCCCAACGACGACTGCCTTCGGTCATGATTTGTTGTGGGGTGCGCACACCAGACACCACGTCTTCACCTTGAGCGTTGATGAGGTATTCACCATTAAAGAGGTTTTCGCCTGTACCAGCGTCGCGAGAGAAGCAAACACCAGTTGCAGAAGAATCGCCCATGTTACCATATACCATAGCTTGCACGTTCACTGCGGTGCCATAGCTTTCTGGAATTTGGTTCATCTGACGATAAAGAATAGCGCGCTCATTGTTCCAGCTGTCGAACACAGCGTAGATTGCGCCCCAAAGTTGATCCCAAGCGTCGGTAGGGAAGTCCTTACCAGTATTTTCCTTAACAGCCTTCTTAAAGAGCTTAACAAGTTGCTTCAAGTCGTCAACATCGAGTTCGGTATCAAACTTCACACCCTTAGCAGTCTTCACTGCTTCGATGATTTCTTCGAATGGGTCGATATCATTCTTGTTTTGTGGCTTCATGCCGAGCACCACGTCGCCGTACATCTGCACGAAACGGCGGTAGCTATCCCAAGCAAAACGCTCGTTACCCGATTTCTTAGCAAGAGTTTCAGCCACTTCGTCGTTGATACCCAAATTCAACACGGTATCCATCATACCTGGCATTGAAACTGGAGCACCTGAGCGAACTGACACGAGTTGTGGATTTTGTGGGTCGTTGAATTTGTAACCTGTAAGGCTCTCGATATGATGCACAGATTTGATTACATCTTCTTTAATCAGATTCACAACTGCCTCACGGCCTTGTTCGTTATAGATTTTACAAACATCACAAGTGATTGTAAAACCTGGAGGAACAGGAACACCGATAAGGTTCATTTCAGCCAAATTGGCACCTTTGCCGCCAAGAAGTTCCTTCATGTCGGCGCGTCCTTCGGCATTACCGTTGCCGAATGTGTAAATTGTCTTCATTAACCTTGTGGATTATTAATTAACTACTTATAATACAATCAAATATAATCAAATACCGCTACTAATAAATCATTCACAGTATTGCTATCTAATTATCTTTTACTTTTAGAGATGCAAATATACTTAAATTTTACGACATATCCATAAAAGTTGCACACATAATTGCATTGTGCGCAAAAAATCATATCACTTTGCACATTAAATGGATATTTTTAGCACTATTCAGTTTTCACAAATAAATGTTATTCGTAACTTTGCAGAAAATTTAACAAAGTAAACAGACTGTTTTGAGTAGAAAAAGAAAAAATCTGCCCGTAGTAGAAGGGCTTGAGATAACTAAAGTGGCAGCAGAGGGCAAAAGCATCGCGCGCTGGAACGACTTGGTGGTGTTTATACCATTTGGTGCTCCTGGCGATGTTGCCGATGTGAAAATCGACCGCAAGAAACACAGTTTTTGCGAGGGTCACATTGTGAATTTGGTAAAGCCAAGCGAAATTCGCACCGAGCCAATGTGTGAGCATTTCGGTGTGTGTGGCGGTTGCAAATTCCAGCACATTCCTTACAGCTACCAGTTGCAATTCAAGCAACAGCAAGTGACCGACGCGCTTGAGCGTATCGGCAAAATTGAATTGCCTAAAATCAACGACATTCTTGGTTCTGCAGAAACCACACATTATCGTAATAAATTGGAATTCACCTTCTCTAATAAAAGTTGGCTCACCTTTGAGCAACTTAACAGCGGGGAAGAGTTCTCCGACCGTAATGCCGTAGGTTTCCACATTCCTGGGGCATTCGACAAGGTGCTCAACATCAACAAATGCTGGCTACAAGACGACATTTCAAACGAAATGCGCAACTTCATTCGAGACTACGCAAAGAGCAAAGGTTACACATTCTATGATATACGCAACAATGTGGGCTTGATGCGAATGATGATGGTGAGAATCACAAGCGGTGGCGAAATCATGCTCGTAGTGGTGTTTGGCGAAAACGACGACGCTGCTGTAAAAGACGTGATGAACGCTGTGGCAGAAAAGTTCCCACAAATCACCAGCTTGATGCATGTAGTGAACACCAAGCTGAACGACTCACTTGGCGACCAAGTTTTCGTACTCGATAAAGGCAAGGAATACATTGAGGAAGAAATGGAAGGACTCAAATTCCGCATTGGTCCTAAGTCATTCTACCAAACCAACTCTCGCCAAGCCTATGAACTCTACAAAGTGACAAGAGGCATGGCAAAACTCTCTGGCGGGGAACTCGTTTACGACCTTTACACAGGCACCGGCACCATTGCCAACTTTGTGGCACGCCAAGCAAAGAAAGTGATTGGCATAGAATATGTGCCAGAGGCGATCGAAGATGCAAAACTTAACTCAAAAGTGAACGGCATTGAGAACACATTGTTCTATGCCGGAGATATGAAAGACATTCTCACCGATGACTTTGTGAGCAAGCATGGCACACCTGACGTGATGATTATCGACCCACCGCGCGCTGGTATGCACGAAGATGTAGTGGGCGTGATTATGAATGCAGAGCCCAAGCGAATCGTGTATGTAAGTTGCAATCCTGCCACCCAGGCACGAGATTTGGCAATGCTCGACGCTAAATATAAGGTGGTGGAAGTGCAGCCAGTTGACATGTTCCCACACACGCAGCATGTGGAAAACGTGGTAGGTTTAGAGCGCAGATTTTAAGAGAACTCGATTGGAAGTGCAACTTCTTCCATAGAAAACTATACAATTAGAGGTGTGGCCACATGGCTGCACCTCAATTTGTGATAAAACATTGCTGTTGTTGTGCTATATTTATCCATTTTCTTCAAATTTAGCACATTGGACCAAAAAATCAGTATTTTTAGCCATCTGTGAAATGATGAAATTGTCTAATTTTGCAAACTGAAATGATTTGTACACATAATTTATTATCAGACTTCCGAAAAGTGAATACATTACGCTATATCTCCATTCTAATTTTCAGTGTTTTTTCCATTGTTGCATCTGCCCAAACTACCTACCTATTTAAAGGTGTGGTGAAGGATTCGATTGCCGATGAGCCAATTCCTTATGCCTCTATCTATGTGGTGGGCACTAAGACTGGCGTTGTGGCAAGCGTGAATGGTCAATTCTCATTCCATTCAAAATCAAAACACCCCGAAATCAGACTCCAAGCAGTGGGCTACGCCAACAAAGTGGTGAAACTGAAAGGTGGAAACAATACGGAAAACGTGGTTTACATGTCGTCATCGACAAAGACTCTTGACGAGGTGATTATTAAAAAGCACCGCGAAAAATACTCCAAGAAAGGCAATCCCGCCGTTGAGTTCATCAACAAGGTGAGGGAAAGAATGCACGAAACCGATCCACGCAATCACCAGTATTTCGTGTATGATAAATACGAAAGATTCACCTACGGTTTGAACGACCTTACTGCTTCCGACACAAAAGAACTGTCGAAGAAATACAACAAGATTAAGGAATTTATTGATTCTTCAGATGTGACCAACAAGAAGATTCTCACCATTTCCTTAAATGAAAAGTTCAGTACCGAATATTACAGAAAAAGTCCAAGCACACACAAAGAATACGTTGAGGCACAGCAACATGTGGGACTTGACGAATCGTTCGACCCCGAGAATATCAAAAAGTTTATGGACGACGCTTTCCGTGAAATTGATGTTTTCCAAAACGACATCAAATTCATGCAAAACCGCTTCGTGAGCCCACTATCGAACATCGGCACCACATTCTATAAATTCTATCTCAACGACACCACCATGGTTGACGGAGAAAAGTGCGTGGAAATCGACTTTGTGCCACATAACAGTGCTTCGTTCGGTTTCATTGGCCGAATGTATTTCCCTGTCAACGACAGCACATTGTTCTTGAAAAAATTGACAATGAACATTCCTCGTTCCATCAATGTGAACTACCTGAAACGCCTTTTCATCAACCAAGAGTTTAAAAAAGCGGAGGACGGATCACGCTTGAAGGTGATTGACGACCTTGTGATGGAATTTCAGGTGATTGGTCCTGAATTGTATGCCCGCCGCAGCACATACTACAGCGGTCACAATTTCACAGAGCCAAAAGATTTGACCATTTTCAATCACGATGCCGAACAAATCATTGCACCAGGAGCAAATAAATATGCCGATGAATATTTCAAAGCAAATCGTCCTGTGGCATTGGCGCAAGATGGCAATATGATGCGTGCGCTTTTAAAGAAGTTGAGAAGTTCAAAACTCTTTTACTGGACTGAAAAAATTGTTTCCACAATGGCAAAGGGTTATGTGGCAACTGGCAACCCAAGCAAATTCGACTTTGGTCCACTCAACACGCTCATCAGTTCCGATGAACTGGAGGGCGCACGATTCAGAATTGGTGGTATGACCACTGCTAATCTTCACCCACGACTGTTCAGCCGTTTCTTCTTAGCATACGGAACAAAGGACAAAAAACTCAAATATCAAGGCGAACTTGAATACTCATTCCGCAACAAGAAATATCACAGCTACGAGTTCCCAATCCATTCAGTAAAACTCTACCACAGCTATGATGTGGACCAATTAGGTCAGCATTATCTCTACACCAGCAAGGATAACATTTTCTTGATGCTAAAACGCAAGAAAGATGACAAAATTCAATATCTGCGTCAATCAAAATTCGACTATAAACTTGAGTTGGAGAATGGGTTTAGCGTGGGCGCAGGATTTGAGCACAACATACACGAAGCCTCCGATTTCCTCCCATTTGTTGATGCCTTGGGCAATCGACGCGCAAACTACAAAGAAGCTGGTTTCAATATCACACTACGATATGCACCAGGTGAAAAGTTTGTGCAAACCAGGTCGTATCGCTTCCCAATCAATATCGATAATCCAATTATCACATTGAGCCACACCTATCTCCCCAAAGGATTCCTTGGTAGCCAATTCGAGGTGAACAAGACTGAAATTGGTGTGCAAAAACGCTTTTGGTTCTCGGCATGGGGCTATACCGATGTGATTGTGAAAGCGGCAAAGATTTGGAGCAAAGTGGCATACCCTGATTTGCTCATCCCAAACGCCAACCTCTCATACACTATCCAGCCTGAAAGTTACACGCTGATGAACGCAATGGAATTTGCCAACGACCAAAACATTTCATGGGACGTGACCTACTGGCTCAATGGCGCATTGCTCAATTATGTGCCTGTGCTTAAAAAACTCAAGCTCCGCGAGGTGGTGTCTTTTAGAGGTCTTTACGGCTCATTGAGCAAGAAAAACGACCCAACTAAAAACGAGGATTTATACCAATTCCCACTTGGCACGAATTGTAGAGGACTTGGAAAAAAACCCTATATGGAAATTGGCGCAGGTCTTGACAACATCTTCACATTCCTCCGTGTGGACTATGTGTGGAGATTGACATACCGCGACACTCCTGGGGTCAACAAGAGTGGCGTGAGAATCCAACTCCACTTCACATTCTAACGAACAATCACAGATGCATTTATAACAATGGGCGATGTCGAAAACACGACACCGCCCATTGTTATATTTCATTCTATTAATCTAAAAAACGCTTTGTGATACCACCATAGTAATCTATACGGCGGTCGCGAAGGAATGGCCACCAGCGGCGCACATTCTCACTTCGCTTCATATCCACCTCCACAATGGTTTCCACTTCCTCATTATTTGAAGCACGGAACAGGAATTCGCCTTGTGGGCCAGCCACAAAACTGCTTCCCCAGAACATAATGCCATTAGTCTGACCAGATGGGTCAGACTCAAAACCCACACGGTTCACAGCCACCACAGGCAATCCGTTTGCCACGGCATGACCACGCTGCACGGTGGTCCAAGCCTCTCTTTGGCGTTCCTGCTCGGCTTGAACATCGGTGCTCTCGTAGCCGATGGCAGTAGGATAGATGAGCATATCTGCGCCCTTCAAAGCCATCAAGCGAGCTGCTTCAGGATACCACTGGTCCCAACAAACCAACACACCCAATTTGCCCACCGAGGTTTGAATGGGCTCAAAACCAATATCACCGGGGCAAAAGTAGAATTTCTCGTAGTATGCGGGATCATCTGGAATGTGCATTTTGCGATATTTCCCAGCCATTGAACCATCTTTGTCAAACACTACAGCGGTGTTGTGGTAAAGTCCTGTGGCACGTTTTTCAAACAAAGAAGTTACGAGCACCACATTGCACTTTTTTGCCAACTCCGAATAAAACTCCGTGATTTCACCAGGAATCTTCACTGCTAAATCAAAGAGCGACACATCTTCGGTTTGACAGAAATAAAGTGAGTCGTGAAGCTCTTGAAGCACCACCAGTTCTGCGCCCTGTGCTGCTAAAGCAGTTACTTTCGATGCCAAACGATTGCGGTTGTCTTCAATATTGGCGTTATTGTGTTGTTGTATAATTCCTACTTTCATAAATTCAAAGTATTTTTGGGGAACTGCATCGTCACGCAGTGCAGCGACCCATGTTGTTTAATCAAAGCATTGCAATCAATTCCCACCACCTCGTGTTCGGGGAAAGCAACCTCAATAATTCTCAAAGCCAAATCATCTGCCAAAGGCTGATTATAGATTGGCACAAGCACACGCTTGTTGATAATCAGGAAATTTGCGTATGTAGCTGGCAACTGATTGCCGTCTTCATCGTAAATCGGGGCAGGGACAGGCAGCTGTATCAAGTGATATTTGCGCCCACTGGCATTCACGAAATCCTTAATTTCAGCCTCCATGGCATTTAATTGCTCGGCAAATGCTGGAGGAATTTCGCCATCAGGGCAAACTGCTCCATTGTAAAGAATCACATCATTTGGAGCAAAGCGTGCCAACGTGTCGATATGACCGTCGGTATCGTCACCTGGCATTTCGCCATTATTTATCCACAGCACATTCGAAACGCCAAACACCTGTTTCAGATATGCAGTGATTTCGTCTTTCGACATCTCCGCATTGCGGTTTGGCGACAACAAACAACTCGATGTGGTCATCAAAGTTCCATTTCCATCGCTTTCAATCGAACCACCTTCAAGCACAAAACCACGATGATTAATCGGCGTGTGCTTAAACAGTTCATATAAATCGAGACGCGAGGTAATTAAATTGTCTTTATCTGCGGCAAACTTCATGCCCCAAGCATCGAACTTGAAGTCCAAAGGCACACATTCGCCATCTTTAACCACAGTAATAGCACCGAAGTCGCGAGCCCAAGTGTCGTTGGTTGGCACTCTATAATAATACACAGGATTTGGCGACGCAGATTCGATATTGCGCAAACCGACTTTGGCACGTTCCACTTCAGGTGTGACGACTATTAATGGCTCTGTTTCCAAGATGGCTTCTGCTATATGTTTATAGCATTCCACCACCTCCTCAAGCATGTCACACCAATCCGTGTCGGCATGTGGCCACGCCAAAAGCACAGCATCTTGCTCCGTCCATTCTGCCGGAAGAAAAGTATTCAAATTCATCTTAAAAGTTTTATTCTTCAAAATTACTAATTAATTACCACATTTCTACCATAGGACTTTAACATTTCACGATAAAAAAGACAAATAATATAGTGATAAATTTAAAGAAAATATATTAAATTTGTGTGATTATTCAAAGCTTGTTTGAAAAATACAAAAATGAAACGAATTAAAACTTTTGTAATGTTTATGCTGATGTTGAGCATGTTTTCATGCACCGACATCAACAAACAACTTGAAGAAATGATTCCTGCTGACAGTAGGGGAGTCGTTCGCATTGATGTGAAAAGTGTTATAGAAAAAGGACAATTAGCAGACGAAGATGGAAATGTTGTTTTCCCACAGTCGTTAAAAGACGTGATGAGCAAAAATGAATCTGCTCCCGTATCAGAAGCCATGACACTATTAAGAAAAATTGGTATCGACACCGATGCCAATATCTATTGTTTTGTGCCAAAAAACACTTTCAGTTACGCTGCACTTATCGCCGTTAATGATGCCGATGAGACTAAAAAAGCGATTGAAAAGCAATCCGGTCAAAAATTCCAAACTATCGAGAAAGTGGATTTTTTGCGAAATGGAGCAATAAGTTATGTGATTGACGACGATATTCTCTTTATCGGCAAAGAGACAAAGGAAGATGCCGACTCAAAACTGGCACTGACAGCCAAAGGCTACCTCCACAAATCCAGCACAAGCATTGCTGAAGATGCAAGCATCACAGAAAGCCTGCACAAGGAAAATGATGTGAATGCCTACATCAACGTGAGTGGATTTCACAATATGATTGCTAATTCGGAATCGCTTACTGAAAGCCTGAAGAAATTCCCAATTCTCACGCTATTTACCGACTCCGACATTAAGGCATTCACTCTGCACATGAATTTCGAGAAAGAGGGTGCAAAATTTGAGGCTTATGTAAAAGCCGACGATAATTGCGACTATTTTAAACTGTTAGACGCCACCATGGCTAAAGCCGATGCGTCGTTCTTGAAGGTGATTCCTATAAGCATGAATTACATTTTCTCGATGAGTGTGAACGGTAAAAACTTGATGAAACTCGACCAAATCAGGAAAAGCGTGAATTTAATCAGCAATCTGCCTTCTACCGACATGCTGGATTTCAGAAGTATGGTAAATTCCATTGATGGCCCGATTGCCATAGGTTTGAGCGTAGGAAATGGAGTAAACATCTCATCGGTTGCCAACGACAACTGGAATATCGCTATTGCAGCAAAGTCGAAAGACGCTGCTGCAATTGTGGAAAGAATAGTAGCATTTGCCGCCAAAATGGGGCAACCCGACTATATTAAAGATGGCCGACACTTGTTCACTTATCAGGGAATGCCTGTGTATATGGGCAACCAAGACAGCATTGTGTATGCCATTAGGCTTGACCACGAATTGGAGGAAGACTTTTATTACGACATGCCCGACGTGAGAGAGCGTTTCGCCTCTTGTCCATTGGGTGTGTATGCTAAAATTTCAGAACCGCAAGGTGAATCATACTTCAATTTTGGTTTTAAAAACAAAACCGACGGCGATGGTGTGTTCTACTCCATGCACGAAGGTAATCCAGTAATCACTTTACTTGAGATTCTTTGTCAACTAAACAAAACCGAACAGACAACCCAACAACAATATTATTAAAATATTATTAACTCTAAAAACTAACAATTATGAGATTATTAAAACTATCATGTTTAGCAATTTTGCTTATTGCGATTACTTCGTGTAATAAAACGAATGAGAAAATGATGGAATTAATTCCTGAAAATTCCACATTCATTGCATCATTTAGTCCTTCTAAAATCCTTGATCACACAGGCATCACTGTTGATGACAACGGCAAACTACAACTGCCCGGCGCATTAAAGGAACTGATGGAGTTCAACCAAAAAGATTTGGACGAAGGTATTGCCACATTAAAGAGTGCAGAAATCGACCCTTCTGCCAATGTGTATGTTTACAGCAGCATTACTGATGTGAATGATGCGTCTGCCGTTATGCTTGCCATAAGCAAAGACCCTGAAAAAACAAAGGCTGCGATTGAAAAGGAAATTAAGGAAAGTTTCAAGACAGTTGGAGATATTGCTATAATTGCAAAAAGCGATATGTGCATCGCTATCAAAGACGACATCATAGCAATATTTGGCGGCAACAAAATAGAAAATGCCGAAGAATTTGCAAAAGAGGTGTTCACCAAGAAAGAAAAAAGCGTGCTTGACAACGACAATATCAAGAGCACACTCAATGCCGATGCCGACGTCAACTACTATATCAATCTTCAATCATACATGAAACTGATGGCAGGCATTAGCCCTCAAGTTTCGTTGCTTTCTGGATTTGTGGCTGGTATGGATGGATCAGGCATTAGCATTGACCTTTCCAACAACGAAATCAACATCAATTCTGAACTCTTCGCCGATGAGAATTCCGACATCATGAAACTCATCAAAGACATTCAGGGCGAGACTTCAACCGACTTCTTGAAATATATGCCAGCAAAGGCTAAGTTGATTTTTGCTACAGGAATTAAAGGTGAGAAATTAGCAGAATTCGAGCAAGTGAAGAATGTGCTTCAATTGATTTCATCTAACCCATCATTTGGCAATGTGAACTGTGTGGAACTGGTGAAATCAATTAATGGTCCAGTCGCATTTGGTCTTGATGCCGACCTCAAATCGCCAATGACCACTTTGGCTGGCACATTTGTGATTACCACTTCTAAAGCACAAGAATGGAAAAAATTGTTTGAAACATTGTTGAGCATTAGTGGCGGTATGCCTATGCAATTTGCCGTAGAGGCCAAGTCTGATGTCGTAATCGTGAAATTTGGTATGAACAATAGTTTTGCACTCGACGCAAGCGCCAATGAAGACGCTAAAAAAGTGTTCGACGGCAGTTTCTATGGCTTCTGGGTGGGCTTGAATGTTGACGGCATGACAATGTATGTTGATACTCAAGTGAAAGACCTCAATAAAGGCACAGCCAAGTTCTATATCAACGGAAAAGATGGCAATAGAATGATTTTTGGCGACTATCCTCTTTTCTTCAAGGCATTAGATTCTTATATGAAACCAAAACCTGCAGCATCTGACAGTTTTGAACCCGAACCTGATTACTACGGTGACGACACGGAGATAGAAGAAATCCCAGTTAAGGAACTAGAATAAAATTAACTGGAATAAAATTATCGCGGCTATGTTCAACACATAGCCGCGATAACTATTTTGTATCGAATGTTTACTTAAACATTTCTTCTGCTTGGGCTAATGTTTCGGGTTTTCCAACATCAAGCCATTTATAATCAGAAAACTGCTGATAACCGTAGATTTTATACGAATCACACATCTCTGCATAGAAAGGAGCGATGGAGAACACTTTACCTTTAGCCTCTGAATAGTTTTCAAGAGCGTCGAAAATGCGTGGAGAGAGCACATGAACACAACCAAAAGCAAGCGAATCCACCTTTTGCGGGTCGTATTGATAACCTTCAGGTTTGGTTTCGCCAGTTTTCTTGTTAATCCAGCCTTTCAAACGATGGTCGTGGTCAAAGAGGAAATATCTTTGTGTCTGACGGTCTTTTACCAAAATGGTTGACAAAGCGTCGTGCTCCACATGGAAGTCGTACATAGCTTTCAAATCCAAGTCGGTGAGAATATCGGCATTGTGCACGATAAACGGTTCATCGCCATCAAGGAATTTTCTTGCCTTCATCAAACCTCCACCCGTATCGAGAAGCAAGTCACGCTCATCACTAATGTGAATATCAAGTCCGAAATTCTTTTTTTCTTCTAAAAACTCAATAATTTTATCACCAAAGTGGTGAATATTCACAGTAATATCGGTCACTCCACAGTCTGCCAAGTGAGTAATCACACGCTCAAGCATAGTTTTTCCGCCCACTTCCACAAGGGCTTTTGGACGGTCGTTGGTAAGAGGGCGCAGGCGTGTGCCTAACCCTGCTGCAAAAACCATTGCTTTCATATCTGCTACTTTTGAACTGGAGTGAAAACTTGCTCAATGTTCTGCTCACGATGAACAAGTTCTACCTTCACATTAAACTTTTTGAAAATGTGCTCTGCCATGTGCTGTGCGCAATACACTGAGCGATGCTGACCGCCTGTGCAGCCAAAGCATACCATTAAATTAGTGAAACCGCGCTCCACATAACGCTTAACCGAGGCATCTACCAATTCATAGGCATGGCTGAGGAACGTAAGGATTTCGCCATCATCTTCAAGATACTTAATTACTGGCGCGTCGAGACCTGTATAAGGTTTGTAACGATCATATTTACCAGGATTGTTTGATGCGCGACAGTCGAACACAAAGCCACCACCATTGCCAGAATTGTCGTTTGGAATACCTTTCTTGTAGGCAAAACTCATCACTTTCACAGTGAGCATGTGCTTTTGCAAATCGTCGGTAAACTGCGACATATTCACAAGGTTTCTCAGCACTTTAGTGAGGTATGGATATTCAACGTATGGCTCATTGAGGAGCGAGCGCAAGTTGTTGATGGCGAAAGGCACACTCTGCATAAAGTGGGGTTTCTTCTCGAAATAGCCACGGAAACCGTAAGCACCCAGCACCTGAAGCGTGCGGAAAAGTACGAAGTGACGAAGTTGAGAGTAGAAGTAATCCACATCAACATATTTGTACTTCTTCAATTCATCAATATATTCCTTCAAAAGTTCATGACGAAGGCTGTTAGGGAAATTGGCTTTTGCTTGCCAAAGGAAAGATGCAACATCGTAGAAGAATGGACCTTTGCGACCTCCTTGGAAGTCGATAAACATTGGCTCGCCATCTTTAATCATCACATTGCGTGACTGGAAGTCGCGATACATGAAGGTGGCTGAACTGCTACGCAAAAGCACATCGGCAAGATGCTGGAAATCGTCTTCAAGTTGTCCTTCGTTAAATTCAAGACCGGTGGCTTTCAAGAAGCAATACTTGAAATAGTTCAAATCCCAAAAGATGGAGCGCGCATTAAATTCCGACGCAGGGTAGCAGTATGAGAAATCCATACCATCTGCGCCTTTGAATTGAAATTCGCAAAGACGACGGATGGTCTTCGACAGCAATCTTTTTTCCTCTTCGCCAAATACGCGTGTCTTGCGAGCCTTTTCAATGGCGTTGAAAAGAATAGTATCGCCCAAATCCTCTTGGATATAAGCCATCTTATCATCGCTCTCTGCAAACACCTTTGGCACAGGAAGTCCCTGCTCCAAGAAGTGCTTATCCATATAGAGGAAAGCCTTGTTTTCTTCAGGAAGTTCGCCAATCACACCAATAAGTGATTGCTCACCTGAAAGGCGAAAATAATGGCGATTTGAACCTGATGCTGGCAACTGAACAATTTCAGCAGGTTCAGAGCCAACATACTGTGTATATAGTTGTTTTAAAATTTCTGTATCCATAATATTAATCGCTAATTGAATTAACAAAGATAAAGGAAAAACAAATAAGAAGCAAATCAGCCCCGATTAAAATTCACTTGTAAAATGGAATTTGAGTTTGGGGAAATCTTGCTGCGCCATGTCAAGCACATAGCCCGAATCAGCCAAAAACACATCTCTGCCTTCACGGTCCAACGCCATATATTGCTGCTTTCTACGCTTAAACGCTTCCAAAGCCTCCTTGTCGTCGCTCTCAATCCAGCAAGCCTTATACAGGTGAATGGGTTCCCATCTACAGCTTGCACCATATTCATGAAGCAAACGATATTGAATTACTTCAAACTGGAGCTGGCCTACGGTGCCAATAATTTTGCGATTGTTGAACTGATTGACAAAGAGCTGCGCCACACCTTCGTCCATAAGTTGCTCAATACCCTTGCTGAGTTGCTTAGTGCGCATTGGGTCGGTATTCTCAATGTATTTAAACATTTCTGGCGAGAAACTTGGCAAGCCCTTGAAGTGGAGCAATTCTCCCTCGGTGAGTGTGTCGCCAATTTTGAATGTGCCGTTATCTGGCAAACCCACAATGTCGCCAGGATAAACATCGTCAATCACCTCCTTTTTCTGCGCCATAAAGGCTGTAGGAGCGGCAAATCGCACTTGCTTGTTGCTGCGCACATGGTGGTAATACTGATTGCGATGGAACACACCCGAACAAACCTTAACGAAAGCAATACAGCTGCGGTGGTTAGGGTCCATATTTGCGTGAATCTTAAATACGAAGCCTGTGAACTTTTCTTCTGTAGGCAGCACCTCACGCTCCACGGCTTGCACAGGGCGTGGTGATGGGGCGATGCGGATAAAGCAGTCGAGCAATTCCTTTACACCGAAAGTGTTCAAAGCCGAACCAAAGAATACTGGAGCAACGAGCGCATCAAGGTAGTCCTGCTCATCAAATTCGGGATAAACACCATCAATAAGTTCAATATCGCTACGCAACTTCTCGGCATCGTCGGCACCCACTGCTTCATCAATCACAGGGTCGTTGATGTCGGTAATGTCAACACGGTCAGACACTCGTTGCTTATCAGCTGCAAAAAGGCTCAAATTGTGCTCATAGATATTGTAAACACCCTTGAAGTTGGCACCGCCATTGATTGGCCAACTCAAAGGGCGAACAGAAATCTTCAGTTCGCTTTCCAGTTCATCTAAAATATCGAAAGGGTCGCGACCTTCACGGTCCATCTTGTTCACGAAAATGATTACTGGGGTGTTGCGCATACGGCACACTTCCATCAAGCGGCGTGTTTGTTGCTCCACACCTTTTGCCGAGTCAACCACAATGATTACGCTATCCACAGCGGTGAGCGTGCGGAAAGTGTCTTCAGCGAAGTCTTGGTGACCGGGGGTGTCGAGAATGTTGATTTTAAATCCCTCATACTCAAAACCCATCACGGAGGTAGCAACCGAGATACCGCGTTGCTTTTCAATCTCCATCCAGTCGCTGGTTGCAGTTTTCTTGATTTTATTCGACTTTACAGCACCAGCCACATGGATTGCGCCACCAAAAAGAAGTAATTTTTCAGTAAGGGTAGTCTTACCAGCATCAGGGTGTGAAATAATCGCAAACGTGCGTCTTTTTTTAATTTCTTCGGATAAATTTGCCACTATATATAATGTTATTTATTTTCAATTCTGTTAATACACTCTCTCAAGCTATCTTCCCAATATGGAATTGAAGCATTAAATGTGGTTTTATATTTCGACTTGTCGAGCACACTGAAGTGTGGGCGCTTTGCCTTGGTTGGATATTCAGCCGTAGTGCAAGGCTTCACATCGCAGGTGGTGATACCTGCAATTCGGTGTATAGCCTTAGTGAAATCGTACCATGAGATAGCTCCTTCATCGCTAAAATGATACACTCCCGAATGCCACTGCTCCGCTGTAAGCACATTCATGATAGCCAGAGCCAAATCCTTAGCATAGGTAGGGGTGCCAACCTGGTCGAAAATCACCGACAGTGTTTCTTTCGTTCTACCCAAATTGAGCATCGTTTTCACAAAATTTTTGCCAAATGGCGAATAGAGCCACGCTGTGCGGAAAATCACAGCATCGGGCAAGCATTGAAGCAATCGGTGCTCGCCGTCGAGTTTGGTTGAGCCATATACTGAGCATGGCGATGTCTCATCGTCTTCGCGATATGGTCTGAAGTTGGTTCCGTTGAACACATAGTCGGTAGAAATCTGTATCATCTTTGCAGCGTGGTGTTTTGCGGCTTGAGCCAAATATTCCACTGCATCGGCATTTAGGCGTGTGCAAAGTTCTACATTGTCCTCCGCATTGTCCACGGCAGTGTAGGCTGCACAATTCACCACATAGTCGATATGATGATTTGCGAAAAATGCGTCAATCGCTTCCTTTGATGTAATATCCAATTCTTGAACATCGGTAAAAATAGGGGAGAACGCATCGTTGCCATCGAGCACCAAGCGCATTTCATTTCCCAACTGACCGTTTGCTCCTGTGATTAGAACAGTTTTTGCCATCGTATATCTCAATATCTAAATTATTCAACATCGTCCTCAAAAAGAGGTTTTTCTTCATCTTTTTTGAAATAAGCCGCAAGCATACCAATAAAATATGATATTTGCGCCACAGCCTTTTGTGTGCCCTCTGATATTTCTTTGCCTTGCAAGCGGAGCATCAATATGCCATACAGTGCATTGAAGCAAGTTTCCAACTCTCCCACCTGCTCCTCTGGCATCGATTTAGAGCGAAGTTCCACTATGTAGGGGAGGGTTTGGTAGAATTGTGCGCCATATTGTGGAAATTTTGGCGATTTCAGAAGTTGGGCGTGAAGGTCGTTGAGACGGATAAGCACATTCTTGTTGATTTGCAAATGTCCTTTTTCCTTCACATGCTCCAGTTCCATCATTTTGATGAGCGACTCGTACCAGTCTTTCACTTCCGCTTTCCCTTTATCATCAATTGGGAGGCGAGAAATAATATTATCGTTGATTTTATCAATGTCGAGCTGGTTGGCACGAATCATATCTTCCACTTGCCACATATACAACAGGTATTCGGCAATGTTTTCTTTACGTTTTTGTTGAGCAATAATCATGAATTAACCAAATTTACTAATATTGCGTAAAGCCTCTGGATTGAGGATTTTAATTCTGCGTCCATCTACGGTGAGAATGTGCTCTTGACAGAACGACGAGAGAGTGCGAATCGCATTACTCGTGGTCATGTTCGACAAGTTAGCCAAATCTTCACGAGCCATGTATATCTTCAGCGTTTCGCCATCGTCTTCATAACCATAATTATCTACCAGTGCGATAATGGCATCAGCAAGACGGCCACGAATATGCTTTTGGGTGAGATTCACAATTTTAGCGTCACTACCACCCAGGTTTTTTGAAAGCTCATTGATAAAGAACCATGCCAATTTGCGATTTTGGTCGATTAATTCTTTCACCAAGCTCATTGGAATTGCACCCAAAGTAGATGCCTCAAAAGCCGAAGCACTTGAAACGTAGGGTTCGTTGGCAAAAAAAGCCCTATATCCAAAATACTGTATAGGACGATACAGGCGCAAAATTTGCTGCCTTCCTCCCATTCCGTCTTTCGACAATTTCACTTTGCCTTTGAGCAGACACCACAAATAGCGTGGAGAATCCTTTTCGGCATAAATAATCTGATTTTTCTTAAAATTGTGGATATGGAAGTTATCAGCCACCAATCGCCTTTCGTCGGGGGAGAGAATAGCCCAAATTGCCGCTAAATCTTTGCTGATGATATCCTCAAGTGTACTCTTTTTTAACATCTGCTTTATAACACTGCTTTAAAACATACAAAATTACGCAATTCTTTGGAATTCAGCAAATAAAAAATTCACATCAAAAAAAGGGTCGCCCCACAAAAGGAGCGACCCTAAACATTTAAGATTCAGTTATTAGTATTTATTACTTGATAACTTTAGCAGAACTGTGAGTACCGTCGGTGTAAGTAGTCACTACGATGTTGATGCCTTCAAATGGAGTTGAAGAAGCCACACCTAAAGTGTTGTAGTACTTCACGCCAGCCACAGTCTTGTTAGCGTTCACGTCGTTAACACCAGTTGCTTGACCTGCGTCGAACAAGTACTTAGAAGGAGTTGCAACAGATTGTGCATCCTTTGGCAATGCGATACCTACTGCGCCCAACTTAGCGTCGGCGAAGAAGAGGTTACCTGCATAGTCGAAGTGGATTTGGTTAACGATTGAAGATTTGTTGGTATAACCTTCAATAACGTATTGGAGAGTGAATGAAGGAACGTTATTATTCCAATCGATGCTATATACATTGAGCTTAGGATAGCCAGTAGCAATTACCATTGTGCTCAAATCTGGGCTGACAGCAAGACCAGCACCCCAGCTACCATCGAGGTCTTCGAGGTTACCAGAGTTGAAGAGAATGTTGTCTTCATAGTCTGTGTACATGAATGAAGGAACACCAACGTTGTTGTTGCCTGTGCCACGGATTTGTGATACGAACATACCGTTTTCCAAAGGCACGATTTCAACATTTGTGTTGAGCAACTTAGCAGAAACTGTTGGGAATGCCACTGCAGGTGCCTTGTCGGTAGTAACATTAGCACCAATGTTGTAAACGCACAACTCATTGCCTGCGTTGCCAGTTGGGTAGTCTTCTTGGAATGAGAGCAACTTGGTGTTTTCACCATTGCCTAAGAATGCAGCACTTGTACAGCTGCCACCAAGAGCGTCTCCAGCAGCGTTCTTGATTAAGCCTGTTTCTTCGCGAGTGCCTTCAAAGAATTGAGTAGCAGTTGCAGGTTCTGCAGGGTTCATGATATGGATACCACTATGAGCATCGCTCCAGTCTGCGATATAAACGTAACCATTGTTAGGATTAACGCCCATACGGAATGGAGAAGCAGTGTTACCAGTAGCAAATTCAGCGGTGAGATAAGGAGCACCGTCGTTAACCACGTTGAGTTCTGGACTTACTCTGTAGATACCCTTTGTTCCATAAGGATCTGAAATGTAGATACTCTGGAAGAAGTCGCTCATTGGGTTTTGGTCGATAGCAAGACCGCGAGTGCAGTAATTGCCATTGCCAGCAGGAGCGTAAGAGAAGATCTTAGCTACAGTTGGGATTGCAGGGTTGTTAAGTACCACTTCCCAATTGTATTTACCAGTATATTCACCCTTGTTGAGATATACTTGATTACCACCCTTAACGATGTTGTAAAGCATTACTTCAACAGGATCGCCACCTTCAACAGGAGTAAGAACTACCTTACCCGATTCCACATCACCAGTAGATTTAAACTTGATAATGTAGTTGTCGCTGTTTTCTTCATAGTTCAAGTCGTAAGCATATTCGCCACGGAATACAGGTTGTTCAACACCAGCGGTAGTGAACTTAACCACCTTAGCGTCGCCGAAGAGGAAGAGGTTCATGTCTTCGCCCTTAACATTTGCACCAGCAGCGGTGAACGCAGCACCCATAGCAGGAGCTTTCTTAGCAGCATTTATTACGGTTTGGAGTTGAGTACCAACAGTCTTCACCAATTTTGCATTTTGGAGACCTTCAGTAATGTCGTAAATCTTCACAGCAGAAACCACGTTTCCGTTGTAAACAGGAGCTGCCATCAAAGCACGCTTTGCATATCTGAAGAATGCCAAGCCCTTAGAAGCACGGCCAATTTCTTCATCATTGAATGTACCAATCACACGGCTGTCAACATTGTTGGTTGCAGCAGGTTCGAATTCGAATGGTGCGCAGAGGCTACCATTGAGAATGTAGTAGTGGTCGTTGAGTGGAGATACGTTGAGTTGGATATCATCACCTTGTTTCACGAGTGTGAATGTACCATCAGCAGAAAGGGTTTTCTCAGTGAAACGAGAAGAAACCACTTCATTGTCGTTGATATTGAGCACGAGGAAGCGAAGAGCGCGTGAGCTACCACTAGTAACACCAGTTGTCACCACTTCACAATCCTTAGCAGGGCCACTTACAGCGAGTGTAGCACCCATATCGGCATTGTAGAAGTTTGCAGAGCTTTTAGAAGTAGCCCAAACCACTGGGTCAGAGTCAAAGTCTGCCCACTTGTAGAAGTAAATAGTACCACGCTTGTAGCCTTCATCAACCTGATCATCATTAAATTGGCAGCGAACATTGTTCACGCCCACGAGTTGACCATCAGCAGTCAAAGCGATGTCGCTCAAGCTCTTGTAAGAACCAGCGTTTTCTGGATCAACAGGATTGATACCGTTAAGGCTGAGTTGCTTAACAAGTGTCATAGTCTGGTTGTTGATGAGGTAGATAGCAGGAGCATCGGTCATCACCAAAGTGCTATCGCCGCGAACGATTGTACGCTTAACTGCGCCTTGCATTTCAAATGCAGTGCCGTCGTCTTGAGTGAAGTTGTATGAATCAGCAAGCTTCAAGTAGACAGGCTGTGCTGGAGTTGCATAGTTTTCGTAAACGATTTCTTCTGGCACGTATTCAAGGTTTTCGAGGTGAAGCTTAGCATAGCTGGTTTCGTTAGCCTTTACAGTGATAGCTTCTTCTTCGAAAATATCCTTGTAGCCTTCGCAAGATGCGCTCAAAGTGTAGTCGCCAGGAGCCACATTCTTGAATACGAACACACCGTTCCAGTTGTTGTCACAAGTGTAGGTTGACACAGCCTTACCGTCTTTCTTCAAAGTCACAACAGCGCGATTGAGTGGGAGCCATTGGTCGTCGGTGCCAGCTGCATACTTGTACAAGTTGTTGACAATCTTTTCGTGGAGATCCTTAACTGTACCCATGATGTAGCCAGTGGTTTCGGCATTGAGTCCGAAATAGTCGCACACGCCACGAGCATAGCCAACACCTTCCATTTGGCAATAATTCATGTTCAAAGCACGGTGGCGAGCTGGTTGATAGGTATGGAAATAACCTTCAACGAGGAAGCCAGGAGTGCCATGACGAAGCACACCAAGATAGCCTTCAAAAGTACCCTTAGAAGTAGTGGTGGTGTATGATGAACCATAGAAAGAAATATCACCACGAAGATTCATGTTGGTGCGGCTATAGTATGATTGAGGGTTGATCTCATCCATATAGTGGCGTGGCCAAGAAGCGGCACACATGTCATAGCTACCAGCATTGCCTTCGTTGTCCTTGCCGTCTCTACCACGATAGAGATAAAGTGGATAGTTGGTGGCAGTACCATCAGTTGCCGCATTTGAGTGAACAGACACGAACATATCCATATTGTTGGCATCTACTTCACGACAAATTTCAGAAAGGCTGCGGTTGTACAATTCTTCATCAGCTGCGCCCTTAACATAAGGGAATGGGCCATTCTTCACACGAGAGTACATAATGTTTTCGCGCTTTACACCCATCTTTTCGAGCGTAGCACCCATCTCCAGAATCTTCCAAAGGTTGGTGTTTGTTTCATAGAAACCACAAGTGTCGGGACGGCCAGTTTCTGGGAGATTTGGATAAGGAATAGTAGCCATTGGACGGTCGTTAGGACCCCAGCTACCGTGACCAGGATTCAAATAGATGCGAACTTCATCAGCAGTTTTTGCCTGCATTGCACCCGCTGCCAAGATTGCAGCCGATGCGAGTAATAAAATCTTCTTCATAGCTGTAATCATTATTTAGCAACGTTAATAATATATGCTTCACCAGCTGGAGTTGAGAAGGCAATCTTGCCACTTGCAGCAGAAGCATAAGGATACATAGCGATAGTGTCGTCGCCAGTGAGGGTTTGCATAGTGCCATCGAGAGTAACGGCTACAATCTTTGAAGAAAGAATGAATTCGCCATTATCAACGTCTTGCATACCCACTACGGTGTTGTTGTCGTACCATTGTGGAGCACGAACCAAACCGAGCGATTTCACATTATTGCCGTCGAGGTCGCAAACAAATGCGCCAACGCCGCAAACGAAGTAGAGAGCCTTTTTGCCGTCAGGAGAAACCGACTGCCAAATGTAGCTGAAATTCTGACCGTTTGGAGAGAACACTGAAGTCTTTCCATTACGAGTAATCATCAACTGACGGTTGCTGATTGAAAGAACTGGAGCAGCAGCTTTAGTTGCGTTGGCACCAATAGCCTTTGCAGAGAGCTTGCCCTTGTTCACTGCCAATGCTGTAGCACCTTGCACAGCCACGCCTTGGAGGTCGCGAGTAGGAGCTACGAGATTAGCCACTTCACCAGAAGTAAGGTTGATTGACTTTAATGCCACCTTGCGGAGGTGATTTGCGGTGTAAGAGTTTTCACGATACACAACAGTGTTGCCATCTTGTGAAACTTGTACATCAAAACCTGCACCAGCAGCATCAGTGATTTTTGTGGCTTGATTAGTGTTCAAGTCAAATTTAGTAAGACCTTGATTGCCACTTGTTGAGAGCAAAAGATAATCACCTTTTGGACTAATAGCAGCAACGGTGGCCATCGGATTAGCAGGTGTGTTGACCTTCTCTACAGAAGTCACTTTCAGCACCTGTGCAAATCCACTAAACGACACACACAAAGCCAATGCTAAGAAAACTTTTTTCATAAAGCATTTGTTTTTAGTTAGTGAAATTGTTGTTAATTAATTAGTTAATATAAAATAAATAAAATTTATTTTCAAAATTCCGAGAGTAGCTTGGCATTTACTCTTTCAACTATCAAAATTAATAATAATCTTATAATTTCACAAAAATTTAGTCAAAAAAAGCCACAATAATTTTTTGGTTCAGTGGATAAATACTGGGGGCACAGAAACAAAAAACATAAAAAACAGCCTTTCGGCGATGCCAGTGCTTCGCACCTGTCGTTAGTGCTGTGGCATGTCTGATTTCAAGCCGAAGCTTGAATCAGCCACACCACATCACCAACGCCGCCCTCTTACGAGGTCGGTGGCA
>SAMEA104315420__coassemble_154_pt1 | contig 68031 bp, 50 predicted proteins | sample SAMEA104315420__metabat2_low_PE_049 | metagenome-assembled genome bin SAMEA104315420 (sample SAMEA104315420) | gut metagenome | biome: Monkey gut; feature: monkey-associated habitat; material: faeces | place: China | collected 2013
ATACCTGCCTACACACATCAAATTCCTAACGGAATTTCATCGCATCTTCTTCGGGGCAACTTGTATATCATTTCCAAAAAAATCGGGACTGCCTGATGATGAGGCAATCCCGATTTTCGAGTATTTAAGGAAATGTATGTAAAATCTTACATTTTATGCGCGAGGAAGATTAATCGATTTCTTCGTCAGCTTCGTAGCCACCCATTTCGCGGATAGCGTTCTTGAGCATCACGTACTGTTGGAAGAGGTGGTTTACAGGCACTTCATCAACGGTGTAGTCGTGTTGTGGGCTCTTCAAGAAGAAGCTCAAGAAGCGTTGAGTGCCCCAGCGGCCAGCACGGTGTGCGAGGTCGATGAGCAAGCAGAGGTCGAGGCAGAGAGGTGCTGCGAGGATAGAGTCGCGGCAGAGGAAGTTGATCTTAATCTGCATTGGATAGCCCATCCAACCGAAGATGTCGATGTTGTCCCAACCTTCCTTGTTGTCGTCGCGTGGTGGGTAGTAGTTGATACGCACCTTGTGGTAGTAGTTGCTGTAGAGGTCTGGTTGTTCTTCACCCACGAGGATAGATTCGAGAGTAGAGAGCTTCGACACTTCCTTGGTGCGGAAGTTAGCAGGTTCGTCGAGCACGAGACCGTCGCGGTTACCGAGAATGTTGGTAGAGAACCAGCCGTTCAAGCCGAGCATACGAGTGCCGATGATTGGGGCGAAACCACTCTTAACCAAAGTTTGGCCAGTCTTGAAGTCCTTACCTGCGATAGGCAATTTCTTAGCTTCTGCGAGTTCCCACATAGCTGGAATATCAACGGTGGTGTTAGGAGCACCCATCACGAATGGGCAGTCTTCCATAAGTGCTGCATAAGCGTAGCACATAGATGGAGCCACGTGTTCCACATCGTTAGCCTTCATAGCTGCTTCGAGAGCTGCCACTGTGCCGTGATACTTCATATCAGGAGCAACATAGATTTCAGTTGATGCAGCCCAAAGAACCACAACGCGTTCCACACCGCTTTCTTTCTTGAAGTTGCGGATGTCTTCGCGGAGTTGTTCAACCATATCCCAGCGGTCTTTGCATTGCTTCACATTGTCACCGTCAAGGCGCTTTGCGTAGTTGTGGTCGAAAGCGGCCTTCATAGGCTTGATGGCGAGAAGCTCATCCTTCACTGGTTCGATGTCTTTTTCTTTGAGCACGTGTGCGTTGAGAGCACTTTCGTAAGCGTTAGCTGGATATACGTCCCAAGCTGTGAACACGATATCGTTCAATGATGGCATCGACACGATTTCGTTATATTTCAGATATTTCTTGTTTTCGCCACGGCCAACACGAATCTTATCGTATTGAGTCATTGAACCTACTGGCTTGCCAAGACCCTTGCGAGTCATCAAAACGCCAGTCATGAAAGTGGTGCTCACTGCACCAAGGCCAACTACCATGATACCAAGTTTACCAGTAGCTGGTTTTGCTGTTGCTGTTGCCATAATAATTAATGTCTATTATAAAACGTTTATTTTCAATTTTTATTCAACTTTCGCTTCAAAAGTGGAAAGTCGTACAAATGTAGAGCATTTTTTTTGAACTGAAAAACTTATTAATGTGAATTTATAGTTAAGTATTGTTGAAAATACGCTTGTTTACATAATTTCTGTTAATGGTGCTACCCCTGTGCGTTGTTGTGTTAATTTTTCATAATCGCACATCGGCTAAAAATCCCGATTTTCGCCAAAAATCAGCCCAAAATACCGAAAAATCCCCTCAAAAAACACTTTTTTACATTTATACCATTTTATTTCGCTTTTCGACCACCCCCCCACAGTCCCCCCCCACCTCAAGTGTGTCAGTCGGGGCTAACCATTAGAGGGAACTCGAAAAAGTGGGCTTATGATGGGAAAAATGTGGAAAGTGTTGCATATTTCCTGAATAATTCGCAAATTTGCAAAGAGCGGAACAATCACACGCTCGGCACACTCACTTCGGTTGACGCCGGGGGTAATCGGATGTGGAGTCTGCTTGGCGAGGACGAGACGGAACGCGCCCCCTCTGCTGGGTTAGGACTGGCTGACGCTCTTTGGGGTGAGCAATTTTATAACTGGATTGAAAAAGAGTTTTAAATTATGAGATTTTTAGATTTCTTCTTTGCTATCAACAGTAAATCAAGGTGGCCAAATGAAAAAGGTGACATTTTTTATGGAGTCATAGGCTATTCTTTTCCTGTCACATTTGTAATTTTTCTACTAAACCAATTGGTAAAAAGAGCGATATCAATTTCCCTTCCTTTCGTGTTATTACTATTCCTTATTATAGCAATACTTGTTTTTATTTATTTGCTCTATAGGCGCAATCATTATGGCGACCGCATTATCAATGCTTTTGAACAGACAAAATTCAACAAATGGTATTACATATTACCAATTTGTTTCGGTCTTCAATTGGCAGTTTTGGCCTTTATAGCTATACTTTATTTCTATTTTGGTTTGATATGAAGGAAATCCGCAGTCAGTGAGACCATAAAGACGAAAAAAAATCTTTAGATTTAACAAATATGTGTATTTTTGATTTATATTTTTATGTGTGGAGCAAAGGAAATTTTGTCAGCTGTCGAGGATGGATATTGAGTGGCGTATTTGGTTTTTTCCTACCTCTGTTATTCACATTGTCGTTGATAAACTTATTCCTAAAAAAATATCATATCCCGATATTGGACAACACGATAGCTTTTTGGTCTATACTATCTATATTGCTGATTTCTATATACTTTTATTATCGGCATAATGGTAGAGGTGAAAAAGTAATTGACTATTACGAAAAGTCAAAATACAACAAGTGGTATAATTTACTGCTTCTCCATATAGCGTTTGTCGTGTCTTATGTTTCAATATTTTTGCTCATAATTGAATTATTAGAGTAAAGCAGACCGCTAAAATTACAGACGAAATGGCATTGGTTGAGTCCTTTAACCTGTTGGTTTGGGAATGGCTGACGCAATTTGGAGTGAACAACTTTACGATTGGATAGGTGATACGTTGTAATTCAAGTGACTATGAAGATATTTGATATATATTTTTATGCTAGTAGCATTCTCCGATTCGATGACGGGTCTGTCAGCTTAGGTGCCTTGGGATTTCTTTGGCCAAATATAATTATAGTATCGCTAATTGAGCACTTTTTCCAAAAATGGATGTTAATAAAAATACCTAATGAAGCCGGCTTTTGTATCGTTGTTATGATGACTTTTTTTGTGTTTCTTTACTATAAGCACAATGACCGAGGTAAAAAAATAATCGCTTATTACAAAGAGCATACTAAAATAGGCAAATGGTATTTCACCTTGTTCACATTGTTCTCCTACTACATTTTTTTTGCATTCGTTGGTGTGGGAGGTGAAAAAATAATAGATTCCCTTTTTATATAAGAAAAAAGTGAAGGGGGAACAATTATACGATTGGATTGATGAAAATTTTTAAACAGGCAAAGAACCTCTTGGTTGGAACGACTGAGTTTTATTTTTATATCAATGGTAAAATTCAAGATGGAGGAAGTGAAGGTGGAAGTGTGTCCAGTGGCGCATTTGGATTCATATTTCCTATTGCACCAGCCTCGTTTGGAATATGCAAGGCGATTGGAGATTTTTATAATATAGAAATATATCCAAAGTATATCATGATAATGGTAATTTTCATTCTTGTCTGCATCTATCTGTTCTATCGGCGTAACGACAAAGGAAATAAAATATTCAGAAAATATGATAACAAAAAAATCAACAAATGGTATTATATACTGCCACTTTTTTTTGTAATACAGGCATCATTATCCTCGCTCATTATTTTACTTTGCTGACAGCAATCATGATACCTAATTAAAATTCATCTGGTTATATCCGCTTAGTATTTTTTTGGGGCGAGCAATTTTACGATTGGGTTGAACAAGAATTCTAAAAAGTATTTTATAATATGATGAAGATTTTTCTGAAAATAGCTGATACATTATTTTGGATGTATTATGTAGCATCAAGCCTTTTTTACGACTATGAGGACTCTTGCACCAGAGTATCCTGCAAGCAAATGAGCTGGTTTGCATGGGTTGGTCTTATGCCAATATTTGCGTTGCTATTTCATTTTGTAGTTCCATATTCAAAAAACTTCATACTGCCACTGGCTATCGCATTGGCCTGTGGCGCAAACTTTGTTTGGCTTAAAGTTGAAAAATTCTACATCAAAAGAAGCAGAAGAATTTTACGGAGAAAAAAAATCACATCAAAAACGATAAAATGGACTTTTGCTTTGTCTTGTATCTTTCTGCTTTTTTGCTACACATATATATGTGCCAGTGTAAGCATTGAGCTAATATCTTTGCCTGACTAACTAATATTCACGGTTCAGTGGAAAATTAGTGGGGCAATGATTATACTGTTGCCGAATTGTGAATGGAATCAAAAACAAAAACATAAAAAACAGCCTTGGAGCAATGTGGAATGCTTCGCATTTGGCGTAGGGATTGTGCGCTTTGCGTCATTGGAAACGAGTTTCCATGCCGCCAACCACACAATCCCTCCGCCACCCTCTTACGAGGGCTGTCCACTTTGCCCCAAGGATAAAAACCGCTCGCCGTTTCACGGCGAAAAACCCCTGATGACAAAATGATTTCTTGGAAGGAGGTCGCATCAAAATTTCCCAAACGATTTTGCATGGTAGGGACGCGATACTTCGCGTCCGCGACAAATTATTGATATCCAATATGATACTACAATTATGGGCGGACGTGAAGTATCACGTCCCTACTGGGTTTGGTTTTTCGCCGAAGGCGAGCGGTTTTTATCCTTTTGGCGATGCCACCGACCTCGTAAGAGGGCGGCGTTGGTGATGTGGTGTGGCTGATTCAAGCCTCTGCTTGAAATCAGACATGCCGCAGCACTAACGACAGGTGCGAAGCACTGGCATCGGTAAAAGGCTGTTTTTTATGTTTTTGTTTCAGTTCCCCCCAGTATTTATCCACTGAACCGTTTTTGTTTCTGTGCCCCCTGTATTTATAAAAAATCATGGTTTGCCACACATTAGAAATAAAAGTTTTTCGTAACTTTGTAGTTTGAAAGAAAATATAATAATTCAGCTACTCAATATGAACACTTTAGCTACAAAGTACGACCCAAAAGAGGTTGAAGATAAATGGTACAAGTATTGGACAGACCACGACTTGTTTAAGTCTGTTCCCGACGAGCGTGAGCCATACACCATCGTGATTCCACCGCCAAACGTGACTGGCGTGCTGCACATGGGCCACATGCTCAACGAAACAATCCAAGACATTCTGGTGCGCCGCGCCCGCATGGAGGGCAAGAACGCTTGCTGGGTGCCTGGCACCGACCACGCTTCTATCGCCACCGAGGCGAAGGTGGTGAACCGCCTGGCGCAACAGGGCATTCGCAAAAGCGACCTTACTCGCGACGAATTTTTGAAGCACGCCTGGGACTGGACCCACGAGCACGGCGGCATCATCTTGAAGCAGCTCCGCCGTTTGGGCGCAAGTTGCGACTGGAGCCGCACTTCGTTCACCATGGACGAAAAGCGTAGCGAAAGCGTGATTAAGGTGTTCTGCGACCTCTACGACAAGGGGCTCATCTACCGCGGATTGCGCATGGTGAACTGGGACCCTAAGGCTCAGACCGCATTGAGCAACGAAGAAGTGATTTACCGTGATGAGAAATCGAAACTCTATCACCTGAAATACTATCTTGCCGACCAAGAGAACGTCGACACCAGCGCCGAAGGCAACGTGGTGCACAAAGACGCTAAGGGCTACTACGCCGTGGTGGCTACCACTCGCCCCGAAACCATCATGGGCGACACCGCCATGTGTATCAACCCTAAAGACCCTAAGAACCAATGGTTGAAGGGCCACAAGGTGATTGTGCCATTGGTGGGCCGTGTGATTCCTGTGATTGAGGACCGCTATGTGGACATCGAGTTTGGTACGGGCTGCTTGAAGGTGACTCCTGCACACGACACCAACGACCACATGCTCGGCAAGACCCACAATCTCGAAACCATCGACATCTTCAATGCCGACGGCACCATCTCTGATCAGTCGCCTCTGTATGTGGGCATGGACCGCATGGACTGCCGCAAGCAGATTGTGAAGGACTTAGATAGCGCCGGTCTGCTCGACCACGTGGAAGACTACGAAAACAAGGTGGGCTACTCCGAACGCAACAGCGACACCGCCGTGGAGCCTCGCCTGTGTATGCAGTGGTTCCTGAAGATGCAGCACTTTGCCGACATCGCCCTCCCTCCTGTGATGGAAGACGCGCTGAAGTTCTACCCCGAAAAGTATAAGAACACCTATAAAAACTGGCTCGACAACATTCAGGACTGGTGCATCAGTCGCCAGCTCTGGTGGGGCCATCGCATTCCTGCCTACTTCCTGCCTACCGCCGACGGTGCCGACGAGAAATACGTGGTGGCGCCAACCCGTGAGGAAGCGCTCGAAAAGGCTCGCAAGATGGAAGGCTACGAAAACATCACCGCCGAAGAACTCAAGCACGACGAAGACGCGCTCGACACTTGGTTCTCAAGCTGGCTGTGGCCTATCTCGCTGTTCGACGGCATCAACAACCCCGGCAACGAGGAAATCAAATACTACTACCCCACCGCCGACCTGGTGACCGGTCCCGACATCATCTTCTTCTGGGTGGCTCGCATGATTATGGCTGGCTACGAATACATGGGCGAGATGCCTTTCCGCCATGTGTATTTCACTGGTATCGTGCGCGACAAGCTGGGCCGCAAGATGAGCAAGAGCCTCGGCAACTCGCCCGACCCAATCGAACTGATTGAGAAATACGGTGCCGACGGTGTGCGCATGGGCTTGATGCTCGCAGCCCCTGCTGGCAACGACATCCTTTACGATGATGCGCTTTGCGAACAAGGCCGCAACTTCAACAATAAGATTTGGAACGCTTTCCGTCTGGTGAAGGGCTGGGAAGTGGCAGATATTGAGCAACCCGAACACAGCCGTCTGGCAGTGCAGTGGTTCGACAATGTGCTCCGCAGCACCGAGGCTGAGGTGAAGGACCTGTTCTCAAAATTCCGCCTCAACGAAGCCTTGATGGCTATCTACCGCCTGTTCTGGGAAGAGTTCTCTGCTTGGTATCTTGAAGCAGTGAAGCCTGCCTACCAGCAGCCTATCGACCGCGCCACTATGGACGCTACGCTCCGTTTCTTCGACAGTCTGCTCCGCTTGCTCCACCCATTCATGCCATTCATCACCGAAGAGCTGTGGCAGCACATCGATGAGCGCAAAGATGGCGAGAGCATCATGTATGCGCCTATCAACCAGACTCCTGCCGATGCCGACACCGATTTGCTGAAAGCGATGGAAGAAGCCAAAAGCATCATTTCTGGCGTGCGCAACGTGCGCTTGAGCAAGAATATTCCTCAAAAGCAGCCTATGAATCTGATGATTGTGGGCAAATGGACCAATCCTTTCAAGAGCATCGTGAAAAAACTCGGCGGACTCGAAAGCATCACCGACGCTGATGCCAAAGGCCCTGCAGCAGCAAGCTTCATGGTGGGCACCACTGAATACTGTGTGCCACTGGAAGGTGCCATCAATGTGGAAGAGGAAATCAAGAAGCTCCAAGCCGAACTCGACTACGCTATCGGCTTCTTGAAGAGCGTGGAGAAGAAACTTAGCAACGAGCGTTTTGTTGCCAACGCCCCAGAGGCTGTGGTGGCAGCCGAGCGCAAGAAGCAAGCCGATGCCCAATCGAAAATCAAAACCCTCGAAGAAAGTATCGCCGCCCTCAAAAAGTAAACTCACACATCACCCATAACGCAAAGATAGCCGCCCCACCACAGGCGGCTATCTTTTTTCTCATCCCCCACACTTTATATGGGGCTAAAGCTCACACAGATCCCACAGATCTCACTGATTTTGCTTTTAATGATGTCAAATCTCACGGAGGTTGATGGAATGGTCGTGGGGCATGTCCGAGTGCTCGGAGTCTCCGAGTGCTCCGATTTCCAAAGCTCACACAGATTCAACAAGATTCAACAAAAAAATAATTTGTGGAAATTTGTGCTAATTTGTGGCTGAACAAAAACACCAATTTAATCCATTAAAACCCATTAACACCAATTTTTTAAACCCCTATATCCTGTCACTCGTAGACCTGTTGACTTTATTTTAATAGTCAAGAAAGTAGTCTGATATGCACCAAGTTCCAAAAACTGCCCCTCCAAAAAAAAGGTTGTATAGAATGGACAGAAGCACCACATAATACCATTTATTTATTTTCTGATGATCATAGTAACTAATAATACTTTGCCCCCTTCCCAGCCCGTCCGAGAACTCTGAATTTCAATTTTTCAACTTTCAGTTTATAAGCATCATTACTTATATGAGAGTTCGGACGGCCTAAAAAAGGGTCAATTATAGAGGATATAGGGCATGAAACTTCAGCTAAACTTTCAGATTGTAAGATTTCTGAATTATAAGCAGAGGTTCTCGGACAGCCTCTTCCGTTTTTTTTGTAGTAAAAATATATAGGGAAAGTCAACAATATGGAAACGAAGAGCAGTATAAAATACGGAATATCAATTCTGAATATTTTCTCTATAGGGTATGCTACAGCAATCATTAGTGCATATATAGGAATCGCAAATCCGAGAGTTCCAGATTTTAAATCACCTTTAAAGGCAAAACCTGACGAACTCTTACTGCTGACCCACAAATATAGTTTTATTAATAATCTCATAATATGGGTGATTTTATTTTTTAAAAATTGCCATAGCGCACTTTTCGACCCGTCACACGCCCTGCAAGGTCGAAACTTAACTGCTGCGTAAGCGACCCGAAGCCTATATTTGTAGGCTGCCTTTTCTCGTCCTCGCCAATGAGCCTCCACACTTGTGCGCCATTGTTTATAGTCACAGTCGTGGTCGTGCCCAACGTGCGCGAATACAGCTCTTTGCAAATTTGCGAATTATCCAGAAAATATGCAACACTTTCCACATTTTTCCCATCATAAGCCCACGTTTTCGAATAGTTTGTGAGGTGATTGGGGAAAAATGGGAAAAATGGGGGTGGTGGGGGAAAATTACACATTGATTATAATAGTTATACGGGAAAATATGACTAACTTTGTGAGTTGTAAGGTGGATAAATGCCGAAAGTGCGTTTTTGCGCCAGTTTTTTGACATCAAAATAGATATTTCATTGCAATTAAATATATACAACTAAATAGTATGCAAAACATTATTGAAGAAAACGGAACAAGCGCGGTGAAAGAAAAAGCCGCGAAAAGAGCGGAAGAATCTGCGTTCCAAATCAAGCCTTTCCTTACAGCTTGTGTGCGAAATTGGTACTGGTTTATCATTTCGGTGGTGGGATTTGGCTGCCTTGCGTTTTTATTCGCAAAGTCGCAAACTCAGAAGTACAGCTCATCGGCTAAGATTCTGATCACCACTAAAGACTCAAAATCGGCTGGTAGCCAAACTGCACTGTTTAGCGACTTGGGTATCGCTGGCGCCAACAACATGGTGGCTAACGAAATCTACAAGTTGAAATCTACCACTCTGATGGAGACCGTGGTCAATCAGCTGGGTTTGAACATTCGCTACTACGGACACGTGTTTTTGCGCGATGTGAACTGCTACAAGACCAGTCCGCTCCAAATCACCCCTCTTCAAGATGTGGAAAAGCCATTCGAAATGACTGTGGTGCCTAAGGGTGGCAACGACCTGGAATTTCAAATCAACGACGGCGAGTGGAAAAGAGCTCATTTTGGCAACAAGGTGAACACCGAGTTTGGTCCTATCGCCATCACCAAAACACAGCACTACACCGAACAATACAAAGACTACAAGGTTATAGCACGCGTATCTACTGTGGCTGGCGTGGCTAAAGCGCTTGAGGCAAACCTCAACGCCGAGGCTGCCGACAAGTTTAGCGACGTGGTGAACCTCTCTTTCGCTTGCGACAACGAGCAGATGAGCATCGACGTGCTTAACGCTCTGGTGGCTGTGTATAACCAGGAGGCTATCGACGATAAGAACTCTGTGGCAAGAAACACCGAGGACTTTATCGCCGAGCGTATTGAATCGCTCTCGAAAGACCTTAGCGGTGTGGACAGCCGTATCGCACAGCTGAAGGTGAACAATATGAACTCGCAGATGTTTAGCGACCCAACCACCAGCCTTCAATTTGTGAAGAGCGCCAACGATGCCGACCTTCAGGTGTCGCTCGCTAACCAAATTGTGGAATACATGCACCGCATGAACGGCCAAGAGTTGATTCCAAGCAATACTGGTCTGGCCGACGCTGGCATCCAAGGTCAAATTGCCAACTACAACGATAAGATGCTGCAATACCAGAAGATTCAAGCCTCATCGGGTAAGGACAACCCTGTGATGATTGAAATCACCAATTCACTCAACTCGATGCGCAGCACCATTCTGCAATCGCTCAACACCTATGTGAACTCGCTCCGCCTGAAGCAATCCAACGCCCACTCGCAAGAGGGTCGCGCCACTGGCGGTATGTCGGCTATTCCATCGCAGGAAAAAGCTATTACCGAGGTTTCACGCCAACAGCAAATCAAGGAGCAACTTTACCTCTACCTGCTTAACAAGCGTGAAGAGAATGCGCTCCAGCTCGCTATCACCGAGCCTAACGCTAAGGTAATTGAGAAATCGGCAAGCGCGGGTCAAGTGTCGCCTAACCAAACCCGAATCGTTGCCCTCGGCATAGTCTTGGGCTTGGCATTCCCAGCACTGATGATTTACCTGATGTTCTGGATTCAATCGCTCGACACGCTTATCCGCTCACGCCGCGACATCGAGGACAACACCGACCTTTCCGTTATCGGCGAAGTGCCCGAAAAGCCAGCCGGACAGGAATCGAAGGAAATTGTGGTTACCGAAACCGGCCGCGACCGCATCAGCGAAGCATTGCGTATCATCAGAAGCAACCTCGACTACGTGTTGCCTAAGAAGGGTTCCGAAGGCAGAGTGCTTCAGCTCACTTCCACCACTGCCAGCGAGGGTAAGAGCTTCTTGGCGCTCAACCTTGCGCTTACCACCGCACAAGCAGGCAAGAAGGTGGTGTGCGTGGACTTAGACTTGCGTAAGGGCCGCTTCTCCGACTATGTGAACATCAGCAACAACGGCATTGGCGTGAGCGCATACCTCTCCGAACAAGTGGACAACGTGAACGACATTATCGTCAAAGGCCAACTCCACGAAAACCTCGACTTCGTGAATATCGGTGCCATTCCACCCAACCCTACCAGCCTCTTGATGAGCGATCGTCTGGAAATGCTCATTTCTGAGCTGAAGAAGATGTACGACTACATCATTCTCGACACCGTGCCATTTGGCTTGATTGCCGACGCATCGTTGATCAACCGCTACGTGGATGCCACAATCTATGTGATCCGCGCTGGCAAGATCGACAAGCGATTCCTCGACGAGCTTGAGAAGATGAGCGACGAGCAAAAAATCAAGAACATGGTGGTGCTGCTCAACGGCGTGAAACTCAACTCCAAGAAGTATGGCTACAGTTACGGCTATGGATATGGTTACGGCTATGGATATGGCTACGGTTACGGTTATGGCTACGGCGACGAAGGCGAAGAAACCAAGAAAAAAGGCTTCTTTCGCTCGAAGAAAAAGAAAGACTAACAGATAGAAAATCTATAAGTTTTGGTGGCGAAGTGTTAAATCCATTAACATTTCGCCACTTTTTTTTGCTACCGATTGACACGCCTCCGAAAAAAGCAAAAAAGGGTAAAATGCAAGAATCAGCACCCTGAGAGCAACACACATTTTTTAAATCTGTGCATTTTTTATAAAATTACAATTTTTAACAGTGTGGTTAAAAAATCACTAACCCTATTCGTTTTCAACAAGATAGATTAACTTTGTGTATGTCAAACGGCGATATTTATCATTTTATACGCCATTTGAAACAGCTGTTTATTGCTTGAAACAGCTCATCACAAAACCAGGTATAGCACAAGCAAAACATTATCGTTCCGCCCCACTCTACTCCATAATGGGCGGCTATACCACAAAAACAAATATATGAGAAGAATATTTTTAGCATTAGTAACTATCCTATCTGTTTTTTCACTGGCTCTTGCTGGTGATGGCGAGTTTACCGTACGTTCCACCATGTATTACGCAGGTGGCAAATGTGGCCGAGGCACCGCAAGCGGCGACCGCATCGTTCCTCAAAAGGTACTCTCTGGCGAACACCGTTGGGTGGCACTCTCGCTCGACCTCTATCGCGCAGGCTTCCAGTTTGGCGACACCATCGTGGTCACCGACCACAAAACGCCATGGGTCAACGGACTTTGGGTAGTGAAAGACAAGATGGCGCATAGCAAGAAAATCGACTTTCTTGTGCACCGCAGCAAGGGTCACACCTTCCGCAACAGCACATGCACCATCCGCAAAAAACTCGAAGGCGAAGTCATCCCCGCCTACACCGAAGACGAAGAATTAGATTAACCCCCTCTCTAACACAAAACATGCCCCTGCTCACTTCAGAGCAGGGGCATATTTTTTACCCACCGCCCAGTTTTAAGGCTCACACAGATCCCACTTTATAGGGGTTTTAAGGCTCACACAGATCTCACAGATTCCACTGAATTTTGCTTTTGATGATGCTAAATCTCACAGAGGCTCTCCGCGGCCTCGCTCCTAAGGCTCACACAGATTCAACGAGATTCAACAAAAATTTGATTTGTGCTAATTTGTGGCAGAAAAAATACACCTATTTAATCCATTAAAATCCATTAACACCAATTTTTTTATTTATTTTAATCGGTGTAAATCGGGTTTAAATGGATTAAATAGGTGTAAAAATCGGATTAAATAGGCTTTCAAGAGAAGCCGTGGAGCATCCGTGAGATTTACCACCCACAAAGGCAATACCGTGGGATCTGTGAGATCTGTGTGAGGCAAAGGCTGAGGCAAAGGCTGAGCCTAAGGGTGCAAGGCTGCGTGGAGCATCCGTGAGATTTACCACCCACAAAGGCAATACCGTGGGATCTGTGAGATCTGTGTGAGCCCTAAGCCACTAACCGTGAAGTGAGCCTCCTGCCTGTTATTGCTGGGATTTGCGGCGAGCCTCTGCCACTTCCATGAGCTGCTCGGTGCGGCTCTTCCAGGGGCGTTTGCCGAAGATGGCTTCCACATCGGCGGCGAAAATCACCTCCTTTTCCATCAACGCATCCACCACCTTGTGGTGCTGCTCGGCGTGTTCAGAAATCAACTTCTTTGCACGATCGTACTGTTCATTCACTATGCGCGAAGTCTCCTCATCAATGAGGCGTGCGCGTTCGTCGCTGTATGGGCGTTGTCCGAACTGGCCTTGTGGGTCGTAGTACGAGATATTAGGCATCTTCTCGCTCATACCGTAATACATCACCATGCTGCGCGCAATGCGAGTGGCTTGCTGCATATCGTTGAGCGCGCCAGTGCCAATCGTGCCGAGGAACAGCTCCTCTGCCGCACGACCGCCCATAAACGAGCAAATCTCGTCGAGGAACGCCTGTTTGGTGTAGCCCACACGTTCTTCCGGCATGGTCAAATTCACGCCCAGCGCCTTGCCACGTGGCACAATCGAAATCTTCACCAGCGGAGCAGCGTGTTCGAGCAGCCAGATAGCGGTGGTGTGTCCAGCCTCGTGAACGGCAGTTTCGTACACATCTTGGCGAGTCATCAGCATCGACTTGTTTTCCAAGCCCAGCGTCACCTTATCAATAGCCTCGTTGAAGTCAGCCATCGTCACAGCCTCGCGGTTCTGGCGTGCGGCGAGGATTGCAGCCTCGTTGCACACGTTGGCAATCTCCGCACCGCTCATACCTGGGGTTTGGCGAGCCAACTGTGTCAAATCCACAGTCTCATCCACCTTCACCTTCTTCAGATGCACCTTAAAGATAGCCTCACGGTCGGTGAGCGCTGGGAGTGTGACATGCACCTTGCGGTCGAAACGACCCGGACGCAAGAGCGCGTCGTCGAGAATATCCTCGCGGTTGGTGGCAGCCAGCACTATCACGCCGCTTGCACCATCTATGCCGTCCATTTCGGTAAGCAACTGGTTGAGCGTCTGGTCGTGTTCGCTGTTGAATCCCTCGTTGCTGCGCTTGGTGCCCACGGCGTCGATTTCGTCGATAAACACCACGCAAGGAGCCTTCTCCTTCGCCTCGGCAAAGAGTTCGCGCACACGCGATGCGCCCACGCCCACAAACTTCTCCACAAACTGCGAACCAGAGCGAGAGAAGAACGGCACATTAGCCTCGCCAGCCACAGCCTTTGCCAGCATCGTTTTACCGGTGCCTGGAGGGCCCACGAGCAGCGCACCCTTAGGCACTCTGCCGCCCAAACGGCTATATTTCTCAGGATTTTTGAGGAAATCCACAATCTCGGTCACTTCCTGCTTAGCCTCTTCCATGCCAGCCACGTCGGAGAACCTAATCGAGCCCACATCGCTCTGCTTATCCTCCAATCCCTTACGGATGTTGTCGATAGCAGCCACGAAGTAGTCGCGGCTCACCGCCTCGGCATCTTTGGTGGTGGCTTGCAGGGCGGCATCGTTGCACACCTTGGCAATGTCGGCACCGCTGAAGCCAGAGGTGATTTTCGCCAAGTTCTGCACATCCACATCTTCGCCCACCTTCACATCTTTCAAATAGAGGTTGAAGATTTCGGCACGCTCTTCCAAATTAGGTTGAGCCACATAGATATGGCGGTCGAGACGGCCCGGACGCAGCAGCGACTTGTCGAGCGAGTCTTGGTTGTTGCACGCAGCCAGCACTATCACGCCACTGTTGTTGCCCATACCGTCCATTTCCACGAGCAGTTGCGACAACGCCGGAGTGCGGCTTTGGTCAGCCATCACCTCGCTACGCTTTGCGCCGATAGCCTCAATCTCATCGATAAACACCACGCAAGGCGATTTCTCGCGCGCCTCCTTGAAGATGGAGTGCAGGCGTGCGATTGGGTCGGAATATGGGTTTGCCAAGTCGGGACCAGTGAGCGAAACGAAAGGCACATCTGCCCCATTTGCCACTGCCTTTGCCAGCAGCGTTTTACCGGTGCCGGTAGGGCCCGACAGCAGCACGCCGCGTGGAATTTTCGCACCCAGTCGGGTGTAATAGTCGGGACGCTTGAGGAAATCCACGATTTCGAGCATCTTGCTCTTCGATTTCTTCACGCCAGCCACATCGTCGAAGGTCACATTGTTGGCGAGTTTGGTTTCAAAGTCCAAACCCTTGCGCACCTTCTCTATCGAGTTGAGCAGGTGGTCTTGCGTCACCATTTCGCTGTATTGCGAAGCGGCTTGGAGTGCCGCATCGTTGCACACATTGGCTATTTCAGCCGCACTGAAGCCCGATGAGCGTCGAGCCAGCTCTTCCACATCTATCTTGTCGATGTCCACCGAAATGCGGTTGAGATAGAGGTTGTAGAGCTCTATGCGGTCGTCTTTTTCTGGGAATCCCACGTAAATCTGACGGTCGAAGCGGCCCGGACGAATGAGCGCGCTGTCGATGAGTTCCACACGGTTGGTGGCGCCCATCACTATCACGCCATTGTTGGTGCCGTAGCCGTCCATTTCAGCCAGCAGCTGGTTGAGGGTGATTTCACGCTCGCCGTTGCGGTTGGAGCGGCTGCCGATGGCGTCGATTTCGTCGATGAAGATGATGCACGGCGCTTTCTCCTTCGCATTGCGGAACAGTTCGCGCACACGGCTCACGCCTGAGCCCATAAACTCGCCCTGAAATTCCGCCGCGCTGGTGGAGAAGAACGGCACATTAGCCTCTCCTGCCACAGCCTTGGCAAGCATCGTTTTACCCGATCCTGGAGGGCCCACGAGCAGCACGCCGCGCGGAATCACACCACCGAGGCGGGTGAATTGCTCCGGATTGTGCAGGAAGTTGATGATTTCGCGCACCTCACGCTTGGGTCGCTTCATGCCGGCGATGTCGTCGAAGGTCACAGTGTCGGTCATGCGTGTGGGCTTGTCGAGCTGACGTGTCACACGGTCGATAGCCGCCATGAAGTCGGGTTGCTGCACCGCCTTCTTGCCTTGGCGGGCTGCCAAAAGCGAAGCCTCGTTACAGATGTTGGCGATGTCGGCACCCGACAGACCTGCCGTCATTCGTGCCAATTTGTCAAGGTCAACGCTACCATCGCATTTCACCTTCTTCAGATGCACCTTGAAGATGCCGATGCGGTCTTGGAGCGATGGGTTGCCCATGTATATCTGTCGGTCGAAACGCCCGGCGCGCAGCAAAGCCTTGTCGAGCACGTCGGCACGGTTGGTGGCAGCCAGCACGATGATGCCGCTGTTGTTGCCGAAACCGTCCATTTCGGTGAGCAACTGGTTGAGCGTGTTTTCGCGCTCATCGTTGCGTGAAAATTCGTTTTTGGTGCTTCGCGCACGGCCTATGGCGTCGATTTCGTCAATGAAGATGATGCAAGGCGACTTCTCCTTTGCCTGCTGGAACAGGTCGCGCACACGCGATGCGCCCACGCCCACAAACATTTCCACAAAGTCGCTGCCCGACATCGAGAAGAACGGCACATTCGCCTCGCCAGCCACTGCCTTTGCCAGCAGCGTTTTACCGGTGCCTGGAGGGCCCACGAGCAGCACGCCCTTAGGAATGGTGCCGCCCAGGTCGGTGTAGCGTTTGGGGTTTTTCAGAAATTCCACCACTTCGCTCACCTCTTTCTTCTCACGCTCCATGCCAGCCACATCGGCAAAGGTCACGTCCTTGTCCTTGTCTTTGTTGTGGAGTTTTGCGCGCGATTTGCCCACGTTGAAGATGCCTCCACCTCCACCGCCGCCCATACGGCGCATCATGAATATCCAGAACACCACCAGAAGCAGCAGCGGTCCGAACGACCAGAATATGTTGGAGAATGTGCTGTGGCGGTCGTATTCCACTTTGCCGTTAAACACGCCCGACTTGCGCCATTCGTCCACACGGTCCTCAAATTTATCGGCACTCGGAATGGTGGTGGTGATCACAGCCTTAGCGCCAGGCACAGGCTGATAGTCCTTGCCCATCACCTGCTTGGCGTAGGCATCGGTGATTTCAGCCTCGGCATCGCCCTGATTGGCATGTACCACGATGTGGCTCACCGCCTTTTTCTGCACCCACCCCTCAAAGTCGGTCCAAGGCATCTCCTTCACCGAGGTGCTTTCCCCTGTGTAATAGATGCCAATGAGCACCATGAAAATGAGCGCATACAGCCAGTAGATGTTGAATTTCAATCCCCCACCCGAAGCCTTGCTATTATTGCCAAATAATTTCATTTGCTTGTTTTTAGTTCTCTGATGTAAACTTGATTAGTAAATATCTTCAATTTCGGTCACCACGGCATCTGCCCACAGTTCCTCCAAGCGATAGCGTTCGCGGAATTCGGGGAGGAACACATGCACATACACATTACCGTAGTCGAGCACTATCCATTGCGAATTTTGGTAACCGTCGTAGTTGTATGGGCGAGTGCCGAGTTTCTCTTCCACGTATTCACGAATGCTGTCGGCCACGGCATCCACATGCTGTGTGCTGTTGCCGGTGCAAATCACGAAGTCGCCAGTAGAGGCACTTTCAATTTCGCTCATATCCACATGTACGATTTGGTGCGCCTTCTTTTCTTGCGCGCCCTCAATAATGGCTTGTATCAATTCTTTGTTTTCAGTCATCAAATTTTATTTGGAAATATTATAATCTTAAAATATCAAGTAGTGCAAAAATCGTGCCATAATCCAAAAAATGCCACAATCCAACTCTAACCTACAAAGTTACGCCAAATTGCCCGCAGCAAAAAATAATTCCCCCAAAATCCCACAAATCTCATAAAATATTTCGCTCCGCCTCTCCCTTATGCCTCACACAGATCTCACAGATCCCACAGTTTTGCACGCCTGGCGTCAAATCTCACAGAGGCTCTCCGCACCCTCTCTCCCTTAGGCTCACACAGATTCAACGAGATTCAACAAAAATAATTTGTGTGAGTTTTTGGAAATCTGAGTACTCGGAGCACTCGGAGTACTCCGACACGCTCCACGACCCATCTGCCAACCTCTGTGAGATTTAACACCATCAAAAGAAAAATTCAGTGGGATCTGTGGGATCTGTGTGAGGCTCAGTTCATTAGCCGTGGGATTTGTGTGAGCACATAAAAAAGGGGCTTGGATTTAAAAAAATCCAAGCCCACACAGGAAAACATTCTAAATATTATCGCTGGTTTCGCTCATCACTGAGCTACTCGCAGCATTAACAATTAACAAAATGCTATAGTTACTTTACAATCTTCTTTGATGACTTAGTGCCATCGGTGTAAGTGGTCACTACCACATTCACACCTTCGAATGGACGGTCAGACGACACGCCAAGCAGGTTGTAGTAGGTCACACCAGCCACGGTCTTCTCAGCGTCAACATCTTCCACACCGGTAGAGATTGTTGGGTCCTGAACGATGGTGTGGCTCACCTTGGTGATGTAGTAGTTAGGGTTGCTGAGATCGTTAACCGAAGTCACGTCACCGTTCACCAAGTAGATTTCCACAGTCACCACGCCGTCGAAGGTCTCGGCTTTTTCGCAGATGCCAGCGAAGGAGATGTCAGAATCCACCTTATACCATGCACCATAGCCACCATTTGCACCCGGACCACCTTCTACGATGCTTCGGCGAGCTGTTGTTTTAGGTTTTTGGTTAGTGCCCACTTCGTAGCTCTTCATACCCACAGCCTTTGGATAGAATTCACCACCGCTGTAAGCATACCAGTTCACCACGCCTAAGCAACCATTAAATGCAGAAGTGATATTGCCATAAAGAGCTTGGTTAGCGCCATTCACCACATAGTAGTTTGGCTGATAAGCATCGCCCTTCTTCACACGGATAATTGCATTGAGATACTTGGCTGCACGTGAGTCAGGAACCAAAGTAACGAATGCGTCAAGACCGTAGTTGAGGGCCTGTGGGTAGGTCAAGCCTCCCTTAGCGGCATTACCTGTACCACCAATGTGCGTATTGTTTTGGTTTGCAGCAGCAGGAATCACGAGGTCTTTTGCGTGCTGAGTACCACCTACAGCGCCCTGAATTCTTTCCACATGATCAGTATCTGTGTTTGGAGTCCAGTATGAGTGATGGCTTTCATATTTGTCACCAACCAAGCCATTGTTGTATTGAGTGTTGACACGGGTTGAGAAACCAGCCTCCACTTCGTAAACAGCATAAATCACAAGACCAACACCATCCACGTCGTTGTGGTTGTTAGCCAAATCTTTAACAGAAGGAACTGTGAAAGTGATTTGGTGCTGAATACCTGACACCTCTTTGTAATTGAGTTTTTGACTCAATTTCACTTGATCGTTGTCTGTTCCATTCATCTTATACTGATAGTAGAATCCCACAAATGTGAATGGATAGAGTGCAGGAGCATTGATTCTCACTTCTTGACCAACGCCCACGGTCAACCATACGTCAGAACCCACGGTGTTGCCTTGTGTAGAAAGTTCGGTTTTTGATGCACCACTGGTTGGCAAACCAATCACCTTGATGTTTCTTACAGGGTTAGCGAAAGTGTAGATTTTAACATCTTTGTTCGAAACCACAGCTGAATTGGCATCCGACACGCAGTAAGCACTCACGCGCAAATACCAGCCCTTCTTCTGATAAGCAGGGTCGTCGGTGTAACCCATAGCTTCATACACTTCCTTCCAAGTGAATGATGCTGATTCAGTTTGGAAGCTATTAAGATTCACTTGCTTCTGGAGCACACCTTCAGCATTGAAGAATTCAAAGTCGTAGAGGGTGTTCACCTTGGCAGTTTCCACATCATAGATGTCGGGATAGTTCACATAGTTTTGATGTGAAATAGTGATTGTTGGGCGGTGGCGGTCTGCTGTTTCGTAAGAATCGTAAGTTGAAGAATTTGGAGAAATCACAGGAGCATCAATCTTCACAGGATCAGGTTGTTCTGCGCCGTCAACGATGTCGCCGATACGAAGGTTGATGTAGTATTGACCCATCACCCAGTCGCCCCAGTGACGACCGTAAGTGGAAGATGCTTGATCTTTATGACGAATAGCATAAGGATAAGCCTCCATCAGCACAGCGATGGTACCATCTTCTTGCATAGAGAGCGAGCTGTATTGCGCAGCTTCGTCCATAGCGCCAATGCCTGTTTTTGCAGCACCTCCACTTGTATAATCAAATGGATCGAAAAGATTGAGGCTTCGAGTCCAGTTCAAGCCACCTGATGTGGACAATTTGGTGTAGTAAGCCGAAAGGCTTGTACGACAGTTGTTGCCATCATTATATACCTTGTCCTTTGGCACAGTGTGGAGAATATACTGAGTACCGTCTTTCGCTGCATACTTGATAAGGTCGCCATTACATGGGTTGGCCAAATTCATGCCACTTTGTGAAATCATTGTGGCTGTGGCTTGGGTAGCAGATGTGAATGTCAAGCGGTAGAACAAGCGATTGCCTGACGCATTTGAGCGTGCAGAAAGAATGTATTGGTCTGTTGCCACCTCTACGAATTGCACTTCATCTAAGTAGTTAGAAGTGTTTTCAAGATAATCATAAGTCTTTGTTTCTGTACCACCATACCAAGTAGGCACTTGTACACTGATTCTTACTCGTGTCCATTCATTCTTATCAGGATTGTAAGTCAAGCAGTAAATGCGCTGATGGCTGGCAGAAGAACGTGATTGATTGTTTGGAGAGGTGCTTGTGCGCAAGCCCACCAAAGCTTTACCCTTGAGATAACCATCGTTTGCCACGCAAATGTTACCTGGAGAGATATTACCACGAAGACCACCAAAGAGGCTTTGGTCCATAGTGTATTCTGAGCTCCAGCTCTTGCCGTTGTCGCGGCTCACCTTCCATACCACATCAGTAGCAGGGTCATTGGATGTGCCTGCAAGACCGAATCCGTGGATAGCGGTAGCAATCACAGTACCGTTAGCGAACGAGGCAACAGCAGCATCGCCATAACCCTTCCAGTTGTAGCAGTTGATGCCATTTTGCGAACCTTGGAAAATCACCACATAATCGCTCCATGTCTTACCATTGTCCGACGAGCGGCGCGAAACCACATCAATGCTGTTGGTCACATCGTGAATGTGCATTTTGCGGGCATCGCTCAATGCCACGAGCGTACCGTCGGAAGCACGGGTGATAGCAGGAATACGATAGTATCTTGAGTATTCTTCAGAGGTAGCAAAATTTTCGTAGCGTGGTGCATAGAGCATCTTGAAATTCGGCACAAGCACACGGCCACCACCTTCACCAGAGTAGTTGTTCACGGTGTGGATGGTTTTATTCGACACCTTGTCAATCACACCACCCACACGAGTGTAGTTGCGCTTTGTGCCACCAATCAATGGCAAATTCTTCAAGCCACCAATTTCTTCAGCGCTTCTCACATTGGCTACAAGGTAAATCACATATTCGCCTGCAGGGAGCTTCAGGTTGCTGGTGAAAGTGGCCACTTCGCCAGCTGCTGGCACTTCATGAGTAGTTCCGAGGAAAAGGGCACCGCAGTTCTTTTCAGGGTTGCGGTAGTCGAAAATATGAGCGAAGGTATTTTCAAACGTTGCATAACTGCCATCAGGAGTGTAGTCTTGACCTTTGTCGCGCATACGGGCATACACGCTGATTGCGCTGAGGTAGCCAGTGTGGCCAAACAAGCGGTAAGTGAGGGTTGGAGTTTCTTCGGCACTTACACTTATGCAAGCCATAGCCAGCACTTGATTCTTGTTACCCAAACCAATATAGCCCACTTCTTGGTAGCCGCCATTGGTTCGCCAAGCCTTCAGCTGATTGTGAACAGTAGCAGCACCGTCGCCAGTTGAACCAGAAGTTTCTTGAGTTACTTCATAGAAGTTCCATCTTGAAGTGTCGTAGTATGATGAAGTTGTTACAGTCATTTTGCTATTTGAAAAAGCCAAATAGCCTGTTGTAGATGTGCCCAACCAAGTGGTAGCGTTAACATACAACTGAGTATAATTCGACTCTGACTTAACAGCGAAGTAATTTGGAGCCGTGCTCCACTTGAAAGAGAATTTTGAATTGCCAGAATTGTAGGTGACCTGTGGACCATAAGAAGCGCTGTTGACAAGGGCAACAGTAGAACCACTCTTCTTTACGGTAAACACATAAGCTGCCTGATCGGCATCGGTGACAGCTTTTTCAGTTTTGGAGACCTCACCATTGTTGTAGCCTACCAATTTACTTGCGCCAATGTTGTACATCACAACTTTAGCACCATTTGCAAGGTTTGCCAAGTCAGCGGGGGTGTCCGAGACTTTGTAAGTCGCGGCATTGGCGCTGAAGCCAAACAGCAACGTCAGTAACGCAAGAAGAAACCTGGTTCTCCTTGTCGATTTTTTGAGTTTTTTAAAATAGCTCATAACATTTTGAATGTTAATCTCACTTTCCCATAGTGAGAGTATTAAAAAAATTAGTGTTAATAAAAAAGTTTTCCTTTTAACGTATGCTATTCACAATTAACGCTTTCCTGTTGCGATTAAGATGCTGGTTAATTCACACTTAATCAAATGAAGGTTAGGTGAATACTATATAAAGTGCAAATTTAACGATAAATTTCCGATTTCCTCAAACTTTCCCCAACCCTAACCCCAACCCCACACGCTTTTTTAACGTCATTTAACACCTCAATCCTCACACAGATTCTTATTTGTTAATGGAAAAGCTCACACAGATTCAACAGATTAAACAAAAATAATTTGTGGAAATTTGTGGCTTATAAAAGACACTAATTCTGCGTTTTTTTGTTGAATCCGTTGAATCTGTGTGAGCCTTAGGAGCGAGGCAGCGTGAAACCTCTGTGAGATTTAACACCATCAAAAAAAAATTCTGTGAGATCTGTGTGATCTGTGTGAGCCAAAAGGAGCAAAGCAGCAGTGAATCATCCGTGAGATTTAACATCAGGCGCGCAAATTCAGTGAGATCTGTGAGATCTGTGTGAGCCATACCCAGCACAAAAAAATGGGCTCGGATTTCACAATCCAAGCCCACACAGGAAAACATTTTTATTACATCGCTGGTTTGGCGCATCACTGCGCTACTCGCAGCATTTTAACAATTAACAAAATGCTATAATTATTTTATTATTTTCTTCGACGATTTAGTGCCGTCGGTGTAAGTGGTCACCACCACATTCACACCTTCAAACGGACTATCGGATGCAGCGCCAAGCAGGTTGTAGTAAACCACGCCAGCCACAGTCTTCTCAGCATTCACATCCTCCACACCAGTAGCGATGTGTTCGTCTCTCACGATGGTGTGGCTCACCTTAGTGATGTAGTTGTTAGGATTGCTGAGTTGGGAAATAGATACGATATCGTTGGTCACCAAGTAGATTTCCACAGTCACCTCGCCGTTGAAATCCTCGCCTTTAGTGCAAATGCCTTCAAAGGCGATGTCGGTGTCAACCTTATACCATGCACCATTAGCGCCACCTTCCACAACGCTTCTGCGAGCGCCATTCTGCTTAGGATTAGAGCCTACTTCGTAGCTTCTCATACCCACAGCCACTGGACGGAGCTCGCCATCCACATACTTATACCAGTGGAATACACCGGCACAGTTGGGGCTGGTTGCGATATTGCCATAAATAGCTTGGTTGTAGCTGTTCACCACATAATAGTTTGGCAAATAGGTGTCGCCCTTCTTCACACGCACAATAGCATTGAGGTGTGAAGCAGCCTTAGAGTCGGGAAGCAAAGTAACGTATGCATCGAGGCCGTAGGTGAGTTGTTGTGGATAGGTCAATGCACCTGCATTACCCGTACCGTTACCGCCCAAGCACACATTGTCCTGCTCTGGAGCCACAGGGATAGAAAGGTCTTTTTCAAACTCAGCGCCGCCCTTGGCATTTACAATTCTATCAATGTATGTGGGTTCTTGCTTTGGAGCCCAGTATGAGTATTGGCTTTCGAATGTGTTGTCTCCAGCCTTGCCGTTGTTGTATTGGGTGTTGACACGAGTTGAGAAACCTGCCTGCACTTCGTAAACGGCATAAATCACAATACCGTAGTCATCCACGCCGCTCTCGTTTACATAGTTGTCGGGGGTTTCATCCTTTGATGGCATGCTGAACTTGATTTGGTTCGCAATACCAGAGAGGTTGGTGTATTTGAGCTTATCGCTCAATGGCACTTGCTTCGACTTGTCATAGTAGAAACCAACGAATGTGAATGGATAAACGGCAGGGGCATTCAACTGCACTTCCTGACCAAGACCTACGGTCATCCACTCGTCAGAACCCACCGAGCTACCTTGTGTAGAGAGTTCGGTTTTTGATGCACCGCTGGTTGGCAAGCCCACCACCTTGATACGTCGCACAGGGTTGGCAAAAGTGTAGATTTTAACATCCTTCTTCGAAATCACTTGAGCATCGTTAGCCGACACACAGTAAGCGCTCACACGCACAGAGTAGCCATTTTGCTTGAGAGTTGGGTCGGAGGTGTAGCCAAGAGCTTTATACACATCTTGCCAAGTCAAGGTTTTGGTTTCTTCAGTGAATTCACTTTCACTAATTTTTGAAACTGCCAAGCGCTTGCCATCGGCATCGTAATATTCAAATTCGTAGAGGGTTTTCACCTTCTTGTCGGTGGTGTTGTAATTACGGGGATAGTTCACATAGTTTTGATGTGAAATGGTGATTTCTGGGCGGTCGGTAGCTTCGTAAGAATCGTAAGTCAACGACTTTGGAGAAATCGCAGGAGCATCAATCACTTGATCCTCAGGCTGCTCTGCATCAGGGATAAGGTCGCCGATACGGAGGTTGATGTAGTATTGACCCATCACCCAGTCGCCCCAGTGGGTGGCTGCGGTATTATTGTTTCTTTTGCCGTCCATGTGACGAATAGCATAAGGATATGCCTCCATCAGCACAGCGATGGTGCCGTCTTCTTGCATAGAGAGCGAGCTGTATTGCGCAGATTCGTCAATACCGCCAATGCCCAATTTCTTTTCACCACCATTGGTGTTATCAAATGGGTCGAAGAGGTCGAGACTGCGAGTCCAAGTCAAATTGCCAGAAGTAGTGGCCTTGGTGTAGTAAGCGGTGAGGCTTGAACGCGCATTGTCGTCACCATAAGCCCAGTCCTTAGGAATGGTGTGGATGACGTAAGTACCTTGATTTGCTGTAGTATAGTTGATGAGGTCGCCATTACAAGGACCAGCCAAATTCATGTCACTTTGCGAAACCACGGTAACTGTAGCTGTAGTGGCAGAGGTGAATGTCAAGCGGTAGAACTTTCGGAAACCTGTCCCATAATAACGTACCGACATCAAATATTCGTTTTCACCCGTCTGCACGAATTGAGTTTCGTCTAAGCTCGCGCTATTATCTCTAATGTATTTCGATCCGCCAACTTTAACATTTGTCCAAGCATTCTTATCAGGATCATAAGTCATGCAGTAAACGCGGTTCTTGGTCTCCGACACAGAGTAGCCATTATTTGGAGAAGTGCTTGTGCGCAAACCCACCAAAGCTTTGCCTTTGAGATGGCCTTCCTTGCCCACGCAGATGTTGCCTGGCGAGATATTGCCACGATAACCATCGTAGAGATCCTTATTCATCACAAATTCCGAGCTCCAGCTCTTGCCATTGTCGCGGCTCACCTTCCATACCACATCTGAAGCGGCATCGCGATTGGTGCCAGAAAGACCAAAGCCGTGGATAGCGGTAGCAATCACAGTACCGTTAGAGAACGAGGCAACTGCACCGTCGCCATAGCCATTCCAGTATTTACATCCGGCACCGCCATCTTCTGAACCTTGGAAAATCACGATATAATCACTCCATGTCTTACCATTGTCTGACGAACGGCGCGATACAATGTCGATATTGTTCGACACATCGTGGATGTGATTCTTACGGGCATCACTCAATGCCACGAGCGTACCGTCGGAAGCACGGGTAATGGCAGGAATACGGTAGTATTTAGAATATTCCACAGAAGTGGCGTGCTTAGCATATTTTGGAGCATAAAGCAGCTCGAACTTAGGCACAAACACACGGCCACCACCATCTTTTGAATAATTGTTCACGGTGTAGATGGAGTAATTGTTAGCGCCACAAGTCACAGTTTCGATCACGCCACCCACGCGAGTGAAGCCGGCAGAAGAACCGCCAATCAAAGGCAACTTGTCCAAACCGCCAATTTCTTCAGCGGTCTTGGTGTTTGCCACAAGATAAATCACATATTCGCCAGCGTCGAGCTTCACGTTGCTGGTGAAAGAGGCTGGTTCATATTGCTCTGGCACATCGTAGGTGAAGCCGAGGAAAATGGCACCGCAGTTCTTTTCAGGGTTGCGGTAGTCGAAAATGTGGGCGAAAGTGTTTTCAAACGAACCGTAAGCAGTTTTGTCGGAATTGTAGTCCTGATCTTTATCGCGCTTACGGGCATACACACTCACTGCGCTCAGGAAGCTGGTCTTACCAAACAAGCGGTAAGCGATAGTTGGAATATCACCATTTTCGATGTGCACACAAGCAGAAGCCAGCACTTGGTTTTTGTTGCCCAAGCCGATATAGCCCACTTCTTGATAGCCAGCATTGTCAGCCCATGCCTTCAACTGGCTGTGCTTGGTAGGAGCAGTGCCATGGCCACCTGTGCCATCGTCTAAAACATATTGGTGGAAAGTCCAGTCGGCATCATCAGCCGCAGTGTTGTCTGGATCTTCCTTTGCGCTCATGCCAGAGTTTGTGCGGCTCATATAGCCACTATGAGTGGTCCACCAATATGTATATTCAATATACAACCTTGCCACATCGGATGCGGAATTGTAATTCACATTGAAATAGCTTGAACTGGTCACACTGGTTTTCCAATCAAAAGAAAAACTGATACTCAAACGTCCACTACCTGTAACCTGTGGCACATAGCCGGCATCATTCTGAAGGGCAATTTTGTTGCCATCCTTCTTATGAACGGTGAACACATAGTACTTGGCGTCGACATCGGTAATTTCTTTGTTGCCTTTGGTCACTTCCTTGCCATTCTGGCAACCGACCAATTTACCTGTGCTATTGTGGTACATCACCACCTTAGCGCCCTCATCGAGCGTTGAGGGATCAACAGGAGTATCCGAGACTACATGAGTCGCGGCATGTGCGCTGAAGCCAAACATCAACGCAAGTAAAACAAGAAGACGTTTTGTTTCCCTTGTCGCGTTTTTGAATTGATTAAAATAGCTCATAACAGTTTTGAATGTCGGTCTCCGACATTCTCTAATTAAAAATAAAAAATTGTGTTTTTTAAAAAAATTGTAAAATAGAGTAGTTCTAATGCTTGTAAATCACAAGCAACATTTTGTTAAATGTTGCCAACATATTAAATATCAAACATTTAACATACCGGCATCAACTGACTATCATTTCTGAGGTGCAAATTTACTTATAAAAAATATTTTTCAATAGCAATTATCAAAAAAAATGCGCAAATCAGTGCAAAAAAATCATAATAAAGCAGAATCCAAGGAAATCCATGCACCCCACCCCAGCAACAAAAAAAGCACCGATTTCATCCCTTAAAACAGGATAAAATCGGCACCATTATTTTTCAATTCCACTTCACAGACCCATTCGGACCCTCATCAGACCCATTACAGACCCTTCGGACCCATCAGACCTATCCGACACAAAAAGCATCAGTGAGATTTAACATCAGGCGTGCAAAACCGTGAGATCTGTGAGATCTGTGTGAGCCCTAATCCCCATCATCCACGGAAAGCATCTGTGAGATTTAACACCAGCCGTGCAAAACCGTGAGATCTGTGAGATCTGTGTGAGCCAAGCCCATTAAAGTGAGATCTGTGTGAGCCAAGCCCAGCAAAGTGGGATATGTTATTTATCGGCTGCGATAGCTTTGAGCAGGGCTACAGTGAAGTCCCAGCCCTTTTGCACTGCAGGGATATGGCAGCACTCGCGTGGAGAGTGAACGTCCTTCAGCGTTGGTCCGTAAGAAATCATTTCCATGTCTGGACGAACCTTCAAGAACAAGCCACATTCCAAACCAGCGTGGATAGCCTCAACCTTTGGCTCTACGCCATACAGGCCTTCCCATTGAGCCACAGCGAGCTTCAGAAGCTGGCTGTCGGCATTAGGAGCCCAACCTTGGTAGCTGCCTTCGTATTTCACTTCCTTAGCGCCAGCCAAGCGGAAGATAGCCTCGATTTGGAGAGCGAGTTCTTCTTTTGCGCTTTCGGTAGATGAGCGGCTGAAGAATTCGAGATAGATTTCGTCGGCGTTGGTCTTAACGCTTGCGAAGTTGGTAGAGGTTTCCACCAATCCTTCCACTTCCTGACTCATATAATATACACCGTGAGGAGCAGCGAAGCAAGCAGCCACGAGGCGCTTAGCTGTGCAAGCGTCGATAACGGTGGCAGGAGCGTCAACGCTTTCGATAGTGACCTCGGCATGAGGCTCAGTGCGCTTGTATTCAAGTTTAATGTCGGCAGCCACGGTGTTGACCACGGTTGCGAGCGTTTCCTTGTCGGCAGGCTTCACACCAATCACAGCCACACCGTCGCGAGCGATAGCGTTGTGGAGGTTGCCGGCATTGAAGCTTGCAAGGCGATATTCGATTTTAGCGTCGAGCATGTAGAGAATGCGAGCCAACTGCTTAGTGGCACTTGCCAAACCCTTGTTGATGTCGGTACCAGAGTGGCCACCCATGAGTTTGCCAATCTTGACAGCGAAATATTGGAGGTCGGCAGGAGCAGCCTCTGGCTTATAGTCGAACCATACAGGGGTAACCACACCACCTGCGCAGCCGATAGTGATCACGCCGTCGTCTTCGCTGTCGAGGTTGAGCAGATAGTCGCCCACGAGCATGTCGGCCTTGATGTTGGTGGCACCGGTGAGGCCGGTTTCTTCGTCAACGGTAGCGAGAGCTTCGAGCGCACCGCACTTGATGTCGGGGTCGGTGAGCGCTGCCAATGCGATAGCCAGGCCCAAGCCGTCGTCAGCACCGAGGGTGGTGTCGGTTGCGAACACCCAGTCGTCGACGATGCGGGTTTGGATAGGGTCGGTGAGGAAGTTGTGATTAGAAGAAGGGAGCTTTTCAGCCACCATGTCCATGTGGCCTTGGAGCACTACCCCCTTAGCGTTTTCAAAACCTGGTGCGGCTGGACGGAACATAGCCACATTACCTACTTCATCAACCTTGTACTCAAGATTGTTTTCCTTTGCAAAACTAACCAGCCATTCACGAATTTTGTCGAGATTGCCAGAAGGACGAGGCACTTTTGTGATCGCGTCGAAAATTTGCCAAACGCGAGCGGGTTTTAAATCTTTTACTTCCATAATAAATTTTTGGTTTTATTTATAAAAAATGTTAGTTATCGCTTCGTGTATGAAATTAATGTTAAAACGGTGTGATAACATTTGTAAAGTTACGAATTTTATTTGAAATATTGAGCAAAATGTCACAAACCTTTTTTATATTTGCATAGAATTTAAAAAAAGCAAAAGTGAAGCTCGTAATTGTGGTAATAGCATTGGTGGGCATAGCCGTGATGCTGCTTGGCGTGAAAATATTTTTCGTGAAAGGCGGCAAGTTTCCCAACACCCACATTCACAGCAATAAGCACATGAAAAAGCGTGGCATCACTTGCGCACACGATAAGGAATTTTATAAATAACTACACATACAAGGAAAAATGAACTTTTTAAACAAACTCTCTAAACTTGCTTTAGTGGCATTGGTGATGGTGGGCTTCGCTGCCTGCCAAGGTGAACAGAAGGGCGAAAAGGCTCCTGAATCTGCTAATATGCCTAAGCAAGCAAACGAAAACATGACCGTGCGTTATGTTGACGCCGACACACTTTTGAAATTCTACAACCTGGCTAAAGACTACAACGAGTCGGCTACTCGTATGCAAAACCAGCTCGACGCTCTGCAAAAGGCTCAGGAAGACAAAATCCGCAACCTGCAAGCAAGCTTCGCACAAAAGGAAAAGAACAATGTGTACGCTACCAACCCTCAACAAGCACAAGCCGACCAAGCTACTTACCAAAACGCTATGGCTGCCGCACAAAAGGCTGTGGCTAACAAGCAAGAGGAAATAGCAAAAATCCTGCAAGAAAACCAAAAGGACCTCAACGATAAAATCAACGAGTTCCTGAAGAAATACGCTAAGGAGAAAGGCTACGATATGATTCTTAACAAGGCTGCCACTTTCTACATCGACCCAAAATACGACGTGACAAGCGACGTGGTGGAACAGCTCAACAAGGCTTACACCAAAGTGGCTCCCAAAAAGGAAAAATAATCCACACATTATATAAATAAAAAAGCACGGCTCTATTTTGCAGCCGTGCTTTTTTTATGCGCTCGCGTGTGTGCGAAAGCCTCACACAGATCTCACAGATCTCACTGAATTTGCACGCCTGATGTTAAATCTCACAGAGGTTTCACGCTGCTCTTGAAAACGGAGTACTCGGAGCACTCGGAGCACTCGGAGCACTCGGACATGCCCCACGACCTTTCTACCTAACTCTGTGAGATTTAACGCCATCAAAAAAAATCAGTGAGAACTGTGGAATCTGTGTGAGCCATAGGAGCAAATGCTGCGGAGAGCATCCGTGAGATTTAACGCCATCAAAAAAAAATCAGTGAGATCTGTGGGATCTGTGTGAGCCTTAGGAGCGAGGCTGTGGGGAACCTCTGTGAGATTTAACGCCAGGCGTGCAAATCCTGTGGGATCTGTGAGATCTGTGTGAGCCAAGCCAAGTGCAGGGGGGGCGTTATTCCTCGGTGAGGTGGTCGTAGGTTTGGTAGAGGAAATCGTTGTAGGGGAAGCGCTGGAGGTGCACCTGCTTAGCCTTGTCGTAGAGCATACGCTTGAGTTCCTCCACATTCTCGCCCGTCTTGGCAGAGATAAACACGCAGTTGTTGTTCATACGCGCCATCCATGTGTCTTTGAGTTCTTCGAGCGGAATGTTCTCGCGCAAGCGTGGGGTGAGGTCGTCGGCGTCTTTTTGCACATACGAGAATTGGTCGATTTTATTAAACACCATAATCATCTCCTTATCGCCAGCGCCACACACTTCCTGAAGGGTCTTGTTCACCACTTCCACCTGCTCCTCAAACTGAGGGTGGGAAATGTCCACCACATGCACCATGATGTCGCTGTCGCGCACCTCATCGAGGGTGGTCTTGAACGAATCCACCAAGTGGTGGGGCAATTTGCGGATAAAGCCCACGGTGTCGGTGAGCAGGAATGGCAAATTCTCAATCACCACCTTACGCACGGTGGTGTCGAGGGTGGCAAAAAGTTTGTTTTCGGCAAACACATCGCTCTTGCTCAGCAAGTTCATAAGCGTGGATTTACCCACGTTGGTATAGCCCACGAGGGCGATACGGGTGAGCTTGCCACGGTTTTTGCGCTGAATCACCTTCTGCTTGTCCCAGTCGGCGAGTTTCTGCTTGAGCAGCGAAATCTTGGTCTTGATGATACGGCGGTCGGTCTCAATCTGGGTTTCACCCGGACCACGCATACCGATACCACCACGCTGACGCTCCAAGTGGGTCCACATACCGGTAAGGCGTGGGAGCAGATACTGGTATTGCGCCAGTTCCACCTGCATCTTGGCGTTGGCGGTCTGCGCACGGCGTGCGAAAATATCGAGAATCAGACTGGTGCGGTCGAGCACCTTCACCTTAGTTTCCTTCTGAATGTGAGCGATTTGCTTTGGCGAAAGGTCGTCGTCGAAAATCACCAGGTTCACCTCGTGCTCATCCACATAGTCCTTGATTTCAGCCAATTTGCCCTTACCCACGTATGAGGTGCTGTTGGGAGCGTCGCAGCGCTGGAGAAACTTCTTCACCGTGCGTGCGCCAGCGGTGTGGGCAAGAAATTCAAGTTCGTCGAGGTATTCGTTAGCCTTTGCCTCGTTCTGTTGAGGGGTGATCAAACCCACGAGCACTGCCGTTTCGTCGATCAGCTCATTGATAATATTTTTGTCTTCGATTAATCCCATGTTGCTTCTATAATATTTCGGGTGCAAAATTAGCAATTATTTCGGTGATTCACAAACACAAAAGCTCCCCGCACGCATAAGGTGCGAGGAGCAGATATGAGGAGAATGCCACAGCGGGCATTACTGTCTGGAAAATGGATTATTTCTCGTTGGTGTTGATGTAGCAAACCGATACGCGGTTCCAGTCGGGCTCAGAGAACATGTCGCCAATACCCTGACCTTCAGCCTGAATGCGGTCGGCACTAATCTTGTAGGTCTTCACGAGCATATCCTTCACGGCGTTAGCACGAGCGGCGGCGAGCTTCTTGTTGATTTCAACAGAGCCTTCTGGAGAAGCGTAGCCCTTGATGGTTACGGTAGCTTCCTTGTGGCTCTTCAAGAATGTGGCCACGCGTTCCACGTTAGGTTGCTGTGCGCGTTCAATCACGCTCTTGCCTTGCTTGAAGAACACATTGGTTTCGAGCGAAGCACTCTTCACCTTCACTTGGGTTTCCTTCACCTTCACCACTTCTTTCACCTTGCCCTTTTGAGCCTTGCATGCTTCGAGGTCGCGAGCGAGTTGAGCTGCACGAGCGTTGCAAGCGTCGAGGTCAGATTCTGCGTTGTTGAGGTTGTTGCGGAGTGTGTTGATTTGGCCGTTGAGCTCGTCGATTTCGGCTTGAGTGTACTTCTTAGGACACACGGTGAAATAGCGTGCGCCGTTGCTGTTCTTGAAGTGGTAAGTCAAACCGGCTTGAAGTTCCACAGCTGCGCAGTTGGCATTGTAGCGGCTTGGTTGAGCGTTGGTGCCTGTACCACCCTTGCGGTCCACCTTCTTTGCGTCGCCGTTCATATCCCAAAGGATGGCAGGCTTCAGCGAGATGGTCCAAGCCTTGGTTTCGCCAAGGTTGAAGTTGAAGTTCACACCATATTTAGTGTACCAAGAGTTTTCGTCGGTCTCGTCGGCACCATTTTGGTAAGCATGGAGCCAGCCTGCACCAACCACAGCCTCAACTTCCACTGCACGAGGCGCACCCTTGTAACCGCCAAACACGTTAGAGAGGTTGAAAGTGGCGAAACCACCCACAAACTGATGGTCAAGCATATTGCTGCTCTTTACGCCGAGAGCCGATTGCCATACGTTGGCTGGAGCCTTGCCCCAGCTTGAAGTATTCACAGTCCATTCACCTTCCACACCGAAACCAAAGATTGGGGTGAGCTGCTTGCGGAGTTCGGCACCAAACATGCCACGAGCATTCTTGAAGAACGCATAGTGCTGGAATGGCGACACCGCACCGCCCTTGAGTGTGAAGGATACGTTGTCGGTCAGTTTAGTTCCTTCCAAAGTGACCTGTGCTTGTGCTGCACAGAAACCGAGTGCAGCAATCGCTAACATAGTAATCTTTTTCATAATACTCTTAATAATAAATTGAAAATTTTAATTTATATCCTCAATATCAACACAAAGTTATCACATTCTCCCCACAATTCCAAAAGAATCCCCACTTTTCCCCCACCCCCACCGAACACACAACAAAAAAACACAAATCAACTGCACACATATATGATATTTATTTTGTAAATTTACATATTCGAAATATCTGAATTATTTCAAACAGAATTCGTGACCACATTGCTATGAACGATAAAAAGAAACAATTATATCTCGACTTTGAAGCCTATGAGCGAGTGGCAGAGCCACACAAACGCGAGAAAGCCGAGGCTTGGCGTGCCGCCATTGGCCTCCAAGACGTAGATGGGTTAAAAGTGTCGGAATACTTAAAAGAAACCGCCGCTAAACACATTGAGGGCGACATCACGATTGATGATGTTCGCGAGCAATTGCGTTCATACTATATCAACAAGACAACACACGACAAGGACGATGTGGCGAGTGAAGAAGCCGACTGTGTGGCAGCAAATATCACCAAACTATTGAGCGAAAAATCGTTTTCGTTTACACCTTTGGAGTTTAGAAACATTCATCGCCATCTATTTGAAGGCGTATTCAAACATGCGGGAGAAACTCGCACTTACGACATTACTAAAAACGAATGGGTGCTACAAGGCGACACCGTGATGTATGGTCGCGCTGCCGATATTATGGCCACGCTGGAATATGACATACAGCAAGAAAAAGAATTCTGCTACACAGGTTTATCAACCGACGAAATCATCCTACATATTGCTAATTTCGTGTCGCTACTGTGGCAAAACCACCCCTTCTGCGAGGGCAACACCAGAACTACAGCAGTTTTTCTAATCAAATATCTGCGCTACTGCGGATTCACAGTCAACAACAACTTGTTCGCTGACAACTCATGGTATTTTCGTAACGCTTTAGTAAGAGCCAATTACAGAAATCCACAGAAAGGCATTGAACCTGACCACTCTTTCCTCGTAAGGTTTTTAAGAAACCTTTTATTGGGAGAGCATAACGAGCTCAAAAACAGGTACATGCTCATTAATCAGACAGAAATACCTAACATCAACCGAACAAGTGACCGAACAAGTGACCGAACAAGTGACCGAACAAGTGACGAGCGTCTATTAGACTCAATTCCTGACAACATCAAATCTTTAGTGATTGCTATCGGGAAAAACGAAATGAGCGTGAAAGAGATGATGACAACTTTAGAGTTGAAGCATCGCCCCAACTTTATGGCGCAACTATTATCACCAGCAATCAACATGGGGCTTGTGAGGATGAAATATCCCGACTCTCCTCGTCATTCTAAACAAAGATACTTGCTCACAGTAAGAGGTTTGATACTGATTGACAATCTCGACCCACAATAACGATACACTCTCTATAAAAAATAAATACAAATCAGCCGGGCTGTGCGCTCGGCTGATTTGTATTTGAGAGTGTAGTGTGTAATCTCTGATTTTATGCTTCAGCTGCGATGAGTGCTTCCATCTTTTCCATCGCAAGGCTGATGCCTTCCTCGTTGCGACCGCCAGCTTGTGCGAAGCCTGGCTGGCCGCCACCGCCGCCTTGGATAGCCTTGGCAGCTTCACGAATCATCTTGCCAGCGTTCATGCCCTTCTTCACAAGGTCGTCGCTCACGAAGATGGTGAGTGTGGGCTTGCCATGCATACGGGTGGCTGCGAGCAGCACGGTGTTTTCGGGAGCATCCGACTTCACCATGTAAACTGCGGCCTTCACCACATTAGGATCGTAAACGCCATAAATCTTCAAGGTGCGAATGCCGGCAATGTCGGTTGCATGTTTGTAAACATTCTCCTTCACATTCTTGGCAGCCTCCATCATGTAGCCTTCCACTTGCTTCTGAAGCGAGGTGTTCTCGTTGAGCGAGCGTGCCACAGCCGAAACCACGTCGGGCGCATTGTTGAACAGCGCACGGAGTTTGATCAGCACATCTTCTGCATCGTAGATGAAGTCTTCTACCGCTGCGCCAGTGATAGCCTCGATACGGCGAATGCCGGCTGCAATACTACTTTCGCTTACGATTTTCACGAAGCCGATATTGCCGGTGTTTGCCACATGCGTACCACCGCAAAGTTCTACCGATTGACCGAACTTCACCACGCGCACGCTGTCGCCATACTTTTCGCCAAAGAGTGCCATTGCTCCAAGGGCTTTAGCTTCGGCGATAGGCATGTTGCGGTGCTCTTCGAGAGGAATGGCACGGCGAATCATGGCGTTGGCACGGCGTTCCACCTCACGGATTTCTTCAAGGCTGAGTTTCTTGAAGTGCGAGAAGTCGAAGCGGAGCATCTTGGCATCAACTTGCGAGCCTTTTTGCTCAACGTGTGTGCCAAGCACCTCACGCAGAGCGGCGTGGAGCAAGTGAGTGGCAGAGTGGTTGCAAGAGATTGCCATACGCGCTTCTTTGTTGATAGCGGCCTTGAAAGTGGCAGTCACGTCGGTTGGCAACTTCTTCACAATGTGCACAGGCAGATTGTTTTCGCGCTTGGTGTTGGTCACTTCCACCACCTCGTCGCCAGCGGTGAGCGTACCCTTATCGCCTACCTGACCACCCATTTCGGCATAGAAAGGAGTGCGAGAGAGCACCACCTGATAGTATGATGAGTTCTTTTGAGTCACCTTGCGATAGCGCAAAATCTCGGTGTCGCATTCAAGCAAGTCGTAGCCCACAAATTCGGTGTTGCCTTCACGCACATTCACCCAGTCGGTGGTTTCAGTTTGTGCGGCGTTGCGAGCGCGTGCCTTTTGCTTTGCCATTTCGGCGTTGAACTCTTCTTCGCTCACGGTCATGCCGTTTTCTTTGAGAATGAGTTCGGTGAGGTCGAATGGGAATCCGTAGGTGTCGTAGAGGGTGAACGCCTGCACACCTTGAATTTGAGTCTTGCCTTCCTTCTTGGCTTCGGCAATGATGCCTTCAATCATCTTGATGCCGGTGGCAAGAGTGCGGAGGAACGAATCTTCCTCTTCCTTGATCACGTGCTTAATGAGGTCGGCTTGAGCAGGAAGTTCTGGATAAGCCTCGCCCATCGATTCGATGAGGGTGTCAACCAAGCGATACATGAATGCTTCCTTGAGGTCGAGGAAGGTGAAACCGTAGCGCACGGCACGACGCAAGATGCGGCGAATCACATAACCAGCCTTGGCGTTGCTTGGGAGCTGACCGTCGGCTATAGAGAATGCGATGGCGCGCACGTGGTCGGCAATCACACGCATTGCCACGTCCGTTTCCTCCGAATCGCCATACTTCACGCCTGCAATGTCGCCGATGGCGCGAATCATAGGTTGGAACACGTCGGTGTCGTAGTTGCTCTTGGTGCCTTGCATCACCATACAGAGGCGTTCGAAGCCCATACCGGTATCAATCACCTTTGCAGGGAGTGGGTGGAGTGAGCCGTCGGCGTGACGCTCAAATTGCATGAACACGAGGTTCCAAATCTCAATCACAAGTGGATTGTCTTTGTTCACGAGTTCAGCACCTGGCACTTTAGCCTTTTCTTCCTCATTGCGAAGGTCGATGTGGATTTCGCTACATGGGCCACATGGACCGGTATCGCCCATTTCCCAAAAGTTGTCGTGCTTGTTGCCGTTGATGATATGGTCTTTAGGAAGATGCGCTTCCCAATAACTTGCTGCTTCGTTGTCGCGTTCGAGTCCATCAGCCTCGCTACCCTCAAACACGGTGGCATAGAGGTTTTTAGGATCGATTTTCAACACATCCACCAAAAATTCCCACGCCCAGTCGATGGCTTCGTGCTTGAAATAGTCGCCAAACGACCAGTTGCCAAGCATCTCAAACATGGTGTGGTGGTAGGTGTCGTGGCCCACTTCCTCCAAGTCGTTGTGCTTACCGCTCACGCGAAGGCACTTCTGGCTATCGGTGGCTCTGCGCCACTGTGGCACCTTGTTGCCCAAAATAATATCCTTGAACTGGTTCATGCCGGCATTGGTGAACATCAATGTCGGGTCGTCCTTCACCACCATTGGAGCCGATGGCACAATCTGGTGACCTTTGCCCTCAAAGAAGGTTTTGAACGATTCTCTAATTTCTTTTGCTGTCAACATATAGTATTCTGTATAATATATTTTTTCTGAGGATTGTTGGGCAGTACGAAACTAATTTCATAACTTTACACCCTAATTTAATTTGCAAAGTTACAGCGAAATTGCAATTTATGCAAATGACATAGATTAAATCTAAACGAGTTTTCAGTATGGACGAATTGAACAAACGATTTTACCGCATCGGCGACGTGGCCGACATCCTTGGCATTCCAGCATCCACCCTGCGATTCTGGGAAAAGGAATTTACTATCATCAAGCCAGTTCGTAACGCGAAAAACACTCGCCTATACACCCCTAAAGACATCGAGACCATCAAGATGATACACTATCTGGTGAAAGAAAAAGGACTGAAACTCGACGCTGCGCAAGCCATGATCCGGCGCAACCGCGACGGCGTGTCGAAACGCTTCGAAGTAATCGACCGCCTAAAATCCATCAAATCCCAACTCCTCCACCTAAAAAAAGCATTAGAAGAGATTAGAAATTAGAAATTTGGACCTCACACATATTCAAATTAAACAATTTCCCAAAAGGTTACCAATACCTCTCTGCCAAGTCTTGATATCCTTTTAGTAATCGCAAACGCTCTTAAACAGCCTGTACAAGAATTGGCTCAATAAAAATTAAACAACAAATAAATTCATAGAAAATAAACAAGCAAACATATTTTTAATGTTCACGAATCATACACTTTATATTGGTGCTTCACAGCACATGAAACAGATAAATGATAGCACCATAGATCTGGTTGTCACATCTCCACCATACCCAATGATTGAGATGTGGGACGAAATCCTATCTGACCAAAATCCCCAAATAAGAGAATGTATAGAGTTTGAGCCTGAAAAGGCTTTTGAATTAATGCATCAAGAACTTGATATGGTATGGAAAGAATGCTTCCGTGTCATTAAGACTGGAGGTTTTATGTGCATAAATATCGGGGATGCAACGAGAACTGTAAATGGATGCTTCTCTCTTTATAATAATCATAGTCGAATTGCTAAAGCTTGTATGGAGTTAGGTTTTGTCGGCTTGCCTAATATCATATGGAGAAAACAAACAAACGCACCAAATAAGTTTATGGGAAGCGGCATGTTACCTTGTGGAGCGTATGTTACTCTTGAACATGAGTGGATCCTCATTTTCCGCAAGGGTGACAAACGTTCCTTCAAGACTGCGGATGCAAAACTTGGCCGTATGAAAAGTTCTTTCTTCTGGGAAGAACGCAATGTATGGTTCTCAGATCTTTGGGATGTTAAGGGGGCAAAACAGAATCTTCAGAAATCTAATACACGAGAGCGAAGTGCTGCCTATCCTTTTGAGATTCCATTTAGACTAGTTAATATGTTTTCACAGAAGGGAGATACAGTTCTTGACCCATTCCTTGGTACAGGGACCACAATGCAAGCGGCCATCTTAACTGGGAGAAATTCTTGCGGATATGACATTGATGCAAATTTTGAAGCCATCATAAGAGATGGTATTGAGGGACTTGACATTGATCTTTGCAATAGCGCAATCAAAAAACGTTTTGATGCACATAAACAATTTGTCAAAGAACGAGAAAATTCTGGCAAGGAATTAAAGTATTTCAACAACAATCTGAATTACAAGGTTATGACTAAACAAGAGACAGAAATCGAGCTCAATTATTTAACTTCGATAATAAAAAAAGAGTCTGGAGAATACATTGCAGAATATGAAGATCACTCGGATCTTTCAATCATTCCATTAAAAGAAAATATATTTGCTAATGCAAAATAAAATGGCTACTAAACATATTCTCATAAACGGAGATAGTCGAAATATGGCGCAGATTCAAGACGGGTCTGTTCAGTTGATTGTTACATCGCCCCCGTATTGGCAATTAAAGGATTATGGCACAGAAAAACAGATTGGTTTCAATGATACTTATGAAACTTATATCAACAATCTTAACCTTGTTTGGAAAGAGTGTCATCGTATCCTAACTTCTGGTTGTCGCTTATGCGTCAATATTGGAGACCAGTTTGCCCGCTCTATTTATTATGGTCGATACAAAGTAATTCCTATACATTCCGAAATCATCCGTTTTTGCGAGTCAATAGGTTTTGACTATATGGGAAGTATAATATGGCAAAAGCCAACCTCTATGCACCCAACAGGAGGTCAACATGTTATGGGTAGTTATCCATATCCTCGTGGAGGTGTTGTCAAAATCGATTTTGAACACATTTTGTTATTCAAAAAATTAGGGAAATCGCCAACGCCTTCAAAAGATGCTAAAGAGGCCTCGGCTTTAATAACAGAAGAATGGAACGAATATTTCTCTTCTCATTGGACTTTCAGTGGCGCAAAGCAAAATCGGCACATTGCAGTGTTCCCAGTGGAACTTCCAAAGCGACTGATAAAGATGTTTTCATTTGTTGGTGATACGATCTGTGACCCTTTTATGGGGAGCGGAACAACAGCATTAGCAGCAGGAAATCTTGGACGCAACTCAATTGGTTATGAGCTTAATAAGGATTTTCGCACTTTCTATAAGGAGAAAGTTATAGATGGGTGTTTGAATAAACAAAGTTCTTTTTCGTTTGTAGAAGATTCTTCATCTTTTGACTACCAGAAAGCTATTGATCTTTTGCCATATCGATTTGTTGATGTTCACAAAATTGATAAACAAATTGATGTAAAAGAGCGGACCTATGGTTCAAAGTTCGAGATTGAACTGGATGTACAGACCGAGATAAAAAACAAGAAAGAAGTTGTTACAATATCAGATAATTCGAAACCAACGGTTCTAATAAACCATGCTCGCGCATCCCTAAAGAAGCAAATGATAGAAAGGGGAATTTGCTATCTACGAGCAGGAGATTCAAAAGGCTCCGTCCTTGTGACTCCGGGGTTCGAGCGTATGCAATATGTATTACTTCACACAAATGGCGAAGATCCACATCTTTTCAAACTAAGGAACAAAGGTTGCTTTAAGATATGGACAAAAGAAAACCTCACAAAAATTGGTTTTTCTCCGGAGAATGCCCCATATTACGTTGTGTTACAATTTGATAATTCAAAAGAGATAGAACTTCATCAGAATCTAAAAATCAATAAAGGATTTAATAGATTTAAGGCAAGGATTGCGGAATTAAACGAAATACAATAGAGGGCATTCCAGAGCCCTCTATCATTGAAAAAATAGCATTATGCTTCAGGATGACTATTACAATACCTTTTTAAGGCCCTTTGTTTAATAGTTGTCCAGATTTCTGAATCAAGAGGTTCAACAAGAGCTGGCATATTATAATTTATTCCTTCTTCTTTCAAATCGTATGTGACGACTGGGCAAACAAAATGTTCTTGCTTGTGCTTATTCCCATAAGACGAACTTTTAATTTGTAATGGATAAAACTTTGGACCATTTGGATCAACAATATACCCATCAATACCTTGCTTTTCATCTTCAACTGATCCCAAAATCCAATCATAGCCACGCTTTTCAGCAATTTTCTTCAAGATTAGCCTTTGAACTTCAAGACCACAATAAGTTTTTTCGTAAACCAAATTTTCAAGCCAAGCACAAACATTTTCCTCTGTTAGTTGGCTTATATTATTCTTGACTTCTTCCATCTTCGCCATTATATCACGTACTCCCTGTTCAATACCAGCCATTTGTACGATTTTTGGTTTCATTTTAAGTCCTCTGCCTTTAAAAACCTCAATATCTTTTCCTTCTAAACTATGATGATAATTTTTCCAATCCTTAAGAGTCCCATGGGGATTTTCCTCTCTAAATTTTTTGATAAGTTCAGAAACCTGACTTACATTTTCGGGTTTTGAACCTCCAGCCCAACCATTAACACTATTAATAAAGCCTGATGTATATTTCGGTAGATTTGGAGCAGCATTTAATTGAAATAGATTTTGACCTTCATACAGAATATCAGGTACAATTATAGGATTTTGTCTTGCCATATTAAAAATCTGTTGGATTATACTCTATGCTAATTCCATCTTTCTTCTTGTCATAATACACTATAGGCACATCTATAGATTCAGACAGGCGTGCCTCAAGTTTGTAAGTTGATGATTTAATTTGAAGAGGCTCATCTCCAATAAAGCCATCAATTCCCTGAGCTTCTTCTTCTGGATTTGCCTCCCTCCATTCCTTTCCCATTTGAGAAGCAATTGCAGAAATAATCGCGGTCTGGAATTTGAGTCCACAATATGTTTTTCCATAAACAAGATCCTTTACCCAGTTCTCAACCATCTCTTTTGTGATGGCATTGAATGCGGGCTTCATTGTTTCGTACATATCCCATATCTTTTTAGTAGCATCACTAACAGCATCGGGATAACGTTCAGTATACCATTCAATCCACTCATCGACGGATCTTCCATCAAACTCTTTTATGAGTTCAGACATCTGACCAACAACCTTAGGGCGTGTACCCCCTGCGTTACTATTCACTAAGTTTATCACCTGCGTGACATACTTGGGAAATTCGTACCGAGGAGCATTAGATAATCCAGCAACCTCGTCGTTTGAAATTTTGAATTTCTTCATAAAAAAATGAGTTAAAAGTTATTGAAATAACTCTGTTATATGCGCCCCCAAGCCGTTTGCTATTTTGTGAATACATACAAGCGAGGGGTTACGTTCAAGACGTTCCACCATACCAATATAGGTACGATGGAGTTCCGCTCGTTCTGCAAGTTTCTCCTGAGAAAAGCCTTGCTTTTCACGAAGTACTCTAACTCTTTGAGCGAACATTTTCAAATATTCGTTATCATCCATAACATGCATATAAAATGTGTAAAACTGATATTATAATATAAGGGATTGTCAACATACAATTGTATGCATAATAAACACTATTACCATCTATAAAAACTTCAATAGATTATACAATCAGTGACTAAAAAACATAAGGTTGCGCCATTCTATTATTTCTCATATTATTTCTCATATTATTCCTCATTGATGCTTTCATTCCGGCGCAACCGCGACGGCGTGTCGAAGCGCTTCGAGGTAATCGACCGCCTAAAATCCATCAAATCCCAACTCCTCCACCTAAAAAAAGCCCTCGAAGAAGTCAAAGATTAGAAGTTTGGGATGAGAGCACAACTCATAAGACCGTAGTAAGTAAGTAAGTAAACAAATCAGAAAAGAAAATACGCCGTAGTGGCTACTGACGGCGTATAAAAAAAGGATGCCTCGGGCGGTAGTAGTGACATCGGTCCCGAACCTCAAATAGGCAAGCAGAATGGCACAGCTCCTCTGCAAGACATCGCTCCAAACAGCAAAGATACACAAGAAGCGGCAGAAAAGCAAAACGCATAAAAGAAAATGTGCTGCGAAAAACTTAAAGCCATCCGTTTTCAGAAACGGCGACAAGCTTGTTGCTGAACATGGAAGTAAGTCTGTGACATTTTTGTTTAGAGTTGAATCTGTGTGAGGCGACTCAGTGCGAATTTAGTGGAGTGGCATATATTTTAGCAAGCCTATGTAGGAAGATTCTACATATCCCAACCACACAAAAGTTTGAATCCATAGGCATCGGAGATGCCGCATCGTGCGAAACACCATGCAAGCGAAAATCGCAGAGCGATTGAGCGCAGCTTGGTGACAAGAACAAGTATGATGTCGAGCCTCGGAGAGGGTCGGTTATGATTGTAAAGAAGGAGAGACTGATACCACAACCGACCCTCTCCGAGGCTCATATAGTGCGCACGTTGCTATCACCAAGCTGCGTGTCCTTGCAGCAAGGACACTTGCATGGTGTTTCGCATCATCTGGCATCTCCGATGCCTGTCACCTGCTTTTGTTTCAGTTTCCTCCATGAATTTTCCGCCGATACGCAATAGTAGGGCGATTTATATGGAAAAAGAAAAAGCATTGCTGGGCCGGAGGGGGCGAGCAATGCTTTGATATTTTTTGCCGTTACGGCGGCGACCTATGCCGGGGGATTAGAAGGGGAGGTCGTCGGCGTTAGAGGGTTCGTTCATGAAGTCGGGGGCTGGGGCTGCTGGTGCGGCGGGAGCTGCTACTGGCTGTACGGGGGCGCCACCCACTGCTGGAGCGGCGGCTGGAGCGCCAGCGTAAACTGGAGCCTGTGCGTCGGCTGGTTCTGCCTTCCAACCACGAATGCTGGTGTACCAGCGGCCGTTATACTCGCGGCTTTCGATGTCGAAGCTCAACTTCACCATTTGGCCTTCCTGAAGGTCGTATTGGGTGGCACGGTCGCCGAAGAAGTCGAAGTGCACCTTCTTTGGGAAGTTTTCTTGAGTTTCAAGCACATATTCTTGCTTCGACCAGTTGTTACCTGCCTTGGAAACGCCAGTTTGCAGAGGCAATTTCAGTATGATTTTACCAATAATTTCCATTAAAATCTGATTTTATAGTGTTGTTCAATAATGTTTTTTCAAAACACAAAGTTACACATATAAATTCATTCAAGCACCATTTGTGGCTGAATTTATTTTCAAAATATTCCTCACCTCCCACAGAAAAAGAGCCACCTTGAAATCACATCAAAGTAGCCCTTCGAGAAGCTGATGTATATCTTTTAGCCTCTACTAACTAAACTTTCAAATTATTCCATTTCTTTAATGGCATTTAGGAAGTATGCCTCACTCTTAATCATGTTGCGAGCCTGGAGCACCATGGTCTTGGTTTCACTAAGGATGTTAAGAAACAGTGCGCTTGCACGAGAGCTTGATGTGGAATCGTTGCGCACACGCTTTATGTGATTCTTAATAATTTCGGCTATGGTGTCGAACAAATCGTCGCGTTTAACCATCACATCATCGAGTTGGCTGAAATCCTTCTTAGCCAGCATTTCGGAGATTTGGCGGAAGATTTCGTCCACCTTGTCGTTGATCAACTTCAAGTCTTGAATCTGCTCGGCTGATAAGCCACGGTGATTATTGTTGATGTGGTCGTATGCTGGGCGAGTGCTGTGGAGCAGTGCCTTCGACACTTCCGACACATAGTCCACAATCTGCACATAATAGTGCGCCGTTTCGATGTGTTGCTCTTGGAGTTTTTTCACTGTAGAGCAAATCTCGTATTTGCGCTTATTGGCTTCCTCATACATTTTCTCACTCATTGCCACAGTGTCTTTCAGACCCTTGCGGTTTTCGGTGAACAGTGATACCAACATTCGATTGTAGATATTTGAAGTTTGGTTCATCACATCCACCACCATTTGGGTGCAGTTGTAAAGCACATCTTCAGGAGCATCGCCATCATCGATGAGGTGTTCTTCTTCGGTTTCGGTTGCATCGGTGCTCTTAATCACGAAGCGCTTCAGCAAAATGTAGGCGGCGATAAGAACCAGTGCGGCAAGTGCATAGCCACCGCCAAACATCAGCAGCGAGGTGATGATGAACGACATGCCGAATGCTACGAATGCTGTAACGAACCAGCCCATAATCACTACCATCACACCTGAGATACGGTAAACGGCACTGTCTCTGCCCCAAACTCTATCAGCCAACGATGAACCCATCGAAACCATAAACACTACATAGGTGGTAGAGAGTGGCAACTTCAACGAAGTACCGATACAAATCAGAATTGAGGCGGCTGCGAGGTTGACCACGGCGCGAATACGGTCGTAGATGATGTCGCCTTTCTCATCGCTGCTCAATGGTTGGAAGCGAGTGTTGATATATTTCACCCAACTTGCAGGAAGCACGCGGTTGTACCATTCGTTGAGTTTCACAGAGTAGCGAACCAGTGCTCTTGAGAATGGGGTGGAATTGAAGCGCTCGTCTTCTTCCTGCTGTGATGCAAGGTTAAGCTCGGTTTGCGACACCTTCTTGGCATCTTTTGAGAAAAACAGGGTAAGTGCCATCACCACACCTGCGATTGCCAGAAATTCGATGTTCACCATCTTTGGATCGTTGAGTCCACCCATCATCATTGATGAGCCACCGTCTTGTGCCAAGGTGTAAGCGTCTAAACCAGCCAAAGGCACACCCACGAAGTTCACCAAGTCGTTGCCGGCGAAAGCGAGTGCCAAGGCGAATGTACCGCTAAGGATGGTAATCTTCAGAATGTTCACACCAAGTCTCTGGAGAATGAAGAACAGGAGCGAAGAAGCAAGCCACACGCCGCCGAGCACCATGAGCAAGTTGTCGGAAATGAATCCGGAAATCTCTTCGGTAATCAGTCCAGAACTCTTCAAGCCCTTGAACATGGCGAAGTAGATAATGCCAACAATGGCGACACCGCACCACACTGCACCAAATCTGCCAAACTGCTTAGCATAGCGGAAGGTGAACAGAATGCGCGAGAAGTACATCACTACCGAACCGACGATAAAGGACAGAACTACCGAAACGAGAATGGCTGAAATCATGCCTAATGCCTTGCCTCCATTTACAAATTCGCCGATTTCGGCATCGATGTCGCCACCGTAAATCTTAAACACAGTCACAGCCATCGACGCACCCAGGAGTTCGAAAATCATCGACACGGTGGTAGATGTTGGCAACCCAAGTTTGTTGAAGCCGTCGAGCAGTATCACATCGGTGAGCATTACGCCCACATAGAGGAACATAATCTCGGAGAATGTGAACATTTCGGGGTGGAACACGCCATTACGTGCCACCTCCATCATTCCGTGAGAGGTGAGGACACCAACCAAGATGCCCACAGCAGCCACGCTGATAATAGTCTTGTAAGATGCGATTTTTGATCCAAGTGATGAATTCAAAAAGTTGATTGCATCGTTCGAAACTCCCACTATCAAATCGACAATCGCGAGGATAGCAAGAATTACTACAATTACAGTGAATACTGGACTCATAAATTTATTCTTTTAAAAAATTAATACTTTCTTTGTCGTTTAGATGTCAGCGATGGTTCGCTTTATCTGTTTCTTTGGTTGAAAAAAGGGTGTAACTGTGGCTATTAAGGGATTATTCGCCCTTAACAGATGAGATATAACTTCTTAATGATTAACTCTTTACTTTGCTAACGAGAATTCAAATTCCAAGCCACCGCCTTCACGATTGCGAACTGTGATCTCGCCCTGGTGGAAACTTACGGCATTCTTTACAATCGCCAGTCCTAATCCGGTGCCACCCATAGTGCGGCTACGGCCGGCGTCGATTCTATAGAATCGCTCAAACAAGCGTGGCAGATGCTCTGGTGCTACCCCTACCCCATTGTCGCTGAAGGTGAACACATAGTAGTCGGGGGTGGTGTCTTTCAACTTCACGGTCACATCACGGCCACCGCTGTAGTTGAAAGAATTGACCATCAAGTTGCGGAAGATGGATTCCACGAGCGATTCGTTGCCACGGATTTTCACATTCTCTGGCACATCGATGTGAATGCGGAGTTGCTTTTCAGGAGGGAACACCTTCATTTCGTCGGCCACCTTGTGGATAATGTCGGTCACATTCACCTCGCTGCTCTCAATTTTCTCTGGAGCATCGGAAATGCGGGTAATCACCGAAAGGTCGGCAAGCAGAGCCGAAAGGCGTTTCACATTGTCGTAGGCAGTGCTCAGCAGTTGCTTCTGGGTGTCGAGTGGCAGCGCTTCGCCATTGTTTTCGAGTGTTTCCAGACACGCCTGAATCACATGCACAGGAGTTTTGATTTCGTGGTTGATATTGTTGGTGAGTTGGTGTTTGATACGGTTCTTTTCGCCCTGCTCAAACAACACGTCGCGCATATTTTGGTCGCGCTGCTCTGAAGTCACTTTCAAGTTTTTGTACAGATTCACCACATGGGCTGAGATTTCGCCAAGTTCATCGTTGGGAAACTGCTTGGTGTCGTAGTCATCGATGTCGTCGTATTCAGCAGCCTCCACAAACTTGCGCAGATTCTTCACACTTCGGCTCACCCTGTAGGCTGTGAACCATGCCAGCACCGTCATCAGCAGTGCAATAAAGATAATCAGATTGCTATTCACAGGGTCAGCCTTGAGGGTATCGACCAATGTGTGGTTGTAAGGCAATGCCGTGCGCACCACCAAGCCGTCGCCACGAGTGGCTGAGTAGAAATATTGGCGTGAATCGGTCGAGGAGATGCGGCGGCGCTGGAAGCCGTGCCCATTGGCGATAGCCTCTTTCACCTCTTTGCGGTTGAGGTGGTTTTCTTTCACATTACGGGAATTGGTATCGAAAATCACGCTGCCCGAAAGGGTGATGACCGACACACGCGTAGAATCGCCTATGCCAATCTCTTTCAGCACTTGAGGACTGAGTTTCTTGCCTTCGCTGATGCAGTCGAGAATACGCATATTCTCCATTTGCAGGCGGCTGTCCAGCACCTCGGTCTTGAAATCCACCTCGCGGGAATACTGCAAAGCGAAAAACACCAGCGTCAGCGACCATGTGAAAAACATGATCAGCAAGAAAATGCGCGTGTGCACACTAATCTTTGGTTTTGAACCCATAACCAAATCCTTGTTTGGTGAAAATTCTGTTTCCATATCTGCCTATTTTTTTGCGCAATCGCGCAACATTCACATCTACTGTGCGATCTACCACGCACACATCTGCGCTCCACACTCTGTTGAGGATTTCCGAACGCGAGAACGCTGTGTCGGGGTTTTTGAGGAAGAATGCCAGCAAGTCGAACTCGGTGGTGGTGAGCGTGACGGGCTCATCGTCCACGAAGCATTCTTTTTGCGGTGTACGAAGTGTGAGCGTCTGGAATTTGAGCACTTCCTTCTCGTTGGAGTAGCGTCCGCTACGGTGAAGCACGCTCTTCACTCTTGCCACCAGTTCACGCATTGAAAAAGGTTTGCGAATATAATCGTCAGCGCCGTTGTCGAATCCTTCCAGCAGGTCCTCCTCCGAGTCCTTCGCTGTGCAGAAAATAATAGGAATCGCATTCAATTCCTCACGGCTGCGAATCACTTTCGCAAGGTCGAAGCCCGACATGTGTTCCATCATCACATCAAGAAGAAACAGGTCGTAGCGTTCGAGGCGCTTGGCGAGTGCTTCTTCAGCAGAGAAAGCTGTATCAACGCTGAATCCCTCAAGTTCGAGGTTCACCTTCAACACGTAGCAGATTGACTGCTCATCGTCAACTATCAGTATTTTTGGAACATCAGTCATTGTGCTTCTTTTTTCTTTGCAATGCAAAATTACAATAAATGATAGACGTGAATATAACAAAGATGTTACAATTCGTGCCACAGTGCCTCAACGGGCAAATTGTAACATCTTTGTAACATTTTATAGGTCAGTATTGGGCATAAATAAATGGGGTTACATCCGATGTGGCGAACTGAAGCACCAGTTGCACCACTATCACAAAAACTACCAATTTCACCAGCCAGAAGCTCTCCACAAACCAGTTTTTCACTGCCGCATAGATGCTGCACGGCACAAAATGCGCCACCAGCAAGAGCACGAGCATAATGCACCACACATAGCGCACACTCACAAACGGTGGCAGATACGCGAGGTCGAAATTGGTGAAAATTCCACCGATGATGGTGGTGGCTTCAGCAACCGACTCGGCACGGAAGAAAACGAACGCGAGCATCACGGTGGTGAATGTCAGCAAACCAGAAAGCAGCTTCACTGCCCAGTTGTCGGGGATTAGCTTGAGCCACGGCATACACATCTTGTGAACCACCAGCGCCACACCATGAATCGCACCCCATATCACATAGGTGAAGCCGGCTCCGTGCCAAAGGCCACCTATCAGCATAGTGAGAAACAAGTTCACATATTGGCGAATCTTGCCTTTGCGGTTGCCACCAAGCGGAATGTACACATAGTCGCGAAGCCAAAACGAGAGCGAAATGTGCCAGCGGCGCCAAAATTCGGTGATGTTGAGCGAGCGGAATGGGTGGTCGAAGTTCACGCCGAGGTCAAATCCCATAATGGCACCCAAACCAATCGCCATATCGCTATAGCCGGAGAAGTCGGCATAGAGTTGCACGGTGAAGCCAATCCCTGCCATGAGCAGTTCAAAACCGCTGTAGCCTTGAAGCGTTTCGGGGCTACCGAAAATAATAGATGAGTATTGCGCCAGATAGTCGGCTATCACGGCTTTCTTCACCACACCCACCATCACCAGCCAAAAGCCGCCGTAGATTTCGGCTTTGGTCACATCGGTGGTGCGCTCAAGTTGTGGCATGAAGTCTTTGGCTCGCACCACAGGACCTGCCACCAGGCACGGGAAGAACGAGAGATAGAACAAATATTGGAGATAACTCTCCACAGGCGGCATCTTGCCCTTATACACATCTACCACATAACTGATGGTGCGGAAGGTGTAGAATGATATGCCTATCGGGGCAATAATCGCCAACGGGTGGAAATTGCCGCCCACTATCTCGTGCCACGACAGAATGAAGAAGTTAGTGTATTTAAACACCATCAGTATGCCCACCGAGCACAGTAGCGATGCGCAAAGCATCAACTGGCGCGCCCTCTTCGCTTCGGTTCGGGAGATGCGGAGTGCCAAATGCCAGTCGATAACCGAGGTGACCACCATCAGCAAGAATATCCACCCACACGACTTGAAGGCGAAAAATAGGCTGAACGCCACCACAAAGAGCATCATTTGCGTCTTGCGATGACGAATGCACGCAAAAATGGGCAGAAACACCAAAAACATCAGCCAAAACGCTCCGCTCGAAAACACCAGCGGCACCGATGGGTCGGGGGTGAAAAACGATGCGATATTCTGTAGCGCAACCGAGAGGTTGCCCGATATGAGTTGCAATGTTGTCATAGCGTTTCGGTGTTAGGGTTTGGTGCTTCGGGTTGTGGTTCCACAGGCTCTGCCACAGGTTGGGCGGTGGGCTTGGGAGCAGGCTCTGCTTTCGGCTTTGCCTTCACTTCGTTATCAGTCATACTGAATGTTTCGGTATGGCAATACGCACGCGCTTTCTGAGGAAGATTGAGCACGATGGGATTGTTGCTTTCCTCCACTATCCACTTGCAGATACGGTCGGCCCACTTCGCCGCCGATGCCGGTGTGGGGTGCGCACCGTCTTTGGCTCGCTCGTAGTGCTGGTCGGGGGTATAGCTGAGGTAAAAATTGCCTTTTGGCACCACGCTTTGAATCATCTTGTTGATACCGGTGTCTTTCTTCCAGTTGGGCGGTCCAATCCACACATACGGAATGTCGGCAAACTCTGCCACTATCTGCTTCACATATTTGGTGCGACGCGCGATAATATCGTTGACAAACAGCTCGTTGCCACCGAGGCTGATGATGATGTAGTCGGGGCGATACTTTTGAATACATTCCTTCACTCTGCCACTTGTGGCCCACACTTCGGTAGATGAGCCATACCAAATCACGGTGTTCATCTGATGCTCATTCTCTTCGGCATACGCCGCTATGCGTGGGCTAAGTCGCTCAAGCATGGAGTCGCCTATGAAAAGAATGTTTTTTTTAGTGGTGTCGAGTGGGGCTCGCTCCACGGTGGCAATGGCCTTGCCCGAAACCGAATCGGTGGTCACCACATCGGCAAGTTCAAGCTCATCGTCGGGTGTCGAGAGCAAATCGGATGCGAAGGTCGCGGTGTTGATGCCAAACGATTCCTCTATGCCGTCTTTGAAAAACGACAAGCCGGCAAACAGCATAAAAGCCACAAGAAGAAGCGCAAAAAAGCTAAAATACGTACGTTTCATTCAATGGAGTGGGTTTAGTGGAAGAAAAGGTTTATGTACCAAAAAGGTGAAAGAGGCTGCGTCAAATTTGCGGTTCCAAATGCTTTTGGAAATTTTGACACAGCCTCTAATATATGTCACATGAGGCAAAGCCTCGTGTTATTTCACAAGTTTCACGCCAATACCTGGACGGTCGGCAGGCACGGTCACCTGACCGTTCACAATCTTGATGCCGTCGAATCGGTCGTTGGCGATGAGCCAGTTGCCATCGAGGTCAGCCCAGTCGCAGAGTGGCGAAAGTTGAGCCGCAGCGGTCACAGCGCATGAAGTTTCGGTCATACAGCCAACCATAATCTTCATGTCGAGTGCGCGCGCCAATGTCACCATCTTGTAGGCCTCGTTCATACCGGTGCTCTTCATCAACTTGATGTTGATACCTGAATACACACCGTGGAAGCGACGAATGTCGGGCAGGCGTTGGAATGCCTCATCTGCCACGATAGGCAGTGGAGAGCGCTCGGTGAGCCATGCAGTGTCGTCGAGTGGCTTTTCCTTTTCCAGTGGTTGCTCCACAAACAAGCAATCCTTGTCGGCAAGCCATTCAGCCATTTCAAGAGCCTCTTCCTTGGTTTTCCAACCCTGATTGGCATCCACATAGAGTTTGATGTCGGGGCGAATGCTGCGCACCAGTTCATAAAGGTGCTTGTCTTTTTCAATGCCGCCCAAACCCATTTTCACCTTAATCAACTTGAAGTCGTAGGTTTCGGTCATTTTCTGGCGTACCACCTCATCGGTGTCGATACCGATGGTGCAAGTGGTGAGCGGTGCCTTATCTGGATTCAAGCCCCAGATTTTGTACCAAGGCTGTCCCATGAGTTTGCCGAGAAGGTCGTGCAAGGCGATATCGACACCTGCCTTTGCGGCACGGTTGTTGGGTGCCACGCTTTCCACATAAGCCAAGATGTCTTCTTTGCGGAATGGATCGGTGAACTGCTCAAGATTGAGGCTGCCGAGGAATTTGCACACGCTTTCCACGCTTTCGCCGAGGTATGGAGGCATAGAGCATTCGCCATAGCCCACCACGCCGTCGTATTCCAGTTCCACCTGCACATCAGGTGTGGTGGTGCGGCTGTATTTAGCAAGATTGAAAGCGTGCTTCAACTTCAATTCGTAAGGGAAGAATTTCAGTTTCAGTCGTCCGCTTCGTTTGATTTGTGCAGGAGCGTCGTTCTTACCAAAGAGCGAGATTGGAGATGCTGCAGCTGCAATTCCAAGACCTGCGCCCAAAATGAATTTTCTACGGTCAATTGACATATCAATGTAGTTTTATTGATTTATGGTTTCGGTTGATTTTCTCTCTATTTGATGTTAAAAGTACCAAGGGTGATTGCGCACATAGGTGATGTAGGGTGTGCCTATCTCGCCTGCGATTCTACTTGCTGAAAGTGGCGAGTAGAGGTAGGTGGGGTCCTTGGGGTCGAGGCTGTTGATTTTCACCTGACCGGAGCAGTGGATATACTTGCCGTCTTGCATGTAGATGCCCACGTGGGTCACACGGCCCGACTTGGTGCCGAAGAAGAGCAAGTCGCCGAACTGGCATTTCTGCCATTCCGAGCCTTTAATCTTCAAGCCGTAGAGTGCTTGCTGTGATGCGTCGCGCGCCAAAATCACACCGCTGCTGAAATAACTCACTTTCACCAGCCCGGAGCAGTCGGTGAGTTTGGTTGATGTGCCGCCCCACAGGTAGCCTGAGCCCAACATGCGGTGAGCGGTTTTCAACACGAGGTTGAGGTCGAGGTCTCTTTTTGCCCATTCCTGAAATTCGTCAACTTCGCTTTTCAGCAACCAGCCAAGGCGGCCATCGGGGGTGGCGAGTTGAATCCATTCGCCGTTCTCTGCCTTGTATTCGAGAATGTTGCCCATCACGAGATCGGTAACGGTTTCGTCGCCAGCAGGCTCGGTCACGAGGCGTGTGCAGTAGGTGTTCACGATGTAGCGCTTAGCCGCACGCCAGTCTTTCATCTGAGCCTCTGTTTTGCAGAAGAGCGAAGATTCTGGCACATACGAGATATAGTTGTCGGGCGTTTGCACGCGATACCAGTCGGAAGTGCAGTCAAGCACTCTCACAGGCTGTCCCATGATGCCTTGAGTGGCCATTTCGCCAGCGTGCTTGCCTTCGCAGCGCATACTTGCCACCGAGAGCTTCACCAAAGCCCACTTCTTGCCTTCGGGCACGGCATTGTAAAGCACATTCACCTTGTTTTGCACATTGGTGAAACCGTTGTCGGCAAGTTCTTTGCTGATGGCGTCTTTCTGCTCTTGAAATCCCACGGTGCCGGTCACAGTCACCTGCTTGCCAGCGGTGGTGGATTTCACATCAAAGATGGCTGTACGCTTATCGGGAGCGATACGGCTCTTGAGTTTGCTCAATACGCCGGCAGCATCTGCCGCCATGGCGCTGACGCTGATGGCCGACATCAGCACAACGCTTAAAATCTGGAAAACCTTTTTCATATATGATTGCTAATTTTTTGTTTGCTAATTAAAATAATTGCCGAGCCGCATTATTTGACTGGCTCTATGCTGTTGAGTTTAAACGATGAATTCCACTTGTCGTAGTAGAGGTTGCCGTTTTTCCATTCCACCTCGCCCATTTGGCAATCCACGGTCTCGCTGCGAATGTACTTCTTTTCTGGGCTCAACTTATCGCCCACACCCTCGTTTGACGCCATACGGTAGATGTCGATACCAGTGGCATAGTAGTCGCGCATCTGCTCGCTGCGCTCGGTGGTGCGGCCAAACGACGCATCGGTTGGCACCCAGCCCACGCCCTCGAAGTAGGTTTCACCCCAGTCGTGGAAGTTCACTTCGCCAGGGTGGAGCATATAGCCGCTCTCCCAGCGTGCAGGAATGCCGGCGGCACGGCACAGGGTGATGTAGAGCAAGCCCACCTGACCGCAGTCGCCGTGCTTGTTTTCCAGCACATATTCAGGAATGTTCTTGATGGTGCTGTATTCACGCGCGCCTGCCCATGGAAAGCGTGATGCAATCCAATGGTAGATGTGGCTGGCGGCAAGCACAGGATTTTCTTCGGGAGTGCCCACAATCTGCTCTGCCAGCTCACGCATAGCATCGGTAATCACGATGTGGGGATATTCGCTGCTGGTGTATTTCACATATTCGGGAGTGTTTTTGTAAGGCTCCACCATCGCCAAAAGGTCTTGCTGCGCAATGTGGCGTTCGCCCACATCGTAACTGAATGTGTATTCAAAGTGGGTGGGTTTACCCTTCTCTGCCACAGCCTCCATATACACGGTGTGGTGCTTGCTGCCCTCGCTCCAAGTGACGGGGCGATTGCTGCTTTCGAGCTTGATATTCTTTTGACGCAAATTCTCGTAAGGGATAGGCATCCACACACGCAGCGTTTCGCCAGCGGGAATGGCATCGGCATCCACATCGAGCGTGAAGGTCACATTCACATGGTGCCAGTCGCGCACGCCGTTGGCATCGGGCACGGTGCGCATGGCGCGCACCACATACTTGCGCAGCTTCTCGCTGCCCTCGGTGTTGTCGGCTTGATTGACTTCGGCAAATTCCTCGCCCAAAAGCCAGAGGTTGCGCACAGCCTTGCGGAACCACAGTTCTTTGCCGTCGATATTCATCACCTCGATGGCTTTCACCTTCTTCCAGTTGTCGATTTGCTCATCGGTGGCATCGGGCATCTTCTCTCGAATCTGCTTCACGCCATCTTCGGGCAAAAGGGTGAAATCTTTGCGAATGCGCCCCATAATCTGGTTGAGCGAGTCGATGGTCACAGCATTTGCTTTACGCACTTTTGATGGCAACTTCCTCATCAGTTGCGAGGCTTGGGTAAATTCGCCCTTGTTCATCAGTTGGTCAACACTGGCGCGCCAATTGGTGGCATCGGTGGCCGCTTGCGCACTCATCAATCCTGCAAACGCAACGAAGGCGATTATAGTTTTCTTCAACATTGTAACTTTAGGTTTGTTTTTGTATTCAAAAAATTAATTCAACCCCAAATTTAATCATTTTCCCCGAAATATCACCAACTTCCACCCCCACAATCTTCCCCAAAATTTCAAAAAAACACAAAAAAGGCAGAGGGTGCTTGGTTTTGCACGCTCTGCCTTTGTATGGTGATTTGAACGTCGGTTTACTTCAGGGTGTGGAATGAACTGCCGTCGAAGCAGTGGGTGCACACTTTGCACTTGGGCAAACCGATGGCCTTCACTATGGTTTCCACCGTGGAGAACTTTAGTGATGAGAGTTTTAGGCGACGTGCTATCTCGTCGACCATACGCTGATATTCGGGGCTGCCTGTGATGGCGTAGGCCTCAACATTCTTGTTCATGTCGCCCTCAAAATCTTGGATAATGCGGCGAGTGATGAGTTCAAGTTCGCTTTTCGACGCTGAGAAATTCACAAATGGGCAAGCGTAGATAAGTGGCGGACAGGCAATGCGCATGTGCACCTCTTTTGCGCCCTCATTGATGAGTTCGGCAGCGGTGTCGCGAAGCTGTGTGCCACGCACGATAGAGTCGTCGCAGAAGCACCAGCGCTTACCTTTCAGCATATCGGTGTTTTGAATGAGTTTCATCTTTGCCACAAGGTTGCGCATAGACTGGTTGCTTGGCATAAACGAGCGAGGCCATGTGGGGGTGTATTTGGCAATGGCACGCATATATGGCACTTTATGACCTTCGGCGTAGCCTACAGCCATACCGATGCCCGAATCAGGAATACCGCACACGCAGTCCACTTCCACATCGTCGGTTTCGCCCATGGCACGGCCACATTCGTTGCGCATCTGCTCCACGTTGCGCCCCTCGTAGCATGAGGTGGGGAATCCGTAATAAATCCACATGAATGAGCAAATCTGCATTTCCTCGTTGGGCTTGCGCATCTGTATCATTTCGTCGGCAGTAATGCGGACAATCTCGCCCGGACCCACATAATGAACAGTTTCGAATCCCAAGTTAGGGAAAGCGGTCGATTCAGAGGTCACCGCCATACCATCATCGCTCTTGCCCACCACTATTGGGGTGCGGCCCCAGCGGTCGCGCGCAGCGATAATGCCATCTTCGGTGAGCAGCAACATTGAACACGAGCCTTTGATGGAATTAAACACATTCTCAATGCCTTCCACAAAGTCTTTGCCCTTGATTATAAGCAACGAAACGAGCTCAGTGGGATTGATACGCCCCGACGAGAACTCGCTCAAATGCATATTTTCAGCCAGCAACTGCTGTGCCAATTCTTCCAAATTATTGATTTTCGCTACCGTAACAAGTGCAAAACGTCCCAAATGCGAATGTATGAGCAGCGGTTGCGCATCGGTGTCGCTAATCACGCCAATGCCCGAACGGCCCTTGAACTTGTCAAGCTCATGCTCGAATTTGGTTCTGAAATACGTTTGCTCCAAACTATGGATAGAGCGGAAAAACTCGCCCTCATCGCTGATAGTAACCATACCAGCACGGCGAGTGCCGAGATGTGACTGGTAGTCAGTTCCGTAGAACAGTTCTGCCCTACACTCTCTGTTTTTGAGTTTTGTGCCAAAAAAGCCTCCCATTTCCCTAAATTTAAAGTAGTTTCTAAAAAACTCGATAAAGTTACAACATTTTCCCCAATCCCCCACCAATTCACCCCCAATTTTTCACAAATGATGCTTCCATTTTTAATGTTTTAATGGGCACCTCGGCAAAAGCCCGCTGTTCCCAATTTCACGCTATAGCGTGAAATTATTTTCCAAAGCAAGGTGAAGATTGTTAGCAAAAACGAAAGGAAGCCGGCCTCCTGTTGGGTGTGGGGAGGCCGGCTTGCTTTATTGGGTGGGGAAATCGCTGTGGATTAGATGAGCGATTCCACGATTTTCTTCACGTCGTTGCCGAGCTTTTCGGCTTCTTCCATAGTGTGAGCTTCGCTGTAAATACGGATGATTGGCTCAGTATTGCTCTTGCGCAAGTGTGCCCAACCGTCTTTGAAGTCGATTTTCACACCGTCGATAGTGGTAAGTTTTTCGTTAGCGTAGTGCTTTTCCACAGCAGCGAGAATAGCGTCAACGTCCATATCTGGAGTGAGTTGGAGCTTGGTCTTAGCGATTTCGTATTGTGGATAAGTCTTTTTGAGTTCGCTCACCTTCATACCGCTCTTTGCGAGCAATGTGAGGAACAATGCCACGCCCACGAGAGCGTCGCGGCCATAGTGGAGTTCTGGATAGATCACTCCGCCATTGCCTTCGCCACCAATCACTGCGCCGATTTCACGCATCAGGGTGGTAGCGTTCACTTCGCCCACTGCCGATGCCTCGTAGCGGCAACCGTGCTTAGCAGCCACATCACGCAATGCGCGAGATGATGAGAGGTTGCTCACTGCTGGACCAGGGGTTTGTGAGAGAATGTAGTCGGCTACGGAAACGAGGGTGTATTCTTCAACAAAGAATTCGCCATTTTCCATAATGATAGCCAAGCGGTCAACGTCGGGGTCAACCACGAAGCCCACATCAGCCTTGCCTTCCTTCATGAACGAGCTAATAGCGGTGAGGTTGGCAGGGATTGGTTCTGGAGTGTGACCGAAGTTGCCGGTTGGCTCGCAGAACAATTTTTCCACCTTCTTCACGCCGAGTGCTTCGAGCAATTTTGGAATTGCCACGCCACCGATTGAGTTCACTGCGTCAACAGCCACGGTGAAGTTGGCTTTCTTGATTGCTTCCACATCCACGAGTTTGAGGTCGAGCACGGCTTGAATGTGACGGTCGAGATAATCGGCCTTCGATTCCTTGCCAAGTGCGTCAACTTCAGCATAGTCGAAGTCTTCTGCTTCAGCGATGCGAAGCACTTCCTTGCCTTCTGCGTCGGTAAGGAATTCGCCCTTTTCGTTAAGAAGTTTCAAAGCGTTCCATTGCTTTGGATTGTGAGAGGCTGTGATGATGATACCACCGCAAGCATTTTCCCACACCACTGCCAATTCGGTGGTAGGGGTGGTAGCCAGACCGATGTTCACAACATCGAAGCCCATGCCTTCAAGTGTGCCAACCACTACGTTGAGCACCATTTCGCCAGAGAGGCGAGCGTCGCGTCCAACCACGATTTTATTTGACGAGAGTGCGGTGGTGCGACGAATGAAAGTTGCATAAGCACTGGTAAACTTCACAATATCAAGTGGAGAGAGGCCATCGCCTGCACGTCCGCCGATAGTGCCACGAATACCAGAAATTGATTTAATAAGTGACATAAAGATGTATTAAAAGTTAAGTTAAGTAGTGTATATATAAATAGTTGTATGGAGCGGATTTCATTTACGAGGGCATTTTCCCGATATGCCCCCGCATCACCTGTTTCATCAGCGCTTACTTACACCTTGCTGGGAAAGTAGCGCAAGTGGTAGAGGAATGGCGTAACGTAGCTAATCTCATCAGATTTGCCGTACTGCGACTTCACAATCAAGTTCACCTCGCAGTCCACGCCAAGATACTTGAGCGGCATCTGAATGCCTGTGCCCCACTCTATCGACGACTGACGGGTGTAGTCATCGAACTGGAACGAAGTGGTAGCCATGCTCATATCGTCGGCATTGCCACCCGATGGAGTCCAGGTTCTGTTCTCAGTGTACCATGTGTTGAGATTGTAGCGAGTGTAGCGGAAATAGATGGTTTGCGATTTGCGCGCCTTGTTGTTCTTACGGTCGCCAGCCTTGAGCACCTGCATATACACATTGCCTTCGGCATCGAGTTTGTAGAATGGAGCGTCGGAACCCACCTCAAACACCGAGTCGGCTGGCACTTCTGCCAAGCGGAAATTGCAGAGGAAGGCATTACAAGCCTGACGCTCATCTTTGAGCAATTCGGCATAGCTACGATTTTTCTCGCATGACACAAAGTTCATGGTCACAGCCATGATACCGAGTATAAAAAGTATCTTTTTTGTATTCATATCTCTTGTAAAAAATGTTTTGTCAAATATTTTGTTGTCGGCAGTCGTCAAGCACCTTGTGGAATGCTTCCACTGCTTCGTCCATCGTGCCATGGAAGTCGCCACCAGCGGCATTCTTGTGTCCGCCACCGCCGAAATAGCGGGCGCAAATGTCGCTCACCGAGAAATCGCCCTCGGAGCGGCACGACACCTTGATCTGGTCGGCATCTTCACGCAAAAACATCACCCATCGCACTTCGGGCGCGCACAGCGGTTTGTTCACCAGCCCCTCAGTGTCGCCTTTGCGGTAGTTGAATCGCTCCAGTTCTTCCTTGGTGAGCGTAATGAGCGCGGCGCCATCTTCGGGGAACACCTGCATTTTCTCGCTCAAGGCATAGCCCTGAAGGCGCAGGCTGTCGGTGCTGAAGGTGTTCATCGCCATTCTGTAGAGCCACTGCTTGTTGATGTTGTACGACACCAAATGAGCCACAATCTCGTAGATTTCGGGATAGTCGCTGCTGTAAGTGAAATTGCCCGTGTCGGTCATCATGCCCACAAACAGGCATTGCGCCACCTCGGTATCGACGTATCGCAAAAGCGCCATTTGCTGGAGGGTGCGATACACCACCTCGCAAGTGGACGACAATCGGGGGAACGAAATCTTCACATCAAACACGTCATCGGGGTCGAGGTGATGGTCAATCAATACGCGTGGCGCATTGCTCACCTCTATCACTTCGCCCAATTTGTCGATGCGCTTGAGCGTGTTGAAGTCGAGGCAGAATATGAGGTCGGCATTGCGAACCAAAAAGCGGCCTCGCAACTGAGCCATAGTATAGACCACCACATCACGAACGGCAGGGATAAACTGCAATGCGCGAGGCACTTGGTCGGGCACCACCACATAAGCATCTTTGCCCATATTGCGGAGCACTCGGCACAGCCCCAAAGTGCTGCCAAGGGCATCGCCGTCGGGCGAAAGATGGCAGGTGATAACGATATGACGCGCCGATTTGAGCAACTTGCTCAGCTGTTCTATCACACGGCTATCTATAATAGGCTCAATCATCAGGGGTAATTATCACTTTAATCAACAAAATTAATACCTATAGACGGCATTACCAAAAATTTAAATATTTTTTGCGAAAACCCAAACAAACCGAAAACGCTCGGCGACTGGTTTATCCCAAATCGGTCATTAGCAATGAAAAAAAATCCTTGCACGGACTCATGACCGATTGGGGATTATTTTTCGCCAAGGATTCGGAGAAATTCTTCCTCAAAATTTGGGGTGAGCACGCCAGTGCCTATGGCTTGACGCACTTCCTCCACCGTCCAGAAGCGGCCTTCGTCCACTTCCGCGGGGTCGAAGTCGAACGACTTGCGGTCGGTGATGGTGAAGAAGGTGTGTACCATTTCACGCTCCACCTCGCTATCGTACACATAACTGAAAAGGTGCTTGGGCTCGTAGTCGGTGAAGCCGAGTTCTTCGCGTGTTTCGCGCGCCAGCGCCTGCTCCACGGTTTCGCCATAGTCCATGTGGCCGCCCACAGCGGTGTCCCACTTGCCAGGTTGGATAAACTTGTGAATGGAACGCTTTTGCAAATAGATGTCGCCATTGGCGTTGAGCACGTGCAAATGCACCACCGGGTGAAGCAATCTGCTCCCCGAATGGCATTCCTTTCGGGTGGCTTTGCCTATCACATTTCCCTTTTCGTCAACAATCGGGAATATCTCTTTTTCCGAAAGGTCGGCTGCTAATGTTTCGTTCATTTATCTTGTGTCTTAAAATTCTTTTTTATCGCGTCGCGCAATTTGGCTGGCGTGAGGTCGGCGGAATATTCGGTAAATGGCAGCGCGGTGTGGCAACCATTTGCCCATTCGCTACAGCCAAACGCACTCTTGCCTTTCACCATGTGGCCCTTACCGCACACGGGGCAAAGCACCTGCTCGAATTTCGTGACCCTCGTCACGCGCTTTTTCTTTGGCGCACTCTCTGCCGCGCCGCCCTTGGTGGGCGATTTGGGCGTGTCTTGCTCCACTATGATATTGGTGCCGCTATTGTCGCGAAGCACGGTGAGCACGATTTCGTTGACCATCACTTTCAGTTCGTCGATAAACTGCTTGGCGCTGAACTCGCCTCGCTCTATCTTGCGAAGTTTGTTTTCCCAAAGTCCGGTGAGTTTGGCGCTTTTGAGCAGTTCATCTTTTATGGTGTCGATAAGTTGGCACCCAGCAGTGGTGGCAACAAGGTTTTTACGCTCTTTGGTGATGTAGTGGCGGCGAAGCAGCGTTTCGATAATGGCGGCGCGTGTGGAAGGGCGACCGATGCCGTTTTCCTTCATGGCGTCGCGCAGTTCTTCATCGTCAACGAATTTGCCTGCCGTTTCCATGGCGCGCAGGAGCGTACCTTCGTTATACATCTTTGGAGGCTGCGTGGCCTTTTTCAGCAGCGATGGCTCGTGAGGACCGCTCTCTCCCACCACAAATTCGGGCATGTTGCCGTTGTCGTCGGTGTCGGTACCTTCGGTGTTGTTTGCCGTCTTGTCTTTGCTGTAGATGGCGCGCCAGCCTTCTTTGAGTATCTGCTTGCCAGTGGCTTTAAACTCAAATTGACTAATTTTCGCCATCACGGTGGTGGTGGAGAACTCACAATCCGGATAGAATGCGGCGATAAAGCGCTTTGCCACAAGGTCGTAAACCAATTTCTCGTCGCGTGTGAGCATCACCTTGCGTGGGTCCACATTGGTGGGTATGATGGCGTGGTGGTCGGTGACTTTGGAGTTGTCGAACACCTTTTTGCTCTTTTTGATTGCACCGCCCTGGAGCACCGGCTCTGTGAGCTGGGCATAGGGTGCCATGGCTTGCATAATGCCCGGTATCTTGGGGTAGATGTCGTCGCTCAGGAATGTGGTGTCAACGCGTGGATAGGTGGTCACCTTTTTCTCGTAGAGCGACTGAATGGTGCGCAAGGTCATGTCGGCACTGTATGAGAATTTCTTATTACACTCCACCTGCAAACTGGTGAGGTCGAACAAGCGAGGCGGAGCCTCTCTGCCTTTCTTGCGCTCGATGCCGGTAATCGACAAAGGTGCTTCCTTGATGCCGGCAATCACAGTGTTGGCATCTTCTTCGCTCTTGTAGCGGCCTTTTGTGGAATTGAATGTCACACCACGATACAGGGTCTTGATTTCCCAGTAGTCTTCTGGCACGAAGTTCTCAATTTCACGTTGGCGCGACACTATGAGGGCGAGCGTGGGCGTTTGCACACGTCCTATCGAGAGCACATTGCGTGAGCGTGCGTATTTCAGCGTGTAGAGGCGTGTGGCGTTCATGCCCAAAATCCAGTCGCCGATGGCGCGCGACAAACCTGCGTAGTAGAGGTTGTCGAAGTTTTCCGAGGGCTGCAAATGCTTGAATCCCTCACGAATACTGTCGTCGGTAAGTGATGATATCCACAGTCGCTTCACCGGTATGGTGCAGTTCGCTTTCTGATACACCCATCGCTGTATCAGTTCTCCCTCCTGCCCGGCATCACCGCAGTTGATAAGCTCGGTGGAGTCTTTAATGAGGGTTTCTATCACATGAAACTGCTTTTTGATGCCTTCGTCGTCTTTGAGTTTGATGCCGAAGCGGGGCGGAATCATGGGCAGTGAGCCGAGGCTCCAACGCTTCCACAGGTCGGTGTAGTCGTTGGGCTCCTTCAACTCGCACAAATGGCCGAACGTCCAGCTCACACGATAGCCATTACCTTCGTAAAAGCCGTCGCGACGCGCGGTGGCACCCAGGATTTTTGCAATGTCGGCTGCCACGCTTGGTTTTTCCGTTACACAAAGTATCATTCGCCCAAGTGTTGTTTTTTAGCTTCGTCCCACAGTTGGTCCATTTCGTCAAGTGTCATTTCGTTGAGTCGCTTGCCTTGCTGTTTGGCTTTCTGCTCTATGTAGTTGAAGCGTCCTATGAATTTTCGATTTGTCTTTTCAAGTGCGTTGTCGGGGCGCACACCATAGAGGCGAGCGGCATTCACAAGCGAGAAAAACAGGTCGCCAAACTCTTTCTCACGGTCAATCTCATGTCCGCTTTTGAGCTCGGCTTCCACTTCGCCGATTTCTTCGCGCACTTTTTGCCACACGTCTTCTGGCTTATCCCAATCGAAGCCCACATTTGCGGCTTTTTCCTGCACGCGTTCGGCTTTGATGAGCGATGGCAATGTGGTGGGCACGCCACCGAGAATGGTTTTGTTGCCTCCTTTTTCTTTCATCTTTATCACCTCCCATTGCTCACGCACCTGCGATGCGTCGGTGGCACTGTGGTCGCCGTAGATGTGGGGGTGGCGGAAGATGAGTTTTTCGCGAAGGGAATCGCACACGTCGGCTATGTCGAACTGGCTTTTCTCCTCGCCGAATCGGGCGTAAAACAAGATATGGAGCAGCACATCGCCCAATTCTTTGCGTATGTTGTCGGGCTCTCCAGCAATCAGTGCCTCGGCAAGTTCCATAGTTTCCTCTATGGTGTTGGGGCGAATACTCTCATTGGTCTGTGCCGAATCCCACGGACATTGTTCCCTGAGCGTGTCCACCACGTCGAGCAACTGGCTGAACGCCTTTAATTTTTCTTCTTTTGAGTGTTTTGTCATTGTTTAAATCCAAATATGTATATATTCCACTAATTAGTTTTCGCGCCTCGCTTCAGGAATGCGATGAAGGCGTCCACGTCCTCGTTGTAGGCAAACGGACCTGAAAGGAGCGCGCCTTGCTGGTCGAGCACCACATAATAGGGCTGCGAATTGCTGTTGAATTTGTGGCGTTGCAGATAACTCCACTTGTCGCCCACTGTGGTGAGGGTGGTTTGTTTGCCGTTTTCCTGCACCACCATAGGTTGCTGGAGTGGGGTTTTGTCGTCAACCATCAGTTTGATGGTCACGAAGTCTTCACTAATCATTTTCTTCACTTTCGCTTCATCGAGCACCGCGCCTTCCATCTTTCGGCAGTTCACGCAGCCGTGTCCGGAGAAGTCGATAAACACGGGCTTGCCCTGTGCTGCGGCGGCTTTCATGCCTTCGTCGAAGTCGTCATATTCCACTTGCTCTCCGCCATAGAGGTTGAAGTCTTGGGTGTAGAGTGGTGGCACGAATGCGCTGGTGGCTTTCAGAGGCGCGCCCCACAAGCCTGGCACGAGATAGGCGGTGAATGAGAGCGACACGAGCGCCAAGAAGAAGCGCATCACGCCTATTCCCGATGATTTTGGCTCACCATCGCTCTTGAAGCGGAACATTCCCAACAAGTAGAGCCCCATCACACCGAAAATGGCTATCCAAAGGGCAATGAAGGTTTCGCGGTCGAGTATGCGCCAACCGTAAGCGAGGTCGGCTACGGAGAGGAATTTGAGCGACAAAGCCAGTTCTATGAAGCCGAGCACCACTTTCACGGTGTTAAGCCAGCCTCCCGACTTTGGCATCTTTTTGAGCATGGTGGGGAAAAGAGCAAACACGGTGAACGGTATGGCGAGGGCTATTGCGAAGCCTGTCATACCCACCACAGGACCCATCACACTGCCTCGGCTGGCGGCTTCCACCAAAAGGGTGCCGATAATTGGACCGGTGCAGGAGAACGACACAATCACCAGTGTGGCTGCCATAAAGAAGATGCTGAGCATACCGGTGGTCTTGCTGGCGGTGCTGTCCATTTTGTTGCTCAACGATTGGGGAAGTGTGATTTCGAATGCGCCGAAGAATGAGATGGCGAAGATCACGAGCAATGCGAAGAACAGCAAATTGCACCATGCGCTGGTGGCGAGTGCGTTCATGGCGCTGGCACCGAATAGCACGGTGAAGCAGATGCCAAGAAGCAGGAATATGATGATGATAGATAATCCGTAGGTGGTGGCGTTGGTGATGGCTTTGGCTCTCGAACCGCTTTTCTTCAAGAAGAAACTCACGGTCATCGGTATCATTGGCCATACGCAAGGGGTGAGCAAGGCGAGAAGTCCGCCCAAGAAGCACGCCCAGAATATGTACCACAACGAGCGGTCGGCAATGTCTTCCACATCGGCGTTGTTGCCTTCAATGACTGTAACAGGTGCCCACAGTTGGTCGTGGGTGGGCGATGCCACCGCAGAATCGACTGCGCCGACTGTTGCCACTGGTTGAGCAAGGGTGGCTGCTGTATCGGCAGAGGTTGCATTGGCAGTAGGTGCCTGAACGGTTTCTGCCACAGGTGCCTGTGCGGCTGTGCCTTTGAATGAGAACGATTCCGACTTGGGTGGTGTGCAGTTTTCGTCGTCACACGCCATATAGCGGATGCTTCCTTCTATTTTGTATTCTTTGGCTGTTACGGTAAACTTCTGCGAAAGGGTCACGCTACCGGTCCACCAACTCAAATCCATGTCGAAGGTTTCGTCGTGCTGCTTGTGCGCCACCTTGCTGGGGGTTAAACCGCCCACAAGTTTCACGCCCTGATTGTTCCAGTGCACGGAGGTTGGCTCTGGTCCGCCAGCAGGCAGTTGAGTGCCATACACATGCCAACCGGCATCAACGGTGGCGGTGAAAGTCACCACGCCATTGGTGGCATCGGTCATCTTGATGGCTGACTTCCATTTCACGGGGTCAAAAATTTGAGCAAAGGCACTGCTTGCACCAATCACCATGAGGGTGAATATGAGTAAGAATCGTCTTGTCATAAAATTTCAATCAATCTTAGTTGGAATATACATACAAAATTACGAAAAATCGGCAATAACTCGCACCTCACAAGCAATAATAAGCCAAAAACACCCCAAAATCCGAAAAATAACCGCGGAAAGTTGCAGATATGAAATAAAAATACTAATTTTGCATCACCAAACAAAAACGGTCACTTGGATGAGCGGTTTAGTCCCTGGTCTGCAAAACCAGTTAGAGCGGTTCGACTCCGCTAGTGACCTCCAACAAAGGCAGCTGATTTCCCCATAAATCAGCTGTTTTTTTTATTCCTCCCCCCCTAAAACAAAAACAAATTACCAAAGACAAAGGTATCGTCATAACTTCTTTAACTTCTTAACTCCTTAACTTCTTGAAAACAACAGCCGAGGCAGGCATCGGAGATGCCAAATGATGCGAAACACCATGCAAGCGAAAATCGCAAAGCGATCGAGCGCAGTTTGGTGATAGCGATGCGCACACAATATGAGCCTCAGAGAGGGTCGGTCGTGGTATCAAATTTCACCCACACCAATGCTATCGTCTTAACTTCTTCAACTTCTTAACTCCTTAACTTCTTGAAAACAACAGCCGAGGCAGGCATCGGAGATGCCAAATGATGCGAAACACCATGCAAGCGAAAATCGCAAAGCGATTGAGCGCAGCTTGGTGATAGCGATGCGCACACAATATGAGCCTCGGAGAGGGTCGGTCGTGGTATCAAATTTCACCCAAAACAATGCTATCGTCTTAACTTCTTCAACATCTTAACTCCTTAACTTCTAAAAAATCTTCTTAACTTCTAAAAAGCAACACGAGGCCTAACCATTGCTGATTAAGCCTCGTGCGTTATATGCTATGTCGCGCGTTATTATTTGCGAACAATCACCTTTTGAGTGCTCATGCTGCCGTCGGTGTAACGGATCACCTTCACATTCACGCCATCGAATGGAGTTGATGAAGTCATACCAGCAAGGTTAACATAACTCACGTTAGCCACTTGCTTAGCAGCTTGAGTGTCGGTGATGCCAGATGGCATATCGAGTTCATTGTCGAGAGCAATGTTCACTTGGTAGTAGAGGCCACGATAGCCATAGCGTGCAGTGTTGATCAAACCAACGTAACCAAACTTAATTAGCTTGCCACCCTCAATCACACCTGCCGCGTCGGGATTTTCAGCCTTCACTACTTCTACGCCACCGATAGTGCTTTCTGCGAGAGCAAATGCTTTGTACACATTCTTTTCGTTCTTCTTGTAAACCAAGTCGTTGCTTGAAATGGTGCAAGATTTATTATTGTTGAAGTTAATAACCAAGCAACCACCCATTTCATCGAAGTTATACACAATGACGCCCTGGCCAGTCTGTTCAGCGTAAGTCCTCAATTCTTGTACAGCACCCTTCTTATAAACGTAATCGTTAGCTTCGTCTTCTTCAATCACACCGAGAGAAACGGTACAGTTAGGCTTGAAAATGCAAGTAGTGATATCTTTGTCGTAAACCACACCTTTATTATCAGTGAAGTTAGAAGTGAGAATCATGTTCCAAGGGCCATAAGTAATCATATTGTCAAACAGATTACCACTGATAGTTGCGCTACCGAAAGCGGTAGGAGCTTGAGTCTTTACAGAAGCAGGCACAATCATGCGATACTGGTAGGTTTCCTCGTCCATGCCAGCCATTTGTGGATACATTGTAAGAGCAGTTGAAGCATCATCATATTTAGCCTTCAGATTAATTAAACCTGTAGGTTCACCAATGTTAATGGTGGCGGTGCTGCCCTCTGTAGCGTAAGTCACGATTGACTTACCCACAGTTGGATAGTGAATAGAGTCACCAACAAAATCCACGCGTACACTATACTTTGACAGTTCGTCTGCTGAAGGAGCTTGAGCCACTGCTGTTGTTGCCATCAGGGCAACAGCCATAGAAAGTAAAAATTTTGCCATAAATACTTAATTTTGAGTGATATTTAAATAAATAAATTGGTTAATCATAACAGTGTATGCAAATTTAAACATTTTAAGCCACCAAAACAATACCCCCAATAGATTTTTTCGCGATTGCGAAAAAAAGTCAACGAGCCAACAGGTCAACGAGCCAACAAGTAGCCAATCCAAAATCCCGAAAACCTCGATAATTCGAAATTATCTGAGTGCTCCGAGTGCTCCGAGTGCTCCAAGAGATCCGAGTGCTCTGAGTGCTCCGAGTGCTCCGATTAATCAAAGCGCCAATTTCTCACGTTTGGGCACGAAAAAAGAGAGCGGCAGATTGCTCTGTCGCTCTCCGTAGGGGGCGGTTACCTACT
>SAMEA104315420__coassemble_224_pt1 | contig 50686 bp, 41 predicted proteins | sample SAMEA104315420__metabat2_low_PE_049 | metagenome-assembled genome bin SAMEA104315420 (sample SAMEA104315420) | gut metagenome | biome: Monkey gut; feature: monkey-associated habitat; material: faeces | place: China | collected 2013
AAACGCCTCTATCGCCGTCATTTTTTTCCAAAAAAACGCCCTTGCCCTCAAAAATCCCCCAAAAACACGTATATTTTCAGTGCTCTCGATACTTCGCGTCCGCGTCAAATGATTGATATTCAATATGGTATTACAATTATGGGCGGACGTGAAGTATCACGTCCCTACCGGGCTTGGTTTTTCGCCGAAGGCGAGCGGTTTTTATCCTTTTGGCGATGCCACCGCCCTCGCTGGAGAGGGCGGCGTTAGGGTTGTGGTGTGGCTGATTCAAGCCTCTACTTGAAATCAGACATGCCGCAGCACTAACGACAGGTGCGAAGCACTGGCATCGCTAAAAGGCTGTTTTTTTATGTTTTTGTTTCAGTCCCCCCAGTATTTATCCACTGAAGTCAATGGGCTGTGGGGGCTTTGTGAAAAAAAATGTGGGGAGGTGGAGGAAATTGTGGGGGAAATGTTTATCTTTGTGTGTAATAAAATTGACTGCGATATGAAAATAGCTATCATTAATGGACCAAACCTGAATTTGATTGGCGTGCGCGAACCTGAAATCTACGGCAACCGCTCGCTTAAGGAGTACCTCAACGAACTCGTGGGCGAATATCCCGATGTGGAATTCTCCCTCTTTCAAAGTAATCACGAAGGGGCTATTATCGACGAGCTCCAGCGCATCGGCTTCAGCTACGACGGCATCGTGCTCAACGCTGGCGCATACACCCACTATTCCATCGCCATTGCCGACTGCATTCGTGCCATCACCGCTCCTGTGGTGGAAACGCACATCAGCGATGTGCAGGCGCGCGAAACGTTCCGCCACGTGTCGATGATTAAGGACGCTTGCGCCACTATGATTGCCGGCTTCGGACTCGACAGTTATCGCCTCGCCGTGGATTGGTTGATTGAATACGCAAACGAACAATGACGGAACAACTCGAAGACTACATTTTACAACATATCGACACCGAGCCTGAGCATCTTTACCAGCTCGACCGCGACACGCACATCAAGTTGCTCTACTCGCGCATGTGTTCGGGGCATCTGCAAGGCCGCTTGCTGAAGATGCTTGTGCGCATGGCTAAGCCTCGTCGCATACTTGAGTTAGGCACATTCTCCGGCTATTCTGCGCAGTGCCTTGCCGAAGGTTTGCTCGACGACGATGCCCAACTCCACACCATCGAGATAGAGGACGAACTGGAGGATTTCCTCCGTGAGCATTTCGCAAAGTCGCCTTTCGGCAGCCGTATTCACCTGCACATTGGCGATGCCAACGAGATTTTGCCATGGTTGGGCGAGAGTTTTGATTTGGTGTTTATCGACGCCAACAAACGCCAATATCCCGAATACTACGAAATGGTGCTGCCACACGTAGCGCCAGGGGGCTTCATCATTGCCGACAATACCCTTTGGGACGGCAAAGTGGCGGACCCCGACACCAAACACGACCCACAAACCGAAGGCATTCTCCGCTTCAACGACATGGTGGCATCCGACCCCCGCGTAGAAAAAGTGATAGTCCCCCTCCGCGATGGCCTCACCATCATCTACAAAAAACCATAATTCAGAAATTAGAAATTAGAGGTTAGAAATTAGAATTTTTAGAAGAAGATTTTTTCAAGAAGTTAAGAAGATTTTTTTTAGAAGTTAAAGGAGTTAAGAAGTCAAAGAAGTTAAGACGGCACCATCGCCTCTGGTAATGTGTCAGAATAAAACACCCGATTTAATCCATTAAAACCCTATTTACACCCGATTTGAAATTTAATTATAAAAAATCGGTGATAATGGATTTTAATGGATTAAATCGGTGTTCTTGCCTGTCTCGCCAGCCACAGTCAGACTTGTCCGACCAGTCCGACCAGTCAGACTCGTCAGACACACCACAAACTCGTTGACCTGTTGGCTTGTTGACTTCTTTAATGGATGGTGAAGGTGAAGAAGCGGGTGCGGATGGTCCAAACGTGGATTGCCCAGAGGAGGAAGAAACCGTTGGAAACCATATCGTAAACGGTGCCCCATGGCGATGGGAGGGTGATGATGAAATTGAGCACCCAGAGCATTAAGTCGATATCGAAAAGCAGGTTCCATAGGCGTTCGCGGCTGGTGAACTCCACCACCACGTGTTCGCCCTCGCCGACCACCACTTTGTGCTCGGCTTGCACTCCCGGTTGCCACTTTCCCAGCGGCACACAGAATCGCACACCAAGGCTATACACGCCTTTCGGCAACTCTATCTTCACTTCTTTGCCTCGCATCAAGCCCACAGGCCTGCCTCCGATGAGCACCCACAGCGGAATGCGCATCGGAATCAAACCACTCTGCCGATGTCGAAGCGTAATGAATGACATGGGGATTTTGAAGTCAACGAGAGTACAAGTCAACAGGTCAACGAGTCAACAAGTCTACGAGTTTTTTGTCTGACAGGTCTGACAAGTCCGACGGAACAAAAACGCCCCCATCGTGCCAAGCGACCTTATCCAAGCCGAAGCCATCGTCTTAACTTCTTTAACTTCTTAACTCCTTAACTTCTAAAAAAAATCTTCTTAACTGCTTGAAAAAATCTTCTGATGGAAACCTCTAATTTCTAATTTCTCAAGAAGGTTATTTTGCTTCTTTTACGAGGTAGATTTGTGTGGGGAAGTGGTCGCTGTAGCCGTTGAGGAACGCGCCACCTGAATAGGTGCGCAAGGGGTAGCCTTGGCGGTCGCCGTCGGTGGTGCGCAGAAATTCTTTGTTGAGCACATCGGCGCGCACGAATGTGAGTTGTGGCTTGTCTTTGCTGCCATAGTGCTTCAGGAAGTAGCCGTTCATCACAATCTGGTCGAAGAGGTTCCACGATCCACGGTAAGCGAGTGTGCCAATGCCTTTAGCCAACTTTTCCCAGAATGGGTTGTAGATGTCGTTCACGGTCTGCACGTCCTTCGTGTTTGGCATTGCCTTCAGCACTTCGGCGCAACTCTTGTTCATTGGGTCGTCGTTCAAGTCGCCCATGAAGATGATGCCTTGGTTGGGGTCGTCGGTGAGCAGCGAGTCGATGGTGCGACGTGCCATTGCAGCGGCAGCCTCACGCAGATAACTACTTTGCTCTTCGCCACCGAGGCGTGATGGCCAGTGGTTGACCAGCACACTCACCTTTTCGCCAGCCAGCATACCGGTCACGCACAGTTGGTCGCGGGTGCGGAACGATGGATTGGTGGGGATAGAGAGGCGTTGGTTGGTCACATTCAGCACCTTGAAGTAGCGAGGGTTGTAGAGCAAACCCACGTCGATGCCACGACGGTCAGGGCTGTCGTGATGCACGATTTGCAAGCGCCAAGGTTTGATTTCGGGTTGCTTCACCAAGTCTTGCAGCACAGAAATGTTCTCCACTTCCGACACGCCCACAATCACGGGACCGTTTGGAGTGGATTTGGTTGCCATTTGGCTGATAGCGTAAGCCAAGTTATGCTGTTTCGACCAGTATTTTTGATGATTCCATTGGCGAGCGCCGTTTGGTGAAAATTCCAAATCATACTTGCCATTGTTGTTGATCGTGTCGAACAAGTTTTCAAGGTTGTAGAAAGCGATTCCGTACATGTTGAAACGCTTACCTTGCTTTGAATCCTGTGCATTGGTGCGTAAAACTGGTATCAAGCACACCAGAACCAATGCTAAGCATATTATTTTCTTCATTGCTGTTATGTTTTTTTGCTGTTATGTTTGCGTAATTAATTAGTTGGTTCGTTCGTTTTTGGTTGAATTTTCAAAAGTAATGCAAATTTCCCAATTCCCCAAAAAAATCCTCATTATCCTCTACAAAATCCGCTGTATAGCACACAAGGCGTATGTGGTGGGGATGGCTGGTAGCCGTTGGAAACGGCATATTGTGGTTAACTCCATGCAAGCTCGCTTGCGAGCGCAGCTTGGAGACAGGTCCAAATATAGTGGCGAGCGTCGGAGACGGTCGGTCGTGGTAGCATCAATAGTTTTGACCATAACCGACCCTCTACGAGGCTCATACCCTCTTTAGTGCAATCTCCAAGCTGCGCTCATTCGCTCCTGCGGAGCTTCATTCGCTTGCATGGAGTTAACCATAACACGCCGTCGCCGACGGCTTTATCTTTTTGACGAAACCGATTTCTCGGCGCCAATCAGCGGCGCTTTGAGGCGGCCATCACGGCATCGTAGTCCACATGGTCGTAGAGGATGCGTGGGCGTGTGGTGAAGCGTGGCGAGGTCACATCGCGCTCTGGGCGATAGTATTCGGTGCTGATTCTGCCGAGGCGCAGGAGCGTTTGCCCCACATTGTCGGTCATGAATTTGCGATTCACCGCCGCACGAATATCGTTCACGATTTCGGGGTACAGCTGCTTGTAGCGGTCGGAGCACCAAATGACGAAAGGCACCTCGTTTTGGTGGCGGAGCATATCGGCAGAGGGCGCATACGACACGTGGCGGCCGCGCTGGTCGCGATAGTCGTAGATTTCCTCACCATGGTCGCTGAAATACACCACCACGGCATTCTTGTTGCGGTAGAGGTCGAAGATGTGCCCCATCACGGCATCGTTATATAATGTGGCGTTGTCGTAGGTGGCAATCGCCCATTTTTTGGTCTTGTCCATCCACTTCTCCGTGCGCTTGATGTCGGCCGAGTGGTATTTTTCATATTTGCTCTTTCGGGGGTAGCGGCGGCTGAACGACACATGCTGCCCCATCAGGTGAAACACCACCAGGTTGTGCTTCTTCGTGGGCTTCACATTCTTGTGGAAATCATCAACCAGCTGCATATCGTAGGTGAACGTGGAGTCGTTGCACGCCGTGTACGACAGGCGTGTGATTTCGGGATTGTAGATGAAGGAGTTGACGGTGATGGTGTAGAGCCGCTTCGACATGTAGGTGCGCTGCATGTCCCACATCCACACATCATAGCCGCTACGCTTGAAGATGGTGGTGAAATTCGGGTGGTCGAACCAGTTTTCGCCATCGCCCACACTATTGATGCTAAAGGTGTTTTTCTCCACCACCGAGGTCACATTCTCCTGCGCCACCACATCGGTGAAGGCAAACAGATTGCCAGCCGCCTGCTCACGCTCCATGCAGGGCGTGGTGAGCGTGTGGTAGCCGTAGAGGCTGGCGTGGTGCTTGTTGTAACTTTCGCCAAGCACGTATATCACCGTGAGCGAGTCGGTGTCCTCAATCACAGGGGTGGTTTCATACACCTTTTCGGCTTGCTTGATGGCAAACTTCACATCATTGTCGAAGGCTCGGAGCGAATTGATGGCGTGCAGACTTTGCGACCAAGGGTCGAGCGAATCGTAGGGGAAATAGTTTCGCCAAATGTAGATTTGAGCCGAATTGCAGCAGCACAGCAGCCACACATGGCACACCGCCATCAGCACGATGCCCACCGCGGCGTTGAGACTGGTGAACCAAGTGAAAAAACGCTTATTCAACTTTCGGCGCAAAAAAACGGTGATGGCGCGTCGCTTCCATTCGCACACGCCAATCGCCACCAGCACCACAAAGTCGAGAAGATAACTCAACTGGCTGGCATTGGTGAGCATATAGGTGTCAACAAACTCTGAACTCTCTTTTGGATTCGTCTCCACGAGCACCGTGAGCGTCTGTTGCGAAATGCACATCTCAAAGTTGAGTGCCAAAAACAGCGTGATGCCCATCAGTGTCCAGAACAGCATGTAGAGCAACGCCTTCACCGCAATTTTCGCCCGCTTTCCCTTCACCCAATAAATGAGGCAAGTGGCAAGATACACCACGGCAAACTCGATGCTCAATCCCTGCACAAACTGCAACGTCTGCTCCACACGGTTGTCGAGAATATAGCACATCCAATGGATGGGCTGCTCAATGCACATCAAAAACGTGAGCACAAAAAACACCGGCTCAGCCTTCACAGGCGCGGCCATCGTCCTCACCCATCGCGAAATATGTCCCTTATAATCCTTCATCTTTTTCCAAAATTCGCCCACAAAATTACAAAAAAGATGCAACACATCAGAAACCACACCTAATAAATTAGATGTTTGCCCCATCTATGCCACCACCCAACACACCTGAAAAACCCGCCCAATTCAAAATTTTGTGCAAATTTGCAGTAAATTTCGGGTAGGTGGGAGTGGGGGTGCTGTGGGTGGGATGAAATGGTGGTTGTGGGGTGGGATTAGTGCTAAAAAATGGGATTGTCTTTTATAAGTTGAATATTGAAATTGATATATTCTCGATGATTGTTTTCCCTTCGTGAAAAATCTTATATTCAGACAGATTAGGAAGTGATTCGTATGCAGTATTTTCCTCTTTGTGGATGGGGATTACACCTATATGGGGATTGACAGTTTTACATACATCCGCCAAAGTTTGTATATCAGCATGTCCGCTTGTGTGTACATAGTCTTTTGTTCCATCAAATAAGCGCTCTTTAAATAGGTTTCGGATATTTATCACACTTTCGATTGTATAGTTTTTGTTTTCTTCGGCATACCCTCCCCACATAGAATATATAAGCCAAGCACTTTCATCATTATATACATCAAGCATATTTTTCACCAAATGATAGCCGTTTATGCGTATAGGCATAAGAAAACCTTCTCTCGTTAACTTCTGTTTTACATTTGAAGTTCTGTAATTTACTAATTCAAAAGCATTGAAGTTGAACAGGGAAGAGTGCTTTCCTGCATATTTTGAAAATACGTCAAGGACGTTCTTTTGATATTTGTCTACAAAGAAAACCCTGCCTGTATCTTTGCATGCGGCATGAAATGAAGCAAGTCTGTCTATATCAGTAGATGAGCACAGAGCAAAGACATACTTATGCTCTTTGAGTATTTTTGTAATACGCTGTTGAATTTCATTCTCCGACACGATGCTTTCTTGTTTTCTGCCGAGCATAGTGCCCTCAGTAACTAAAATATCAACTTCACCCACGTATTTTTTCAGTGTAGGAAATAAACCTTTGCCAAGATAACCATGCTGGCGAAAGTCGCCTGTGTGAAGTATTTTCTTTCCCTCACATTCTATCTTGAACATATACGCATCAAACGCTGAATGACTGACGAAATAGGGAGTCAGAAATATCTCACCCTTGCCGCCAATATCAAAACGCTGTCCGGCACGATAAGTATTTATTCTTTTCACCATTTCTATTTCCTTACCATAATCGTTATGTTGATTCAAGGCATCATATTTGCACAGCATGATGTCTTTAGCTCCAGCCCCTATGTATTGTTTGATACTGGCCGGAATCAGGTGGTGCAAACCAACATGGTCTCCATGATAATGGGTATAGAAAACCGCATCGGCACTTCCTGCAATATCACAAATCTGTTTTTCTGTTAATTCTGCTTTTTGATTTCCAGGAAGATTGCTTCCAAAATCAATTAAGAGTTTACAGTTATCACTTGAGATTTCCGTGATACAACCGCCAATTTGATTGCCCCCCCTATGAATCGTGATATTCATTTTAAAGTTATCTGTAAATCATGGCCTTTTATCAAAGGTGCGCACATACCTATCTTTTTAGCTTCGTCAATCGCAATGCGTGCTTGCTCTTCCAACTGTTCTTTTTCTTGTTTTCCCCTGTATGCCAATATAATCATCATTTTAGGTTTAGACGAAAGTTGCAACAACTTTCTTTCTCCATCGATAAGTCCTAAACACGATTTGATGTCAATGATATTTTCGATGTCATTTTTAAGGTCTTTGCAAACTTCTTCTTTATCTATTATAGCTTTGGTTTTCTTTATATGGTCTATAATGCCAGACTTTCCTACCACAGCTCCTGTGCCTACTTTTAATTCTGTAAGATAAATGTCGTTTGTCCCAAATTCATTTACTTGTGTATCAACAATAATGAGGTCGATTCTTGTTCTTCCTACTCTTTCTGTTTTCTTTATTTCAGCTTGGGAAAACTGCCATTCCATATCAACAACAAGAAAACGATTATTGAAGTTTCGGTTTCCCAATGCAATATTTTGCTGGACACTAAATTCCAGCCCCACCTTATGATTGTAAATAAATTTTTTTGCCTGCTTAAAATAATTACGTAAGTACGATGTGTTTTTAAGCGTGTATGCCACGTTTTGGGGTTCAAATAAATCTATTTGAATAACATCTTTGTAATATCCTTTGTCTAACGGTTTTATTTGGAACTCATTTTTATCAGTGTACTTAATTGTAAGTATTTTGCCTTTCCTATAATAAACTATCACCTCATTATCTTTTCTAATTTCAAAAGACAATTCAGGGTCATTAGCGATTACATCAAACAGATTCTTTAAGCAACCTTTTTGATATGCTTCTATATGCTTAGGGGTTATTGCTCTCATATTACTTCATGTGTAGGGCAAAAGTACAAAAAATCCGTAAGATAATATTTACTACGGACTTTGTATTGACTTCTGGCTTGTGCCCCTCGCCTTGTCGGCGCGTTTCTTCCTCCTCCGCCTCTTTAAAATGATATTTATAATGAAAAAGAAACACCGAAAGCGGTGCTTCGGCATCGCCGTCTGCAAATTTAAGGAATTTCGCTATAAAATAGGCATTTTTCGGCAATAATTTCGGAGTTTGTAAATGAAAGAGCCGTGTCATTTCAGGACATTTCAACCTCTTTTCTCGGTTATTTCAAAGATTCTTTGTAAATTTGCACGATTATAGGCACTTACAAGCGCCTTGAGCCCTGAGAGGCAAATCAACAAATGGCAAAACAACAAAAAATATATATATTTTCAAGTTATGAACGTTTCATATAAATGGTTGAAGGACTACATCGACTTCGATTTGACCCCACAAGAAGTGAGCGTGGCGCTCACCTCGCTCGGTCTGGAAGTTGGTGCTCTTGAAGAAGTAGAAACTATCAAAGGCGGTCTGAAGGGACTGGTGGTGGGCGAAGTGCTCACTTGCGAAATGCACCCCAACAGCGACCACCTGCATGTCACCACCGTTGACCTCGGCAATGGCGAGGCTCCTGCGCAAATCGTGTGCGGCGCTGCCAACGTGGCTGCCGGCCAAAAGGTGATTGTGGCAACTCTCGGAACAAAACTTTACGATGGCGACGACGAGTTCACCATCAAGCGCTCAAAACTTCGCGGTGTGGAGTCGTGCGGTATGATTTGCGCTGAAGACGAAATAGGCGTGGGCGCAAGTCACGATGGCATCATCGTGCTTCCAGCCGACGCGAAAGTGGGCACTCCTGCCGCCGACTACTACGGTGTGGAGAGCGACTGGCTGATTGAGGTGGACCTCACCCCTAACCGTGTGGACGGTGCTTCGCACTACGGTGTGGCTCGCGACCTCTACGCTTGGATGAAGCGTCACGGCTACGACACCAAGCTCCACCGCCCAAGCGTTGACGCTTTCAAGAGCGACCGCGCCGACGGAGCCATTCCTGTGGAAGTGGAAAACACCGAGGCTTGCCCTCGCTACTGCGGCCTCACCATTCGTGGCGTGAAGGTGCAAGAAAGTCCTAAGTGGCTGAAGGATTACCTCCTGACTGTAGGCCAACGCCCCATCAACAATATTGTGGACATCACCAACTACATCCTCCTTGGCACAGGTCAACCTATGCACAGTTTCGACCTCAGCAAGGTGAAAGGCGGTAAGGTGGTGGTGAAAACCGTTGCCCCAGGCACTAAGTTCACCACTCTCGACGGTGTGGAACGCACACTCACCGACCGCGACCTCATGATTTGCAACGCTGAAGAGCCTATGTGCATCGGCGGTGTGTTTGGCGGTCTGGATTCGGGCGTGACCGACGCCACTACCGATGTGTTCCTCGAAAGTGCCTACTTCCACCCCACCTGGGTGCGTAAGAGCGCACGTCGCTTCGGCTTGAACACCGACGCATCGTTCCGCTTCGAGCGTGGCATCGACCCCAACGACACCGTTTACAACCTCAAACTCGCCGCTATCCTCATCAAGGAACTCGCAGGTGGTGAGATTTGTGGCGACATCATCGATGTGAAGAGCCGCGAATTCCCTGGTTTCCCTGTGGAACTGAAGTTCGACTATGTGACCAGCCTTATCGGCAAGCACATCGACAACGACACCATCAAGGGCATCGTTGAAAGCCTCGAAATGAAAATCGTGAGCGAAGACGCAGAGAAAATCAACATTGTGGTGCCGACCTACCGCGTGGATGTGCAACGCCCATGCGACGTGGTGGAAGACATTCTCCGCGTGTACGGTTATAACAATGTGGAATTCACCAGCGAGGTGAAGGGCACACTCAGCAACAAGAGCGACGTTGACTTCCGCGACGATATGCAAGACCTCATCTCGGAACAACTCACCGCAGCTGGTTATAACGAAATCATGAACAACTCGCTCACCAGTTCAAGTTACTACGAAGGCTTGGAAAGTTACCCTGAAAAGAACTGCGTGCACCTGATGAACGCCCTCAGCGGCGACCTCAACGTGATGCGCCAAACCATGCTGTTCGGCGGTTTGGAAAGCCTCGCACGCAACATCAACCGCAAAAACGCCAACCTCAAAATGTATGAATTCGGCGATGTGTATCGCTACGATGCCGAAACCGACAACACCGAGGTGGCTCTCGCACCATACACCGAGCATCAAGCACTCGGCATTTGGATCACCGGTAACAACCACGACGACAGTTGGGCCGACGCAGTGCGCCCACTCAGCGTTTACGACCTGAAGGCCGCTGTTGAAAACATCTTCCGCCGCCTTGGCATCAACGAAAAGGAGGTGGTGGTTGAGCAATTCGACAACGACCTGCTCACCCCTGCCCTCTCTTACAAGAACCGTGGCGGCAAACTCATCGGTGTGCTTGGCGTGGTGGATGCCGACATGGCTAAGAAATTCGATGTGGATCAGGAAGTGTACTTCGCACAGTTTAACTGGCACTTGCTCTGCAAACTCGCAGCCAAGAAGGATGTGAAATACTACGACCTGCCAAAGACCCTGCCAGTGCGCCGCGACTTGGCATTGCTCGTGGATTCAACCGTGACCTACGAACAAATCAAGCGTGTGGTTGAGCAGAGCGAACGCAAGTTGCTCAAGAAGGTGACACTCTTCGACGTGTACGAAGGCAAGCACCTCGAAGCCGGCAAGAAGAGTTACGCTATCGCCATGTTCCTCCAAGACGACCAAAAGACGCTCCAAGACAAGCAAATTGAGGCCGTAATGAAGAAGGTGGTGACCAATCTCCAAAAGGAAGTTGGCGCACAGTTGAGATAACGAGTCAACAAGTCTACGAGTCAACAAGTCTACGAGTCAACAAGTCAACGAGTTTTTTACGAGAGTTCGAAAATTCGAAAATTCGAGATTTCGAGGCTTGCTGGACAATAAGATATAATGAGGCTACGAGCCCCCCCAACCGTCAACTTGTTGACCCGTTGGCTCGTAAACTCAAAAAAAACAAAAACTTATGATAATCGATTTCAAGAAAATGGAGGCCACCACCGTGCCAAACTTTAAAGGTGGCGAAGGAGAATATGTGGTGAAAACCTATCTCGATGAGCAGAATCGCATCATGCAGGGACTGCTTCCCCCAGGTGCGTCGATTGGTATGCACATGCACGAGAAAAACAGTGAAACCTACTACATCATCAGCGGCACAGGCCATGTGGTGATGGACGACGGCACTGAGGAAGACTTCACCGTGGGTGAGATGCACTACTGCCCTATGGGACACGGCCACACCCTCATCAACCGCACCGACAGCGACCTCGTGTTTATCGGTATCGTAAGTGAACACCACGATTAATCAAAGGGAAAAATAAAAACAAACAATATAAAATTATCACATGGGAAGAGCTTTTGAATATCGCAAAGCAAGAAAATTGAAAAGATGGGGTAGCATGTCGCGCACATTCACCCGCATTGGTAAGGAAATCACAATGGCTGTGAAGGCTGGTGGTCCCGACCCAACAGCCAACTCTCGTCTGCGTGCCCTCATGAGCAACGCTAAGGCTGCCAACATGCCTAAAGACACTGTGGAACGCGCCATCAAGAAGGCTACCGACAAGGACGCAAGCGACTACAAGGAAGTAATCTACGAAGGTTACGCTCCTGGCGGTATCGCAGTGCTCGTAGAGACCGCTACCGACAACACCACTCGCACTGTGGCCAACCTCCGCACTCACTTCAACAAAAACGGCGGCACACTCGGCAACAGCGGTTCAGTGGCATTTATGTTCACCCACAAGTGCTACTTCCACGTTAAGGCTAAAGAAGGTGTGACCCTCGAAGACCTCGAACTCGAACTTATCGACTGTGGCGCAGAAGACTTCGACCAAGACGAAGAGGAAATCATCATCTCCGGTGCTTTTGAGTCAAACGGCGACATTCAGAAGTATCTCGAAGACAACGACTTCGAAATCACCAGCACCGAGTTCGTTTACGACCCAACCGACACCAAGGAACTTGATGCCGAAGGTCGCGCAGCAGTAGAAAAACTCCTCGAGGCTGTGGAAGAAGACGACGACGTTCAAAACGTGTTCACCACCATGAAGGAAGTGGACGACGAAGAATAATCTTCCCCCACACATTCCTTTATCACCTAAAAGGCAACCGCAGCGACACACACTGTAGTTGCCTTTTTTCGCAAAAAAGTGGCATGTGCATGAAGCAAAACGCCCATCACCTGCGTCTAACAAACAAAGAGTTTCCTGAGAACTCACATCACTCCGACCAGTCAGAGTGCTCCGAGTTCTCCAAAAACGACATCAAATTTCTAAAATCAAATTTCTAAAATATGGCTTTTATTGAAATCAGCGATGTAGTGAAGCAATATAAAGGGCACACGGCGCTCAACCATGTGAACCTGAGTGTGCCCAAAGGCTGCATCTACGGTCTGCTTGGCCCGAATGGCGCAGGCAAGACCACCCTCATTCGCATCATCAACATGATCACCGCCCCCGATAGCGGCACGGTGATGCTCGACGGCAGCCCCATCACCGCCGACGATGTGGCGCACATTGGCTATCTGCCCGAAGAGCGAGGGCTGTACAAGAAGATGAAGGTGGGCGACGAGATTGTGTATTTGGCACGCCTGAAGGGCATGAGCAAGGCAGATGCCACCCGACAGATGCTCTACTGGCTCGACCGCTTCCACCTCACCGAATGGCGCGATAAGAAGGTGGAAACACTCTCCAAGGGTATGCAGCAGAAGGTGCAGTTTATCGCCACCGTGATTCATGAGCCTAAGTTGCTTATCTTCGACGAACCATTCTCTGGTTTCGACCCCGTGAATGCCGAACAGTTGAAACGTGAGATTCTGGAATTGCAGAAAAAGGGCGCAACCATTCTGTTTTCAACCCACAATATGGAGAGTGTGGAGGAGGTGTGCGACCAAATCTCCCTCATCAACCACTCCGAGGTGGTGCTTGAAGGCAACGTGGCAGAGATTAAGCAGCGCTTTAAAAAGCATCTTTACGAAATCTGCCTCGCTGGCGGCGAACAGCTTCAGCCTTGCGAGGAACTGTTCACCATCGAGGAAGCGCGCCCCGACGAAACCACCATCATTCGCTTGGCGCAAGGTGTGGCTATCCGTGAGGTGATTGCGCGCCTCAATGAGCAATACGCCCTCCGTGGCTTCTGCGAACTGCTGCCCACCATGCACGAAATCTTTATCGAAACTGTAAAAAACTCGTCAAACAATGAATAAGCTCCTACTCATCATACAGCGCGAATACATGTCACTGGTGGCGCGCAAATCGTTTATCGTTATCACGATTCTCGTTCCGTTTCTGTTCATCATTATTGCGTCGATTCCGGTGCTCACCTCCAAACTCAATTCCGCAAGTTCGTCGCTCGAAACGGTAACTGTAATCGACGAAACAGGCCGCCTGTCGGGCGTGATTTCCGACAATGAGCAGTTCCGCTTCATTCCGCTCCGTGGCGAGCCCGGCACTACGAATGTGAAGCGATTTTTCGACCAGTCGGGCGAGAGCATGAGCGCTTTGGTGGTGATTCCCGCCAATGTGCTCGACTCGGCAAAGGTAAACATCTACAGCAAGAGCACCGTCAACATGGCGCTGGTGGATCATGTGACCGATTGTCTCAACGACACGCTCACGTCGGTGAAACTCGCCACGATGGGTGTGCCCGACCTCGACAAGATAGTGAGGGAGGCGCAAGTGGATATTGATGTAAACAGCGTGAAACTCGCCGACGACGGCAGCGAAAGCGAATCGTCAACCACCGCCGCAATGCTCTTGGGCATGGTGCTGTCGCTCATCACCTACATGTTTGTGCTCACCTACGGCGCAATGATTATGAACAGCGTGATTGAGGAAAAAACCAACCGCATCGTGGAAGTGATAGTGAGCAGTTGCAAGCCGTTCCAACTGATGATGGGCAAGATTATAGGCGTGGCGCTGGTCGGACTCACACAGTTCCTGATATGGGCGGTAATTATCTCTGGCTTGGCAGTTGGGCTTGGCATTGGCTTGGCTGATAGCGGTCCGATGTCGGAGGTTTCCAGCCTCGTGGGCATGGTGCAGAGCGTCAACCTCGTGGGCACACTCGTCTGCTTCGTCATCTACTTCCTCGGTGGCTATCTGCTCTACGCGGCACTTTTTGCAGGCTTCGGATCGGCAGTTGACCAGGCAAGCGACGCATCGCAGTTCACCACTCCCATTATCATCGTGATGATTGTGGCGCTCTACGCCGGACTTGGCTGCATGGAAAACCCCAACGGCACCTTCGCACTGTGGTGCTCCATGATACCATTCACATCACCTATCGTGATGATGGTGCGCCTGCCCTACGACGTACCATTCTGGCAAATAGCCGTCAGCGTAGTCGCACTCTACGCCACCGCCACCGCCATCATCTGGCTCAGCGCCCGCATCTACCGCATCGGCATCCTCCGCTACGGCAAAAAATTCACCCTAAAAGAAATCCTAACCTGGATAAAAACCCAATAAAAGAAATTAGAGGTTAGAAATTAGATATTAGAAGTTCTGAAGTTAAAGAAGTTAAGACGATAGCTGAGGCTTCTGCGGCGAGGTATGGCATGGGTGGGTGAAAGGAAACACCGATTAAATCCATTAAAATCCTATTTATTTACACCAATTATAAATAAATTATAAAATTCGGTGTTAATAGGATAAAATGGATTTAATCGGTGTTCTTGCCAGTCTCGTCAGCCACAGTCAGACTTGTCCGACCAGTCAGACTCGTCAGACTCGTCAGACACCCCAAAAACTCGTTGACTCTTTGACTTGTTGACCTGTTGACTCGCAGACCTGTTGACTTGTTTTGGGGAGGTGGATTTTGGTGGGGTGGGTGGCGATGGGGAGGCGGTAGGTGCCTTCGTCGTCGCGGCTGATGAAGTAGTGGTGGGCGATGTCGTCGTTGATGATGATGGAGCGCACCATTTTCTTGATTCGTGAGAGGTTTTGGTTCAATTTGTCGGGCTGGAGCAGCGCATCCACACACTCTTCCACATAGTTGCTGCCGGGGTGCACTTCCTCGTAAATATTGATGAAATCGGCGCGGTGGTTGCTTAGTTCTTTCAGGCGGCAACCTTCTGGGTGCAACAGAAACCAAATGTAGAGCGTGCGGCTGGCGGCACTCATCTTCAGTTCCATTTCATTGTATTCGGGGAAGATGATTTTGCGGTCGCGGTTCACCACCAGCATAGGCATCGTGTTCACCACATACTTGCCCTGCAGCGATGTGGCAATCAGTTCGGTAGGGTCGGCGTGATACTTTTGTATAAAGTCCATAATCAGGGCTTGAATCAACTGCAAGTCGTGGTTGCGCTGCTGTTGCAAACTCTGAGCATAATCATTTTCTTGCGCGTCCTCTCTCAGGATTTCGATTTGCGCCTCATCCTCCTTCGTTAGTTTTGCTTTCTCAACCCCGACTTCATCCGTTAGCGTAAATCTCTCTGTATTGTCGTCCTCGATTGGTGTTGGTTCCTCAACCCAATTTTCCTTTTTAGGAGCACAGATACCATTCATCATCAGATTGCGCTCATCACGGAACTTCCGCTCCCTATTATGGAAACGTTTTTCAATCGACATGAATTTCCTTGATGCCGACTCGCCGGCTGCCAAACCGATTTCGGGGAAAATGAGTGTGAAGGTGCTGTTGTCGCCATCGTGGTCTTCCTCCACCGAGGTGAGGCGGTTGTAGAACGTGAACAAGCCATCGTCGAGCGTGTACATACTCTGAATCACGCAAGCGAGCACGGAATATCGGCCGATATTGCCAGCATTCACCTTTCGGGCGGCAATCACCATGCCAAGGCGGTTCACCTCTGGCACAAGCACCGTCACCACCTCCATTTTGGCAAGCCAACCGAGGTTGATGCTGTGCCTGAGCGACGACTTCAGCAAGTGGGTGTAGGCTAGAGCCTGGCGGTCGCTACTCACAAACAGATACAGTTTGCCATACTCCAAGTGGTAGAGCAGTTCGGGATCGATAAAATTGGTCACGTCCATCATATTACTATCAGTTTTTCGGGATAAAGTTAATAAAAAAAAGTCGTCACACTCACACTAATATGTAGTGCAAGTGCAACAACCGTGCCAATCAGGTATTAGGATTTGAAGAAGTTTTTGGAAATTCTCCTTTTCATCTCAGCGCGTTCTTCAGGTGTTGGGGCCATGAAGTGGTGCACTCGGTCAGCCCACTGCATTCTGCTCTCATTCACAATTCTTGCCATTTTCTCTGTTCCCTCTTCCGTTTTTTCCCATGTCATGGTGTTGTCGATTGAAAGGTTGAACGCCACTGATTCCACATCGTGGTCGGCACCGATGTAGGCAAACATCCACCCCTCTTGCTTGTAGGCTTCAATCAGCGCCTTGATGGCTTTGCCCGAAAACTCTCGCGAGGCGTTTTCGTATCCGTCGGTGATGATGGTCACCGCCACGCTGGCAGATTCGTCGTCCTTTACGGTGGTGTGCAAGCGTGTGCACACATTGCCAATGGCGTCGTAGAGTGGAGTCATGCAGCAAGGCTCATAATCGGAGGGGGTGATGTCGTTCACCTTTTCTATAGGCGTGTTTTCGTAAATCACCTTCTGCTCGCAGCCGCAGAATGCCACCAGCGTCACAAACTGCTCCTGCTCCGCATTTTTCTTTCTCATGCTGCGAATGCAACCGAATGTTTCGTTCACACTGTCGACGGCTTGCTTGCGAATACTTGTCATCGAGCCGCTCTTGTCGAGAATCACTACGTTGTAAATCTTGCTGTTCATTTTCGTTGTGTTTTAAAAATGTCGTTATTTGTGGTTAATTAAGATTGATTTCGTGTTTCATGCCACAAAGTTACATCCAATTTCCGCACACCTCCATTTCCTGCAACCTTGCATTTTTTCACCTCAAAATACGGTGGCATTTCTCCTAATTTATATGGTATTTGGAAATAATATTGTACCTTTGCATAATGCACAAGGGTTATTTCCTTGCTTGTAAATAGACCAAAATAAAACGCAAAAAAGAAGTTCTGTGACAGTAGCAAACGGCTTTGGTCGGTCGCCAAACCATGTTGGAGTATTTCTTTTAATGATATGGGACAGAAAAAAGAGTTTTTAAAATCACGTAAAAAAGTAACATTTGTTGACTTGTTTGCTGGTGCTGGAGGCATCAGCGAGGGTTTTATGCAAGCTTATACAGCAGACAAATATTTCGACTTTCTTTTAGCAAGCGACATAAACGAAAACTGTGAACTAACACATAGAGTTAGGTACAATGAGGTTCTCGGACTTGACACAAAATTTTTGTGCCAAGATATTATGGACGACACCTTCTTGCCAAATCTTTTAAAGGAGTTGGCAGGCAAACAAGTTGATGTTGTGACAGGCGGGCCAAGTTGCCAGTCATTTAGTCTTGCAGGAAGAAGAAAAAAACTTGATAAACGTGATGACCTGTTCTACCATTATCTCAAAGTGATAAAAGCGTTACGTCCGAAGTATTTTGTCATGGAAAATGTGAAAGGTATTTTGACAAAAGATGAAGGACGTATAAAAGAGCGTATTATCAGAGAAATTCGGTCGATTGTTGACCCGATGACTCTTGGGCAACTTTTGGATTTTCTGGACAACAATTTAAAAGGTTCAATCCCAACGGCATTATACAGTACCCTGGTTTTGAAACTGAAAATGGAAGTGAACGAGAATCCAAAAATAAAGGAAAGTGAATCGTTCTTTGAACTCCTTGATGGTTTGTTGCGAGACTTGACCACCAAGCATTTGCCTTACAATGTCAGCAAGAGTAATGAAGCTGTTAACACGATTCGTCATGGGCTTATACTGATGAAGGAAAAGCAATTGCGTGATGAAATACGCAAGCAAATCATTCAACTGAAAACCTCTGCCCATATTGATAACGACAGGTTTGTAGAACACTACAATTTTATTGTTGAGACTATTTCGACTGAGCAAATATTAAAAACAACGTTAGCGGCAATAGACGATGTGGCATTGTTAGGAGAGTGCAAGAATGATGCAGAAATCATCAAATCGGTCCTCAGACTCTATGTCTCAACTTTTGACGAATGCGTTGATTTCATAAGAGTGCATCTGGGCAATAACGATGGAGTGTTAGAATCGTTCGACCGTTTGATGAATAATGTTCGCTTATATAACATTGACAAACCGATAGTTGTATTGTCGTCAAACTATGGTGTGCCGCAAAATCGAGAGCGAGTGCTTTTTATCGGTTGTAGAAACGATCAAGAGCTAATAAGCAACATACCACATACGGTAGGTGAAGAAGATAAGGTTAAGGTTTTTGAGGCCATTTGGGATTTGGACATGTTGGGCAATGGCGAGACTGCCACAGCATATCGCCAACCAAATAGTCAAAAGCAATATGAAAGCGAAAAAAAGCGTCGTTCATTACAGGGTGAACCCGACACAAGAGGGCTTTTGTATACAGAATGGTCTAAAATCGGTCGCTTAGGGCATCGCTTCACTTTTGATAAAGAGCCTTTTTATGTGGCATCGATGGAAGAATTAAAATCACCCAAAAAGCACAAGGTGATGGAATTGTTTAATCATCAGACGAGTTTGCAGAGCGAAAGCGTTCGCAAGCGCCTTAGCATTATCGCCAAGCATAAAGATTATAATGAGGCAAAGGACGAACTAAAAGCAAGTGGCTTGGCTTCAAATAAGCGTAATTACACGGTGTTAGACCCATTAGGGCAAAGTCCGACAGTGTGTACGATGCCCGACGATTTCATACACTATTCCGCCTGTCGCCCTATGACTGTTAGAGAAATGGCTCGATTGCAAAGTTTTGACGATTCGTTTGTTTTCCAAGGAAAAAGACAAACAGGGGGGAACAACCGTCAAAAGGAAATTCCACAATACACTTTAGTAGGCAATGCTGTTCCACCACTTATGGCAAGGGCTATAGCGAACACTATACTTGACCACATCAAATAAAATAAGTTATGATTCACATGAGGAACTTTAATGAGTTTGAGGTGCGGAATATTACATTTCTTACTCAAAAGAACATAGAATACACCCTTGTTCAAATCACAGAAACAGGTTTCAAAAAAAGTATTTTGGATGCGACAGAGCCAATGCGTCAATACTTCAAGGACTGTGGAATGCACGATTATTCCGTCCAACTGCAAGGGCAAGGTTATAAGGTGTTACAACCAACTGCGATTTTAGACGAAGCTTCAATATTCACTACTTCAACATCATTGTATCGTCCAGAAACCAAGAAAGGTGACCCACGAATATGGACTTTTAACTTGAAAAAGTATTGTTCACCAAACGACATTCTTTTGATGATGTTCCATAATAAGATCCTGCATGTGGTAAACCTTTCTCGTGTCAATATTGAGCATGTATATAACTCGTCAATCCTTACGCCTTTAAAAGAATTAATCACTAATGTGAACTCTATCGCAATGAGCATTGCCAACGAATTGACGAACAACCTAAAAGATATAGCAAAGGAATGGCATCAAGCAGATGTTTTAGCAGATACAGGTGTCGGTCGTGCGATTGAGCGAATTTTAGGAATCGAGATGAACAGTTCAAAATTGCCCGATTACAAAGGGATTGAGTTGAAAAGTTTTCGAGACAAGCGTCCAGGAGTTCGTTCTACACTTTTTTGTCAAGTGCCAGACTGGAAAAACAGCCATTTGAAATCAGCAAAAGACATTGTAGCCAAATATGGTTATTTACGCTTAAACAAAGATGGCGAACAAGCCTTGACTTACCACAACACGCTTAACTGTGTCACTCCAAATTCCCAAAATTTAGGATTAACTCTTTATCCTATTGATAAGCGTCTTGCAATAGAAGAGAAAAAAGGCGTTGTTGATAAACAGAAGATGAAGTATTTAAAAGTTGCAGATGTTGCACTTTGGCAACTGCCCACTTTGCATGATCGGCTTTTGGAAAAACATCATGAAACATTTTGGATAGAAGTGGAATCTAAAGTTGAGGGTGGCGAGGAACTCTTTCGTCCAACACTTGTTGAACACACCAAAAACCCTGTGGTATCACAATTTGATACACTTTTAGATACAGGATACATCACAGTTGATTTGCTTCTTTCAAGGTCAGGAGGGCATGGCGATACAATCGCCTTCAAAATAAAAAAGCAAGCAATGCCAATGCTTTTCCCTGAAAGTGAACAAATATCTTTAAGATAAATTATACCGACATATCCAATGATGGTGATACGGGTTTTCGGTGAAAATGATTATCTTTGCAGACTATATATGTAATTAATAACTGAAATACACTGATATGCAATCTACTCGACTTGAAAAAATAGCTCGCTTGCTCCAAAAGGAACTGAGCGAAATCTTCCGTCTCGAAACAGCGAAAATGGGTGGTGTGCTCGTGAGCGTGAGCGCAGTGCGTGTGTCGCCCGACTTGAGCATCGCACGCGCCTACCTGAGTGTGTTCCCAAGCGAACGCGCACAGGAAATCATGGCTAACATCAATGCCAACGAAAAGGGCATTCGCTACAATCTGGCTCAGCGTGTGCGCTACCAACTCCGCAAAACGCCTGAGTTACACTTCCATCTCGACGATTCGCTCGACTATATCCAGCACATCGACGAACTGCTGGCTAAAGACGGCACAAAGACTGATAAAACTGAGGAATAATTACCACCCGTAAGTGAGCCTCTCTTTCAACATAGCGCTTCGCTACCTGCGTGCCAAGAAAGGGCACACAGCCGTGAACATTATCTCCATCATCTCTGTGTTAGGGGTGGTGGTGACCACTGCCGCGCTGATTTGTGTGTTGAGCGTGTTCAACGGTTTTCACGACTTGATTAAGGAGAAACTCTCTACCGTCGACCCCGACATCGCCATCACCGCCACCATGGGCAAGACCATAGCCGATGCCGACAGCGTGGTGCGTGTGGCGCAAGCAATTCCGGGCGTGGAAATGGCTATGCCTGTGGTGGAGGACAACGCCCTTGCCATTTTCGCCGACTACAGTATGCCGCTGAGGCTGAAAGGCGTGCCGAAAGACTACAATCGGCTCACGGGCATCGACAGCGTGATTGTGGAGGGCGATTTCCTGTTGGAGGACGAGGTGTCGCGCTATGCGGTGCTGGGTGTTGGCCCTGCCGTGAGTCTGAACGCGCGCGCCGGCTCGCTGCGAATGCTCCAACTTTATGCGCCACAGCGTCGCGGACAGGTTGACCTCAACGACCCGATGAACGCCTTCACCGAAGATTCGGTGTTTGTGGCTGGCATTTTCATGGTGCAGCAGAAGGATTTCGACAACGATATGATTTTTGCTCCCATCGACTTGGCGCGCGAACTGTTTGACTACACCACCGAAGCCACACAAGTGGAGTTGAAACTCGCTCGTGGAGCCTCGGAACAGGCCGTGATGGACCAACTGAATGCGCAGTTGGGCGAATCCTACACGGTGAAAAATCGCATGATGCAGCAAGATGCGTCGTTCCGACTGGTGAATATGGAAAAATGGATCACGTTTCTGCTGCTCGCATTCATTCTGGTGATTGCCACTTTCAATGTGATCAGCACCCTCTCGCTTTTGATTATCGAGAAAGACGAGAGCATTCGCACCTTCAGAAGCCTTGGTGCCACCGACAAGCAAATCACACGCATTTTCGTTACAGAAGGGTGGCTGATTGCCCTTGTGGGTGCTGTGGCTGGCGTGGCTTTGGGACTGGTGCTCTGCCTCTGCCAGCAGCAGTTCGGCTGGCTCAAACTCTCGGCTCGCCCCGATGCGGTGATAGTGAACGCCTATCCGGTGGTGGTGGTTTGGACCGATGTGCTGGTGGTGTTTATGCTGGTGGCGGCTGTTGGGCTTGTCACTTCGCTCGTCACTTCGCTGATGATGCGCCGCCGACTTAACAGATAATTCTCTCAATTCCCAATAACACGATGAATATCCGTCACGATATCGAAAACGCATGGGGCGCAATCAAGCGTTTTGCGCGCCGTATGCTTGTCACCAAACGCCTGATGGCACTGATGGCAATAGGCGTGACTGCGCTCGTGAGCATTGTGGTGCTGTATTACAGCGATTGGCGACTGGCTGTGGGGCCGTGGCACACCTATGGCGACGGTCTGTTCAGCGTCAACGAACCCCGCGATGAGCATTACGACAACTTCCTTCTTTCGGGCGATTTCCGGAAACGACTGGAGAACCGTGGCGGCGGTCCGCTGGTGGCATCGTTCCAGAAGTCGGTGCTGTCCGACGCCGGCGAGGTGATTGACATTCGCCACATCAACGTGTTTGACATCAGCAAGCGTTTCAGCCGACTGTTCAGCACCGAAAAACAGGTGGCACGTACCTTCCTCTCGCGTAAAAACTCCTATTTTGTGGAATACGACATTCAGCCAGCCCCGAAGGTTGACGGACACCCTGCCATGTACTACAAGTCGCGCTACCGCGACGAGGGTGGCTACTACGCACGCGGCATGGTGGTGTGCGCACATCATCGCGCCTACTTCTTTGAATCGTATTCCAACTACAGTCCATACCTCGATTGGGAAAACGACACCAAAACCTACTATTTCGACAAGTCGGTAAGCGAAACGAGAAACTTCACCGTCGATAACATGGACTCGATAGAAAACCGCTTCTTCCTCTGGTCGATATTCCTATTTGCCGTCTATGTGACGGCTGGCGCATTGGCGTTCAGAATGGTCACCCGCGGCATCATCAACCAAGGCCCCGACTATCCAATCGTCAACCACGAATCTCACAAACGCTGGCAATGGCTCACCGGGCTCACCATCGTGATGATGCTCGTGATGTTTGTGATGATGGTAGCATTCTGGCAATACAAAGGCACCACGCCCCTCCAGACCGCCTCCTTCATCATCTTCGGCCTCCTCATCTACACCTTCAACCTCCCCACCAGCATCCACCTCTACAAAAAAGCCCGCAACCTCCTCCACCGCTAAGAAAACATCCTATGACATAACAAGCTGCTGCAGTAAATCACTTGGAGAGGGGGATAGAAACAAAAAAACGCTTCAATAATTAAAGTGCTTTTCGTTCTTATATTTAATTTTATAATTCTTTATCTGACAATTAGAAAAAAGGTGTATATTTGGTATATTTGTGGGAAAACACTATTTATAGTAAAAAGAAATTTGAATTATGGGAAAGAACATTCAAAACATAATTAACGAAATAGAAAGTGGAGCAATCAAAGAATGTACACAGACATATATGGAAGGTGTTATTGTCGTTGACTCTATTGAAGATTTCATGAGAAAAAATAATGCAATTCGATTAGAGGATTTAGAGCACAGCAATAAAAAGACCGTATTACTTGATTGCAGTACTGTTTTTTAGAGTCCCATTTTACAGGGAAACATGTACTATCATTTCTCAAATGAATTAATTCTTATGAAAGATTTTCAGATATTGCAATTGGCAGAAATTATGACCAAAAGGATGGATGAGCACATGACCATGTCAGACGCAGAGCAGTATAAATCATATCCTCTGACGGAGATGGCGTATGAAAGAAAAATGTTTAAGGCATTGCTTACAAACTCATCTCAACAAATTATAGAAAAATGGTGTTTGGTCCGTTACTCAACTATTAGTGGAGACAAACAAGAATACGCTTCGAATTGGAGAAATGAGTTAATAGCATACCTATCAAATGCCGCTAGTAATAAGATAAAAGGAAACAACAGCGTATTGTCACGGGAAAAAGCAATTTCAGAAGTATGGGTTAAAGAAAAAGAATACTCTACCGACACAAATGTTATTAATTTAACAATTCATGCAAAATTTCAGAGCGAAGCGATTGCAACTAATACTAAGATATATCAGCAGGTCCTATCAGATTGTGCAAATGATGCAAAAAATATCATCAAAGTAATAGCGGAAGCTTCGCCTGAAGAAATAACGCAATATGTTTCAAATATATAATTTCATTTTTCAGCAAAAAAGTCAAATAGTATATAGCACCTAAAATGAATGGCACAGAGCTTCTAGCTCTGTGCCATTTTTGTATTGTATAAATATTCCTTTATGAATTTACTGGGACAACTCGTATATCGTTGCCGTGATTTCTGATAATTGGAGTTTTTTTTGGGGGGGGTTATTTTTCGCCGTAGAGGAGGTCGCCGGCGTCGCCGAGGCCGGGGACGATGTAGCTGTGGGAGTTGAGGATGTGGTCGATGTCGCCTGCCCAAAGGGTGACTTCAATGCCTTCGGGGAGGGTTTTCTTTACGTATTCAATGGCTTGGTCGGTGGCGATGATCACTGCGATGTGGATGTGCTTGGGAGTGCCTTTTTGCAGAAATCCCTTGATTGCAACCTCCATAGAACTGCCTGTGGCAAGCATTGGGTCGGCTATCACGAGCACTCTGTCTTCAATGCTTGGACTTGCCAGATATTCGGTGTGAATCTCAAACTCGTCGCTGCCGTCGATATACTGGCGGTAGGCTGATATGAAGGCGTTGTCGGCATCGTCGAAGTAGCTGAGCATACCTTCGTGCAGAGGGAGTCCGGCACGGAAAATAGAGCCAAGCACCACCTTGTCGGCGATGTTGCGGGTGTTTGCCACATCGAGTGGTGTGTCGGTCTTGCAGTCAGTATAATTCAGACGCTTTGAAATCTCATAAGCCATGACTTGGCCGATGCGCTTCACGTTGGTGCGGAAGCGAAGGCGGTCGGTTTGAATATTCTTGTCGCGGAGTTCGAGCATGTAGCGGCTCACCAGCGAGTCGTGCTCACACAGATTGATAATTTCCATATTTAGTCGTTTTGGGGTTTTTCGTTTTGCCTACAAAATTACAATAAATAAATGAATATTCCACTCCTGCTGTGGACTTAATCCATTTTTTGAGGTTTGGAGAGTTTGGCGTATTTTACTGAAATCCAAACCGAAAATCCTGATTGCGCCACTGGGCGCGGGGATTATTTGCCGGTGATGATGGATTTGATGTCGTTGAGTTTGTTGAGTGCCTCCATTGGGGTGAGGTTGTTGATGTCGAGGTGGAGAATCTGGTCGCGGATTTGGCTGAGCACAGGGTCGTCGAGTTGGAAGAACGACATCTGATAGCCACTGCGCTTCGAACCCACATCGCCGAGGTCTTTTGTCGCCACTTGCTCGTTGCGGTTGTTGGCTTCGAGTTGCGCCAGCACCTCATCGGCACGGTCAACGATGCTGCGGGGCATACCAGCGAGTTTCGCCACATGAATACCGAAACTGTGCTCGCTGCCGCCCTTTTCGAGTTTGCGCACAAACACCACCTTGCCATCGATTTCCTTCACGCTCACATTGTAGTTGCGAATGCGGCGGAACGATTTTTCCATCTCGTTCAACTCGTGGTAGTGGGTGGCGAAAAGCGTTTTGGCATGGGCGCGACCCTCGTGAATGTATTCCACAATGCTCCAGGCAATGGAAATGCCGTCGTAGGTGGATGTGCCACGGCCCAACTCATCGAACAGCACAAGGCTGCGCTCGCTCAGGTTGTTGAGGATTGATGCCGCCTCGGTCATTTCCACCATAAACGTGGATTCGCCAAGCGAAATGTTGTCGCTGGCACCAACACGGGTGAAAATCTTGTCAACCAACCCGATGTGAGCCGATTCGGCAGGCACATAGCAGCCGATTTGCGCCATCAGCGTGATAAGTGCGGTTTGGCGCAGCAAAGCCGATTTACCAGCCATGTTAGGGCCAGTGATAATCATGATTTGCTGGTCGTCGTTGCCCAAATGTATGTCGTTGGGCACATAACATTCGCCCGGTGGCAACTGCTTTTCAATCACAGGGTGGCGGCCCTGCTTGATGTCGATGTCGAGACTCTCGTCAATCACAGGGCGGTTATATTTGTTGTCGATGGCGGCGCGGGTGAAAGCGCAAAGGCAGTCGAGTTGTGCAATGAGTTGTGAGTCGGTCTGAATGGCAGGAATGTAGTCGGTGACAGCCGCCACGAGTTCGCCAAACAATCGGTTCTCGATAATCAGAATCTTCTCCTCTGCACCGAGAATCTTCTCCTCGTAGTCCTTCAGTTCTTGGGTGATGTAACGCTCGGCATTGACCAGCGTTTGCTTGCGCACCCATTCTGCTGGCACCTTGTCCTTGTGGGAGTTGCGCACCTCGATGTAGTAGCCAAACACATTGTTGTAGGCGATTTTCAGACTTGGAATGCCTGTGCGATCGCTTTCTTCCTTCTGCAATCGCATTAGGTAGTCCTTGCTCGAAACCGAGATTTCGCGCAGTTCGTCGAGTTGCGGGTCAACACCCGGCTTAATCACATTGCCACGGTTCACCTGGTTTGGCGCATCGGGATTCACTTCCTCGTTGATGCGGTCGCGAATGAGTTGGCAAAGGTTGATGCGGTCGCCGAAACTGCGCAGCACATCGTTGTCGCTTCGTTCGCACAATCGCTTAATCGGCTCCAAGGCTTGCAGCGCGCACTTGAGTTGCACCAGTTCGCGAGGCGTGATGCGGCCCACAGCCACCTTCGAAATCAGACGTTCAATGTCGCCCACCAGTTCCAGCTGCTGCTTCACCAGTTCACGGCCTTCCACATCCTTGAAGAAGTATTCCACCACGTCGAGGCGGCGGTTGATGGCCTTCACGTCCTTCAGAGGGAACAGCACCCATCGGTGGAGCATACGCGCGCCCATAGGCGAAAGCGTGCGGTCGATTACCGACAGCAGGCTCTTGCCATCTTCCGCCATCGGAGCCACGAGTTCGAGGTTACGGACGGTAAACTTGTCGAGGCGCACAAAGCGGTCGGCTTCGATGCGTCCGAGCGTGGTGATATGCTTGATTTGCGTGTGCTGTGTGAGGTCGAGGTAATGGAGAATGGCACCTGCCGCCTTCACGCCCTCGGTCATGCCCTCCACGCCAAAGCCCTTGAGGTTCTGCGTCTGGAAGTGGCGGAGTAGTCGATCGGTGGTGCTTTCCTCGCTCATCATCCAGTCGTCGAGTTCGTAAGTGAGTACGCGAGTGTTGAACAGGTCGGCAAACTTGCTGCGGCAGCTACGTTCAATCAGCACCTCCTTTGGCGCGAAATTGCCGAGCAGTTTTTCCACATACTCAGCCGCACCTTCAGCCGCGAGAAATTCGCCAGTGGAAATATCAAGAAACGCCACGCCCACCGTCTTTTTCCCAAAGCATACCGCTGCCAAGAAATTGTTCTCCTTACGGTCGAGGATAGTGCTGGCAGTGACCACACCCGGAGTCACCAGTTCGGTGATGCCACGCTTCACCAGTTTCTTGGTGAGTTTCGGGTCTTCGAGCTGGTCGCAGATAGCCACACGCTTGCCAGCGCGCACCAGTTTGGGCAAATAGGTGTCGAGAGCGTGGTGTGGGAACCCCGCCATTTCAGTGCCGCTGCCTGCGCCGTTACTGCGTCGGGTGAGCGTAATGCCCAAAATTTCGCTTGCTATGATGGCATCTTCGCCGTATGTTTCGTAGAAGTCGCCCACGCGATAAAGCAGCACCGCATCGGGGTGCTTAGCCTTCATCTCGTAGAAGTGCTTCATCATTGGAGTCAATTCTTTACTCTTTGCCATAATCTACAAAATTACAAAAAAGAAATCAGAAATCAGAGGTTAGAAGTTATAAATTGGAAATTAGATTTTTTCGGACCCATGACCCATGCCCCCTCAGAGCCTAACCGTCATAAGCGATGAGCGGATTCTGTGGGATTTTTCGGTTCTGTGGATAAATACTGGGGGGACTGAAACAAAAACATAAAAAACAGCCTTTTGGCGATGCCAGTGCTTCGCACCTGTCGTTAGTGCTGCGGCATGTCTGATTTCAAGCCGAAGCTTGAATCAGCCACACCACATCACTAACGCCGCCCTCTTATGAGGTCAGTGGCATCGCCAAAAGGATAAAAACCACTCGCCTTCGGCGAAAAACCAAACCCGGTATGGACGTGATACTTCACGTCCGCCAATAATTGTGATACTATATTGAATATCAGTCATTTGTCGCTGACGCGAAGTATCGCGTCCCTACCATGCAAAATCGTTTGGGAGATTTGATTCCGCTTTTTTCCAAGAAATCATGTTATCATCAGGGGTTTTTCGCCGTGAAACGGCGAGCGGTTTTTATCCTTGGGGCAATGTGGTGAGCCCTCGTAAGAGGGTGGCGGAGGGACTGTGTGGTTGGCGGCATGGAAACTCGTTTTCAATGACGCAAAGCGCACAGTCCCTCCGCCAAATGCGAAGCATTCCACATTGCCTCAAGGCTGTTTTTTTATGTTTTTGTTTTTGATTCCATTCACGATTTGGCAACAATGCAGAATCATTGGCCCAGTAATTTTCCACTGAGGCGATTTTTCACTCACAAAGCAATCCTGTGAGAGCGGGATCTGTGTGCGGCTTTTCTATTGAGGCGGAGGGATAATGGAAAAGTCCTCGGCTGCGTGGGCAGTCGAGGACTTTGTTATGTGGGTATCAGTTGGGGGTTAAGCCAACTGGGTGGAATTTTTTACTTTTCGGGGAGCATGATCACTTCCACGTTGTTGCCAGCTTTGAGGATTACGTTCTTCACGAAAGCTGCAACCTTGGCTGGGGTGAGGCTCTTGACGATGTTCTTGTAGTCGGTTTCGGTATCGATACCGCGGCTTACGTACATGTTGTAAACGCCTAACCAGTGGCTGTTTTCCTTAACGGCTGCATCTGCATCTTTGAGCATCACTGCCTTGATTTCGTTGAGTGTGGCTTCATCTACGCTTTTGCTGATTGCTACCGCTTCCTCACGCATGATCTTGATGGCTTCGTCAGCCATTTCTGGCTTCATTGGGCAGTGGCCAAGAAGGGTGGTGAACACGCGGTCGCCAACCATCTGTACGCTACCAACTGCTGCTGCTGAATAGGCTGCGCCAGCCTCTTCGCGAATCTTCTGGAGGTAGAGCTTGCTGAGCACCTGTCCGGCAGCACTTGCGAGAATGCTGTTTTCGAGGGTGTGAGGAGCTGTGGTGCTGTACCAGTACATGCGAGCGATGGCCTTTGGAGTTTCCATCTTCTTGGTGAATTTGTTCACCACTGTGCCAGTTGGGCGTTCAGCCACATTCTTGTAGTTTTCTTTCTTCTTAGCGTCGCCAGGGAGTGAAGCGATGTATTGCTCGATGTAGCCACGGAGAGCAGCTTCGTCGAAGTTGCCAATGAAGTAGAATGTGAAGTCGGCTGCGTTGGCGGTGCGTTCCTTGGCGATAGCGAGCACGCGGTCGTAGTCCACTTGCTTGAGTTGTTCAACGCCGAATGGAGCGTTGCGCCAGCTCTTGTTGTTGATGGTGTATTCAGTCTGTTCTTGGAACACGGCTTCTGGTTGCAAATCCTTGTTCTTGAGAGCAGTTTCGAGCATCTTCATCAGGCTTGCGTAGTTCTTCTCGTCCTTCTTGATAGCGGTCATCTTCAAGTAGGTGAGTTGGAAGAGGGTTTCGAGGTCCTTAACGGTTGATCTACCGTTGAGGCGTTCGTAAGATTGAGAGAGCGAGAGGCTTACGCTTGCCTGCTTGCCTGCGAGAGCCTTGTCGAGTTCGGTGTTGTCGAATTCGCCCAAACCGCTTGAACCGACAATGTAATCAAAGAGTTCGGTGTTAGCCCAGTCTTTTTGGTCGTAGAGCGATGTGCCACCCTTCGACTGTGCCTCCATCAACACTTCGTCGGCCTTGTAGTCGGTCTTTTTGATTACCACGGTTGCGCCGTTGCTCAGGGTGAGGGTCTTGAAGCCAAACTTCTTGTCGGTTGCTTCCTTCACGATTTTGCCTTTCTTAGGGAGTTCCTTGATGAGAGGCTCGTTCTTCACGTTGTCGACCCATGGTTGCAGGTCTTCAGCTTGTGCAGCATCGATAGCGGCCTTCAGCGAAGCCTCGGTTGGATAAACAGCGCCTTCCTTTTCCTGGTTGAAGCTCATCACCACGAGGTTGGTGTCGGATTGGCTAACCAATTCCATCATCATTTCGTTCACAGCCTCCACAGGGAGCATAGGCACGATTTGGTTCATCACCTCATATTCGGTTTCGATAGCGGTGAGAGGTTCCTTTTCAAGATAGTTGCTTGCGCACATGCGGCCGAAGCGGTCACTTGAAATCTTGTTGCGGTTGTTGTATTGCTTTTCAAGCGCGCTGAGGTATTCAGCCTTGGCGCGGGCATATTCAGTGGCGGTGAAGCCAAACTTCTGAGCGCGGAGGGCTTCCATAGTGGCAGCCTTCACAGCCTCGCTCATTTTGCCTTCCTTAGGAAGAATGCCGATAATGAACGCATCCTTTGTCTTGGCAAGGAGGTAGTTGCCATCGCTTGCGCTTGCCTGAATGAATGGGCAGTCGGCATCTTGCGACTTCTCGTTGAGACGGTTGTTAAGCATTTGGGTGATGCACCATTTGCCGTAATCGTAAACGAGATACATCATGCTGTTCTTTTCAGATTCTGGGAATGGGTCGTGCTTGTACATCACTTGCACGATGTTCATCTGCTGTTCCTTATCCTTGTCAACCACGATGATGGCTTCGGGGTTGTCGGGCACTTGTTCGTCGACCACCTGAGCCGCATCGGCAGCAGGAGCAGGAATAGTGCCGAACATTTCCTGAATCTTCTTCACGGTGTAGTCCACATCGATGTCGCCCACCACAATCACGGCTTGGTTGTCGGGGCGATACCATTTCTTATAGTAGTTGCGGATTTCATCGTATTTGAAATTGTCGATCACGCTCATCAAGCCGATAGGCATACGCTTGCCATACTTAGAGCCTGGGTAGAGCTTTTCGAGGTTGCGTTCAAGCATACGTTGGTTTGCAGAAGAGCGCAGACGCCATTCCTCGTGAATCACGCCACGTTCCTTGTCGATTTCCTCGCCTTGGAGCAGCAGACCGTTTGACCAGTCCTTGATGATGAGCAAGCAAGAGTCGAGCGCGCTCTGACGAGTGGAAGGCACATCGTTGATGTTGTAAACGGTTTGGTCAACCGCGGTGTAGGCGTTGAGGTCGCGGCCAAATTCCACACCGAGGGTGCGAGTGTAGTCGATCACGCCATTGCCGGCATAGTGTTCGGTGCCGTTAAACGCCATGTGCTCAAGGAAGTGAGCCAAACCACGCTGACTTTCATCTTCCTGGATAGAACCCACACGCTGAGCGATGTAGAAGTTGACATGGTGCTCAGGATAGTTGTTGTGACGCACATAATAAGTGAGTCCGTTTGCGAGCTTGCCAGTGCGGAAAGCGGTATCGGCAGGCACATCAGGCATAGCCTGTGCGAAGCCAACAGAAGCCACGAGGGCAAACGCAAACGCGAATAAATTTCTGAGTTTCATAATTGAGTGAATTTTATGATTATGTAGTTTGTTGAAATTTTCTTCACCTCTTTGTAAAAAAAATACCATTGTAACTGTTAGACGCACCAACTCCATAAAAAACTACAGAATAAAGCGAAAAACATACAAAGGTAATTATTTTTTTCAACAATCCACCTTTTCCATTAAAATTTAGATTTTTTAACCCAAATCGGTCATTAGGGCTTGTGGTATTTCGGAGTTTTAGAAGAATGAATTTTGTTTGTCTTTTAATGAGTGATAGCGAGCTATTACGAATTAAAAACAAACAAAAGGCATCTTATAAAAACCGAAAGACCGCAAGAAGTAATCTAGAAAAATCCTTTCACGTCCTAATGACCGATTTGGGTTTAAGACCCCAACAATCCTACGTAATTTCAAATTATCGACTTGTTGATCTGTTGACTTGTTGACCTGTTGACTTATTTGCTTGTTAAGGCGGTGAGGATTTGGCGGGATGTGTTGCGGTCGCGGGTGAGTTGGGCACGGAGTTCATCGATGCTGCCGAGCTTGAACTCGAGGCGGAGGAATTTGATGAACTGGAGGGTGATGGGTTTGCCGTAGATGTCGCCGTCGAAGTCGAAGATGTTGACTTCCACAGAGAGTTGTGTGCCGTTGTCGAGGGTGGGGCGCACGCCCACGTTCACCATGCCTTGGTGCCACTCATCGTCCACTTTCACCATCACGGCGTAAGCGCCCTTGTGGGGAAGAATGAGGTCGGTGGGGATTTCGCCCACGTTGGCGGTTGGGAAACCGATACCACGGCCGTTGTGGAAGCCGTGAACCACCTTGCCCGACAGCGTGTAGGGGCGGCCCATGCAGCGCATCGCATCGTCGACCTTGCCCGATGCTATGAGGCGGCGAATAATAGAAGAACTAACAGGCGCATACTCGCCCAAGTATTCGGGTGCCTTCACCACGTCGATTCCCAGTTCCTTGCCGTGGCGCACATAGTCGGCAAAGGTTTCCGACTTGTCGTGACCGAAGCGGTGGTCGTAGCCCACCACAAGCACCGCCACGCCATAGCGGTCGCGCAGCAGTTGCAGAAACTGGCGCGAATTGTTGAGCGAGAGCTCGTAGGTGAAGTTGAGCAGCACCGTCACATCGATGCCGTGCCGCCCGATTTCCGCCACCTTGTCGGGCACGGTCATCAGCATTTTGATGTCGCTATCGGGACGGAGTACGGCTTGTGGGTGCTGTGCGAATGTAATGACAGCCGATTTCAGATGCCGCTGGGCGGCGATGCGCTTCACCTCGTCGATAAGCGTGAGGTGCCCAAGGTGCACACCGTCGAACATGCCGATGGCTGCAACGGTGCTGTGCTTTGGTAGGGTATCGGTGTCGCGAACGATTTGCATTAGGCGAGATTGAGTTGCTTTAAAATATCCATAAATTCCCCTCCCTCCGGCACGAGAGCCGTGGCGAAGCCGAATTTTGCGGCGGCATCGAGGTTGCGTTGGCTATCGTCGAGGAAAAGCGTTTCTTCGGGGCGAATGCCCATTGTGGAGATGGCGTATTCAAAGATTTCGGGCGCGGGCTTGTTGTGCTTGGCGCGATACGAAACGGTCACACCGTCGAAATAGTCGCTCATCTGTCGGCCTTCCTTGTGGAAAAGCTTGTCGATGATGCCCTCAAACATGATGGGATTGGTGTTCGACAGCACATAGGTGCCATATTTCTCGCGCAATTGGCGCAACGCCACCAGACGGTGTGTGGGAATGTCGATGATGAAATTGCAGATGGCTTGCTCAATTTGCGCATCGGTCACTCCTTCGGGCATAGTGGCACGCATGGCATTGCAAAACTCGGCAGGGCTCAACGCACCGGCTTCAAGTTGCAGAAACGGTCCGCTTTGGCGATACAGCCCAATCATTTCATCGGCATTGGTCATACCCAGCGCCGTGAGCGAATCCACACAACGCTGACGCTCGATGTCGATAACCACGCCACCGAGGTCGAAAAGAAGATTTTTTATTTTGCTCATCACTTAGGCTCTTCGAGTTGCTTTTTCAGCACACGCATCGTGTCGTTGCAAAGTTTGATAAACACTTCGCGGTTACGCAGCAGCGAACTTGCCTTGATTTGCTTGTTGCCACTCTTGAAAATGAAGCCCGTGTCGGCAGAACCGATGGCTCTCATCATCGCCTTGGCGCCGTTTTCGAGGTTGCCGGTGTGGTTGCTGATAAAGCTGAAACGGCTGATAAAGCGGTTCATGCCCAGTTTGCTCAAGTTCACCAAACCCGAATCCACGCTGTTGACAGCCACATGTTGGGTGCGAAGCACGGTGGAGAGGTAGATAGAGAACAGCGAGAGCGCCATTTTGCTTTGCGCATAGGCAGCAATAGGCATGAAATTGCTCACCGCTGGAAATTCGTAAGGAATCGAAACAGGCGTGTGCGAAAGCGAGGTGCTGAAAATGATGCGGCCGCCTTCAATCATCAGTGGGCGGATAAGCAGCGAGAGCAAAGCGGTGCTCAGGAAGTTGACCTGCACCAACTTCTCATAGCCGTCGGGTGATATTTCGCTGCGGTGGCTGATGTAGTTGGCATTGTTCACCAGCACAGCCACAGGGCGGTTGAGCGCCTTGATTTGGTTGGCAAAACTTCTCACGCTGGCAAAAGAGCCAAGGTCGAGGTGCATACTGGTGATGTCTTTATTGCGTGTGCGGATTGCCAATTCCTTAGCCTTGGCATCGCTCTTTTCGGTGTCGAAGCAAGCCATCACAATGGCGTGGCCGGCTTCTGCTAAATTCTGTGTCACCACGCTGCCCATAGCGTCGGTGGCGCCAGTGATGATGTAGAGCGGTTTGTTAGTCTGTTTGTCCATATCTGATATGTTTTATAATTCGTAAATAAGATTAGCCACGGTTTGTCCCACGGCTTTGAGCGTTTCGGCAGAAATCTTGTCGATGGTGTCGCCTGTGGTGTGCCAGTAAGGGAAGAATCCGCCCTCGCTGCCAGGACGCATGTCTATGATGTCGATGCAGGGTATGCCAGCGCGGATGATAAACACGTGGTCGTCGGTGGCTGCGCCAAACTGCACACTCTTGAAGTGGTTGCTGTAGCCACCGTCGGCGGCAATGTTCCACACCTTCTCCACCACATCGGCAGCGCACTGGAGCGAGAAGCCCTCGTGGTAGAATTGTGCGTCGGGTGCGCCCACCATATCGAGTAGAATGCCATACATGGGCTTGTAGTCCTTCACATGTGGGTGCTCTGCCCAGTATTGCGTGCCAAGAGCCCAACTTTCCTCTTCGTTGTCGGTGCCCCAGTCTTCTGCATCAACGAGCAGGATATCCACACCCACATCGGGCTTTTTACCATTCATGAGGCGAGCCAATTCAAGCAGCACGCCCACGCCGCTGGCACCATCGTTGGCACCCATCACAGGCATATTGCGCTTTGCCTGGTCGGGATCGGCATCTGCCCAAGGGCGAGTGTCCCAGTGAGCCACGAGCAAGATGCGCTCCTTGGCATCGGGATTAATAACACCTATATAATTAGTGGCATTGAGCATTTTGCCGTCGAAAGTGGTAAGGCGCGCCTTTTGGGCAATCACCTTATCGCACCAGCCACGCAGTTGCGCCTCAATCCATTCGCCGCATTGTTCGTGAGCCTGAGTTTCGGGCACACGCGGACCAAAGTCACATTGCTGTTTCACAAAAGCGAATGCGCTGTCGGCGTTAAAACCCACAGCGGCAGCTGGTTGTGGCACCGTGTCGGCATTTTTAGCCGAACTGTTCGTAGCACTGCCCGAACCGCAAGAAGTAGCCAATCCCACGGCGGCAACAAGGCTAAATATGTGATGCATCTTCATCTTATTCTTTACTTACAAAGTGAAAAATATCATTGTAGCCTACAAAGTTAGGCAAAAAACTTCACTACTCCCCAAAAACTGCACACCTAATTCATCTTTGTGCAATATTTTCTCCAAGGAGAGGCAAATCGAATCTTCGAATTTTCAAAACATCGCCTCGTTGACTCGTTGACCTGTTGACTCGTAGGCTCGTTGACCCGTTGACTTGTTGACTCGTCGACTCCCGCCCCCCCTGTATGCCAAATTGTCATATTTTCGAGGATGATTTTTCGTTTTTTCGGGGAATATTGCTAACTTTGCATTCTTATACTATATTAAAATAGATTCGAGGGGGCCACGCGCTTCCTCACACATCAAATTCAGCTATGCAAGACAACAAGCCTCAGCAAGACACCAGCACGCAAGCGCCTATCAAGCGCACGGTGCTCGACTACGACGATATTTGCCAACTCGCCCCCTTCTTCAAGGGCAAGGAGAAGTTGGTGAACCGCCTGTTCCGCCTGCTCGCAGTGGATAAGGTGAACTGGATTCACGACCACAACTGCGACACCCCTGGCGTGCCATTTGTGCAAGGTCTGCTCCGCGACCTCAACATCACCATCGACATTCGTGGCGAGGAAGTGCTGAAAAACCTGCCGAAAGAAGGTGGGTTTATCACCGTGTCGAACCACCCATTCGGTGCGCTCGACGGCATTATGCTGATTAAAATCATCGGTGAATACCGTCCCGACTTCAAGGTGATGGTGAATATGATTTTGAACTACATCAGTGCCATGCGCCCCAACTTCATTGCCGTGGATGCCCTCGCCAGCAACGACCCCGCCAAGCGCGCCGTGTCGATGAAGGGTATCACCACCGCGCTCCGCCATGTGAAAGACGGTCACCCTCTGGGCTTTTTCCCTGCTGGGGCGGTGTCGAAAATCACGCCTAACCTCCGCATCGAGGACCGCTTGTGGCAGCCCAACATCATTCGCCTGATCAAGAAGTTGAAGGTGCCTGTGGTGCCCATCTATTTCCACGGACACAACAGCACATTCTTCAACATTCTCGGCATGATTGACTGGCGATTGCGCACGCTGAAACTCCCCTCTGAGGTGTTCCGCCGCCACGACCAGACGTTCCGTGTGTCGGTGGGCCAACCCATCATGCCCGACGAGCAGGCACAATACGAGTCGCTCGAATCGTTGGGCGAATTCCTGCGCGAGCGCACCTACAGTATGCGCAAGTGGGACAAATAACACCAGTGTGAAATTAACTCAAAATCTACATATTAATTATGGCAACACTTGAAGCAGCAATTAAAAGCGCAATGCTGCGCTACGGACTGATTGGCAAATCGCCGCTGTATCTCGCCGCTATGGAGCAGGCGTTGAAGGTTGCGCCTGTCGACCTCTCGGTGCTCATCATCGGCGAGAGCGGTTCGGGTAAGGAGGTTTTCCCCCGAATCATTCACGACAACAGCCGACGCAAGCACGAAAAATACATGGCGGTGAACTGTGGCGCAATACCAGCAGGCACCATCAATAGCGAACTTTTCGGTCACGAGAAGGGCTCGTTCACTGGCGCTATCAGCGACCACAAGGGCTATTTTGAGGACTGCGACGGTGGCACGCTGTTTCTCGACGAAGTGGCGGAACTGCCAATGGAAACACAGGCACTGCTGCTGCGTGTGCTGGAGTCGGGCGAATATATGCGCGTGGGTAGTTCCGACGTGCGTAAGACCGACGTGCGCATCGTGGCTGCCACCAACAAGAATCTCGAAAACGCCATCAAGGAGGGCAAGTTCCGCGAAGACCTGTTCTATCGCCTTTGCTCGGTGCGCATCGATGTGCCACCATTGCGTCGCCGTGGCGACGACATTTGGCTGCTTATCCGCAGGTTCAGTCACGACTTTTCCGAAAAATACCGCACCCCGGAAGTGGAATACTCCGACGAGGCTAAAAAGGCGATGCTCGCCTACCGCTGGCCCGGCAATGTGCGCCAACTCAAGAATGTGGCGGAGCAGATAGCACTGTTTGAGGCCGGCAACAGGCTCAGCGTTGAGAATGTGGCGAAATATCTGCCCAGCCAGGAGGGCTTGGTGAGCGTCGACGGTGCCGTGCACGACTACATGCACGAGCGCGAATACATCTTCAAGATGCTCTACAAGATGCAGCAAGATGTGGTGGCTCTGCAATCGGCTCTGCAAGAGCGACGCATGCCCGAAACCGCCACCACCACATTCCAACTCAACGATGAGATGGAACTGCTCAAGCGCGATAGCCATAAGTTGACGAAGATGAACATCGGCACCGACGACGACACCGTCAAGCCGAAGAAAATCATCGACCTCAACAGCCACGACACCACCGATGTTGACAAGCACGATTTCGACGCGCCCTACGCCATGGAGGTGGAGGCGCATATCAAAACACTCGACGAAACCGAGCGCGAAACCATCACACGCGCTTTGGAGCGCAACAACGGCAAGCGCAAGCGCACAGCCGAAGAACTCAACATCTCGGAACGCACGCTCTACCGCAAAATCAAGGAATACGGACTCGAATCAAGAAACCAACACAAAAAGTAATGAAGCACCTCAGCACCATATTCCGCCGCACATTAGCCTTGGTGATGCTACTCGTGGCATCGCAGGCTTGCTCCGTGTATAATTTCTACAAATTCAACGGAGCATCGCTCGACTATAATGTGTATAAAACCGTTTCGTTCAGCGACTTCCCAATCCGTGCCGCGCTGGTGTATCCGCCTTTGCAGCAAACCTTTGAGAACAAACTTCGCGACATGGTGGCGCAAAACACTCGTCTGCGCGTGATTGATTCGCCTAACAGCGACTTGCGAATGGAAGGCGAAATCACCGCCTACAACCTCACGCCACAAGCCGTGGGCGAAGACGCTTACGCCAGCAAAACGCGCCTCACCATCACCGTGCGTGTGAAATACATCGACAACAAGAATCCCGCGCTGAGCAACGACCAAAGTTTCTCGGCGTACCGCGACTTCGACAGCAGCCAAATGCTCACCGACGTGCAAGACGACCTGTGCGCACAAATCTGCAACGACCTAAAAGACCTCATTTTCAACGCCACTTTCGGCAACTGGTAATACACACAGCATCATCACATGGACATTCTCTCTAACATACAGGATTTTATCGCCAACCCCTCGCAGCCCATCACTCAGGAGTGGCTCGACGAGGTACAGCAGCAATACCCCTACTTCAATCTGCCGGCGTTGCTCTACCTGAAGCAGCACGGCATAGAGGGCAACGAAGAACTGCTGGGCAAACTGGCCATCAGTTGTGCCGACCGCAAGGTGCTCTCCACCCACTTGGGCGATGGTGCCGACCTGTTCCGCGACTTCTATCCGCAGGAAAAGGAGGAACCCACCACTACCACCACCCACGCCATCGACATGTTCTTAGATGCATTTGGCTCTGGCAGCCAGAAAGAGGTGGAAGTGCTTGAAAACATGATTTTCAACCCCACGCCCGACTATGCCGACATCCTTGCCGCCGAAGACCAGGCTGCGCCAGCCACCGCCAAAGGCGAGAGCGCACAAGATGCCCTCATCAACAGTTTCATAGCACAAGAGCGCGAGAAGGAAAAAGAGGTGACCAACATTCCACAGCACCACATCGACGAGCATGATGTGGCGGAGATTGCCGACACGCCTATCGAGCAACCTGTGGAGCGCGACGATTCAATGCTCAGCGAGAGTTTGGCGAAAATGTACATCAAAAGACGTAATTATTCTAAGGCTCTTGAAATTATTGAGAACATAAATTTGAATTTTCCAGAAAAAAGTATTTACTTTGCAGACCAAATTCGTTTCTTGCGTAAATTGGTACTCAACGAAAAAACAAAAAAATAAAGATTATACATTACAGACATGAACGCTATTTTTGCAATTTTAATTACTCTCGCAGCATTATTGCTGATTGGTGTGGTTCTTATTCAAAAGTCTAAAGGTGGTGGTTTGGCTACTAACGTAAGCAGCTACAACCAAATCGCAGGTGTGCGCAAAACCACCGACTTCATTGAAAAAGCCACTTGGAGTTTAGCCATTTTCATTTGCGTGCTCAGCATTTGCGCTTGCATCTTGTCAAAGAGTTCTGATGCAAACCAAGGCACTCGCCTCGCAACCCCACAAACTGAGCAACAACAAGGCACTGGCATCCCAACCTCAGGTCAAGGCCAGCCAGCAGCTCCAGCCCAGAAATAAGGCACAAAACACCAAACGGAACATACCGATAGCGCCCATGCAATGTCATAGGGCGCTTGTTTTGTTTCCCCCACACCATGAGAAAAATCAGGAGAATTTTTATAGAAGTTAAGGAGATTTTTTTAGAAGTTAAGGAGTTAAGAAGTTAAAGAAGTTAAGACAGCACCATCGCCTCTGGTGATATGGTGGAATTAAAACACCAATTATTTTTTAATCCTCCATACCCTATTGCTCGTTGACTCGTTGACTCGTTGACCTGTTGACTTTTTTTATTTATGTGTGGTGTGTGTGAATATTTCAAAAAAAAGTGCTAATTTTGAAAATTCCTTTCTAAACTAAAATAGAGACGAAAAATTTTATTAACACTAATACATTCATTTATGAAATTAAAACTGTTTTTGCTTCTCACCATGCTTGTGAGCGCCTCTGCCCTTTGGGCGCAGACTGGCGTGCAAGGTACGGTGATTGATGCCAAGAGCGGACTTCCCGTGGTGGGTGCTACGGTAATGCTCGACAACCAGGGCAATACCGTGACAACCGGTCCTTCGGGCGACTTCCTCATTAGCGACGCGCAACCGGGAAGCGATGTGCTGCTCGTGATTGGCTATGGTTACAAGGACTGTGAAACTAAGGTTGAGATTCCTGCAAAGGGTATCTTCAACGTGGGTGTCGTGAGATTGACATCTTCATCGTTCAATCCTGCGCAATCTATCAACGATGACCAGGCCGACTTGGTGATTACAGAATCGCAACTCGAAGACGAGGAAGGCAACACACAAGCCGTTGCCACTCTTTCGGGTGCAAGTGACAACCCTTTTTATCAGGCTGCCAGCTACAACTTCAGCGTGGCGCGTTTCCGCATTCGTGGCTACAACTCTGAGTACACCCAGCAATACATCAACGGCGTGTACTTCAACGACGCTGCCCGCGGCCGCTTCAACTTCTCGATGCTTGGCGGTTTGAACCAGGCGTTCAAGAGCAAGGCCATAGGTATGGGTCTCGACACCCGTAGTTACGCCCTCGGTGAAGTGGGTGGCGCCAACAACATCAGCACCTTCGCCAAGGACTACGCTCCCGGTTTCCGTGGTAGCGTGGCTTACACCAACAGCAACTACCGCTGGCGTGGTATGGCCACTTACAGCACCGGCTTGATGCCAAACGGATGGGCTGTTACGCTCAGCGCCATTGGCCGCTATGCTGGCGAAGGCGTGATTCCTGGCTCGTTCTACAAGAGTTGGGGCTACTTCCTCGCAGTGCAGAAGGAAATCAACGCTCAGCACAGCATCGCGCTCACCACTTTCGGTGCGCCAACACGCCGTGCAAGCAACTCTGCCACATTTGAGGAATGTTACCGCCTCACTGGCAACAACCTCTACAACAGCAACTGGGGCTGGCAAGGCGGCAAGAAGCGCAACGCTCGCGAAGTGGAGGCTTTCGACCCAACAGTGATTCTCAACTGGCTCTGGAAGCCCAACACACGCACCACTCTCAACACGGGTGTGGCATTCCACAAGTCGTTCTACGCTTCAAGCGCCATCAACTGGTATAACTCAGCCGACCCACGCCCCGACTACTATCGCTATCTCCCAAGCTACTACGAAAGCAATCCAGCCATCGCCCAGCTCTACACCGACCTCTGGACTGGCGACGACGACTCTTTCCGTCAACTCAACTGGGACAAACTCTACCAAATCAACTACCTCAACGAGATGGAAGGCAAGGGATCAAGCTACATCGTTGAAAACCGCCACAGCAATCAAGCAAGCTGGCAACTCAACACCAACTTGAACATGCGCCTCACCGACCAACTCGCCCTCCAAGGTGGCGCCGGTGCCAACTACACCTGCTCTTCATACTATAAGACAGTGAAAGACCTGCTCGGCGGCACACACTGGAGCGACTTCGACCAATTTGCCGAACGCGACTTCCCAGAAAACCCCGACATGGCGCAAAACGACCTCAACAATCCTAACCGCAAGGTGGGCGTTGACGACCGTTTCGGCTACGACTACAATATCAACCAAGTGGGTGCCAACCTCTGGCTCCAAAACTCTTGGACATTCGCAAAGTGGGATTTGGCTTATGGCGCAACCGGCAGTTTCACCCAATATCAGCGTGAAGGCTTTATGCGCAATGGTCGTGCCCCCGAAAACTCATTCGGCAAGGGCGCAACCCACACCTTCTTCAATTATGGCGCAAAGGCAAGCGTGATGTATAAAATCGACGGCCGCAACAGCTTCGTGGCTCACGGCTACTACGGCACACGCGCACCACTCTCTTACAACGCTTACGTTTCGCCTCGCATCAAAGACGATGTGATCACCAACCTCAACAGCGAAATCATCGCATCGGGCGACATCTCTTACGAATGGAACTACCGCAACTTCAAGGGCGTGGTCACCGGCTTCTACACCGACATGCGTAAGGGCACAGAGCGCACCGCATTCTACGACGACCTCGCAAGCACCTTTATGAACTATGCACTCACCAACGTGCACAAGGTGTTTAAGGGTGTGGAAGTGGGATTGAGCTACAAGCTCACCTCAAGCCTCACCGTATCGGCTGCCGCCAACATCGGTCGCTACCAGTACAAGAACCGCCCAACCGGCACACGCAGTTACGAAAACGGCTCGCAACCCGACGTTACCCAAACCGTGTATTTGAAAAACTACTATGTGAGCGGCACTCCACAAGAAGCCTACAGCCTCGCATTCAAGTACGCAGGTCCTCACATGTGGTTCTTTGAACTGAATGGCGCATGGATGAACCGCGCTTACGTTGACCTCTCACCAGTTCGCCACGAAGCACTTCCCGACCTCTGGAAAGTGTGCTCAAGCGAGGCCGAACTGGAGCAACGCCTTCGTGAAATCAGCACTCAAGACAAGTTCAACGAAGCATTGGTTATCAACATGAGCCTCGGTAAACTCATTTACCTCAGCCGCTCAGCATCGCTCAACCTCAACTTGAGCATCAACAACTTGCTCGACAACCGCAACATTCAAACCGGCGGTTACCAGCAAGGTCGCTTCGACTACAAGAACTTCTCCACCACCAAATATCCTAACAAGTACTACTACGCACAGGGTATTCGCATCTTTGTCAATGCAGGTGTTAGATTCTAATCAATTTCAAAACATTATTCATTCTCTGACAATAAAAAAACAACATACATTATGAAACGATTTTATGTATATTTGAGCGTTCTGCTTCTCGGATTGACATTCGTGAGTTGTAACGACGACTTTGATACCCCACCTATGGTTGTGCCACAGGCCACTCATCAGCCCAACATGACCATCGCCGACTTCAAGGCGAAGTATTGGAAAGATGTGAACAACTACATCGACACCGTGAAGGAAGATATCGTGATTCACGGCTGGGTGACCGCCAACGACGTGTCGGGCAACATCTACAAGAGCCTCTACATTTCCGACGGCACCGCAGGCTTCTCTATCTCAATCAACGGCACCAGCCTCTACAACACCTACCGTGTGGGACAGGAAATCGTGCTCAACATGAAGGACTGCTTCGTGGGCAAATACAACGGCCAACAGCAAATTGGCTATCCTGAATTTTATGAGAAAGGCAGTGTGTGGGAAGCATCGTTCCTGCCATTGGCCACTTTCCAAAGCATTGCAGAACTCAACGGCCTGCCAGCAGTAAACAAGGTTGATACCATTCCAATGAGCATCAGCGACCTCAAAACCGACCCCGAAACGCTCAAGAAGTGGCAAGGTCGCCTCGTGCGCATCGACAATGTTCGCTTTGCCGATGCCGATGGCGTGAACACCTTCGCTAACGCCGACGCTACCACCAACCGTAACATCGAAGACGAAAACGGCAACACGCTGGTGGTTCGTAACAGCAACTACGCTTCATTCCGTGCCAATATCCTCCCATTGGGTACCGGCTCAGTGGTGGGTGTGCTCAGCTACTACAACACCAGCGCCACCAAACTCGACGGCGGCACATGGCAACTCTATATCCGCACCGCCGACGACTGCATCGGCTTCTCATCTTCAACCAAGGGCTTGCTCACCGACCCATACACCGTGGAAGAGGCTATCGCTGGCGAGGCTGAAGGTTTGAGCGGCTGGGTTTCTGGTTATGTAGTGGGTGCTGTGGCTCCTGAAGTGAGCGAGGTGAAGAGTGCCGACGACATTGAATGGACTGCTCCTACCACGCTCGACAACACCCTCGTGATTGCTCCTACAGCCGACTGCCGCGACATCAGCAAATGTATGGTGGTGGCTCTGCCACAAGGTTCTCCTTTCCGTCAGACAGCCAACCTCGTTGATTGGCCAGAGGTGCTCCACAGCAAGATTCTCGTGAAGGGCAATTTCGCTAAATTCATGGGCACTCACGGTATCACCGGCAACAGCGGTTCAACTGCCGAGTTCCAACTCTCTATCACCACTGGCGGTGTGACCAGCGTGGAAGAAAACTTTGAAAGCGGCATTCCAGGCACCTGGACCATCTACACCCCACAAGGCGACAAGAAGTGGTTCACCTCTACATTCAACAACAACACCTACGCTTGCATCACTGGTTATAAGGGCACAAAGCCACCATTCGAAGCATGGCTCATCAGCCCTGCTATCGACATCAAGAAGGCTAAGAGCAAAATCCTCTCGTTCAAGAGCCAAGTGGGCTATCAGGGTGGCGATAAGTTTGAGGTGTTTATCTTCAATGGTCAAACTCCATTCAAGGGCAGCGTGACCGATAAACTCGACTGCAAACTCGCAGTGGCTCCTGCCACTGGCTACAGCGGCTTCGTGGAATCGGGCGACATCGACCTCTCTAAGTATGCCGACGGCACTTACTACATCGGTTTCCGCTACACCGCAGTTGCTGCTTCAAGTTACCAGACTTGGTGTATCGACGACTTCTCGTTTGGCGCTGCTTCGGCTGCTGCCACTCGTGGCGACTTCGAGAGTTTCAACAATGGCACCCCAACCGCTTTGTATGGCACTTACACCACCAAGGGAGGCTGGAAGGGCACTAACGTGAGCATTCTCCAAGGTAGCGAAGCCGACGCTAACCCTCTGTTCAAGTTCATCGGCTTCAAGACTGGCTCTACCACTGAATATGCTACCGCTTGCAACCTCAACGGCAAGACTTCTACAGTGGGCACGCTCGTATCTCCTGAAATTGAAGGCGGCATCGGCAAACTCTCGTTCAACTACGGCCATGCCTACACCGAGGCAAACGGCGTATCGTTCCGCGTTGACATCAAGCAGGGTGGTGCAGTGGTGAAGAGTTTCACCGTCACTAAGAAAGACGCAGTGAAATACACCGCTTACGACTTCAGCGAAGACGTGAACATCAAGGGCACCTTCACCATCGAGGTCACCAACCTCTGCCCATCAAAGAGCACCTTAAACAAAGACCGCGTAGCCCTCTGGAACATGGCGTGGACCCAAAACTAACCCGTCACCCCTAAAGTGCTTCCCCAAGCACTCTCCCAAATAAACCGAAAGTCCTGTGGCTGTTGATGCCACAGGACTTTCAACTTATATATCCCTTATACATCCCCAATCCACCCAAAAAATCGAAAAGCCACCCCATTTCACCGTTTCTAAAGCAAAAATCGCCAAATTTACTACCCCTGTTCTTTAGTGATTATTGGGTTGTTCTTCAGGTTTGGGGGGCATGGGGGCGTCGAGGCGGTTTTCCCAGAGGTAGGTGCGGGTTTCGCGGACTATTACACCACTGAGGAGAATGACGGCGATGAGGTTGGGGATTGCCATGAGGGCGTTCGTGCAGTCGCTGATGTTCCACACGAGTTCGAGGTTGATGATGCTACCCAGGAATACGAAGACGATGAACACCCAGCGGTAGATGTGGGTGGTGATGCCTCCGCGTATGTATTCCACCGAGCGTTCGCCATAGTAGCACCAGCCGAGTATGGTGGTGAAGGCGAAGGTGAACATGCCGAAACTCAAGAGCGGCTTGCCTATCACTGGAATGTCGCCAAATGCCATGTTGGCAAGTTCAGCACCGTCGGAATAGTTGATGGTTGGGTCTGCCATAATGCAACTCACGAGCACGATGCCCGTAACGGCACATATCACCACGGTGTCCCAGAATGTGCCAGTAGATGCCACCAATGCCTGACGCACAGGGTTTCGGGTCTGTGCAGCGGCAGCGGCGATAGATGCTGATCCGAGTCCCGATTCATTGCTGAACAAGCCTCGCGCTATGCCGAAGCGTGCGGCAATCAATATAGTGGAGCCTACGAAGCCACCACCCATCGCTTGGGGCGAGAATGCGGATGAGCAGATTTTCTCAATGGCAGGCATCACATAGTCGGCATGGTGCCAAAGCACATAGCCGCATCCCACAATGTAGAGTAATGCCATGATTGGCACCACCCATTCACACACTTTGGCGATACTGTTCACGCCTCCCACGATCACCACGCCTGTGAGCACAGCCACTATCAAGCCTGTGATGTAGGGCGAAACGGAATATGTTTTCTCTGCCAATGCGGCAATGGCGTTGGCTTGCACGGTGTTGCCAATGCCCAGCGAAGCAATCACGGTAAATAGCGCAAAGAGAATGGCAAGGCGTTTCCAACCCAAGCCTTTTTCAAGGGCGTACATCGGGCCGCCAGCCATCTTGCCTTCGGGAGTGCGCACACGATATTTCACCGCAAGCAAACTCTCACCGTATTTCGTGGCCATACCAAACACGCCTGTGAGCCAGCACCACAGCACCGACCCCGGACCACCCAGCGCCACCGCCGTAGCCACGCCCACAATGTTGCCAGTGCCGATGGTGGCAGCCAGCGCAGTGGCGAGCGCACCGAATTGCGACACATCGCCCGAAGATCCCTTGTCGGGCGTAATCGAGAGTTTGAGGGCTTTAAGAATGTGGCGTTGTGGAAAACGAAGTCGGACGGTGAGGTAAATATGCGTTCCAAGAAGCAAAATAATGGTGGGCCAACTCCACAAATATCCGCTAAGGGTGAAAAAGAAATCGTTCAGTTCGCTCATGTTTGGCTGTAGTAGTTAGTTGATATTCGTTCGCAAAAATACGGATTTTCCTACACTATCCACTTGTTTTGCAAAAAAACTTTTGGTGGGGAGAGAAAAAAGGCGGGGAGGAATTGGTAAAATGCCAATTTTGTGGTAATTTTGCCGTTGGTTATTGATACCTCCATTTTTTGGCTATAAACACACACAATAAAATTATACACTATCATGGCTGACTCCGAAATTATTTCTCGCATCAAGTATCTTATCAAGGAACTCAATTTCAGGCAAACCGAATTTGCCAAGAAAATTGGCGTTGACACTTCCAACCTGTCAAAGTATATGAACGGCCGCTTGCCCGTGAGCGATTCGCTCATCAACCGCATTGTGGTGAATTTGGGCGTGTCGAAGGAATGGCTCGAAAAGGGCACCGACATTCCGTTTGCCAAACACAGTTCGCCCTCCATCACCACCGTGCCGGCAAGCGAGGTGGAAACCATTTCGATGGGCACGCCAGTTTACGACATCGATGTGACGGCTGGCACGATGCCGCGCGCACGCATGTTTTCCGACGACTTGGTGGTGGGCCATATCAATCTGCCCGACATCATCAACGAGAACTGCCGCATCGTGCGTGTGAGCGGCGACTCGATGAGCCCCGTTATCCGCAGTGGCGACCTCATCGCCGTGCGCGAACTCTCCAACACGCAATACATCTTTTGGGGGCAGATATATGTGGTGCTGCTCGACGATTTCCGACTGGTGAAATATGTGCGCCGACATGCCGACCCCGATATGGTGATTCTGCGGAGCGAAAACCCCAACTACGACGATATGGAAATACATCGCGCCGACATTCGTGAACTGATGATGGTGCAAAACATTATCCACCTCGACACAAGAAACTAACACAGCAAAATGAAGAAAGAAATTACTACACATACTTTGCCCAATGGGCTGAAACTGGTGCATGTGCCAGCGGCGCAGCGTGTGGGCTGGTGCGGCCTGATTATCAACGCCGGCAGTCGCGACGACCACGCCTCACGCCTCGGACTGGCGCACTTCGTGGAGCATACCATATTCAAGGGCACCACACATCGCCGCGCATGGCACATTCTCAATCGCATGGAGACCGTGGGCGGCGAACTCAACGCCTACACCACCAAAGAGGGCACGGCGCTCTACAGCGTGTTTCCTGAGCCTTACCTCAAGCGCGCTATGGAACTGATTGCCGACTTGGTGATGCACTCGGTGTTTCCCGAAGCCGAAATCGAGCGTGAGAAAGATGTGGTGCTGGAGGAAGTGGCAAGTTACCGCGACGCGCCAAGCGAAGCCGTGTTCGACGATTTTGAAGACCTGATTTTCGGATCAGGCAGCAGCATGGGGCACAACATTCTCGGAACCGAGGATCACATCACCGCTATGGGCAGCACCGACTGCGCACGCTACTTGAAGGAGCAGTATGTGCCCGAAAACATGTCGTTTTTCTACATGGGTCCTGCCGATGCCGCCAAGGTGTTTCGCGAGGCAGAAAAACAGTTTGGCGCCATGCACCACCGGCTCTGCCGCCCGGCGCGCGTCACCCCTGCCATACTCCCTGCGGAGCACAAAGTGGTGGATTTTGGTTTGCACCAGAGCCACACCATAGTGGGTGCGAGGGTGCCTGGCATGTACGACGATAGCCGTTTCGCCTTGGCGCTGCTCAACAATCTGCTGGCTGGCCCCGGTATGAACTCGCTGCTGAATGTGCTGATGCGCGAACGCCGTGGCTTGGTATATACGGTGGAATCGTCAATCGCCAGTTTCACCGACTGTGGTTTGCTCGAAATCTACTTCGGCTGCGAGCAGAACAAGGTGAAGAAAAGTCTCGACATCATCGGCAAGACCATCGACCAGTTGGCACAGTCGCCACTCTCCACATCGCGCCTTGAAGCCGCCAAACGCCAATATTGCGGCCAACTGCTCGTAGCATCGCAGAGTGTGGAGGCTACCGCGCTGGGCGCTGGAAAGAGCGTGCTCTACTGGAATCAGGTGCCTAACGTCGATCGCACCGTGGAGCGTATCAAGGCGGTCACTGCCGAGCAAGTGCGCCAAGCCGCCGAACTCATCACCCCTTCCCACGCCTCAATCCTCACTTTCCAGTAAATCCTAACCCATACTATGCAAATACTTCTGGCTAATGCGAAAATAATGAATGAAAGCAGCGAGGCGAAAGCGCAGAGTGTGCCGATGTTTCAAGCGGTGGCCGATGTGCTGGCGGCAGAAATGGCGCGAGCCGATGCCGAAACCATGGCGCAGATGCTGGGTTGTAGTCGTGCGTTGGCGTTGGAGAACTGCGAGCGTTATCGCTCGTGGGGCATCGCCGAGAAGATGCCTGCCATCATGGCTTACAACGGCCAGGCCTACAAGCATCTGAAGGCTGCTTCGCTCAGCCCGGAGGCGTTGGAGTTTGGCAACCGCCACCTGTGGATTACCTGCTTTCTCTACGGTCTGCTTCGCCCCATGGACGGCATTGTGCCTTATCGCATGGAACATTCCGTGGCACTCGATGCCACCGACGACATGCCCATGAACCAGTTTTGGCGTGGTCGGCTCACCGATGTGCTCATCGACAGCGTGAAGGCCGACGACGGCATCCTCGTTCACCTTTCCACAGCGGAGTATGAGCATCTTTTCGACTGGAAACGAGTGTTGCGCGAACTGACGGTGATTCAACCCCTTTTCTACGCTCGCAACAGCCGTGGCGACCTCCAAATGCAAGCGGTGTGGGCAAAGGCTTGCCGTGGCGCAATGGTGCGCTATATCCTTGAAAACCGCATCACACAACCCGAAGTGCTCACAGCCTTCACCCACGAAGGATTTTCCTTCAACCCCAGTGCCCCAAGCCGAGCCGCCAAAAACAAAACCACCCTCATCTTCACCCAGTAATGCGCATATTGAATGGACAGAACGAATATTTTTTGTGATTTTTTGCGAAAACGGCGAAAAATTACTATTTTCGTAACCTGAATAATTCTGATATATTTAAAACAATTAATATAAGACATCAAATTATGAACGACGTTAAATTTTATCTCGACCCTGCTGAAAAGAAGATGGGCGAGGCTACCATTTATTTGGAAGAGGCATTGGCTCACATCCGCGCAGGTAAGGCGAATGTGAAAATCCTCGATGGCGTGAAAGTAGATGCCTACGGAAGCAAAATGGCACTCAGCGCTGTGGCCAACATCAGCGTGCCCGACGCTCGCTCTATCATGATCACCCCATGGGACAAGAGCATGTTCCGCCACATCGAAAAGGCCATCATGGACTCAAACGTGGGTATCACCCCAGAAAACAATGGTGAAGTGATCCGCCTCAACATTCCACCACTCACCGAGGAACGCCGTAAACAACTCGTGAAGGACTCTAAGGCCGAAAGCGAAAAGGCAAAAGTGAGCATTCGCAATGCACGCCGCGAAGCCATCGAAGGCTTGAAGAAGGCTGTGAAAGACGGCATGGCTGAAGACGTGCAAAAAGACGCAGAAGCAAAAGTTCAAAAGATCCACGACAAATTCCTGAAGAAAGTGGACGAACTCTTCGCCGCCAAAGAAAAAGAAATTCTCACCGTATAGTCCTTTCGAAACAATACCCAACAAAAAGGCACCTGTTGAATCCCAAAAAATTCAACAGGTGCCTTTCCCCTTTCACCACTCAGTGGATAAACACTGGGTGCACTGAAACAAAAACATAAAAATCAGCTCGCCTTCGGCGAAAAACCAATCTTCAGAAATCAGATTATCCGAAAGCGCAAATAAAAAGATAACCCAATGCGTTATGCTTGGTATGACATGCTGGAATACATTTCGTTCATTCCAAGGAATGGCATTCAAGGAAACTCATTCTTTGGAATTTCTTTCCACTCTTATCCCGACAAACTTATATCACCACCTTACCAAGTGATAACCTTATCTACGATTTCTTGTTGCTCCAAGCTACTTCTTCGC
>SAMEA104315420__coassemble_262_pt1 | contig 41719 bp, 38 predicted proteins | sample SAMEA104315420__metabat2_low_PE_049 | metagenome-assembled genome bin SAMEA104315420 (sample SAMEA104315420) | gut metagenome | biome: Monkey gut; feature: monkey-associated habitat; material: faeces | place: China | collected 2013
GCGAAGCACTGGCATCGCTAAAAGGCTGTTTTTTATGTTTTTTGTTTCTGTGCCCACAGCATTTATCCACTGAACCAGAAAGTAGAGGTTAGAGGAGGTGTGGATGGTGGAAACAACAAAAAAAGCCGCAAGCTTTTGAGGCTTGCGGCTTAGTATATAATCCCATTGAGGGAATTATTCAAGAGTAAATTTGATTAGTTCTGGAGCTTGAAGGTAACAGGGAGGGTGTACCATACGTTCACAGGCTGACCATTTTGCTTACCAGGGGTAAATCTTGGAAGGCTGCGAACCACGCGCTTAGCTTCGTTATCACAGTCAGGGCTGAGTGAGCGAACTACCTTCACTTCACCTACGCTACCGTTTCTGGTAACAACGAATTGCACGATACACTTACCTTGAATACCTTGTTCCTGAGCCATTGGAGGATATTGCATGTGTGAAGCAATGTACTTCATAAGAGCTGCATCACCGCCAGGGAACTGAGGCATTTGTTCTACAGAAGTAAATACCTTGTTTTCTTCCACCTTTGGAGTTTCAACTTGAACTTTTTGTTCAACTACAGCTACTGGCTTAGGAGCTTCTTGAGGCTTGATATCAGAAACAAGACCACCGAGCTGACCTTCCACATTTTGAGCAGAGATGTCGGCTTCGTTTTTCTGAGTTTCTGTAGTCAATTGAGGTGGTTGAGTTACCTTGTCATCAGGAACGATGGCAAGTTCAGTCACCTGCTGTTGAGCTTCTTGAACTTCTTCTGGTTCTTGTTGTTCTTCTTGCTTAATGATTTCTTCTTCCTCTTCAGATACTTCTTCCGACATTTGGTTAACCACAGTTTCCTGTTGTTGCTTCAAGAGAGCTTCACGAGCTTCTTCAGCCTTCATGTCGAGATATTTAGAAACACCGAAATAGAGCAAGCAGCAAGCGATAAAGCCGAGAACAATCCACATAAACGCTACATTGTGGCGCTTTGAAGAACTTTGACGCAATACGTATGCACCAAAATCCTTATTTCTACCCTCAAAGACGAGGTCGCACCATTCTTTCGATGTAAGATCTACACTATTTGACATAATCTTCTTTGTTTAAATATTAATAAATCCACATCATTACTTCTTAGCGCCTGGAGCAGGTGGGAGCTGAACGCCCTTAGCTGCCAATGCGGTTGAATCATCCTTACTGAGAGTCTCGATCTGGAAGGTACCAATGCTATTGATTTGCATTTGGTCGAGCAGAGCAATCACATCAGAGTAGCTTGCACGGCTTGTAGGCTTGATCATAACGATAGGAGTTTGATGAGCCTGATTGAGTTCGGCAAGTACCTTAGTTGCGTCGGCTTGATAACCAGCATCGTTTTGAGCATCGTCGTTAGAGTAACCGTGGTTTTCCCATTTCTTCTTGAATTCACTAATCTTCTTCAATGCCTTTTCATTCTTCTTTTGAAGAATTACAGTCAGGAAGTTAGTGTCGGTTGAACCCTTGATGCCAATACCTTTAGCTTCAATCAGCTGAGTAGCTGCTTGAGCTGGATCGAGTTTACCTTCGTAGTAATAGAACTTAGAGTTAGCAGCCGTAGATGAGTAAATACCATCTTTCTCTTCTTCCTTACCATCAAGGATGATAGTGAAAGCCTGAGATTCAGCAGCTTGGTTTTGGTTCTTTTCCTGCATAGCTTCGTTACTATTCGAAGGAAGAGCAATTTTCAAAGTCTGAGACTTCAACATTGTTGTACACAACATGAAGAAGGTGATCAACAACATGTTCATATCAACCATAGGAGTAAAGTCGATACGGGTCTCAAATTTTTTCTGACGACTTAAATCTTTCTTTCCCATATTACTTTAATCTTTAGCGGTTTTTAATGAAGTCATCAAAGTAAACTTGTTACGTTTGATAGACTGCAAGTTGTTCATTACGATTTCAACCATACGGTAAGGGGTGTTTGCATCAGCCTTGATAGCAATTGCCTTACCACTTCTGATATCTTCTGTTGCATCATCGCGCATAGAGAACACTTCTGCACATGCACGAATCCATTCTTGGAACTCAGTCAGTTCGCCACCATAGTTAGTCATACTGATAGGAATACCAGGACTATTCTTCAGAGCTTCAGCACGTTCGTTAACTGGAAGGTCGAGCCACTTCTTCAAATCCTTGATTGGGTGACCGAACGCATTGAGCTTAGCGAAGTCTTTGTAGTTTTGGGCTGAGAACTGAATGTTGTGCTTTTGAGCCATGATTTGCAGAACTTGCTTCTTTACGTTTTCAGTAGTAAACGCAGAGTCAGCATCGTCTTTCTTTGAAGCGCCCACAATTTCCATGAACACCTGTCCATGTCCATCGTGTTCGTTCTGGCTAACCAGCACAGTAATCAATTTCTGTTCAGGTACCACATCTTCTGATACAGAAGCTGGAGTAATCACCTTAACTGGTTCTTCCTGAAGGAAGGTAGATGTCAACATGAAGAAAGTCAGCAGAAGAACGGTAACGTCCGACATAGCGGTCATGTCGATACGTGGGTCTTTTTTCTTAACTTTGACTTTTCCCATTGTTTTTTGTTTTTACTTTTTACTTTTTTTAAAAAATTGTATTATCTCACAAAACCACTATTAATTAGTTAGCGTGGTTAGCAGCGTAAGCGTTTACGATAGCGAAACCGAGTTCGTCAACTGCGTAGGTGAGATTATCAATCTTGTTAGTAAAGAAGTTATAACCAATGAGAGCGCATACTGCGGTAAGAATACCAGATGCAGTGTTAACAAGTGCTTCAGAAATACCCTTAGAAAGTTCAGCTGAGTCAGGAGCACCAGCGTTACCAAGAGCCTGGAATGACTTGATCATACCAACAACGGTACCGAACAAACCGAGGAGGGTACCAAGAGTAGTCATAGTTGCCAAGATTGGGAGGTTTTGTTGCAATGATGGCATTTCAAGAGCGGTAGCTTCTTCAAGTTGTTGTTGGATAACAGCAAGCTTTTGTTCCTTAGGAAGAACAGTGTTAGCTTCCATTTCTTTGTACTTACCGAGAGTAGAGAATACGATAGCACCAACAGTACCTTGTTGCTTCTTGCAGAGTTCTTCAGCCTTAGCAACGTTCTTTTCGTTAAGAGCTTTCTTCACTTCAGCAACGAACTTGGTTTGGTTACCCTTACCAGCAGCCTTGCCAAGAGCGATGAAGCGTTCAACTGTGAGAGTGAGCACTGTCAAAAGGCAGGTGAGAATGAAAGGCACAACGAAACCACCGAGGTACATAGTACCGAGAAGGTTAGTTGGGTTGCTAGTTACACCTTCGTCCTTAGTAGGAGCGAAGAAGTGAGAAGCGTAAGTGTTGCCATCGCTATATTCGAAGAAACTACCCAAACCGAAGAGGTAGAAACATTCAGCAATCACGAAGCTGATTAAAATAACGATAAAAGCATTCTTGATGCCACCCACATTACTGCTAACGCCATTGTTAGCTTTCTTAGCAACAGGAGCCTGAGGTTTTGGCTGCTGAGCGTTTTGCTTTGTTGCTTCCATAAATTTAAATAAAAATAATAGTTAAAAAATAATAAATTAAATAGTTAATATAAAATATTGTTTTTTTGCACGCCAAAAAGCCCTATTAAGAGAAGGGCTACCAGCATAGGTAAAATTGCTATATCGCTTATGTTCACCATCTTACAGAATAATGCGCCTTTCACACGGGTTGTATTTGGGGGTATTATCCAGTAATTAATGGCAAATTTATTACAAAATATTCAATAATGAAAGAATAAAGAATAATTTTGACCTAAATTTTATGGATTTTTTAAAGTTAAATTTGATGTAATGCGGAAAAAAGCCATTTCCTGCTCATTTCATAATGCGATTTATACCTGAAGGCACAACTCGGCCACACATCAACACGCAGCGGCAAGGAGAAAATTGCAATTTTATGGGGCAATGATACATTATATATAAGATAAAAATAGTATCTTTGCAAAACGACTATACTGGCTGCTGGCATTTTGCTTGTTTAGATGAATGCAGCCCTCTCTACACAGAGAATTACATAAACATTATTCATAATATATATGGCAACATTGATTAAACTGAAAAAAGGCTACGACCTCAAACTCCAAGGAGGAATCGTGTCTGATGAAGTGACGCCGGCATCAAAAAGTGCGCTTTACGCCGTAATCCCCGACGACTTCACTGGCATTGTTCCAAGAATGGAAGTGAAAGAGGGCGACAACGTGGCCGCTGGCGATGTGCTGTACCACGACAAGAACTACGAGAGCATCAAGGTGACATCGCCTGTGGCTGGCGTGGTGAAGGCCGTGAACCGTGGCGAACGCCGAAAAATTGAGTCAATCGTTATCGAGCCCGACAATTCCGGCAACAAAAAGACATTCGACCTGAAGAATGACGCAAAGAGCGTGCTGCTGGAATCAGGCTTGTGGTGTATGGCACGCCAACGCCCATACGACATCGTGCCAAAGCCCGATGCTGAAATCCGCGATGTGTTCGTCACCTGCTTCGACTCGGCTCCTTTGGCTCCATCACTGAGCGTGGTGCTTGGCGAGAAGAGCAAATACATTGAAAAAGGTGTAGAAATACTGAAATCGCTCACTAAGGGCAATGTGTACCTCGGTTGTAGAGAAGAAGACGTGTTTGAGGCTGCGAATGCCGAAACCGTGATATTCAAGGGTCCTCACCCTGCTGGCAACGCTGGCGTTCAAGCCGCCAACATTGCGCCAGTAAATAAAGGTGAAACCATCATCACATTAGATGTGGTGACACTCGCACGCATTGGCCACCTGTTCACTGAAGGCTTTATCGACTTCGACACCACCGTGGCTGTGGTTGGTTCAGAGGTGAGCACGCCAAAATACATGTCAAGCACTATCGGTTGCCAGATTTCAACATTGCTCAACGGCAATTTGAAAAACGATGGCGAAACCGTCCGAATCATCTGCGGCAATGTGCTCAGCGGCGTTAAGACGCCAAAAGACGCTTACCTTCGCTTCCCTTACCGCCAAGTGACCGTGATTCCAGAGTTGATTCACAAAGATGAGTTCTTGGGCTGGGCATCGCTGAGCCCAAAGAAATTCAGTGTGTATCACAATTTCACACACTGGCTGTTTGGCAGCGGCAAAAAAAGCAACGAAATGGACGCGCGCATCAATGGCGGTGAAAGAGCCATCGTGATGAGCGGCGAATACGACCGTATGCTGCCAATGGACATTTACAGCGAATTCCTTATCAAAGCCATTATTGCTTTCGACATCGACAAGATGGAGCAACTCGGCATCTACGAGGTTGCCCCCGAAGATTTCGCACTTGCCGAATATGCCGACACGTCGAAGCTTGAACTCCAACGCATCGTGCGTGAGGGTTTGGACAGAATGCGCAAGGAAATGGAATAAACAAGAATCAACTGAGTATTAATCTATAAAGAAAATATAATAGTGAAAGCTCTAAGAAATTTATTGGACAAGATGAAACCATCGTTCCAAGAGGGTGGCAAGTTTGCCAAACTCGAATCGGTGTTCGATGGCTTCGAAACATTCTTGTTCACACCCAACACCACATCGAGAACGGGCACGCACATTCATGACCAGAACGACATGAAGCGCACTATGAGCACCGTGATTGTGGCACTTCTCCCCTGCCTGGTGTTTGGTATGTATAATGTGGGGTATCAGCACTACCTTGCCATAGGTGAAGCATCGGCATCATGGTCCACTATGCTCCTTTTTGGCTTCTTGGCTATGCTCCCAGTGATTGTGGTAAGCTATGGCGTGGGTCTTGGCATTGAGTTTATCGGTGCGCAAATCCACCATAAGGAAATTCAGGAAGGCTTCCTGGTGACAGGTCTGCTCATTCCGCTTATCGTGCCCATCAACACTCCACTTTGGATGACAGCCGTGGCTACTGCTTTTGCCGTGGTATTTGCCAAGGAGGTGTTTGGCGGCACAGGTATGAATATATTTAATGTGGCGCTCATCACCCGCGCGTTCCTTTTCTTCAGCTATCCTTCATGGATGAGCGGCGACAAGGCATTTGTGAAAACCGACGGTATCTTCGGTTTTGGCGAAGGCAACGTGGTTGACGGCTTTTCGGGTGCAACCCCACTCGGACAAGTGGCAACAAACGTGGGCGACAGCCTCAACCAGTTGAAAGATGTGGTTGGTGGCGACATCACCACCATGGACGCTTTCTGGGGATTCATCGCCGGTAGTCCTGGCGAAACCTCAATGGCAGCAATCCTCATCGGTGGTGTAATTCTGCTCATCACTGGCATCGCCTCATGGCGTGTGATGCTGAGCGTGTTTGCCGGCGGACTGGCAATGGCGGGTATCGCTTACGCATTCCCAAGTGCCACCTATCCAGCATCGTTTATCGACCCATTTGCACAGATCTGCTATGGCGGTTTTGCCTTTGCTGCCGTGTTTATGGCTACCGACCCAGTGACTGGCGCCAGAACCAAGACCGGGCAGTTTGTTTTCGGTTTCTTGACTGGTGTGCTGGCAGTATTAATCCGCGTGTATAATGGCGGTTACCCCGAAGGCGCAATGTTGGCAGTGCTGCTGATGAACGCATTCGCTCCACTGATCGACTACGTGGTGGTGAACCGCAATATCCAACGCCGACTCAGTCGCGCTAACAATAAATAATAGAGGAGGAACAGAAGATGAACAAAAACAGTAATACATATCAAATCGTCTATTCCGCTATTATGGTGGTGATAGTGGGTGCAGTGCTGGCTTTAATATATATGGTGTTGAAGCCACAGCAAGACCGCAACCGCGACAACGACACAAGAAAGCAGATTCTGGCAGCCATCAATGTGATTCCAGAAGACGATGATGCCATCGCCGCCGACTACAAGACCCACATCGTGAAGGAGTATATCGTCGACGATAAGGGCGCAGTGACCGACAGCAGCGAAAACGTGGCATTTAACGTGAACATGGCTAAAAACATAAAAGCCACTAAACGTTTGCTCCCTGTGTTTGTGGCCAATGTGAAAGGTGAAACTAAATACATTTTCCCTGTGTATGGTGCAGGACTTTGGGGACCTATTTGGGGCTATGTGGCTATCAACGCCGATGGCAAGACCATCTACGGCACCAATTTCTCACACCAGGGCGAAACCCCAGGACTTGGTGCGAAAATCACTGAAAGCAATTTCCAAAACGAGTTTAAGGGCAAGCACATTTATATGGACGGTGCTTTTAAATGCGTGGAAGTGATGAAGAAAGGTCAAAAGAGCATGAATGGAGCCGAAACCATCGACGCCATTTCGGGTGCCACCATCACCAGCCGTGGCGTATCGGCGATGATGGACGACTGCTTAAAGCCCTACGATGCGTTTTTACAGACACTTCAAGGTTCAACCACTAAATAATCTCCACTATGTTATCAAAAAGAAGTAAAGAAATTATTTTCAACCCATTCTCTAAAGACAATCCTGTACTTGTTCAGGTTTTGGGTATCTGCTCCACTCTGGCGGTAACGGTGAGCCTTGAGCCTGCCATTGTGATGAGCGTGTCGGTGATAGCAGTGCTGGCGTTCTCTAATGTGATTATCTCATTGATTCGCAACACCATTCCACCCACCATCCGCATTATCGTGCAACTGGTGGTGGTGGCTGCACTCGTAATCATGGTGCAACAGTTCCTCTTGGCATATAACTACGACGTGAGCAAAAAGCTTTCTGTGTTTATCGGTCTTATCATCACCAACTGTATCTTGATGGGCCGCCTTGAGGCATTCGCCATGCACAACAAGCCTTGGCCATCATTCCTCGACGGCATTGGCAACGGTCTGGGCTACGGCTTGGTACTGGTGATTGTGGGATTCTTCCGCGAACTGCTTGGTTCTGGCTCTCTGATGGGCTACAAAGTGATTCCACAATGCGTTTACGACGCTGGCTATATGGACAATGGTTTGATGATTTTGCCACCTATGGCACTGATTGTGGTGGCTTGTGTGATTTGGGTTCAACGTGCACACGACAAGGAACTCCAAGAAAAGTAACATAATTGTAGCATTCTAAAATATCACTAAAAGAAATGGAAGAATTAAATCTATTCGTAAAATCGATATTTGTCGATAATATGATATTCGCCTACTTCTTGGGTATGTGCTCCTATTTGGCAGTATCCAAGAATGTAAAAACCGCTTTCGGCTTAGGCGTGGCTGTTACATTTATGCTTATCGTGACATTGCCACTCAACTATTTACTCGACAAATACATACTTCAGCCAGGCGCGCTCGCATGGTTGGGCGAAGAATTTAAAGATGTCGACCTCAGTTTCTTGGGGCTTATCATGTTTATCGCCGTGATTGCCTCTGCCACACAGCTGGTGGAAATGGCGGTGGAAAAATTCTCACCAAGCCTCTACAACTCGCTCGGCATATTCCTGCCGCTGATTGCAGTGAACTGCGCCATCTTGGGCGGTGCATTGTTTATGCAACAAAAGGATTTCAGCAGCGCACTCACCGCTGGCGTTTATGGTGCCGGTTCGGGTATCGGTTGGTTGCTTGCCATCGTGGGCCTTGCCGCTATCCGCGAGAAACTGGCTTACAGCAATGTGCCAAAGCCATTGCGAGGCATCGGCATCACATTTATTATTACAGGTCTTATGGGTATTGCCTTCATGAGCTTCCTGGGAATTAAATTATAAAACAGGACATCTATCATGGTTTTAATAAATTCAACAGGTCTTACAGTAGCAAGCAGCGCAATTATCTTCCTTATCGTGACGCTGCTGCTGGTGGTTTTGCTTTTGGTGGCAAAACACTATCTGGTGCCATCTGGCAAAGTGAAAATCGACATTAATGGTGGCAAACGCCAACTGGAGGTGGAGACTGGCTCATCGCTTCTTGGCACTCTCCACGAAAATGGCGTGATGCTGTCGAGCGCATGTGGCGGCAAGGGCAGCTGCGGCCAGTGCAAAGTGCAAGTGCTGGAAGGTGGCGGCGAAATCCTCCCTACCGAGAAGGTGCACTTCTCTCGCAAAGAGCAACAGGCTCACTGGCGTTTAGGTTGCCAAGTGAAGGTGAAAGACAATATGGACATTCAAGTGCCCGACTCAGTGCTTGAAGTGAAGGAATATGAATGTACGGTGGTGAGCAACAAATTGGTATCTTCGTTCATCAAGGAGTTTATCGTGGCTCTGCCCGAAGGTGCTCACATGGACTTCATTCCTGGTAGCTACGCACAAATCCGTATTCCTGAATACGAAATGAGCTACGACAAAGACATCGACAAGGAATCGCTTGGCGAATATTTGCCAACTTGGGAGAAGTTCAACATGTTCTCGCTCAAGTGCAAGAACACCGAGCCTACAGTGAGAGCCTACTCCATGGCGAACTATCCAGCCGAGGGCGACCGCTTTATGCTCACCGTGCGTATTGCCACACCTCCATTCAAGCCAAAGCCAGAAGTGGGATTCCAAGATGTGATGCCAGGTATCGCATCAAGTTACATCTTCACGCTCAAGCCAGGCGACAAGGTGACAATGAGTGGCCCTTACGGCGACTTCCACCCTATTTTCGACTCAAAGAAGGAAATGATTTGGATTGGCGGTGGCGCAGGTATGGCTCCACTTCGTGCACAAATCATGCACATGACCAAGACACTGCATTGCCGCGACCGCGAAATGCACTACTTCTACGGCGCACGTTCGCTTAGTGAGGTGTTCTATCTTGAGGATTTCCTCGAAATTGAAAAGGAATATCCTAATTTCCACTTCCATTTGGCACTCGACCGCCCCGACCCTGCCGCCGATGCTGCTGGCGTGAAATACACCGCAGGATTTGTGGCGCCAGTGCTCCGCGACACCTATCTGGCTCACCACGAGGCTCCAGAAGATTGCGAATACTACATGTGCGGCCCTGCCATGATGAGCAAGACCGTAAACGATGTGCTGTATTCACTTGGCGTTGATCCAGAGTCGATACACTACGACAACTTCGGATAATACACACTGCTTCGGCTGTAAAATATTAAACTCTACGGAGAGTCTGACCGAAATGGTTAGGCTCTCCGTAGTTATTTTAAACCATTAAGGATTTATGCCGTCAGTTTAGGGAAGTTTAATAAAAAAAGTTATTCTATTTCGGGAAAAAAATATAAATTTGACATTAAAATAATGATTTACGGCATCATGAAACATTTATTGCTTACATTGCTTATCGTGCTATCATCCACTTACGGCTTCGCAAAAGATGCCGAAGTGATTCTCACACGCTTCTACACACAGGAGGAGCACAGCATCATACCCGATAAAACTGACCAATTTCAGATACAAAATATAGCACTCTCCACCGATGGTGATGCAAAAGCCATTGCCGATGCCATCAGCCAAATGGTTCAGGCGATAAACAACGACGATTTTGAACACTATGTGTTCTCCCTATACATCTATCCCCTAAATGATGGTACATATTCCATACAGGTGGAGTCGCACGACCCGATGAACGACCCTAAGCAGCTGCGCGAGAATATGCTGGGCGTTGCGAAAATTGGGTATCGCTATTTTATGGTGCAGAAAATGCCCAATATGGAAGCACTTCAAAAGTCGCTTTTCACAAAGGCAAAGGGAAAGACCAAATTTATCAGAGAATTTGAACTGGTGCCTTACGCCCGACGCGACACCCGCACCTCAATATTGGCAGAGTTAGAAAATGGAAAGCTGAACATCAAGGAATTGGAGATTTGTAATATCAACAAATTAGAGAATCCAGAAAGTGAGGCTCCTACTACAGAATAAATCACAACTAAAACCATATCAATTATGAACACTAACACATACGCAATAGTTATTGGCCGCCAGTTTGGTTGCGGTGGCAGAGAAATAGGTAAAATGGTGGCAGATGCACTTGGTGTCGCCTATTATGATAGCGAACTGCTGATTGAGACCGCAAAGAATAGCGGTGTGGCGCGTGAATACTTCGAGTCGAAAGACGAGAAAACGCCCTCATTCCTGTCGGGTATGCTCTCGCTCACACTCGGTTTCAACTCCGGCACTTACCTGATGAGCAACTCTCCGCTCAATGAAGACAGCCTCTACACCATTCAGAGCAACGTAATCACAGAGATTGCCGACCGTGGTCCATGCGTGATTGTGGGCAGAACTGCCGACTATGTGCTTCGCAACCACTGCAAGGTGATTAGCATCTTCATTCATGCCACAATGGACGACCGTGTGAAGCGTATTATCGCGCGCGGCGACTGCAAGACCGAAAAAGAGGCAATAACACGCGCTGAGAAAACCAACAAGATGCGCTCCAGCTATTACAACTTCTACACCGACAAAAAATGGGGAGAGGCTGAAACCTACGACCTTTGCGTGAATGCAAGCGTGCTTGGCGACAAAGGTACTGCGGATTTAATCATCGACTACGTTTCTAAAGTGATGAAGAAATGAACAACACAAACCCTTCCCCCACTCCACAATTTAGTGGAAAACCCACACCACCTCCTTACACAGAAGATGGTGGTGGCTCAACACCTCCACCTTTTAACGACGGAGTAACGCCACAGCTCTTTGAGGGACCTGCCGCCACACAGCGCCATCGCCCCATCGAACCACTGAAGAAAAATGTGGTCAACAAGGTGGTGGTGATTGCGGCAGTAATTCTTGTGGTGGGACTGCTGCTGATAGGGTATTACGCGGTGAAGAAAACCGCCGTTGCGCCAGTCACAAAAAAGACCGAGAAAATTGCGGCTGCTCCACAAGCCGACTCCGACTCCCACATCACTTACCAAGAAATCACAGGTGAAGAAGCCGAAGCCATGATGAGAGAGCACATGGCTGAAATGGAAAAGATGGAGAAAATCATGGAAGAAATGATGGCTGGCGACCCATTTGCCGACATGGACAGAATGGAGGAAATGATGGGTGACGAAGAATTTTCCACCACCCCACCCTCTTATCAAGAGCACAAGCGTAAAGCCGCCAAATCGGGTGAAATTCGCATGGCTGGCTCTGTGGGGAATGGCCATTTCGTGATGGTGCTCAACACCAAAGACCCAAACAATATCACCGGCACCGCCGCAACCGTGGTCGGAGGCAAAGAGCGCACACAGTATCGCCTGCTTGGCATTGGCAGCGGCAGAGACCTCACGGTATCAGTATATGACAAGAAAAATAAAATCGTAGGCACCCTGAGTGGCACCTACGATGGATATGAATTTTCTGGAGTTTACACTACCGACGATGGGGAGTCCCCATTCAGAATGATGGCACAGTAAGGGAAACTTTTTTAGCACACGCTGTCGTTAATGATACGACCGTCTAATTTCTCTGCCATTTTTCGCCAATCCTTGCTGCGCAAATAATCCTTAATGATTTCTGCGTGTTCAAGATGGTGAATGTCGGAGCCAATCATATCTACAAGTCCTTGCTTCACGAGCCATCTGGCTGTATCTTGCACCGAATGACCGTAATAGCCTGTGAGTGAAAGGATGTTGAGTTGGAACTTCACGTTGGTGCGGTGCATTTTCTCGTAGCGTTCGCGATTGTGTCCGTAATAAGAGTAACGCTCTGGGTGAGCGAGAATTGGGTAATATCCCTTACATCTCAACTCAAACATCATCTGCTCCGAGCCAATCAGTTCTTGCGCAAACGAGTTTTCAAGCAGCACATAGTTTCCTGGCATGGGAATCACATGGCCAGCAGCATACTCCTTCTGCCAATAGTCGTCAATTCGATATTCCGCCGAAAGATGCAATTCCACATCAAGCCCAGCCTCCTTCACCGCTTCTTTAAAAATGGCGAAAGCAGCGTTGAGGGTTTCAGGAGTGTTTTCGAAAGTTTCGGAAGTGACGTGTGGCGTTAAAATCACACGCTTGATACCCATATCCATATCTGCTTTCAGCAATTCGATGCCGTCTTGAATATTCTTTGCGCCGTGGTCCACTCCGGGCAATATATGACAGTGTACGTCAGTATGGTAAAAGAGTTTTACGTCCTTATTATTTCTTTTGAATATATTAAACATATTGATTTCTGATTTATCTCACAATTTACAAAGTTAGTGCTTTTTTGGTTGACCGACGCAATAAAGATTCACAAAAACAAAAATTATCACTATCTTTGAAAGAAAAAAACAAAGACATGCTTAACATTGCACGACCATTACTCCTATTGGCGATTTGCTGTAGCTTCATCAGCAATTCAGCTGCTCAAGAAGAAAACGTAAAAGTGTCAGCCGACACCCTTAACGCAGAGTGGCAAAGCACCATTCTCGCCGCCATCGACTCATTCCCTGAACGAGGTGGCTACTACACAGGAGGCAAACCCAACGCCCTGTTTACCAACACCACCTGGCAAGGATTGCACGCAGCATACCAAATGGGAATGAACGACCGCAAACCGTATTTCTGCCCAGAAAAAGCCCAACCGTCGTTCTGCTCCAGCGCCACATATTCGGCGCTTGTCAAGGCTCTCACAATGTGGGATAAGCAAGGCGTAATCAGCACCGAAGCATGGCGAAACATGAAACCTTACGTGGGAATTGCCGACGACATCAACACCGAGGGCATCGGTCAAGACGATGGCGAAGGATTCTGGGGAAGAGCCAACGCCAACGGCCCTTCAATCGCCGTACTCATTCATGAGTTGAAAGCCGGTTACAGTTTTACCGCCTATCGTGGAGCGAAAACGCTGCGCAACAAAGAGTCGGAATCGGAAACATACCTCACCGACGATGAATGGCGAGCCGATTCGGTGTGGCAACACGCCATAAAGGGCGACTTCATGAAAATTTTCTGGAACAAAAATGAATCGAAAGGCAGCGACTGTGGTGCCATTATCGGTTGTAACGACGTGAAAGGCGACGACCAGGAAGCAGGCCACAGCGTGATTTTCATGGGTTACACTCCCGACGGAAAAGTAACCTTCTGGAGCAGCAACGGTCCTGGAGAGCACCCCGAACTGCTGGGCTACAGCATTGGCACTTGCGACAAGACCGACATTCAACGAGTGGTGTTCACGCGTATCACCCACCCCGAAAGATTCAACGAGGTGAAAAACATCGCCCCCAAAAACGTGAACCAATACCTCTACGACCTCAACGGCAAGAAGCACAGCAACACTGCTGAACTGAAACGCCAATGCGGTATTAAGTAACCAATTTCAAAATTGACTAAAAATGGAATAACAAGAAACAAATGAAGTATATAAAGGATTTTCGACAGGAATATTTTTTGACTGCTGCAGAATGTAATCCCGAAAAGGAGATGCCACTATCGCTGGTGATGACTAAAATCATTGAGGTGGCCACGCTCCATGCCAACTCTTGGGGTGTGGGGTATGCCGACATGATTCAGAATAATGAAGGTTGGGTGCTTTCTCGCGTCACCATCGAAATGCAGCGCTACCCGAAAGTGAACGAGGCATACACCTTCACCACATGGATTGAGGACTACAACCGCCATTTCTCGCAACGTAATATGGAAATCACCGACCATAACGGCGAGGTGATAGGCTACGCGCGCACCATTTGGATGGTGATTAATTTTGCCACAAGGGAGAGTTCCGACATCAGCCAATTGAGCTACCTTCGCGAGAACATCAGCACCCACGAGTGCCCTATTGCACCACAAGGCAGACTCCGACAAATCACAAACGGAAAAACCACAGACTACACTTTCAAATACACAGATTGCGACGTGAACCGACATGTGAACACGGTGAAATACCTCGACTTGCTCCTGAATCAGTTCACTTTGGAGAAATACGACCAAAATTTTGTGAAACGACTGGAAATCGCATTTTTGAAAGAAACGCTGTTCGGAACCACAGCACAAGTCAACTGCGACGACAGCGACCCAATGGACTGCAAATTCTCAATCGATGTCGATGGCACAAGCCATGTGAAAAGCAGAATCGTGTTTAGCCCTCGAGAATAGCCGCACCGTCAACATTCTCAATGCGTGATTTCAAGGCAGGCATTTTGTCGGCATCACATTCGAGCGTCATCACACAGTCGTTGTCGAACTGCTGGTCGATTACCTTCACAGGCTCCGACTTCACGATTTTCATCATATCGTTCATGCAAAGATATGGGAAATTAAAGGTGACGCGCGCTTGCTCGTGGCACTCCAAAATTTCGGCATTCTCAATGGCAAGGCGAGCAGCCTCGCGATATGCCACTATCAAACCCGATGTGCCCAACTTGATTCCACCGAAATAGCGAACCACAGCTATCACAATATTAGTGAGCCCAAACGAATTGATTTGCCCTAAAATCGGTTTTCCTGCCGTTCCTGAAGGCTCTCCATTGTCGCTTGATAAATACTCATTGCGCTCGGTGCCAATCACATACGCCCAGCAGCAGTGCCTTGCGTCGTGATATTCGTTAGATATGGTTTTCACCACCGCTTTAGCCTCTTCTGCCGTGCTCACAGGCACAGCAAAAGCGAGAAATTTACTCATTTTCTCGGTGTATTTCGCTTGCGAACGCTCTTTTATGGTTTTATAAAAATCACTCATTACGGGTGCAAAGTTACGCAACAAAGCGTTGAATTGCAAATCACTAAAGATTTCCGCCAATTTTATTTCATTGGCGGTGTGGTAAAAACCGCAAAATTTGCGTAACTTTGTGCGATGTATGCAATCATACACACAACAACAAACAATACTATAAACACATTAAATTTACTAACATTTAAAACAAGAATTAATTATGAGTCAATGGTTTGAAACAAAGGTGAAATATGATAAGACAATGCTCGACACAGGTGCCATCAAATCGGTAACTGAGCCATATCTCGTAGATGCACTCTCTTTCACTGAAGCAGAGGCACGCATCACAAAGGAAATGGAGCCATTCGTATCGGGCGAGCTCACCGTGACAGCCGTACGCAAAGTGCGCTTCGAAGATGTGCTTTACCACGAAGGCGGCGACCGCTGGTACAAAGTGAAAATCAACATGATTACTATCGACGAAAAAACCGGCGCAGAAAAGCGTTCAGCAAGTTTCAGCCTTGTTCAAGCAAGCGAGTTCAAGTTGGCTCTCGACTACTTCCTTGAGGCCATGAAGAGCGTGCTTTTCGATTTTGAAATCGTGAACATCACCGAAATGGCATACATCGACGTGTTTGGTGCCGACCTTGGTGGTGGAAAAGTGGAAGAATAATGACAAGCGTTGCTGAACATATTATAAAAATTAAATCGGAGTTGCCCGACGGTGTGAACCTTGTGGCTGTTTCAAAGTATCACCCTATTGAACAGTTGCAGGAAGCCTACACCGCTGGGCAACGCCTTTTTGGCGAAAGCCATGCGCAAGAACTGGTGGTAAAAGCCCCTCAAATGCCCGACGATGTGCAGTGGCATTTCATTGGTCACCTTCAGCGCAACAAAGTGCGTGCGATTATGCCTATCGTGTCGCTGATTCACAGTGTTGACAGCATTCGTCTGCTCGACACCATCGAGAAAGAGGCGAAGCGAATTGGCAAAGTGGCAGATGTGCTTCTCCAGCTCCATGTGGCAAAAGAGGAGGCGAAAAGCGGATTCGCCATCGACGAACTGCTCTCGCTGGCACGAAACGGCGAATTCAAAAAATACGAGAATGTGAGATTCCGTGGTCTGATGGCAATGGCTACATTCACCGACGACGAATCCATCATCAAAGCCGAATTTGCATCGGTTGGCGAAACCTTCCGAACTCTGCGCAACGAAAACACATTCCCCACCGACACCTTCACGGAAATAAGCATGGGAATGAGCCACGACTGGCACTTGGCAGTGGCAGAGGGGGCAACTTTGGTGCGTATCGGAACAGAAATTTTCGGCGAACGCCAATATTAGGGATAAAAAAACTATTCCATTTCAAAAATTTAATGTACTTTTACATTATATTCTATAAGAAAAAAAACAAACATTAATAATAACTACTTTAAACAAAACTAAATTTCAAATGGCACAAAAATCTAAACAATGGGCAGCGATTATCATGATGATTGCCCTCTTTGCGATGATTGCCTTCGTGACCAACTTGTGCTCACCAATGGCTACTATTGTAAAGAACCAGTTCGGCGCATCGGAATTGGAAGGACAAATCGGTAACTATGCTAACTTTATCGCATACTTGGTGATGGGTATTCCAAGCGGTATGCTTATCGCTAAATTAGGTTATAAGAAAACTGCTTTGCTCGCCCTTATCGTGGGAATTGCTGGTATCTTTTTCGAATACTTAAGCGGCGTGGTTGGCAGCTACGTCATTTATTTGGTTGGCGCATTTATCAGCGGCTTGTGCATGTGTATGCTCAACACCGTGGTCAACCCACTTCTCAACGTGCTTGGCGGTGGTGGCAAAACCGGTAACCAACTTATCCAAATCGGTGGCGCAGCCAACTCAGCAGCAGCCGTTGCAGTTTACATTCTGATGGGTGCTCTCATCGGCGAAGTGACCAAAAGCACATGTATCTCCGACGCTACCCCTGCTCTTATCATCGCTGGCGTGATCTTCGTTATCGCATTCGTGATTCTTCTTTTCACCAAGATTGAAGAGCCCGAACAGGCAAAGGTAGAGCTCAGCCTTATCACTGGTGCATTGAAGTTCCGCCAACTCTCTCTCGGTGCTCTCGCTATCTTCCTGTATATGAGCGTTGAGGTTGGTACACCTACCTACATGATTTCATACTTGCAGACTCCAGAAGTGGGTTTGTCGGCTGGTGTGGCAGGTTTGATTGCTTCGGTATATTGGTTGATGATGTTCGTTGGCCGTTCAATTGGTGGCAGCATTGGTGGCAAGGTAAGCAGCCGTGCAATGGTTAGCACCGTGGCTACAGCCGCTATCGCACTCCTTCTCTTCGGTATCTTCGCACCTGAAACCATGAAGGTGACCGTTATCGGTATCGACTGGGGTAACCTTGAAGTGATTTATCCACAAGTTCCTGTTTGCGTGCTCGCATTTATCCTCGTAGGTCTTTGCACCTCAGTGATGTGGGGCGGTATCTTCAACATGGCTGTTGAAGGCCTTGGCAAATACACCGCAGCCGCAAGTGGTATTTTCATGACCATGGTATTCGGTTGTGCAGTCATGGTAGGTTTGCAAGCCATGGTTGCCGACAAGGTTGGCTACCTCTACAGCTACTTCATTCCTGTGGCTTGCGCTGGTTACATTTTGTTCTACGCTCTCATTGGTAGCAAGGTGGCTAAAAGAGACGAGTCTGCTGAATAATTTTCGGTAAATCATAGCATTATAACCGCTGTTGACAAAAAACAGCGGTTATTTTTTTGCATTATGTATAAGTTTTTTTGAGAATTTGCATTATATTTTGTAATTTCGTAAAGTATTTAAAAAAGAAATAACTTAATACACAATATAATATAATTGATATCCATGATGAATGTTGATGTTATGAACAAGGCCGCCAACAATATTCGTGTTTTGGCAGCTGCGATGGTTGAGAAAGCAAAGTCTGGTCACCCTGGTGGTTCGATGGGTGGTGCCGATTACGTGAATGTGCTTTACTCAAAGTATATTGTAAACGACCCTTCCGACCCCACTTGGTTTGGACGCGACCGCTTCTATTTAGACCCAGGTCACATGTCACCAATGCTTTATGCAGTGCTTCATCTTACTGGCAAATACACAGTTGAGGACCTGCAAAAGTTCCGTTCATGGGGCAGTATCACTCCCGGTCACCCAGAAGTTGACCCTATGCATGGCGTAGAAAATACCTCTGGTCCACTTGGTCAAGGCCACGTGATGGCAGTGGGTTGTGCCCTTGCTGAGCGTTACATCGCCGCACACTACAGCGAGGTGTTTGCTCATAAAACCTACGCATTCATCAGCGATGGCGGTATTCAGGAAGGCATTTCACAAGAGGCTGGCCGCTTGGCAGGTCTGCTTGGTTTGAACAACCTGATTATGTTCTACGACAGCAATGCGGTGCAACTTTCCACCGATTGCGACGAAGTGTCGAACGAAGACACCGCAATGAAATATCGCGCTTGGAACTGGAACGTGCTTGAAATCGACGGCACCGACCCTGTGGCAATCGCAGATGCACTTGAAAGCGCACAGAAAGAAGAAAAACGCCCAACATTGATTATTGGTCACACCATCATGGGACGTGGTTGCGTGACTGAAGACGGTGAAAATTTCGAAGGCAAGTGCAGCACCCACGGTAATCCATTGAGCAAATCGGGCGCAAGTTACGAAAAGACCATTGCCAACCTTGGTGGAGATATTAATAATGTGTGGGCCACATTCCCTGAAGTGAAAGAACTCTACGCCGAGCGCGAAATTGAATTGGTAGCTATCGTTGCCGAGCGCAAAGCCGCACAAGAGGCTTGGCGCAAAGCTAACCCTGAAAAAGCTAAAATGCTCGACGATTGCATCGCTGGAAAGGTTGTGGATGTTGACTACGCAAGCATCACCCACAAGCCAAACATCGCCACTCGCGCTGCATCATCAAATGTGCTTGGCGAATTGGCTGTGAATGTTCCTAACATGATTGTTTCGTCAGCCGACTTGGCAAACAGCGACAAGACCGACGGTTTCTTGAAAAAGACCAAGGCATTTGCTCCACACGATTTCGAAGGCGCATTCCTGCACGCAGGTGTTTCTGAATTGGCTATGACATCTATTATTAATGGTATCGCACTGCACGGCGGTATGATTGGCGCATGTGCCACATTCTTCGTGTTTAGCGACTACATGAAGCCAGCCGTACGCCTTTCGGCTCTGATGGAACTTCCTGTGAAATTCATCTGGTCGCACGATGCATTCCGTGTGGGCGAAGATGGTCCAACCCACGAACCAGTGGAACAGGAAGCACAAATCCGTCTGTTGGAAGAGTTGAAGAATCACAGCGGCCGCAACAGTATGCTCGTGCTTCGTCCTGCCGACTCAGCCGAAACTACCGTGGCTTGGAAGATGGCAATGGAGAACACCAGCACCCCTACTGCCCTCATCCTCACTCGCCAAGATGTGACTGACATTCCTGCCGAAGAAGGCGAAGGTTATGAAGCTCGCTACAAAGCAGCCCTTCAGGCTGAGCGTGGTGGCTACATCGTGAAGACTGACAAAGACGCAGATGTGATTCTCGTGGCAAACGGCTCTGAGGTTTCGGCCTTAGTGGCTGCCGGTAAAATCATTGAGAAGGAGAACATCAAATATCAAATCGTTTCGGTTCCATCAATCGGTTTGTTCCTGAATCAAGATGCAGCATACCGTAACGAAGTGATTCCTACTGGCAAACCTGCTTTCGGTTTGACCGCAGGACTTCCTTCTACCCTCGCTCGCCTCATTCCTAACGGGCACGTAAAGGGCCTTGACCACTTTGGCGAATCAGCTCCATTTAAGGTGCTTGACGAAAAATTCGGATTCACCCCTGAAATCGTGGCTAAGGAAATCCTCGACTATGTTAAAAATGAAAAAAAATAACTATAATTGAATTTTAATTACAAAAAGTTGGGTAATTAGAAAAAAGTATTTATATTTGCACAATAAATTGTGGAAGAATATCAAACAATTAAATATTATTTACTATCAAAAAACGTAAGTTTATGAAAAAGATTACTTTATTAGCATTTGCTTGTGCCATGTTCATGGGCAACTTTTCTGCTAAGGCACAAGAAGTAACTTATGTTGAAGATGCAGCTCAAGGCTATCTCTTCAACAAGATGCAAGACAACTGGTGGATTGAAGTTGACGGTGGTGCTGGTGTACTCATGTCAACTTGGGATGCAAAGCAAGACTTTGGCAAGCGTCTCGGCCTCAAGGGTCAACTCGCCGTAGGTAAATGGTTCTCTCCACTTCTCGGTCTCCGTATCGGTGGTGAATTCAACCAAATGATGGGCGTTACTAACAAGTATGGTATTGGCTACCGTCCATGGAACAAGTCACTTGGCAAATATGAAGGCACCGACTTGCGTCCTTCTAAGTTCAACAACATCGGTGCATTCGGTGATGTTATGTTCAACGCTACTAACTGGATTTGCGGTTACAAGCCAGGTCGTTTCTACAATGCTGTAGTTTACGCTGGTCTCGGTATGCACTGGGTAGTCGAACACGAAAGAACTGGTGCAGAATCACGTGGCGACGATTGGAAATACGCTGGTGGTGTAGATGATGGTCACTCTCGTAACTTGAGCGCTCGTTTTGGTTTGCTCAACCAATTCAGCATCAACAAGAACTGGGCTATCAACCTCGACCTTCGTTTCGAAATGTTGCAAGAACACACTGATGGTCCTGGCCACAAGACTTGGAACGAATATCCATCAGCTCTCATCGGTGTTGCTTACAAGTTCAACAAGACTGAATGGAATGCTCCAGTTGTTCCTGTTTGCCCAGAAATCAAGTACACCGACGCTTATGTTGACGACCTCCGCGCTAAGCTCGAAGCTGCAAACCAAAACATAGCAAACTTGAAGAAGCAACTCGAAGACTGCCGCAAGCAAAAAGCTGCTCCAGTTGAAGAAAAGGAAGAAGCTCCACTCGCAACTATCTACTTCCCAATCAACGTTTCTAAGCTCGTTGGCGTTCAAAACAAGATTGTTGGTGCTGTATCAGAAGTTATGAAGTCAGAAAACAGCAACTACGTTCTTACTGGTTGGGCTGACAACTACACTGGTAACGACAAGATCAACACTCGTCTCCGTAAGGCACGTGTAGCTACAGTTAAGAAGAGTCTCGTTGCTAAGGGTGTAGAAGCTAACCGCCTCGATGCACAAATCAACGATGGTAACCTTACTAACTACGGTGCAAAGTGTGCTTCACTTGACCGTGCAGTTACTATCTACCGCGCTAAATAATCTAAACATTATATAGCATACTGAAAAGGTCTCGCGCACCGCGAGGCCTTTTCTTTTTTACTTATCCTATATACCAAAATGCACAAAATAGAATAAAGAGGACGATTGCCTTTTGGCAGTATAGCAAATTTTAGCGAACTTTGCAGCCGAAATGAAAGAATCAAAAAAAGACATATTATTAGCAAAGATTAGAAACGGAACGCCTGTAACGCGCACACAGCAGCTCCACCTCGCTGCCCTATTGAGTGTGCCTGCCATTATGGTGCAACTCTCATCTATCATCATGCAATATATCGACGCATCGATGGTGGGACAATTAGGTGCCAACGATTCTGCTTCGATTGGCTTGGTGGCAGCGTCGCTGTGGCTTTTCAGCGGCATCTGTAATGCTGCCACAGCAGGCTTCAGCGTGCAGGTAGCACACTTGATTGGCGCGAAAAAGAATAAGGAGGCGAAAGATGTGTTTCGCCAATCCATCACCTGTATTCTCATTTTCTCTGCCACTCTTTCAGCCATCGGCATGGCAATTAGCGGTCATTTGCCTGTATGGCTAAGAGGCTCGGAGGAAATCCGTGAGAGCGCAAGCACCTACTTTCTGCTTTTCAGTGCGTGTATTCCACTTCTTGCGCTTGAAATGCTTGCGGCAAGTATGCTACGCTGTACAGGTAATATCAAAATACCGAGTTTGCTCAACATTCTGATGTGTGTGCTCGACATGATATTCAATTACCTGTTCATCTTCCCCACTCACGATGTCACGCTGTTTGGAATGGTGATTACGATTCCTGGTGCTGGATTGAGGGTGCAGGGAGCAGCCATCGGTACCATCATTGCGGTGACCATCACTTCGGCTTGCATGATGTATTACGCTTGCTTCAAGTCGAAAGATTTGCAACTCAACACCGTAAAAGGTTCGTTCAAGCCCACACGCCTTTGTATCAACAAAGCGTTGAGAATCGGTTGCCCGATGGGATTGCAACACTTGTTCATGTGCTCGGCACAAATCTTTATCACAGCGATTGTAGCGCCACTGGGAAGCATTCCACTTGCAGCCAACTCGTTTGCGGTGACGGCAGAGAGTATTTGCTACATGCCTGGTTATGGTATTGCCGACGCTGCCACCACGCTCGTTGGTCAAAGCATCGGTGCATCACGCAGAAAGTTAGCGAAGCAGTTTGCCACCATCACCGTTACGATGGGCGGCATCATCATGGGCATTATGGGCGTGCTCCTTTATGTGTTCGCACCGCTGATGATGGGCATACTCACGCCTGTGCCTGAAATCATCGCACAGGGTGCCGCAGCATTACGGATTGAGGCTTTCGCAGAACCATTCTTCGCCATTGCTATCGTGTCATACGGCGTGTTTGTGGGCGCTGGCGATACACTTATCCCATGCGGCATCAATTTGGCAAGCATGTGGGGTGTGAGAATCACCCTCTCGGCTATGCTTGCGCCGACTATGGGACTGCAAGGCGTGTGGACAGCCATGTGCATCGAACTCATATTCAGAGGCATGATGTACTTGATTCGACTACGTTCGGGAAAGTGGATAAAAATCAAGGAAGCACAACCAGCCACATAAACACTGAAATATTCACATCATTTCAGCCTAACGCCAAGAATAGCGCAAGCATTGAAGCTGAATGGACGAGGAAATGTGAAATAGTTTTAGTAACTTTGTAAGAAGCAATTATTTATAACACTCAACCATACAAATTAGCATGGCAACTGTTGACGACAAAAAAATTATTTTCTCGATGGTGGGTCTGAACAAGACTATTAAGCAGACCAACAAAACCATCCTCAAAAACATTTATCTATCATTTTTCTATGGTGCGAAAATCGGCATCATCGGTTTGAATGGTGCTGGTAAATCCACATTGCTCAAAATTATTGCCGGCATCGACAACGATTACCAGGGCGACGTGGTTTGGGCACCAGGCTACAGCGTGGGCTATCTGCCACAGGACCCACCACTTGACGACAACAAGACCGTACTTGAACTCGTGAAAGAGGGCGTTCAAGGGGTGGTCGATGCACTGGAGGAATATGAGGAAATCAACAAGAAGTTTGGACTTCCAGAATATTATGAGAACGAGGACAAGATGAACGAGCTTTTCGCCCGTCAGGCTGAGGTGCAGGGCATTCTCGACTCTACCGACGCTTGGAACCTTGAAACTCGCCTCAATCGCGCGATGGCAGCGCTCAATCTGCCACCAGCCGACCAAAAGGCTGAGCACCTGTCGGGTGGCGAACGCCGCCGTGTGGCTTTGTGCCGCCTGCTGCTCAAAAAGCCCGATGTGCTGCTGCTCGACGAACCTACCAACCACCTCGACGCTGAGAGCATCGACTGGCTGGAGCAACACCTCAACCAATACGAGGGCACTGTGATTGCCGTAACCCACGACCGCTATTTCTTGGACGATGTGGCTGGCTGGATTCTCGAACTTGACCGTGGCGAGGGTATTCCATGGAAGGGCAATTACTCATCATGGCTCGACCAGAAGTCGAAGCGCATGGCTCAAGAGGAAAAGGCTGCAAGCAAGCGCCGCAAAACTCTTGAGCGAGAGTTGGAATGGGTGCGCATGGCTCCAAAGGCGCGTCAAGCCAAGGGTAAAGCGCGTCTGAACTCCTACGACCGACTTCTCAACGAAGACCAAAAGGAGAAAGAGCAACACCTTGAAATCTTCATTCCAAACGGTCCACGCTTGGGCAACAATGTGATTGAAGCGCAGGGCATCTCTAAATCGTTTGGCGAAAAGGTGCTATACAAGGACCTCAGTTTCACGCTGCCACCTGCTGGCATTATCGGTGTGATTGGCCCTAACGGTGTGGGTAAAACCACCCTGTTCCGCTTGATTATGGGACTGGAAACGCCAGACTCTGGATCTTTCTCTGTGGGCGAAACTGTGAAATTGGCTTACGTTGACCAACAGCACAAAGACATCGACCCCACCAAGAGCGTTTACGAGGTGGTGAGCCAAGGCAACGAACTGATGCGCATGGGCGGCCGTGAAATCAATGCGCGTGCCTACCTCAGCCGCTTCAATTTCGCCGGTGCCGACCAAGAGAAGAAGTGCGGCGTGCTTTCAGGTGGTGAGCGCAACCGCTTGCAACTGGCACTCGCGCTGAAGCAAGAGGGCAACGTGCTGCTGCTCGACGAACCTACCAACGACATCGACGTGAACACGCTCCGTGCGCTTGAGGAAGGTTTGGAAGCGTTTGCAGGCTGTGCTGTGGTCATCAGCCACGACCGCTGGTTCCTCGACCGTATTTGCACCCATATCCTTGCATTTGAAGGCGATGGCAACGTGTTCTTCTTCGATGGCAACTATTCTGATTACGAAGTGAACAAGGCTAAACGCCTCGGTATTGAAGAACCAAAGCGAATCCGCTATCGCAAATTCGACGAACAGTAATTCAGCCTCTGCGCAAGCAAACAAAATAAAAGGCTGTGCCGCTCAAATTATCAGCGGCACAGCCTTATTTATTTGATGTAATTTGGGTTACTTGATTTTCATACCCAGATTTTTCATCATGAATGCGTAATAATCAGCGGCTTCGTCGATGATTTTTGAGATAGGTTTGCCGCTGCCATGACCAGCCTTGCTGTCGATGCGAATGAGTTTTGGCTGGTCGCCTGTGTTGGCGGCCTGAAGAGTGGCAGCGTACTTAAACGAGTGGGCTGGCACCACACGGTCGTCGTGGTCGCCTGTGGTCACGAAGATTGCAGGATATTTGGTGCCATCGTTCTTGATGTTGTGGAGTGGTGAATATGCACGCAAATATTCAAACATTTCCTTGCTATCGTCACTACGACCGTAGTCGGGAGCCCAGTTCCAACCCACGGTGAACAGGTGATAGCGAAGCATGTCCATCACGCCCACCTGAGCGATAACTGCACGGAAGAGGTCGGGACGCTGGTTGGTGACCGCACCCATCAGCAAACCGCCATTTGAGCCACCTTGAATAGCGAGTTTTTCGCTTGAGGTGTACTTGTTGGCGATGAGATATTCTGCAGCTGCGATAAAGTCGTCGAACACGTTCTGCTTCTTCATCTTGGTGCCATCGCGGTGCCATTTGTCGCCATATTCTGCACCACCACGAATGTTTGCCACCACATACACACCACCATTTTCAAGGAAAGGAATGCGGTTCACGTTAAACGATGGCGTGAGGCTGATGTTGAAACCGCCGTAAGCGTAAAGCAATGTAGGGTTCTTGCCATTGAGTTTCATGCCCTTCTTGTGGGTGATGAACATGGGCACACGAGTGCCGTCTTTGCTGGTGTAGAACACCTGTTCGGTGATGTAGCGATCGCTGTCGAACTTCACATTGGGCTTCCAGAAAAGTTTCGACTTGCCTGTAGCCATATCATAAGAATAGATAGAGCCTGGAGTAGTGTAGCTGGTGAAGTTGTAGAACACCTCATCGGTGTCCTCCGATGAACTAAAACCAGCGGTTCCGATGCCAGGAAGCAGAATTTCGCCCAAATTCTTGCCTTGCATGTCGAGCAGATAAGCGTGGCTTGCGGCATCTTTCTCATAATTCACAATAAAGTGATTTTTGCCTGCCATTTGGAGCGATTTGAGCATTGCGTCGCCCTCGGCAATAAACTCACGGCCTTTGCCCACGCCCAGATTGTCGATGTCGAACACAAGCACCTTTGCCATAGGGGCATTCTCGTTGGTGTAAATATAAATATGCTTATCATCGTTACCCACGGGGCTGAAATTGTAGTCGTAGGAGTTGTTGAGACGAATGAAGCGAGGGTTTTCGCTCTTAGTGTCTTTCACCAACAGCACATTGCCATCGCCACCGCTCTGATACATATACACAAAGCGTTCATCTTCGCTCACATAAGCCATGTGGAACATCAAAGGTTCCTCAAAACTGCGGAACACGAGTTCGTCTTGCGACTGTGGTGTGCCAAGTTTGTGGTAATACACCTTCTGATACTCGTTTTTGCTCGAAAGTTCGCTCTTTGGCGCATCGTAGGCACTGTAATAGAAGCCGTCGCCCTGCCATGAGGCATTGGTGAACTTCGCCCACACGATATGGTCGTCGAGCATTTTGCCCTCCTTCATATCCTTCACATATATCTCATTCCAGTCGCTACCGCTGCGCGAAATGGTGTAAGCCATATAGCGACCATCTTTCGAAAAGTCCACCGACTTCAGCGCCACGGTGCCATCGTCGGAGAGTTTGTTTGGGTCGAGCACTTCACGAGGCGTGCCATCGAGCGAGTCCATTTCATACAGCACGCTCTGATTCTGCAAACCATTGTTCTTATAGAAGAAGTATTTACCGTGATGCTTGAAAGGAATGCCCATCTTCTCATAGTTTTGGAGTTTCATCATCTTCTCCTTCAAGGCATTGCGGAAAGGAATCTTCGAAATGTAGTCTTGGGTCACCTTGTTTTCGGTTTCCACCCAAGCGGCGGTTTCGGCAGAATTGTCGTCCTCCAGCCAGCGGTAAGGGTCAGCCACCTTCACGCCAAAATACTCATCTACTTGGTTCACAGTCTTGGTTTTAGGATAAGCAATCGGTGATTGCGCAAAACCTTGAGCAGCAATAGCAGCCATCGTCAATAATAAAAGTTTCTGTTTCATATTTATCAGTATTAATTTTCTGCACTAAGTTACCAATTTTTCCCCACATAACCCGAAAATCCCACACACGAAATTCAGAGCCTCACACAGATCCTGCGGATCTCACGGTTTTTGCTTTAGTGGGTGGGAAATCTCACAGAATTTTTCCGCACCTTTGCACCAAGGGTTCGCACAGATTCAACGAGATTCAACAAAACAATGATTCGTGCGATTCGTGAAATTCGTGGTTAAAAACCTGCCACAAATTAGCACAAATTTTCACAAATAATTCAACAGAGAAAAATAGGAACACCAGTTGAGAAATTTGATGTTAGAATAATCCCAACCAAGCCCACCGACTTCCACCCTGCCAGTTTTTTCAAAGCACCTGAAACACCTGAAACACCTGAAACACCTGAAACACCCGAAGCACCCGAAGCACCCGAAACACCAGTTGAGAAACACGACTTCAAAGAACTTGGTGCAAAAATAATGATTAGATGGGTGTGCGTAAATGACAAAAGAGTGAAATGAGTTTGCCTCACACAAATTACAAGGATTTTCTTCGTGAGTAGAATAGATAAGAAAAGTGCCACCTCGTGGGTGACACATATTCATTCTAAAAAGATACTACTCCATCATATCTATGAAGGAGTGACAATCTCATCTAACAATGCGTATTGTGCATCATAACGCTGAGTTTTTTCTATGTATTTTTTTCTATTGCAATCCACGCGTGAAGCATCTAACGGATTTGTCATATCTGCGGTAAGCAGAACATAGAGAAACTGTGCCTCATCAGGAGTGCCATCAGGATGAGTAGGATTCTTTGGTGACATATAGTATTCATCTGGAACCGCATTTTTCGCGACTATCTGACAATCACCGTCTAAAGCAAACATTTTTTGTGAAGACTTGTCCCATGTATGAAATAGCACATAGACAAAGTTTTGGAAAATGCTCCCACAGAATTAAAGGTGTCTGTAAATGTCAATAATGCTGACTGGCAGAAAATCCAAGAACTGTTTGCCAAAGAACGCCAATGGATGACCGCACAGATGCAGACGCATATCCGTGAGGTAAATTCCATGTTTGCTGATGAACGGAAGAAAGTCCGTGAACGATACAAGGAATATGATGGCTGCTATCTCGGTCACTATGCCCAGTGGTTCTTTTGGTTCTTCTTCACCATTGGATTTTTTGTGATTGCAGGAGGTATCGGTATGATTGTAGCACAGAATTATGGGAAATAGATCAAAGAGACTATCATTTTCTATGTTTCAGTTCTGAATAATAATCTTAAAATAAATAGGAACGGGTGGGGTTTGGTTGTTGAAATAGCTCTCAAAAAACTTTTGAGTGTCATCATCATCGACGACACCTCCAATGATTAGTTCCATGGGATTTACCCAACCACGTCCTATGTAGATGAGAGTATCGGGATATTCTTCTCTGAGGCGTAATCTTGCCTTTTCTATCCAATTTTCTATCTCCAAAATTATTTGTCCGTCTTTGCTACGCACCCATTCAAAGTCTTCTGCAATTTCTTTAACTTCGGATTTAAGTTCATCATAAAGCATAGAGGGTAAATTGCTTTTGTTATTTTTTACGAAGCATTTTAGCCTTTTTATATCATTCTTGTTGTTTACTTTTGAAATGAGTCTAAGTTCTTGCCCCAATTTCATATTTATCTGTTGGATGTCAGACAATATCCAGTCGTTGATGGAATCTTTCAATAATTCTTTTATCGAAAACTGTATGGTGTTTTCCTTCTCTACTTTGAACCGATGGAGTTGTTGTATATTCAGTTCTTCCATAAATCTTTGTTTTTGAACCCACGAATTTTCAGTCAGCTATGATACAGGCAGTGCCCTTTTCTGTAGTCTTCGGGAGATAATCTTTTTTTGTTTTCAAATGCCATTTTATAGTCTTCCACATGCCATTCCCAGGCTTCTTGCATTACATAATTTTTGTCATATAATATCCAAATTAACCTGTCCCATTCGTAGTTCGAGGCTTTGGGAACCATCGTTACTTTACTTCCTTTTTTACCGCTTGGACGATTGGCTTTTACTTGATACCTTATATTTCTATAAACGAAATCCGTCCCTTTGGCAACAGCAGTTTTGTCTCTCATGTAATCAGAGTATTCTTTTTCTGACATACCAACCAACATTGCTGCATCATATTCAGAAATTGAACTCGTAATAGATGGAGCTATTCCAAAACTTGCTTGCCATTGCAAAGCAACATCTACAAGTATATCTCTTAGCTTTACTTTTTTATCCATAGTAGTATTAATTTTAGCCTGTGAATTTGCAACCCACAGGAAATGAATTATTCATATAGGCCTCTCTTTCTTTGAATTGGTTCTTTTTGAAATAAAAGAATAAATGACATACTGAATACAAATTGGCAGGAGATTGAATATCCCCAACCATACAAACACTATGAGGCTCAAAGATAAGGCTGCCCCATTGGTTACAACTAAGGAAATAATGCCTATCAAAAGCAACGTCACAAGACTATTCAATATTATTTGTCTTTTCAGCAAAAATTCCTTTCTAACAGCTTTTGCCCAAAGCCAAGCAAGCAAAGCCATACTCAAGTTAAACAAGGAAATACAAATCGTAAGCATAATGCCCATAAAATGTCCCAAGTACAAGACCACTGCAGGAATAATATAGGCAACAAATGTAGCCACAAATACTGTGAGCAAATATTTCTTTGTATCTTTATCTCTTAGTTTCATATTACGTTCATTATATTTTACTTTGTGTTGTACAGTACAATGAAATGCTGTTTTGTACTCATTTCCTGCTACAAAAATAACATTTTGTAGTGATAATCGGTTATAATTCCTTGAAAATCTACGATATTCTATCGTAATTTAGACAAAATAGAAATATAATCTGTAAAAATGGAACTAAACATTTAATTTTCCTTTTTTAAAAATTGCTGTATTTTAAACCTAAATTTCATTTAATTCGGATTTTTATTTACGTACAATACGTGTTTTAGTTACTTTTCCAGTGCCATTGCATTCATCACAATCAATTCTCACTTTGCCAAAACCATTACAATCGGGACAGTTATTTGTGCTGTTTTCAGAGTATTCTTCTCTACCATAGTACCCCTCTCCAAAAAAACTGGACAGGTTGCAAAACCATTTTCACAACAATACGAGCGACCTTCTCCGTTGCAAAAGGTACAAGTTTCATATCCTGAACCTTTACAATTTGGACAATTTATCCATCCAATTCCATTTAAATAATAACTACCGGACCCATGACATAATGAACAAGTAGAAGTCCCTGCTCCGTTGCATTTAGAGCATCGGGAAGAGCCATCACATTTTTCGCATTTGACAAGCCCAGTTCCCTGACATTTGTAACACTTTTTTGGCTTGGTTCCTGAAGTTGTAAACAGTAATTCACCTGAGCCGCCACAATAATCACAGTTAACGAACACAAAGCCTTTCCCGTTGCATTTATCACAGTCATCTTCATATTGTTCCTCTACTTCAACTGAATCCACAAGTGGAATTGAAGTGTTTTTTTTACAAGAAGAAACCAACAGTAATAATATAAATAGTGCAAAATGAATTTTCATAATAAATGATTATAGGATTTCACAAATTATGTCAGAAGTTTATAAAAATACGAAAAAAATAGTAGATTTAGAAAAATGAGGGCGGGTTTTTTAGGAAAGCCGCCCTCGGTAGTTGTTTGTTTATGGGATAATTGGGTTATTTTTTTGTTGCTTTTTTTGTGGGTTTCTTTGCTGCCGGCTTTTTGGCTGCTGGTGACTTTTTGGCTGGTGCTTTTTTGGCTGGCTTTTCTTCCAGTGCTGGCTTATCTACTGGGAAATCGCCGGTGGTGTCCTTCACAATGTTGTTGCGGAGCATTTCCACCTCGCGGTTGAGTTGGCTGATTTCGTTAGATTGGTTGCGGATGGTGAGCAACAATGCGTTCAATTCCTCATTGTCGATTGACTCTGGGTATTGCTCTTGCACACGAATCATGAAATCGCTGAGCACATTCATATAGTTGGTGAATGCGGTGTAAGGCGAGTCGTAGGGGCTGTAGTGCGAGTGCACTGAGCCGTCTTCGTTGTGCTTGGTGCTCATATAGAAGAAGTGGTCGCTTGCCTGAAGATAGTACCAGTCTTGCTTGATGCGGCGGTCTTGGCAAAGGCGCACACGCTCACCGATGGAGTAGAGTTTCTTCACAGCCTCCTGCTGGAGAGTGTTGCCAAGCCATGCGCTGGTGTCGCGCGCCTCGTCCGCCCAAGAAATTGGGTGCATCACTGGCATTTCGCCCACCGATTTCATTTTTGAAATCACTTCGCTTGGAGTAAAGAACTCGATGCCCTTTTCGGCTGCAAAGCGTGGCAACGCCTTCATAAACTCGAAGATACCGCTTTCGCGTGGCTGCATTTCGCCGAAGGTCTCGTAGTTCATAAAGAGGTTGACGAGTTGTTCTTCTTCAGGAAGTGATGCAATCCAGTCGATATACTTGTCGGCTGTGAGCGGATATGAAGCCCAGTCGGGGTTGCTGAAGCGGAACGAAATGTCGTCGCTCAATTTAGAGTTCTTCAACAGCAACTTCAACTTTGGAGCCACAGGTGAAGAATAAACGTAGTTAGGCGACTTCCAACCCAAAATGTGTTTTGCGCCTTCGGTAATCACGCCCTTAAAGCCCATATTCTGAACCATAGCAGAGATGTCGTCGTCGTAGATAAGCTCGGTGTTGCGGAACACCACTGGGTGCTTGCCAAAGAGTTGGAAAATCTTCTTGTCGTGGTCCTTCACCTGTGCCACAAACTCATCGGGATCTTCAAGCGAAGCGAGCGAGTGGGCGTAGGTTTCGCTGAGGAATTCCACGCAGCCGGTGTCGGCCAAATCCTTCATCGACTCGATGAACTCTGGCACATAGATTTCGAGTTGCTCAAGAGCGGTGCCGCTGATTGAGAATGCCACTTTGAATTTCTTGCCATACTGCTTAATCATATCAAGGAGCATTGCATTTGCTGGCAAATACGAGCGCTGTGCAATGCGGGTGATAATTTCATCGTTGGCAAAATCATCGTAATAGTAATGGTCGTTACCAATGTCGAAGAATCGATAATTCTTCAGGCGGAATGGCTGGTGTATCTGGAAATAAAAACAAATTGCTTTCATTGCTTTATTTTTTAGTTATTGATTTTTTTCGTTTAAGATTGTTTTATCGGTTGATGAGACTCTTGTAAATGTCGATGACTTTGGCACCTGCCTTTTCCCACACAATCTGCTTCACTTCCTCAAGTCCCTTTTCGCGCAGTTCCTTATACATGGCAGGATACTTGATGATAGAATAGATGGCGTCGGCTATGGCGTTGGTGTCCCAATAGTCAACTTTAATCACATTATTAAGAATTTCGGCACAGCCGCTCTGCTTGGAGATAATGGACGGTACGCCCATCTGCATGGCTTCGAGTGGAGAAATACCGAAAGGCTCACTCACCGATGGCATGATATACACATCGCTGGCTTTGAGCATCTCGTACACCTCCTTGCCTCGCAGGAATCCTGCGAAGTGGAAACGGTCGGCGATGCCACGACGCGCTGCCAAACGAATCATCTTCTCCATCATGTCGCCACCGCCAGCCATCACAAACTGCACGCCACGCACCTTGCTCAGCACCTGTGCGGCTGCTTCCACAAAGTATTCGGGGCCCTTCTGCATGGTGATGCGGCCGAGGAAAGTGACCACCTTATCGTGCTTTGGCGGCACGGTAACGTTGAGCAACTCCTCGCTCAGCGGCTCCACAGCATTGTGCACAGTGGTCACCTTGTCGGGTGAAATGCCGTATTTCTCAATCACGGTGCGGCGAGTGAGGTTGCTCACGGTGATAATGTGGTCGGCATTGTTCATGCCGTCTTTCTCGATATTGAATACTGTGGGGTTGACGTTGCCACGGCTTCGGTCGAAGTCGGTGGCATGAACGTGAATCACCAATGGCTTGCCTGTGACCTGCTTGGCGTGAATGCCGGCAGGATAGGTGAGCCAGTCGTGAGAATGGATAATATCGCATGGAATGGTGCGTGCAATCACACCAGCCACAATCGAATAATTGTTGATTTCCTCAACGAGGTTGTCGGGGTAGCGACCGGAGAACTCGATGCAGCCCAGGTCGTTGGTGTTCATATAATTGAAATCACTGTAGATGTGATTTCTCAAATCAAAATAAGTCTGAGGGTCCATCACATTGCCGATACGGCTTTGCACATATTCGCTGCTCACGTCGCGCCATGCGATAGGCGTGGTGTTGGCGCCAATGATTCGTGCAAATCCCTTCTCTTCGTCGCCCCAAGGCTTGGGTATAACGAATGTGATGTCCATGTCGCCGCAATCGTACATACCTTTCGTAAGACCGTAACTTGCGGTTCCGAGACCACCGAGAATATGAGGGGGAAATTCCCAACCAAACATTAAAGCTTTCATATCGTCAGGTTAATATCAATTTACGGTTAAACATCAAGATTTTTCAACAAACGCAACACGCGGAGAATCTCGCCCACGTTGGCAGCGAAGCTCACTGCGCCACGGCCAATGAATGGTGGATTGCCGTCGTAAAGTTCCGACAGGGTGCCGATAGCACCTTGCGACATTTCGTCCTCAAAGCCAATCATCATGCGATTCACGAACGAGAGGCCGCCAATGCCAAACACCTTCACATAGGCGTGGCAGTAGAAGCCCATGAGCCAAGGACGAGCCGACCCAGAATAATAGGCCTTTTCGCGCTGCTCTGGATTGCCCACATACCAAGGATTGTAGCCGTAGCTGTTAGGGCTCAATGTGCGCAGTCCCTTAGGGGTGAGCAACTCGCGGGTGATGAAGTCGAGAATGCGCTTGCGCTGGCGACGGTCGAGCGGCGTGTGGTCAACACCCACTGCAATCACCATATTTGGACGAACGCTCAAATCGGTGTATGAGCCGTTCACATAGTCGTAGAGATAACCGTAGTCGTTAAGAAACGTGGGGGCGAAAGACTCGGCGTAAGCGTCGCTAATCTTCTGCCAGCGTTCCACACGGCTCTGCATCTGCTTGTCGTCGGCATACATCTGAAGCAGGAACATGAGCGCGTTATACCACAGCGCGTTGAATTCCACCAGATAGCCTGTGCGAGGAATGAGCGGAGTGCCATCGGGGCGCGCAGAATCCATCCACGACATAGGTTGGCGTGTGCCATCGGTGCGCACCAAGCCGTTGTCGTCGACTTGCAGATTCGGGTGCTTGCCGTCGATAATAAAGTCGATGAGCTGTGCCACCAGTTCGCCATAACGCTCGCGTGCTGTAGGCACATCGGTATCGTGTGAATAGCGCTGAATAGCCCAAGCAGCCCACAGTGGCACATCGGGAAGGTCGATGCCTTGCAAATGCTTGTCGGGCTCACCAGTTTCCATCCAGCGAGTGAAAGCCTCTTTGGCGGTGTCCATAATAGCCTCGAAGTCGGGGCGGTGGTGATTGGAGAGCGTGCAGCCTGGGAGAGCGATAAACTCATCGCGCGCACGCACCTTGAACCATGGATAGCCTGCAAGCATATAATGCCCGTCGGCGTTGGTCATATAAAATTGCTTCGCACTGTTTTTAAGACAGTTGTAGAAACTGGTGCGAGGTGTGCGAGTTTTAATTTCATCTTCATACATCTTGGTGAGCTGACGAGTGTTCACCTCGCTCACGCCAGCCGAGAAGATGATGGTGTCGCCCTTCTTCATGTCCACCTCAAAGTAGCCAGGCACATACAGGTCCTCGGTGTAAGGAATGCCTCGCTCCTGATCCTTGATATACTCGATGCCTTTATACCAGTGGGGGTCGAACACAAACTTTGGCTTGTGGTTCACCTGCATAAAGAGTTCAGGATAGCCCTCGTACATGCATGTGGAAATGCCGTTCGACACTTCCTTGTAATCGCGACTTGCCACTTGGTTTTCAACGCAAAGGTCGTTGGCATTGCGGAACGCTAAGAATGGACGGAACTGGAGCGTGGTCTTAGAGTGAGCATCTACCAGGGTGTAGCGGATAAGGATACGATTCTCGTTGGTGATAAAGATTTTCTCACGCTTCAGAATCACGCCACCTACACGAAACGTGTGAGTAGGCACACGTTCGCAATCGTACTCTCTGATGTACTTGTGACCATTAGGACTGTACACGCCACCGGAATACCTGTGCAAGCCAAGGTTGAAAGGCGCACCGTGCTGAATCACCGTTTCATCAAGCGACGACAAGAGCACATGGCTATTGTCGTCAATTTCAGGAACAGGAATCACAAGAAGTCCGTGCTGCTTTCTTGTGTTGGCTCCCACAATGGTAGTGCAGTGGTATGCACCAGATTGATTCGTGCGCAGCACCTCCAAGCGGAGCGACTGCTCAAGATTAATCAAAAGATTCTTATCAAATTTAAGATAACTCATGATAAGCGGTATTATGGGATATTTTTAGTTAATAATTTCCGTTGTTTGGTTTCGTTACGAATTTACATTTTTTTTGCAACTCTCGCAAATAAAATCGGCTCTAATTCCCCAAATCGGCAAATAATTTGGTGAATTTTCGGAAAACGCATTTTCACAGCCGAAAATGCGTTGCACAGGTGGGCAACGGGCACAAAAAAACGGCGTTCGGTGAACGACGTTTAATTTTGATGACAATGGGGCAAAAATAGCTTATTATTCGGGAGTGTTGTTTTCGCCCAAGCCTGGGCTGAACATCTTCAAGCCGTTGCGGTGGCATTTTATCAACAGTTCCTTTGGCATTTCCACAGGGTCGCCATCGATGTGCATCGGCCCAGCATGTTTGCGAATGATTTTGATTTCGCTGGCACGGTAAATCGCCACATGGCGGTTTTTGTCGATATTCTTAAAGAAAAGACTCAAACCCACCACTGGTGCCGAATAGAACTTGAAAGGCGAAATCACCGTCATGTCGATCATGCCGTCTTGCATACTGGCATGAGGGGCGATGAAGGAGTTGTTGCCATATTGTGCGGCATTGCACAGTGCAATCACAAACGCCTTTTCCTCCAATCGCTTGCCATTTATTTCTATAATGTAGTCCTCGCACTGATAGTTGGCATACACCGAGAATGTCTTTTTAATATAGGTGGTAAAACCTCGTGTTCCGGCATTGGCAAAGTCGAATGCCACTTGCGCATCAAATCCCATGCCGCAGGTGCACATGAATGGGCGGTCGTTGACCGTGCCATAATCGAAGCGCTCCACCCTATCATCGTTGATGAGCGAGAGTGCCTTTTTCACATTCATGGGAATGTTGAGGTGGCGGCCCAGTCCGTTGCCAGAGCCACAAGGCACCACAGCCAGAGCCACATCGGTGTTGATTACCGCCGATGCCGCGCCATTCACGGTGCCGTCGCCTCCGATAGCCACAAGCCCGTAGTAGCCATTATCCACCGCCTCACGCCCAAAGCGATAGGCATCGCCCTCCGCCTGCACCACACGCACATCTACGGAAAAGCGAGATTTGTCGATTACAGAATCAAGCAAATCAGGAATTTGTTCCTGATTTCCTGTTCCCGACTTAGGGTTAACCACTGCTAAGAGTTTCTTCATCTATCAAAAAAAATAAAATTCAAAACGCAAAATTAAGCATTTTCTTGCGAATGAGCAAGATGCAAAAAAAAAGGCTGCGACCACCAATGAGATGTCGCAGCCCATTTAAATCTTATTTAATGCAAAGGCATTATTTTTTCTTACGATTTCCGTAGCGGCTCATGAACTTATCAACACGACCAGCAGTATCGACGAGCTTTTGCTTGCCAGTGAAGAATGGGTGTGAAGAGCTGGTGATTTCAAGCTTAACCAATGGATAAGTTACACCATCAATTTCAATAGTCTCCTTAGAGTTTACAGTTGAGCGAGTGATGAATGTCTCTTCGTTTGACATATCCTTGAAAACCACTTCGCGGTAATTGTCTGGATGAATACCTTTTTTCATTTTTTTATATCTAACTTTTTAATTTTACATAATTGTCCGGCGGTGGTAAACGCCGTAAAATTGTAATGGCTTGCAAAAGTACTAATTATTTTGAAATTACGAAAACTTTTCAGCCAACAATTTCTCGTTTTCACGCAAAACCGCGCAAAACCACGCCTAAAAGCCACACGCCACCACGGCACCAATGATTTTTTCGACCAATAATTTGCGAAATCATTTTTTATTACTAATTTTGCAACGTAAATCAAATACTGCTAATCTGATATTGGTGCTACTAAAATATCAAAATCACAAACACCGATTGACGTTCAAAATTAGTATTCCACATTTTTTATCATCATTTTCTGGTAATAAAACCATATCTTCTATGTGTTTTCAAAGCTGATGGCTAATCCCTTCGAATTTCGAGGCCCTCATTATGTATATACATACATGCACATAGAACCTAACATCAAAATATATGTATAATATCAACGAACTGGAAGCAATGCCTTTGGAAGAGGTTCAAGCCTACGCGAAAAGCCTTGGCATTAAAAAGGTAGATTCCGAGACACTTGTTTACGACATTCTTGACCAGCAGGCAACCATCGCGAGCGCCAACACCAGTGCCACCAAGGCATCGGAGCCGAAGAAGCGCAAAAGCGCCACTGCGGCCACTAAAAAAGCAGCTGCGGCAAAACCTAAGCAGGAAAAGAAGGCGGAAGATCCTAAAGAGACTACAGAAAAAACAGAAGTGAAGAAGAAAGCCACCAAAAAAAAGGCAGAAGCTGAAAAAGGCACAAATAAAGCGGCTACTGAAGAAAAGGCCGTGAAAGAGAAAAAGTCTGCTACCGCCACCAAATCCAAGAGCAAAACCACAAAAAAGGCTGCCGCTACTGAAGAGGAAGCGAAGCCTGCTACTGAGGAAGCGACTAAAGAAACTGCTCCAACAACCGACGGCGACGCTCAAGCAAAGCAAGAGAAAAAGCCACGCCGTCAGCGTATCGCAAAAGTGGCAGATAAAGCCGAGGCCACTCCTGCTGAAGAAACTATCGCTCCAACCGTGAACGACGAGCCGCAGCAGCAAGAGGTGGAGCAAGCACCAGAGCCACAAGCCGTGCAACAGCCCGAAAACGAGATTCCATATCAGGAAGAAGAATATATCGCCGACGACGAATTTGCACCACAAAACCAGCAAAGCGATTTCCAAGACCTGTTCGGTGGCGGAAAGAATATGGGATTGGGCGCGTTCTTCAGCTCTTCGCAAACTTTCAAGCCTCGCACCAAAGAGGAAAAGGAAGAGGACGCACGCCGTGCAGAAGAGGCACGCCGCCGCGCAGCAGAAGAGGCAGCGAAAGCGCCTATCGTGATTCAAGAGCCTAAGGCTGAAAAGCAACAACCTGCCAACAATGCTAACGGCAACGGCAAGAAGAACAAAAAGAACAAGAAGCAACAACAGCCACAGGAAGTGGCGGAAAATCCATACACCGACAATCCATACAACTTCGAAGGTATTCTCGATGGCGAGGGCTTGCTCGAAATCATGCCCGACGGCTATGGCTTCCTCCGCTCATCTGACTACAACTATCTCACATCGCCCGACGACATCTATGTGTCGCAATCACAAATCCGCAACAACGGTTTGAAAAACGGTGATGTGGTGTTCGGCACCATTCGCCCACCAAAGGAAGGCGAAAAATATTTCCCACTGTGCGAAGTGAAGGCCATCAACGGCCGCACCCCCGACTTTGTGCGCGACCGTGTGCCATTTGAGCACCTTGTGCCACTGTTCCCAGAAGAGAAATTCAACTTGGTGAGCACCAAGCACCCTAATATCTCCACCCGAATTGTGGATATGTTTGCACCTATCGGCAAGGGACAGCGTGGCTTGATTGTGGCTCAGCCAAAAACTGGTAAAACCATTCTGCTGAAAGACATCGCCAACGCCATCGCGGAAAATCACCCCGAAACCTATATGATTATTCTGCTCATCGACGAGCGTCCGGAAGAAGTGACCGACATGGCTCGCAGCGTGAACGCAGAAGTGATTGCCTCAACATTCGACGAACCAGCCGACCGCCATGTGAAGATAGCAGAACTTGTGCTCGCTAAGGCTAAACGGCTGGTGGAATGTGGACACGATGTGGTGATTCTGCTCGACTCTATCACTCGCTTGGCTCGCGCCTACAACACTTGCGCACCAGCATCAGGCAAGATTCTTTCGGGTGGTGTGGATGCCAACGCACTCCAACGCCCAAAACGCTTCTTCGGTGCTGCGCGTAACATTGAGAATGGCGGTAGCCTCACCATCATCGCCACCGCACTTACCGAAACCGGCTCGAAGATGGACGAAGTAATCTTTGAGGAATTCAAGGGCACTGGCAACATGGAACTCCAGCTCGACCGCAAACTCAGCAACAAGCGCATCTTCCCTGCTGTGGACATTATGGCTTCAAGCACCCGACGCGACGACTTGCTTTTCAATCAAGACACTATCAACCGCATGTGGATTTTGCGCCGCTTCCTGAGCGACCGCACTTCTATCGAGGCAATGGAATTTATCAAAGACCGTATGCTTCGCACATCGAGCAACGAAGAATTGCTGCTCACAATGAACGACTAATCCTCATCAGAGCTGATAATGGGAAGAATTTTAGCAATCGACTACGGACGCAAACGCACAGGCGTGGCAGTGACCGACCCTTTGAAAATCATTGCCAACGCTTTGGGCACATACCCCACCCACACGCTGATGGACTTCTTGAAAGACTATACGCAGCGTGAGGAAGTGGAAACCATTGTGATTGGGCTTCCGAAGCAGCTCAACGGTGAGCCGTCGGAAAGTATGCGCTACATCACACCGTTTGTGAACCGCCTGAAAAAGGAGATGCCGCAAATGCCCGTCGTGATGTACGACGAGCGATTCACGTCGACCATTGCCCACAAGGCGATGATTGATGGCGGTATGAAGAAAAGCGACCGACGCGACAAGGCGAAAGTCGACGCCATTGCCGCCACCATTATTCTTACCGACTATTTACAAAGCAATTTAATATAACAAAAATATGATTCTACCAGTATATATCTACGGACAACCCGTGCTTCGCAACGAAGCCGAACTCGTGACCAAAGACTACGAAGGTCTGAACGAGCTTATCGAAAACATGAAAGAAACCATGTACGCAAGTAATGGTATAGGCATTGCCGCGCCTCAAGTAGGCATGGGACTGAAGCTCGTCTATATTGACGTAGATGTGTTGAAAGATGATTTCCCCGAATTGAAGGGTGTGCAGATGGTGCTCATCAACCCTGAAGTGACCGTGGACGAAACAAGTCCCACCGTCACCAGAGAGGAAGGCTGCCTGAGCCTACCTGGTGTAAACGAAAATGTGAACCGCCACAGCAAGATTCATTTGAAGTGGACCGATGAAAACTGGGTGGAGCACGAGCAGGACATTGAAGGCTATCTGGCGCGCGTGGTGCAACACGAATGCGACCACCTCGACGGACATTTGTTCATCGACTGGGTATCACCAATCAGAAAGCAACTGATTCGCAATAAGTTATCAAACATGATTAAGGGAAAAATCCGTTGCAGTTACAAGGTGAAATTCTTCAATCCTAAGAAGAAATAAAAAATTAGTGGAAGATGTCTCACGACAGCCTCCACACACTTTAAATCTAATACCATGAAAAACACACGCACAAATGTAACAATTAAATTTGTAATAACAATAGAAAAAACAATTTTTTTTCAAAAAAAACTATTATGACGATGGAAAACAATATTAAAATCACTCCAGAAGATGTGAAATACATCAAAATGGCTTGCGAATTGGCAAGCGACAACATAGATAAGGGCGGCGGTCCGTTTGGTGCCGTGATTGTGAAAAACGGTGAAGTGCTGGCTACCGGCTGCAATAGTGTGACTATTGACAACGACCCTACCGCACACGCCGAAGTGAACGCAATTCGCAAGGCTTGCAAATTGTTGAACAATTTCAACCTTGAAGGCTGCGTGATTTACAGCAGTTGCGAGCCATGCCCCATGTGCTTGAGTTCGCTCTACTGGGCAGGTGTGAGCCGCATCTACTACGCCAACACTCAAAACGATGCCGATGCTATCGACTTTGGCGATCATTTCATCTATGAGGAAATCGCAAAACCTCACTTGAAACGCCTCATTCCATGCATCCACATCGATGAACCCACAGCCATTCTCCACTTCAAAAAGTGGGATGAGAAAAACGATAAAATCAAGTACTAATATCGTTTGTCGGATATTGACAATAATGGTCGCCCCTACAAGAGCGACCAATATTGTTTGGAAATGATATACATGTTGTCCTAAAAAAGATGCGATGAAATTCCGTTAGGAATTTGATGTGTGTAGGCAGGTATGCAG
>SAMEA104315420__coassemble_270_pt1 | contig 40944 bp, 25 predicted proteins | sample SAMEA104315420__metabat2_low_PE_049 | metagenome-assembled genome bin SAMEA104315420 (sample SAMEA104315420) | gut metagenome | biome: Monkey gut; feature: monkey-associated habitat; material: faeces | place: China | collected 2013
AAGCATTCCACTTTGCCCCAAGGCTGTTTTTTAGGTTTTTGTTTTTGATTCCATTGACGATTCGGCAACAATGCAGAATCTATCCCCAGGAATGTTCCACTGAGCCAGCGCAGCTTGGTGACAGTAGCAAGATATGGTGTCGAGCCTCGGAGAGGGTCGGTTATGATGATGAAGAAGAAGATATTCACATCACGACCGACCCTCTCCGAGGCTCATATTGTGTACACTTTGCTATCACCAAGCTGCGTGTCCTTGCATGCAAAGACACTTGCATGGTGTTTCGCATCATTTGGCATCGCCGATGCCTACCCCAACTGTTATATCAGTTTCCCATAGACTTTTCACAGAGCCATTAAATCGGTGTCACCTCACCACCCCACAAAAAATTCAATTTGTGAAAATTTGTGCTAATTCGTGGCTAAGGAATCGTCCACACACTAATTCGTGACAAAGAACACCCACAAATCCGTGGTGTCATTTCACAACTTTTTTCGATTGGGAGGTGCCATCGGTAAACCGGGTAACTTCGATGTTGAAACCGCTGAACGGCACAGCACTTTCATGCCCCTGCAAGTCGTAATACACCACGCCCTTCACCGTTTTTTCAGCAGCCAAATCCTCCACGCCCGAAGGCACTTGATACCCTACAACCTCTACACCGAAGCTTGGTACTCCGCTATTATTCGTTTTATAACGGTAGAAAAATGGTGTGGTACTATTACCATAGCGGTCATACCCTCGTTTAATTCTATCGGTGAAAAACGAGCATCTTTTCTGACCATTCTCATCAGTGAAACACTCCATTCCGACATGTGTTGGAGTCCCCGTGTCACCTCTACTCGGCGAGCCTCCCATATATCTACCATCTACACTTTCTACTCTCGTAAAGTCAAACGATGCCGGCAAAAAGACTTCCCACATCGACCTATCTTCTCGATAAACAGCTGGTAATTTAACCTCTTGCCACAGACTTGAGGTCCTCCAATCCAAACGGTTTAGAGTTGAAAGGTCAAGTTCCATAATATGATTGCCAAGCAAACACAAAACCTCAAGACTTGAAGAACATTTCGACGCATCAAATGTTGTGAGTTCACAATTACTGGCTTCGAGCCACATTAATTCGGTGTACCTGGCCCAATCTACATTAGCAATAATAGGCACATTCGAACAAATCACTTTCTTAATGCCCACTGGCAATATTGGAACACTCTTTAATTTATTACATCTTGAGAAATCAATGCTATCAAGCGCAGTGAGCCAGCTGCAATCAAGATGCTCAAATCTATTGTTCGAACAACATAGAGTCTTCAGCGAAGAACAACCCCTAAGAAAATTCAAGCTCTTCAGTGAATTGCCTTTACAGTTATAGTAGCGCAATTGTGGCAAATTGCTTAGCGATATTGTCTGTAAACTGTTGCCCATACTGTTGATTTCCTTTAAATTTTCGCAGTTGGAAATGTTCAGTTTATTGATAAGATTGTCCGAGCAGTTAAGGACTTCCAATGATAAGCAATTGCTAACGCCAAGATCCCATAACGAATTTTTGCTACAGTCAAGCGCCAAGAGTTCATTACAGCCCTCAATCGTAAGCGAAGAAAGATGGTTTTTGGCAATATTTAGAGTTTTGAGGTTATACTTCCCCGAAAAATCAAGCGACCTTAGAATATTGTTACTACAGTCAACAAATGTCAAACTGGGCAACTGCGACAAATTCAAACTCGCTATCCTGTTACCACTACATACAAGCGTGTCAAGACTGACGCAACCTTCAAGATTTAAAGACACTATCACTCCATTTGTCACACTCGCAGATTTCAATTTGCCACATCCACTTAAATCCAACTCTGAAAATGCAGGGTTCTGAATAACAATTTGCTCCAATTGTGGCAAACCTTTTACATTTACACTATGAATCGAATCGGAATTGCCAAAAAAGTCGTCATTAACTCCACCAGACAATTTAACTCTTTTGAGCTTCAAATTCTTTGACAGATCAAGTTGATGAACTCCAACATACGAACCAAAAATGAATGGGCAATTGTATACACACAACTCTTCAAGTTCTGTAAAAAACGCAATTCCATTAATGTTGTGCACATACGTGTCTGAAGTTGTGCCATGAGAAATTTCCATTTCCTTTACAGCAGTTATCTCCTCATCAGATAATACACCATCTTGTGCGCCCTTGATGTTGGCTTGAATCCATCGGCGAAATCCCATATCTGGGAAATTCTTTTCATTTACAGCAATATCGGCTTTAGCTGAGCCAAAGCAAGCGAGTAATGTTATCAGCGTGATTAAAAATTTATTTTTCATAGCTATTTTTGTTTAAATTGTTATCCAACCCACAAATTTATCAATAAATAATCAAAAAAGCAAAACAATAATTCCAATTTGCAATTACCTATCAAAAATCGGCGTAATCGGATTTTAAATGGATTATATCGATGTCACCTCCCCACCCACAACACACAAAAAATTCAATTTGTGAAAATTTGTGAAAATTTATGCTAATTCGTGGCTAAGGAATCACCCACCCACTAATCCGTGGCAAAGAACACACACTAAACCGTGGGGAAAAGGATTCCGTGGGAGTGAGGGCGTAAAAGAAAGCCGCTTGGGAGCGGGGAGGCTTCCAAGCGGCTGCTTATTTGGATTGAAATAGTTTGTGTTTCGCTATATCACATTATTTGAGGAACTCTGATTGACCAGCGAGGTCTTCAGCAAGCACGTCGGTAGTTCTACCTGCGCGCGCCATTTCTTCCTTGTCGCCAACGATAATCGACTGCAATTCACGCATACCAGTACCGGCAGGAATCAAGTGACCACAGATCACATTTTCCTTCATGCCTTCCAAGTAGTCAACCTTACCCTTGATAGCGGCTTCGTTGATCACCTTAGTGGTTTCCTGGAATGATGCGGCACTCATGAAGCTTGAAGTTTGAAGTGCGGCGCGAGTGATACCTTGCAAAATCTGTTCAGAAGTTGCTGGCAACGCTTCACGCACAGCCACTTGCTTGAGGTCGCGACGCTTGAGGGCAGAGTTGATGTCACGGAGCTTGCGCGCTGTGATAATCTGACCATTCTGCACTTCTTGGCTGTCGCCAGCGTCGATTACCACCTTCTTGCCCCAGATGCGGTCGTTTTCTTCCATGAAGTCGCGCTTATCGACGATTTGGAGTTCGAGGAAGCGAGTGTCGCCCGGTTCGAGGATAGTGACCTTGCGCATCATCTGACGCACAATTACCTCAAAGTGCTTGTCGTTGATACCCACACCCTGTGAGCGGTACACGTCTTGCACCTCGTTCACGATATATTCCTGAACCGCTGTTGGACCCATGATGCGGAGAATGTCGGAAGGTGTGGTTGCACCGTCGGACAGTGGAGTACCGGCACGCACAAAGTCGTCTTGTTGCACAAGAATCTGCTTTGACAGTGGCACGAGATACTTCTTTTCTTCGCCCAAGCGGCTGGTGACCTTGATTTCGCGGTTACCACGCTTGATTTTGCCCAATTCCACAACACCGTCGATTTCACTAACCACAGCTGGGTTAGATGGGTTGCGGGCTTCGAAGAGCTCGGTCACACGTGGCAGACCACCGGTGATATCACCTGCGCCACCACCCGACGAACGAGGAATCTTCACGAACACTTCACCTGCGCTCAACTTTTCGTCTTCGTCGCACATCAAGTGTGCGCCCACAGGCAGTGAATAAGTCTTCGACACCTCACCGTTTTCATCGATGAACAATGCTTCTGGAATCTTGGTGCGGTCCTTTGATTCGATGATAATCTTTTCGCTGTTGCCTGAAGTTTCGTCAACTTCCACACGGTAGGTAACACCTTCCACGAGGTTGTTGAACTTCAATGTGCCACTCACTTCGCTCACGATTACGGCGTTGAAAGGGTCCCATGTGTTGATGATGTCGCCTTTCTTCACTGTGTCGCCTGAGTGGAAGAAGAGTTTCGAACCGTAAGGAATGTTGGCGGTGGTAAGCACCATGTCGGTGTTCAGGTCCACAATCTTGAGTTCTGCCATGCGGCCGATTACTACATCTACGCCATCCTTATCCTTCACTGTACGCAATTCGTCGATTTCCAGACGACCATCGTACTTAGAAGCGAGGTTACTTACGGCAGCGATATTGCTTGCCACACCACCGACGTGGAACGTACGGAGGGTAAGCTGAGTACCAGGTTCACCGATTGACTGTGCGGCAATCACACCCACAGCCTCACCCTTCTGCACCATGCGGTGAGTAGCGAGGTTGCGGCCGTAGCACTTAGCGCACACGCCGTGCTTAGCCTCACAGGTGAGCACTGAGCGAATTTCCACATATTCAATAGGAAGGTCGTTGATGAGGGCGGCAGCCTTGTCGCTGATTTCCTCACCGCTCTTCACAATCACGTTCTTAGTGGTTGGGTCGATGATGTCGTGAACCGACACACGGCCCAAGATGCGTGAGCCAAGAGAAGCCACCACGTTGTCGTTCTTCTTCACTTCACGGCAAATCAAGCCACGGAGTGTGCCACAGTCTTGTTCTGTGATCACCACATCGTGAGCCACGTCAACCAGACGACGGGTCAAGTAACCTGCATCGGCGGTCTTCAACGCGGTATCGGCAAGACCCTTACGGGCACCGTGGGTAGAGATAAAGTACTCAAGCACGCTCAAGCCTTCCTTAAAGTTAGCAAGAATTGGGTTCTCGATGGTTTGTTGACCACCTTCCACACCCGACTTCTGAGGCTTAGCCATCAAACCACGCATACCGGAGAGCTGACGAATCTGGTCGCGCGAACCACGAGCACCAGAGTCGAGCATCATGTACACAGAGTTGAAGCCTTGCTTATCGGCAGAAATTTGCTCGATAAGGAGCTTGGTAAGGCGGTTGTTGACGTTGGTCCAAATGTCGATCACCTGGTTGTAACGCTCGTTGTTGGTGATGAAACCCATATTGTAGTTGTTCATCACTTCTTCCACTTGTGCGTCACCTTCCTTGATGATGTCGGCCTTTTCAGCAGGCACGAGCACGTCGGTGAGGTTGAACGACAGACCGCCCTTGAACGCCATGTAGTAACCCATGTTCTTCACATCGTCGAGGAACTTAGCCGAACGTGGCACACCACACTTGCGGATAACCGCGGTGATGATTTTCTTCAAACTCTTCTTAGAGATGAGTTCGTTGATGTAGCCCATTTCGTAAGGAACGAAGTTGTTGAACAGCACACGACCAAGGCAAGTGTCTTTCACGATGCGTGATACAGGGTTGCCATTTTCGTCGGGTTCTTCAACACGAATCGACACGATTGCGTTCATCGACACCTTGCCTTCGTTGAAGGCGATTTGTGCTTCTTCTGCACTATAGAATACGAGGCCTTCACCCTTGTCGCCCTTGCGGAGCTTGGTGATGTAGTAAAGACCGAGTACCATATCCTGTGAAGGTACGGTGATAGGCTCACCGTTAGCAGGGTTGAGGATATTGTGAGGCTCAAGCATGAGCATTTGAGCTTCCACCACTGCCTCGTTGCCGAGTGGCAAGTGCACAGCCATCTGGTCGCCGTCGAAGTCGGCGTTGAACGCCGTACATGCGAGTGGGTGGAGCTGGATTGCCTTACCTTCGATAAGCTTAGGCTGGAATGCCTGAATACCGAGGCGGTGCAGTGTTGGTGCACGGTTGAGGAGCACTGGGTGGCCCTTCATCACGTTTTCGAGAATATCCCAAACCACTGGTTCCTTGCGGTCCACAATCTTCTTGGCACTCTTCACAGTCTTCACGATGCCGCGCTCAATGAGCTTGCGGATAATGAATGGCTTGTAAAGCTCTGCCGCCATGTCTTTTGGAATACCGCATTCGCCCATCTTCAATTCAGGACCTACAACGATTACCGAACGTGCAGAATAGTCGACACGCTTACCGAGGAGGTTCTGACGGAAACGACCTTGCTTACCCTTGAGACTATCGCTGAGCGACTTCAATGGGCGGTTCGACTCGCTCTTCACAGCGCTGCTCTTACGAGAGTTGTCGAGCAATGAGTCGACGGCTTCTTGAAGCATACGCTTCTCGTTGCGGAGAATCACTTCAGGAGCCTTGATTTCGATAAGGCGTTTCAGACGGTTGTTACGGATAATCACACGACGATAGAGGTCGTTGAGGTCACTGGTGGCGAAACGGCCGCCATCGAGTGGCACGAGTGGACGCAATTCGGGTGGAATCACTGGAATCACTCGCAGCACCATCCATTCTGGGCGGTTGAGGTTCTTGCTTTCGCGGAACGATTCCACTACCTGCAAGCGCTTGAGTGCCTCAGTCTTGCGTTGCTGTGAGTTTTCCTTGCCTGCCTGGTCGCGGAGCTGGTAAGAGAGTGAGTCGAGGTCGAGGTCCACGAGCAGGTCGTAAACAGCCTCTGCACCCATCTTAGCCACGAACTTGTTAGGATCGTCGTCGTCCAGGAGGTCGTTGTCCTTTGGAAGGCTGGCGCGAATGCTCAAGTATTCGTCTTCTGTGAGCAAATCGAGCTTTTGCACTTCCTTATCATTCAATACCAGGCCCTGACCTGGCTTGATTACAATGTAACGCTCATAGTAGATAACTGCATCGAGCTTCTTTGTAGCCACGCCAAGCAGATAACCAATCTTGTTAGGCAATGAGCGGAAATACCAGATGTGAGCCACTGGCACCACGAGCTGGATGTGGCCGCTGCGTTCGCGACGCACTTTCTTCTCTGTTACCTCTACACCGCATCGGTCGCACACGATACCCTTGTAGCGAATACGCTTGTATTTACCGCAGTGGCATTCGTAGTCCTTTACAGGACCGAAAATGCGCTCGCAGAACAAACCGTCGCGCTCGGGCTTGTACGTACGGTAGTTGATGGTCTCGGGCTTGAGCACTTCACCGTATGAGTTCTCCAGAATCTCATCAGGAGAAGCGAGGCTAATCGAAATCTTCGAAAAGTTACTCTTTATCTTATTGTCTTTTCTAAAAGCCATTATGATGATATGTTATGAGAGACGTTATTAATCAAGTTTCACACTTAAGCACAAGCCACGCAATTCGTGCAAGAGCACGTTGAGCGACTCTGGAATACCTGGGGTTGGCATCGGATCACCTTTGACGATTGCTTCATAAGCCTTGCTGCGGCCCACCACATCGTCACTCTTGACGGTGAGGATTTCTTGCAGCACGTGTGAAGCACCGAAGGCCTCGATTGCCCAAACTTCCATTTCACCGAAACGCTGACCACCGAATTGGGCTTTACCACCAAGTGGCTGCTGGGTGATGAGTGAGTAAGGACCAATCGAACGGGCGTGCATCTTGTCTTCAACCATGTGGCCGAGTTTCAAGAAGTAGGTCACACCCACTGTTGCCTTTTGGTCGAAAGGCTCGCCTGTGGCACCGTCGTAGAGCTGGGTACTACCGCTTCGTGGCAGACCAGCCTTGTCGGTCCATGCGTCGAGGTCTTCAAGCTGAGCACCGTCGAAGATTGGGGTGGCGAATTTCACACCAAGCTCGCGGCCTGCCCAACCGAGCACTGCCTCGAAAATCTGACCGAGGTTCATACGAGAAGGCACACCCAGTGGGTTCAATACCAAGTCGACTGGAGTACCGTCGGCAAGGAATGGCATATCTTCCTGGCGAACTACGCGCGACACGATACCCTTGTTACCGTGGCGACCTGCCATCTTATCACCAACACCGATTTTACGCTTCTTAGCCACGTAAACCTTAGCCATCTGCATGATGCCTGATGGCAGCTCGTCGCCGATTTGGTAATCGAATTTCTTGCGGCGAAGTTCGGTTTCAATGCCCTTGCTCTTGCGCAGATAGTTCATCACGCAGGCACGGATCAAGTCGTTGGTGTGAGTGTCGGCAGTCCACTTGCTCAAGTTCACCGACTCGTAGTCGAGGCTTTCGAGCATTGATTTTGCGAATGGGCTTCCGGCAGGAATAATATCGGTATCCACATAGTCCATTACACCTTCCGATGTCTTGTCCTTAGTGAGTGTGAGCAACTTGTCGATAAGCTGAGCCTTCAGTTCATCTTGCTTTGCCTGCGACTCTTGGTCCATCTTTTCCAGTTCAGGATCGCCACCGCGGGTGCGGGTGCGCTTCTTCATGGCGCGAGTGAACAAACGAGTGCCGATGACAACGCCCTTCAACGATGGGTTGGCCTTCAATGAGGCATCCTTCACGTCGCCAGCCTTGTCGCCGAAGATGGCACGAAGCAGCTTTTCTTCTGGAGTTGGGTCGCTCTCACCCTTTGGGGTGATTTTACCAATCATAATATCGCCTGGGCGGATATGAGCACCCACACGGATAATACCACGCTCGTCGAGGTCCTTGGTAGCGTCCTCGCTCACGTTAGGAATATCGTTGGTGAGTTCTTCCATACCACGCTTGGTTTCGCGCACTTCGAGGGTGTATTCGTCAACGTGCACACTGGTGAGGATATCCTCACGCACCACGCGCTCGTTGAGCACAATAGCATCCTCATAGTTGTAACCCTTCCAAGGCATGTACGCCACCTTCAGGTTGCGACCGAGAGCGAGTTCGCCGTTTTCGGTAGAGTAACCTTCGGTAAGGATGTCGCCCTTTTCCACTCTCTGACCGCGTTCGCAGATTGGACGCAAGTCGATGGTGGTGCTTTGGTTGGTCTTGCGGAACTTAGGCAAGCGATATTCTACTACAGGCTCGTCGAAGCTTACGAAAGCTTCTTCTTCAGTCTGGTCGTAGCGAATGCGGATAACGTCGGCATCCACATATTCGATAACGCCGGCACCGGCAGCCTGAATTTGAGTGCGGCTGTCGTAAGCGAGGCGCTTTTCAATACCCGTACCCACAATAGGAGCTTCGCTGCGCAGCAATGGCACTGCCTGGCGCATCATGTTGGCACCCATCAAGGCACGGTTAGCATCGTCGTGTTCGAGGAATGGAATCATCGCAGCAGCGACCGATGCAATCTGTTGAGGCGACACGTCCATCAGTTCCACCTGGTCGGGAGCCACCACTGGGAAGTCGGCTTCCAAGCGTGCCTTCACCTTGTTGCGAACGAATGAGCCGTCGTCGGTCAGAGGCGCGTTGCCCTGAGCGATAATCTTGCCCTCCTCGCTTTCGGCGGTGAGATAAACGATGTCGTCGTTATTCATATCGACCTTCGAATTTTCCACCTTGCGGTAAGGAGTTTCGATAAAGCCGAGTTTGTTAATCTTTGCGTAGATACAGAGCGAAGAAATCAAACCGATGTTTGGACCTTCTGGAGTTTCGATTGGGCACAAACGGCCATAGTGAGTGTAGTGCACGTCACGAACCTCGAAACCGGCACGCTCACGCGACAGACCGCCAGGACCGAGTGCCGACATACGACGCTTGTGGGTGATCTCCGCAAGTGGGTTGGTCTGGTCCATGAATTGCGAAAGTGCGTTGGTACCAAAGAATGTGTTGATCACTGAAGAGATGGTCTTCGCGTTGATCAAATCCATTGGGGTGAACACTTCGTTGTCGCGCACGTTCATACGCTCGCGGATAGTGCGAGCCATACGTGCCAAGCCCACGCCGAACTGGTTGTAGAGCTGTTCGCCCACAGTGCGCACGCGGCGGTTGCTCAAGTGGTCGATATCATCCACATCGGTCTTGCTGTTGATCAAGCCGATGAGATACTTGATGATTTCGATGATGTCTTCATTGGTGAGCACACGCACAGAAGGATCGGTGTCGAGGCCGAGCTTCTTGTTGATACGGAAACGGCCCACATCGCCGAGGTCGTAGCGCTTGTCGCTGAAGAAAAGATTTTGAATCAATTCGCGAGCCGAAGTATCGTCGGCAGGGTCAGCGTTACGCATCTGACGGTAGATGTAGGTGATAGCTTCCTTCTCGGTGCTACATGTATCTTTGCTGAGGGTGTTGAAAATGATTTGGTAATCACTTGTGTTCACATCCTCTTTGTGAAGCAAAATCACGCTTGTGCCACTTTCGAGAATCTTGGCAGCCACTTCTTCTGTCAAAATCTCATCGCGGTCAACAAGCACTTCGTTACGCTCAATAGAAACCACTTCACCGGTGTCTTCATCCACGAAGTCCTCGTTCCATGAGTTCAAGATGCGGGCAGCAAGCTTGCGTCCCACAGCCTTCTTGAGGTTTGTTTTGTTTACTTTGAGTTCTTCGGCCAGACCGAAAATCTTGATGATGTCGTTATCTGATTCAAGACCGATTGCACGCAGCAAAGTGGTTACGGGCAATTTCTTCTTACGGTCGATGTAAGCGTACATCACATTGTTGATATCGGTGGCAAATTCAATCCATGATCCACGGAATGGGATGATGCGAGCCGAATAGAGTTTTGTACCATTAGCGTGTGTGCTCTGTCCGAAGAACACACCTGGTGAACGGTGCAACTGAGAAACAACGACACGCTCAGCTCCGTTGATGATAAACGTACCCTTGTCGGTCATGTAAGGAATGGTGCCGAGGTACACGTCTTGAACCGCGGTAGCGAAATCCTCATGGTCGGGGTCGGTGCAATAGAGCTTGAGTTTGGCCTTCAAAGGCACACAATATGTGAGACCACGATCGAAGCACTCGTCGATAGTGTAGCGAGGTGGGTCGATGTAGTAGTCAAGGAATTCCAGCACAAAGTTGTTTCGGGTGTCCGCGATTGGGAAATTCTCCGAAAACACCTTATAGAGTCCCTCGTTTTTTCTCTTCTCAGTTGGTGTATCTAATTGCAGAAAATCTCTGAAAGATTGTAATTGCACTTCAAGAAAGTCAGGATAAGGATAGGGATTCTTGACACGTGCAAAATTTACTCGTGGGTTTTTGGAAACTGACATTGAAAAATAGATTAAGTGAACTCAAAATTTTAATATGACACAAAAAGGTTAAGAATCGACATAATAAGAGGATTCTTAACCTAAACACCTGATATTCAGGCGATATTATTTAAGTTCAACTTCAGCTCCGAGTTCTTCGAGGTGCTTCTTGATACCTTCAGCTTCGTCCTTAGCCAAACCTTCCTTGATAGGCTTGGGAGCGCCATCAACGAGGTCCTTAGCGTCCTTCAAGCCGAGACCAGTGAGTTCCTTAACCAACTTAATAACTTTGAGCTTTTCAGCACCTGGAGCCTTGAGAATTACGTCGAAAGATGACTTTTCTTCTTCAGCAGCAGCACCAGCAGCAGCTGGGCCAGCAGCAACTGCTACAGCAGCAGCAGCAGGTTCAATACCATATTCTTCTTTGAGGATTTGAGCGAGTTCGTTTACTTCCTTAACTGAAAGGTTAACAAGTTGCTCTGCAAAAGCTTTCAAATCTGCCATTTTTGTATGATTTAAATGTTGTTATTTTTTTTATTGTTCTTTGTTTGATAATGTTTCGAGAATTCCGTGGAGCTTGCTGCCACCTGACTGCAAAGCAGAGATAACGTTCTTCGCTGGAGATTGAAGCAGAGCCACAACGTCGGCGATAAGTTCGTTCTTGCTCTTGATAGCCACGAGGGTATCGAGCTGTTCTGGACCCATATACACAGCCTCTTCAACAAATGCTGCCTTCAAAGCTGGCTGAGTCTCTTTCTTCTGACGGAAATCTTTTAAAAGTTTAGCTGGAGCGTTACCAGTGTTGCTCAACATGAGCGTGGTGTTTCCAACCAGTGCAGGATAAAGGCCACTGTAGTCGACATCAGATGCCTCCATAGCCTTCTTCAACAAGGTATTCTTAACCACCAGCATCTTCACGTCGGCCTTGAAAGCGGCACGGCGCAAGTCGGTAGTGCGTTCTGAATTCAAACCGGTAGTTTCGGTCAAATACACGCAGCTGTATGATGCAAGTGTTTCTTTGATCTTCTCAATCAATACTGCTTTATCTTCCTTCTTCATTTTTCTTCTGTTTTAAAAATTAAGCATCAACTGATTTTGTATCAACTTTGATACCAGGACTCATGGTGCTTGAAAGATAAACGCTCTTGATATATGTACCCTTGGCAGTGCTTGGTTTAAGCTTAATCAAAGTGTTGATAAATGCCTGAGCATTTTCCTTGATTTGGTCAGCTGTAAACGAAATCTTACCTATTGAAGTGTGTACAATACCTTTCTTATCAACCTTAAAGTCGATCTTACCTTGTTTTACTTCTTTAACAGCCTTAGCAACGTCTTGGGTTACAGTACCGCTCTTTGGGTTAGGCATAAGGCCACGAGGACCAAGCACACGACCCAGAGGACCGAGTTTACCCATATTTTGAGGCTGAGTGATAATCACATCAACATCGGTCCAACCACCTTTAATCTTTTCGATATATTCGTCAAGACCTACATAGTCGGCACCGGCTTCCTTAGCTTCGGCTTCCTTGTCTGCGGTACAGAGTACCAACACGCGAACGGTCTTACCAGTACCGTGAGGCAGTGATACCACACCACGAATATTCTGGTCGGCCTTACGAGGATCTACACCAAGACGTACGTCGATATCAGCTGAAGCGTCAAACTTTGTGAAAGTAACTTCTTTCACCAAAGCAGCAGCTTCTGAAAGGGTATAAGATTTCCCAGCTTCAATCTTCTCTTTGGCAATCTTTTGATTTTTTGTAAGTTTACTCATTGTCAATCGAAGTTTTTAAACGTTTTCAGGGAATTCGCCCTTAACTGTAATACCCATACTTCTTGCTGTACCAGCGACCATGCGCATCGCCGAGGCTACAGTAAAACAGTTCAAATCAGGCATCTTGTCTTCTGCAATTTCCTTTACCTGGTCCCAAGTAACTGAAGCAACTTTCTTACGGTTTGGCTCACCAGAACCGCTCTTCACCTTAGCAGCGTCGAGAAGTTGAACAGGCACTGGAGATGTCTTAACAACGAAGTCGAAGCTCTTGTCGGTGTAGTAATTGATTACTACAGGCAACACCTTACCAGCCTTTTGTTGGGTACGGGCGTTGAATTGCTTGCAAAACTCCATGATGTTAATACCCTTAGAACCCAGAGCAGGGCCTACTGGTGGTGAAGGGTTTGCTGCTCCACCTTTAATCTGTAATTTGATCTGTCCAGCAATTTCTTTAGCCATTTGTTCTTAATTGTTTTGTTTTTTTATTGTGTTAAAAAACAAGTGCGAAAGCTGCAACTCGTAACATAATTTGCAACTATTCGCGCTCTACTTGCGAATTGTCCAACTCCACAGGAGTGCGACGACCAAACACCTTAACCGCAACCTTCAGTTTACGACGCTCGCGGTTCACCTCTTCAATCTCACCAGAGAAACCGTTGAAAGGACCAAAGGTCACCTTCACAATCTCGCCCACGATGAAATCGTTTGGCACGTTGTCTTCCGACTCGGCAGAATCGGCTTCAGCAACGCCAATCATACGTGCAATTTGTGCCTCTGGAATTGGCTCAGGCTTTTTACCACCCTCGCGTTCACGCACAAAATTCACCACATTGGTAGTGTTGACCATCATATCCTCAACACCCTCAGCAAACGACACCTTTACATAAACATAGCCAGAAAACAGTACCTTTTCTTTCAAGACCTTTTTTCCGGCTCTGGTGACATACACCTTTTCTGTTGGAACCAACACCTGCTCGAGATTTTCTTTAAGATTGTCGTAGATGGAGCAAGCCTTTTCAAAAGCCTCCTTCACCTTGAGTTCTTTACCCGAAACTACACGTAAAACGTACCACTGTTTGTTTCCTTCAGCCATTGTAAACGAAATCTGTTACTAAAGTTTTAGTTGTTGAGAATAGAATTAAGTAATTTCCTTTTTCAGTAAGTCTCTCACCGGCAATTTCAGGGAGAAGCTGAGTGAACCGGCAGGTTAGGAAGTCATTAGAGACTGTAAATCAAGTTCATTACAGAATCGAATACCACGTCAATAGCCCAAATCACAATTGCCATGAGTATGGAAGCCACCATAACAATTACTGTGCTATTGGCAAGGTCCTTCTTGGAGGGCCAGGACACCTTGTAAACAAGCTCGTTGTAGCTGTCCTGTAAATCCGTAAGTAATTTAAATTTTGCCATATTATTTCAAAAATTAGCACGGGAAGTAAGACTCGAACTCACGACCTACGGTTTTGGAGACCGTCGTTCTACCAACTGAACTATTCCCGTGTATAAAAAGGCCCCACCTCATTTAGCGAGGCCTTTTGTTTTATTTTAGTATCCTAATGGATATTAGTCAAGAATCTTAGTGATCTGACCAGAACCTACTGTGCGGCCACCTTCACGGATTGCAAAACGAAGACCTTCATCACATGCTACTGGTTCAATGAGCTTAACCTTGATTTCTACGTTATCACCAGGCATTACCATTTCTACACCTTCTGGAAGAGTGATTTCACCAGTCACGTCGAGTGTACGGATGTAGAATTGTGGGCGATATTTAGAGCGGAATGCGGTGTGACGACCACCTTCTTCTTTCTTCAATACGTAGATAGCAGCAGTGAATTCGCTGTGAGGCTTAACGAGACCTGGGTGGCAGATTACCATACCACGCTTGATAGCGGTCTTATCGATACCACGGAGGAGCAAACCTACGTTATCACCAGCTTCACCTTCTTCAAGAATCTTACGGAACATTTCAACGCCAGTTACAACTGACTTCAAGTCTGCACCAAGACCCATGATTTGAACTTCGTCACCAACCTTAACAACACCAGTTTCGATACGACCAGTTGCTACAGTACCACGACCAGTGATAGAGAACACGTCTTCGATAGGCATCAAGAATGGTTTGTCGATATCACGTGGAGGAAGTGGAATCCAATTGTCAACAGCGTCCATCAACTCAACTACTGAGTTAACCCACTTTTCATCACCGTTCAATGCACCGAGTGCAGAACCCTTGATGATAGGAGTGTTTTCGCCATCATAATCATATTCTGAGAGAAGGTCACGAACGTCCATTTCTACGAGTTCGATCATTTCATCGTCAACATCTGGAGAGTCGCACTTGTTCAAGAATACAACCAAACGAGGTACGTTTACCTGACGAGCGAGAAGAATGTGTTCGCGAGTCTGTGGCATTACACCGTCGGTAGCAGCGATAACTACGATAGCACCGTCCATCTGAGCAGCACCAGTTACCATGTTCTTAACGTAGTCGGCGTGGCCTGGGCAGTCAACGTGAGCGTAGTGACGATTTGCAGTTTCGTATTCTACGTGTGCAGTGTTGATAGTGATACCACGTTCCTTTTCTTCAGGTGCGTTATCGATAGAATCGAATGAACGAGCTTCAGAAAGACCTTTTTCTGCAAGCACCTTGGTGATAGCAGCGGTAAGAGTTGTTTTACCGTGGTCAACGTGACCAATAGTACCGATGTTTACATGCGGTTTGGTTCTTACGAATGTTTCTTTTGCCATAACTTTGTTTTTATTTTTTTTGTTTAAATAATCTTCACGCTTTTTATGTACTCCACTCCACCCCCAGGTGCACAGTTTTCCACCGAGAGGCGAAGCTTCGCCATTGTCGTTAATTTGAGCCGGTGGCGGGATTTGAACCCGCGACCTCTTCCTTACCAAGGAAGTGCTCTACCCCTGAGCTACACAGGCAATACGTAAAATTTAGAGCGGAAGACGAGGCTCAAACTCGCGACCCTCAGCTTGGAAGGCTGATGCTCTATCAACTGAGCTACTTCCGCAAATTTTATTGTGGGCAGGGACAGATTCGAACTGCCGAAGCCGTGAGGCAACAGATTTACAGTCTGCCCGTTTTAACCACTTACCTACCTACCCAAAATTTTGAGCCTCTTGTCGGATTCGAACCAACGACCCCGAGATTACAAATCACGTGCTCTGGCCAACTGAGCTAAAGAGGCGTTTGCTTGTCGAAGCAGCAGTTGCTTGTTTCAAGCGAGTGCAAAGGTACGAACTTTTTTTAAAACACCAAATATTTTCCAGCTTTTTTGCCGTTTTTTTTTCAAAAAAAATTCATTTCACACCCCATTCACCCCATTCCCCACCAAAAAACACCCTTTCCAGAAGTTAAAGACCTCCGAATGCCCCCTCAGAAAAAACACACCCATTAAATCCATTAAAACCCGACTTTCACCTAATTTTTATTTTTCACAGAACTTCCAAGTGGTGTCTATTTTCGGCTCAGAGGAAAATCTATGGCGAAAAACCGAAACAAAAACAGGGGGGCAGGCATCGGAGATGCCAAATGATGCGAAACACCATGCAAGTGTCCTTGCTTGCAAGGACGCGCAGCTTGGTGATAGGCAATATTCACACAATATGAGCCTCGGAGAGGGTCAGTCGTGATGTCAACCTCTCCTTCTTCACAATCACAACCGACCCTCTCCGAGGCTCGCCCCCACCTCTTGTGCCTGTCACCAAGCTGCGCTCAATCGCTTTGCGATTTTCGCTTGCATGGTGTTTCGCACGATGTGGCATCTCCGATGCCTGTGGCTTCAATTCTTTGCTTGGTTGGAATTTGTGGTGGTTTCCCACACACACTTGCTAAAATACATGCCTAATCCCTTGCTAACTGGCCTCTGAACTGGCAGGTGCCAGAAATCAGAAAATCAAAAACACGAAGTTATAGCCATCCGCGCGCTCCGAGCCGCTCCGAGTGCTCCTTCATTCAGATTTGCCACCGCCCCAAAAGCCCCACGCAGTGCAAAAAAAGCCGCCGGCTCGGCACGTTACGGCTGAACCAGCGGCAGTTTTATCACTTATTGTGGGTAAAATCGTAAGATTTATTTCCCCTTATCAAGTTTTTCGAGTTGCTTTTTCAGGGCATCAACCACGAGATCGACTGCTTCTTCAAAAGTGTCGGCCACTTTGCTTGCAAACAAATCGCCACGCTGTGGCACTACAAGCTTGATACCTGCTTCCTTATTCATAGCTGTTTCGGGCTTCACAACTTTCAAAGTCACCTCTACGAGTGCAATTTCTTCGTAGTGCTTTACGAGCTTTTCCACTTTCTTAGTGATGAATTGTTCGAGTTTTTCAGTTGCATCGAAATGGATGGATTTAATTTTGATTTCCATATTACCCTCCTTTTTTTAGGGCCCTTGGATGGGCGAGTTTATAATTAGTTTTCAGTTCACTGAATGTGATATGCGTATATATTTGTGTGGCGGCGAGCGATTCGTGACCGAGTATCTCTTTCACGCTGTTGATCTCTGCGCCGTGGTTGAGCATCGCACTCGCAAAACTGTGGCGAAGCACATGGGGACTTTTCTTCCCCTTCACGCCGGCTTCGTCGAGGCTGTCGTGCACCACCTTGTAAACCAGCGAGGGATACATCGGCTTGCCTTTCTCGGTGAGGAGCAACTCTCCCACCCCAGCCTTCTGCACTTCGGCGCGGAGCCCACGGTATCGCTCAATGAGCCGCTTCAGTTCGCCACCGAACGGCACGATACGGTCTTTGTCGCGCTTGCCGTGCACCTTCATCTGGCACTGCTCCGTGTCAACATTGCGGTCGAGAAGCCCGATGAGCTCTGCCCTGCGAATGCCTGTGCCGTAGAGAATCGCCACTATCAGCCGGTTTCGCACCTCCACAAAGTCGGCATCGTCGGGGAGCGGAGCGTCGAGCAAGCGGTCGAGCCCTTCCTCTCGCACAAACTGGGGCAGCCGGTGCGGCAGTTTCGCCAGTTCGATGTCGGCGGCGGGGTTCTGCGCCACCTCCCCTATTTTCAGCAGCCATTTGTAGAAGGCTCTTGCGGCTTGCATCTTTCGCCTCACCGTGCGAGCACCGTCGCCTTGCCCCGAAAGGCTCACCATCCAGGCACGAAGGTCGGAGGGGGTGACGCTGCTGTGGTGAAACTCAGCCTTGCCGTGCGTCAGAAAATCCGCAAGCTGATGCAAATCGTCGCCGTAGGCTTTCACCGTGAGTGGCGAAAGGTTTCGCTCGTAGCGAAGATATTGCAAAAACTGGTTGATTTTCATAGCTCTATTTTTTTTGACAGCAGCACCATGCTGCTCTCGGCTACTAATTTAGTAAACATTCCCGAAAAACGCAAAGTTTTTAACCAAAAAATCATTCTTTTTAGCATCCTTTTTCACTCTGAAATACCCTCTCTATATTATAAATATGTGTGGCTCAAAAAAATGGGTGAGGCGAAAGCCGCAGCTTCCACCCCACCCTGAACTATTTTTAATAAATCAACAGAAGTTGCGAATCTTATTCCACAAACATCTTGGTGACTTTGCGATCAACGCCGTTTTGCTCCACCTTGATAACGAACGAGCCGCTTTCTGGATTTTTCACTTCCACGCCTTGGAGGTTGAAATAGCGAACGGAAGTGGCTGGGGCATCAATGTCGGTAACGCCTGTGGCGGCTTGCGACTTGATTTCCACATTGTCCACATATATGAAGTTGTAACTCTTCACACATTCGCCCAGCAGGCCCAAACGCACATTCTTTGCGGCGTAGCCTGTGAGTGGAATTTCGACGCGAGCCCATTCTGCGGCTTCTTCCACGGTGGTCAAGTCGGTCCATTCGCCATAGCCAGTCTGCACCTGAGCGGTGAACTTCATATTGCCAGTTGGCATCAGCACATACATCGAGAGCACAGGGTTGCTCACATTGCTCAAGTCGATTTTTGGACTTTCCCAACGCGCCATTGCACCATTGGCGTAAGCACCCATATCTGCGCTGCCGCCATCTTCGTCGCTGCTTTGGTCGGCACGAGCTGACCATGACACATCGCTGTTTTTGCCCACAAGCACGGTCTTGGTCCATGGGTTGGTGGTGGTTGCGGCACCTGCGAACGATTCCTGATAAGGCACAGCGTAAGGCTTGCCCACGAGTTGCATATTACTTTCGGTGGCTGTGCCATACTTGCCACCTGCCAAAGCAGCCTTCACCTTGTAAGTGGTGGCTTTCTGCTCGGCATTGGCATCGAGGTCCACTTTGCAAGTGGTGGTTTTCAGGTCGGTTGCCACCACAGTGCCATCGGCTGCGATCACTTGATACACCACATTCGCCTCATTCACATAGCCTCCGTTCAAGCCTGCTGGATCGAGGCTCCATGTGAGGGTGCCTGTGCCGTTTTCATCGTCGACAAATGCCACATTGGCTGGTGCTGCTGGTGCATCTTCACCCACATACACAGCCACCTTTGCCATATCGCTCTCGCCCTCGGCGTTGTATGCCTTCACACCGTATTCATATTTTCCAGCGGTCTCAAGGACATCGTTATACACGATAGGCGATGCGCTCAGCGCTTCTGCATCGGTGAGGGTGGCAATCAAGGCATCGTTGCGATACACTTCCACCTTGCTAATAGCGCTCGACAACGGTTGGCCGTTTGATGCCTTGACGGGCTTGCAGAACGACAGTTGTGCGGAGAGTGCTCCCTTCGCGCCGGCAGTAGCCTTGAGGTCGGTCACGGTGTCGGGAGCCAAAGCGCTCACACCTGCGGCAAGCGAAATATTATCGATAGTGGCAGTACCTTGCGATTTGGCACTAATGATATGAATACCGATATACTTCACGCCATCAGCCTTAGGCATCACATTGAGTTTAGCCTTGGTAGGAGCGGCAGAGGTTGCGGAGCTGGAAATGGATTCGCCAATAGCGGTGGTCATCGCCTCGGCTGTTGGTGCGTCGCCCATCTTCACTTCCACAATGTTGGTGTAGCGCGCGTTGGTACCGTAGAGGTCGAAACCGAGTTCGTAGGAATAGCCGCCCTTGAGCTGCATAGCTGGCAAAATCAACCAGTCGTCGGCAGCCTTTGAATAGCTGGCACGGTATTTCATCGACTTCACAGAGTAGTACCAAGTGTTTTTGTCGGCGTTGGCGTCAACTATCGTGTAGAGCGATGATGAAGTGGCATCGGTGAAGTCCTCGCTATATGGTGGCTGGAGATATGAGCCGAGCACGATCACATTGCTCTTTGCCTCCTCGCCCACATGCCCTGCATTTACAGGAGCCACGGTGTAATATACGGATTGGAGCAAGTCGTCGGTGTAGTCCTCTTGGAAAGTGGTGGCTTTCAGACCAGTTGCCACGCTCACTGCGCCAGGGTATCTGGTCACGTTGTAGGTGAGGTTTTCGTCAGCCATGTAACCACCGTTCACAGTGCCGCTTGGCTTGGTCCAAGTGAGGGTGTTTTTCTTTTCAGCGTTGGCAAATGTCAAGTCGGTGACTGCGAGTGGAGTGTCGTTGCCCACAAATGCCTTAACAGAAGCCTCTGGGCTAACGCCTGCCTCGTTGGTGAGTGTCACCACAAACTCATAATTGCCGTCATTCGCCACTGTGGCAGGAACCGAAACGGTGGCACCTGCCTGTGCGGTGCCCGAAGCCACCACGGCTTCATTAGCCTTCACCGTGTATTTCACATCGCCATTCAATGCCTCGCCTGCATACGAAAGCGCAGGCACGCCAAAGTTCACGGTGCCAGTGAGTGCGCCACCAGCAAACGCCACGGCAAGGTCGGAAACTGGTGAAGGTGCGCCATCGGCTGTGGCTTGGTCCACAAGCCATGCTGCCACCACCTCGTCGCCATTAGGAGTGGCACCGATGAGGGTAGCCTCGGCTGTAGCGAGGTTCACAGCATATACGTTGGAGTTTTCTTTCTGGTCGTTGGCAAACCAATACATGGTTTTACCAGCGGCATCAATCACTGCCGACTGGTCGTAGTATGGACGCACACCGGTGTCGCCCACTTTTGTCAATGTGCCGTCGGCTTTGTTGATTTTCATCAGGTAGCCACCATCAACCGATGTGGTAGATGAACTGGCGGTAATGCCATAGAGGTTGCCTTGACGGTCGGCAGCCATCACGATGAGCGAACCTGCCATACGTGCCACCGTGGTCTTGGTATTGTTGGTCAAATCCCAAGTTTTCAATGTGGGATAGAGCAATTTCTGGTCGGCATCGTATTCAAAACTGCTACAGTAAACCACGCCGCTCACGGGGTCGATGGTGCTGGAGGTGGCTCGGTGGTTATACACCGTGGCAAGGTCGTAGCCCATGCTGGTTTGGCTCAACTTTGCACCACTTGCAGCGTCGTACACATAATAGTTGGCGGAATTCACCATTCCATATTCAATACTCGACACGAAGGTGTAGATCTTGCCTCCGGTCATCACAGCATCGCCAGTGATGTTTACGCGTGGCATGGGTGCCACTTGTTTGCGAGCCACTGGGGCGGTGAGGGTGTAGGCATACACACCTGTGGTGGTCACATCCTTGTCGTTGTCGTACATCATCACGCCATTCACTCTGGCATTTGCCAGCGATGCCACTTTCTGAACTGGTGCAGATGCCACTTTCTTGGTGTGTGGGTTTCTGCCCATTGTGCCGAAAGCGGCTTCTGGAGTAAGCCCTGCGCTCTGCGAAGCGAGCACATCGGCTCCAGCCATCACCGAGGTGAACGACAGCAGCGATACGGCAAAAATTGCTGATTTGAAATTCATAAAAATTATAGGGTTTTGATTATTAATTGAAATTTTTTATTCGAATTTTGTAAAGTTATGACTAAGAACGTGCAAAGATAGTGTTTTTTTGTAATTCCCATTCACAAATCCGCCAAAACTCGCCTCATATTTTTATTTTTTAACCCAAAACTCTGTTCTATTTTTTTGCGTCAAGATGCCGTAGGGAATTGCAAGTGTGGATTTTATTGTTTAACTTTGCTAAAATTCAAAATGAATAGAACTATGAGAAAAATCGCATTTTTAATCGTTCTTTGTTGCCTGATGCCTGTTAAATCATGGGCATGGCACGATAATCCTGCCGCCATCAAGGCTGTGACGGCATTGTTCCATAATCTCACAACCGTACAGAAGCAGTTTGCCGAGTTTGCTCCGCAACATTCTTGCCACCCCGATGTGTATATTCCGCTCGACATCGATGCCGATGGCGTTTGGGAAATATGGGTGCGCACCTACGATGGCAAAAACGGCATTTTATATGCCCAAGCCAAAACTGGTGGACTGAAGGTGATTTTAAAGGACTCGGAATATGATGACGTGGCTATTTGTGGCAACGAAATTAGCGTAACTACTGGTAAATATGCCGGCGTGACCGAGCGTCAGATATATGTGATGCACAAAGGCGCAGTGATTAAGGCACCTTTCGTGGAGCAAACGGTTTACAACGGCATGGACGGCACCACCAAATCCACTTTCGTGAATGCAAAGGGCAAACCGGCAAGCAAGTCGGAAATGAATAAGGTGTTGAATTTGGTGTTTGAGGGTCCAGCTTACAGCAAACAAAACTTTTTCGACAAGCAAATCGAACTGGTGAACGAGTGCGGCGAATACGCCAACATTCCCACCGACATCACCATTAGCGAACGCCCCATATTCGTGGAACCGAAAAACTATACTAAAAACGAGTTTGTGGGTATCGTCGACTCGCGTGTGAAGAATCCTGAGGCCTACACCAAGATGGTGTTTAAGCCGCACATCAACGATGTGAAATTCACAGGGAAAAACTCCTACGGCGATTTCCTTTACCGCCTGACCAACCCATCGGTCAGCGCAAAGATGTTCCGTGGCTACAAGGCGAATGAGGCCACCGCCGTGATTGTGAAAGACTCGTGGCTCACCACCCATAATCCGCTCCAGTTCAGCCGCTGGAAATTCGGCGAAGCGAAGCAGCCTTGCTCTCAACAATGGATAATCAAAACCATCAAGCAGCGCTTCAACCGTGAAGTGAAATCGGTGCACTGGCTTGCCTCTGTGCCCGAATCGGAGCGCCAATTCTTTGTGGTGATATTTCACCCGAACAGCAATGCCAACACCCCATTCAACGCATTGGCATCAATCGTGTGCTTTGCCGAGGGCGAATTGATTTCCTCCTACGACTTCTGGGGCCACGACGACGGCGGCAACCCATCTTCGGTGTGGAACGATGGCGACGGCGGTTATTTCTTCTGGCCTGAACTGACCGTAATTGCCGGCACCGACAGCGGCTTGGAAATCTATCTGCGCCGAACCGACAGTTACGGAGCGCGCCACTACTGCATCCGCGAAATCGGCAACCAATTCATCAGATTGTCAACCGCCGCCCGATACCGCAACAACTAAGGCAACGTAACCAACCACAACTGCATAAAGCGGTCGTACACTTGATAACCCTCTGCATATCGGTACACATATTCTTTATTTATGAGTGCCGATATTGCTCTATTGATGCTGCTTGAGCCTTTTAGACCATATTTTTTAATAAATTCATTACCATTGATGTTTTCCACATTTTTCTCTTTGGCAATGGCTCGCAGTAATTGCTGCTGATTACTTGTGAGCAATATGAAACTTCGTTGATAGTCCTCCTTGTTTGATTCCACAATATCGACAATGCACACATTGATTACATCTTGCGTCACATTTTTAGGACGGAACTCGTATATCTTATTAAGCATATATTGAATATACCAAGTGTGTCCACAAAACTGATTGTAAATCTTTTCAAATGCATCACGACTAAGCACTATACCGTTAGTTTCCATTTTTGATTTGGCGAACTGGTAATACTCATCCATATTCAGCACTCCAATGTGCATTTTTTCGGTGCTTCGATAGAATGGGTGACCAGGCTTGTCGAATATTTCACTCATCAAGTGACTTTTACTCCCCGAAAAAACAAAATGCAAATTTGGGCAAAACTGAATGAACGAACGCAACAGACCTTCCACGGTTTTGCTGTCGTTGTATTCAGCAATTTGCTGAAATTCATCAATCGCTATGAAATACTCCTTACCGGAATACACCAGATAATCAAATATTTCCTTCAATGTGGCTTCAGACTCGCTTGGTTGGAAATCAAGCGACACTTCAGGAGCGCCAGTGATAGGGTTTGCCGAAAATACCATTTTACAACTTTTGATAAAACTGCGCACCTTTTCCAAAAAACGCTGGGAAGTGGTTCCTCCATTTCCAAGCACAACAGAGCCAAACAATTTAATAAACTCCTGCAAACTTGTAGTGGAGTAAATATCCATATACAGGCAAATCGCCTCAGGCATTTCTGAATGAATACGGTAGAATGTATTTTTGATTAGTCCTGTTTTACCCATTCGTCGGGGACTCATCAGAGTCACATTCCGGCCATTGCGTAAAGCAGAGGCCAGTTTCTCGGTTTCCTTTTCTCTTCCGCAAAAATATGCTGGAGATTCATAACCATAAATCAAAAATGGATTTCTTAAAACGTTCATATAGTGCATTTTAATATTGTAGCACAAATTGTGCTACACAATTTGTGCTACAAATATAATCAAATATCTCAACTTTAGCAAATCTTATTCTAAGTGCTTAAATAAAAAGCGCAAGAACCCGATATAAAGGATATATTTCTGATTTCTAACTTCTAATTTCTGATTCCTAAATCAATACACTTTGTAGACGACGCGGAATTTGCCTTGGCGGTCGATGAGACCCTCGAAGGTGACATCGCCGTTGGGCGAAACGATAGTGGCTGGGGCGTAGCCGTCGGTGCTAAAAGCGCCAATCGTCCATGGGAAGCAGTAGTGCGAACCCACACCCACTTCCGAGGTTTGGGTTTCGGAGAAGTGTGCCACATCTGCCTCGTCGTACCACGGTGTGCCCCACATTGCGGTGTGTAGGTCGGCATCTATTCTCATGCCTTTGGTACTGTCGTAGCCATCAACGCTGGGCTGGATAATGAGGACAGAAGGAAATTCCCCATTTTCAGCCTTGTCGATGAAGCGCATATATCCCTTGCCGTTATGGAGCGCGGATCCCCACAGTGCCACACCGCTCAACTTGCCCGATGTGGTGTAGTAGCGCGCATAGAAATTGTCGCCAATCCCCATTGGGGCGATGGTGCACAAACCGCCATCGTAGTCGCTCACCGACGATGGAAAAATGTTCTCGTCCACCTTCCTCGGCTCGAAGCATTTGCGCCCCGTAACATCAATGAAATAGAAATCGTCGTTTTTCTCAATCACCAGAGCCATGCTGTCGGAGAATGATCGCACTTCCCTAAACTGTGGCTTAATCACGATTTTTCCCAATCCGTTCATGAATCCCCAACTGCCATCGTAACCGCTCTCATCAGGCACATACACGGCTCGCATACTGCCACGCAGCGGAGCAATGGTGAATTGATTCTTGCCAAACTGCATGGGCCGTGTCACCACACCAGGGGCAAATGGCTTCAAACTACGGTCGATGAAAGTCCAAGTCAACGCATAGCCCGAAGTGGCAGTAGCCACGGCGGCAATGCCGTCAACAAAGTTGGTGGCATTCACATATTTCTTGGGCAATGCCTCCACCGCGCCAGTAGGCGTGATGAGGTAGAGTTGCTGAGTGTTGTCGTTCTTATACATAATCAGCCCCTCTTTCTCCATACGGGGGATTCGGGTGAAGTCTGCCACCCTCCACGCATTTTTCCCGCCGATGGTACCACCATCGATATAGCGAAGCGTGTAAACGGTGCCATTAGTGCTGATGCCATACACACCACAACTCACTGGCGTAACTATCTTGGTGTCGGCATCCTCGCAATCATCAAGAAACTGGGTGTAGCCTGCCTCAAAACTCAGCGGCATCTGTAGCGATGGTTCACTTGGGTCTTGCTTCCCCACTCCACCTTTCTCAAGCCAGTCGGTGGCGTGAGCGATTGTAAAACTCAGCGTGAGCGCACTCACGAGCATCAAACCCTTTCGTAAAATATTAGCCTTCATCATCATTAGTTTAAATTAGTTTTAGCAAAAATAGTAAAAAAATCCTGAGCAACAAAAAGTTACCCAGGATTTCGCAAATATCGTCACGCTATTGGTTAGCGATTATTTCTCGTCGTATTCCTGCCAGCTCTTGATTTTAATGTCGGAGAGCTTCAATGAGCAGAATGCGTGGATAAACGCCTTAGCCAATCGCACGTTGGTAATCAATGGAATGTTGTGGTCGATAGCGCCACGGCGAATGCGGTAGCCGTTGGTGAGTTCACGCTTCGAGTGGTTCTTTGGAATGTTCACAATCAGTTCAAACTTGTGTTCGCCAATCATGTTCATCACATTGTCGTGGGCATCTTCATCAGGCCAGCTCACCTTGTGAGCCTTCACGCCGTTTTCGTTCAAGAATTTGGCGGTGCCTTCGGTGCCGTAGATTTCGTAACCGCACTTCTGGAGCAAAAGGCTGGCATCGAGCAAATCCACCTTTGAGCGAGCCTCACCGCTGGAGATGAGCACACTCTTCTGTGGAATGGTGTAGCCAGTGGCAATGAGCGCGTTGAGCAATGCTTCGTCGTAGTCGTCGCCCAAGCAACCCACTTCACCAGTCGACGACATATCCACGCCAAGCACTGGATCGGCGTTCTGGAGGCGTGCGAAGCTGAATTGCGAAGCCTTCACACCGATGCGGTCGATGTCAAACGCGCTCTTGTCGGGGCGAGTGTAAGGCGCATCGAGCATGATTCGGGTGGCGGTTTCGATAAAGTTGCGCTTCAGCACCTTGCTCACGAATGGGAAGCTGCGTGAAGCACGCAAGTTACATTCAATCACCTTCACCTCACGGCCCTTAGCCAGATATTGGATATTGAATGGACCGCTGATGTTGAGTTCCTTGGCAATGGCACGGCTGATTTTCTTGATCTGGCGTGCGGTGGAGAAGTAGATTTGCTGTGCAGGGAACACCATAGTGGCATCGCCAGAGTGAACGCCGGCAAATTCCACATGCTCGCTGATAGCGTATTCCACCACTTCGCCGTGGTCAGCCACTGCATCGAACTCAATTTCCTTGGTTTCGGTCATGAATTGCGAAATCACCACTGGGTAATCTTTGCTCACCTCGCTTGCCAACCGCAAGAAGCGATGCAGTTCTTCCTCGTCGTAGCACACATTCATCGCCGCGCCCGAAAGCACATACGATGGACGCACGAGCACAGGGAAGCCCACCTTGTCAACAAATTCCTGCACATCTTCCATGCTGGTGAGTGCGCTCCACTTTGGCTGGTCGATGCCCAATTGGTCGAGCATAGCGGAGAATTTGTTGCGGTTTTCCGCACGGTCGATCGATACTGGCGATGTGCCAAGGATGGGCACGCTTTGGCGATGGAGTTTCATTGCCAAATTGTTAGGAATCTGACCACCTACCGACACAATCACACCGCGTGGACTTTCAAGGTCGATTACGTCGAGCACACGCTCAAACGACAGTTCATCGAAGTAGAGGCGGTCGCACATATCGTAGTCGGTTGATACGGTTTCGGGGTTATAGTTAATCATGATACTCTTGTAACCGAGTTTGCGGGCGGTCTGGATTGCGTTCACAGAGCACCAGTCAAATTCCACCGAACTACCGATGCGATAAGCACCAGAGCCGAGTACCACAACCGATTTCTCATTCTTATAGTAGTTCACATCGTAGCCTTCCGCACTGTAGGTCATATACAAATAGTTGGTGAGGTCGGGGTGCTCACTTGCCACGGTGTTGATACGCTTCACAGCAGGGAGAATGCCGAGTTTCTTGCGGAAAGCGCGCACGGCAAGGTTTTCCTTCTCCATATTGCCTTCGGGCTTGAGCACGAAGCGGGCAATCTGGAAGTCGCTGAAGCCGAGTATTTTCGCCTGACGCATCACGTCGGCAGGAATTTCCTCAATCGAGTTGAAGCCACAGAGTTTTTGCTTGTAGTCAACGATGTTTTTGAGGCGCTGAAGGAACCACTTGTCAATCTTGGTGAGTTCAAACAGGCGGTCGATGGTGTAGCCTTTCTCCAGCGCTTGCGCAATGGCGAAGGTACGCATATCGGTAGGATTTGCCAATTCGTCGTCGAGGTTGTCAAACTCCACGTGCTCATTGCCCACGAAGCCGTGCATACCCTGACCTATCATACGCAAACCCTTCTGAATGATTTCTTCAAAAGTGCGGCCTATCGACATGATTTCGCCCACCGACTTCATGCTTGAACCAATGCGGCGGCTCACGCCTGCAAACTTGGTCAAGTCCCAGCGTGGAATCTTGCAAATCAGATAGTCGAGTTGTGGAGCCACGTATGCCGAGTTGGGGGTGCCCATTTCGCCGATTTGGTCGAGGGTGTAACCCAAAGCGATTTTTGCAGCCACGAATGCCAATGGATAGCCGGTGGCCTTAGATGCCAGCGCAGAACTGCGGCTCAAGCGGGCGTTCACCTCAATGATGCGGTAGTCGTTGGTGTCGGCGTTGAATGCAAACTGAATGTTACATTCGCCCACGATGCCCAGGTGGCGCACGCACTTCACGCTGATTTCTTGCAGCATCTTCACCTGATCTTCGCTGAGCGAGCAAGTAGGAGCCACCACAATCGATTCACCAGTGTGAATGCCCAGTGGGTCGAAGTTTTCCATACTTGCCACGGTGAAGCAGTGGTCGTTGGCATCACGAATCACCTCAAACTCTATTTCCTTCCAGCCCTTCAACGATTCTTCCACAAGCACCTGTGGAGCGAAAGTGAAGGCACTTTCTGCTATTTCAATAAACTTCTTTTCATCTTGACATATACCAGAGCCCAAGCCGCCTAAAGCATACGCAGAGCGAATCATCACAGGATAACCGATGTGGCGAGCAGCCTCAAGAGCCGCCTCCATCGATTCCACAGCCTCGCTAATTGGGGTTTTCAAACCAATCTCGTTCAATCGCTTCACAAAGAGGTCGCGGTCTTCGGTGTCCATAATCGCCTCAACCGAGGTGCCAAGCACCTTCACGCCATACTCCTTGAGAATACCCTTTTGAAACAGCTCGGTGCCGCAGTTGAGTGCGGTTTGACCACCAAACGCGAGCAAGATGCCATCAGGGCGCTCCTTCTTGATGATTTCAGTCACAAAGTGAGTGTTCACCGGCAGGAAGTACACCTTGTCGGCAATGCCTTCAGAGGTTTGAATTGTAGCGATGTTGGGGTTTACCAATACCGAACTAACACCTTCTTCACGAAGGGCTTTCAATGCCTGAGAACCTGAATAGTCAAATTCACCTGCTTGGCCGATTTTGAGTGCTCCGGAACCTAAAACAAGCACTTTAGTCAGCTTTTTCTCCATAAAAAGTTATATTAAAAAAAGTTACTAAAAATTTTCTTTACAAAGTTAATTCATTTTTTCTCAACGCCACCCATATCCCACCACATAATTTCACGCAAATCACAAAAACAAGAAAATCATCCTTTTCCACACCCCCTCTCCTCTGTTTTCTCTCTTCTAACTTCTAACCCCTAACTTCTAATTTCTAACTTCTAATTTCTAATTTCTAAAAAAAGCGAGGCTCGCTTTTGGGGTGCGAGCCTCGCTGGGTGAGAAAATCACGTTTTCTCGTATTGTGACGGACTTATTTAATCACCTTTTCTGCCTTCACGGTGCCATCGGCATACTGAATGCGCTTGATGCACACGCCAGAAGCGGGCTCAGCGATTTGCTGACCTGCCACGTTGTAGTAGTTCACGCTCTTCACTTCGCGCATGTCGGCATTCACATCGTCGATACCGGTCACTGGACGATTTACCCACACCACATTGCTGCGACGCTCTTCGCCACCGCCACGATAGATGCTCTGCACACCGAGTTTGGTGTAATTCTTGTCGTAGAAGTAGATGGTATGCTTACCTCCTGAAGGATAGATGTCGTATTCAGTGTCGGAGAATGCGTAAGGAATGTCGGTCATCGGTGCGGTCAAGCCCTTGAACACCTCTGGGGTGAACACGTAAGGAGCATCGTTGTAATACACATTATAATATAGTTCATTCGCGTTAAGGTCGTTGCCATCAACATCCTTAACAGGAAGCACAAACTTCACAAGGTCGAAATTGGTTGATGGGCGAATGTCGTCGGCTGTGAACACTGGATCGGCTGGTGTCATTGCCTTATCTTCTTGCGACACGAAGCGTGGAGCCACATAGTCGCTGATGATGTAAAGGTTCTCACGGCCGCAGTTCACCACCAGTGATGCAGGATATTCGGCAGCCATCTTGCCTGATGCATCGCGTGTGAGTTTGATAGAGGCAGTCTTGTCGTAGTTGAAGAATGGTTTTTCGGTGTCGGCACCGTCGATTTTCGCATTGCCGGTGAGCACATAAACGTGAGCGTTATATTCCAAGTCTATACCAAGATATTGCTTTGCTGGCACCTCTACCGATTTGCCGTCGGCTGATACTGTGCCACACATCACTGCGTCGGGCAATCCCTTCTCCATGTGATCCACATACACCTTGCCGTCGGCGTTAAACACGTTCACCATCACAAACTTTTCTGCTGTCAAGTCTTTCGCGTCTGATTTGTATTCCATCTTGCAAGTGGCCTTGGTCAAGCCCTCTGGCTTCACGATAGGCTTGTCGGGGTTGATGGTGTATTTGATATTGAAGTCACCCATATAGAACCATTCGCCAGTTGCGTCGCACAATCCCACGAGGCAATCGTCAACTTGGGTGAGCTTATTGTCCTTCCAAGTGAATTTCACATCTTGCGAGGTGGAATCCACCACAAAAGTCTTGCCATCGGCACTTGGCACAAGGCGCTGTACGTAATATGGGTCGCCTGCGTCGATGCAGTAGAGTTGTGGCAAGTGCATCACTATCACATCGCCCTCTTTCTTTTCACATTTAATCCACGGACTGCCCAAGCCCCAGATATAAGCCTGCGAAATGGGCGCTTGCACATAGATGAAGCCATCGTTAGCCACGTCAACGCCACCCAAGCCGCCATCCACCTTCTGATAGTAGGCATCGCCCCAGCCCAAGCCGTAAGCCTCGGAATTGACATACATATTCTCATAAACTGTGCCTGCGGGCGCGTCGGAAATCACCGTACCCACATCTGCCATAGGTTTTGCCGCTTTTTTCAGAGCCAACACTCCTTCGCCCGACTGGGCTATACGCTGGCTCAAAGAGCACTGTTTCTTGATTGGCACTTGATTTTGAGCCACTCCGGCAAGGCGTAAGCCACCTGCCCAACTCGCCGCTGCAAACAATACCATAGCGGCAACGAACAATGTACACTTTTTCATAAGCACTGTTTTTTAAATGTGATAAAAAATTATGTTGGAAAAAATCTCTCTGTCTATTCTATAAAGATAGAATAATCTATTCTTTTCGCAAATATAGTGAATTATTTTACACTTTGCACAATTTTTTCCGAATTTTTATATCATTTTGATAAAAATCCACCTATAATTATACCCAATGCACAATTACACAAACCAAAGGCAAACCAAAGGGACGGTTCTTTTGGTTTGTTTCCGATGCGTTGACACATTGCTGTTTGCACCGAAACATGACAATACAAACCAAAAGAACCGTCCCTTTGGTTTGTGGTTTGTCTACGATACGGTGATGACAGTGCTGTTTGCGCCGAAACATACCGAAGGCATGTCCCTGCGTCATGACGCAATTCGCGCCCTCACCTATGTGATTTATGGGGGGATTACTTTTCTATCGGGTGGTGCCTCTCACCACGAGGCGGGTTTTCACGATGCGCTTTTCCACGTGGTTCATTGGGTGCTTGCCCTGCAAGCGGTCGACGAGTATCTGCACCGCCTGTTGACCCACTTCCACGCCACGCTGCTCCACGGTGGTGAGCATCGGGTCGCACGCAATGGCTCTAAAGCCATTGGTGAATCCGCATATCATCAAATCGGCAGGCACACTCAGCCCCATACGCTTGGCGGTGTGCAACACGCCTATGGCAGTGTCGTCGTTCACTGTGAAAATGGCGTCGGGACGGTTGGGCATCGCCAGCACACCTGGGGTGACCAGTTCAGCCTGCTCGCTGGTGTCGCAAATCCTCACCAACGCATCTTCCACCTCCATGCCATGCTTATGGAGCGCGTCTTTATAGCCATTGAAGCGGTTTTTGCCGATTTCCAAATCCAAATCCGTGCCGTAATACGCCACACGTTTCGCGCCACGCTCTATCAGGTAGCTCACCGCCCTAAATGCCCCGTTGTAGTCGTCAACTACCACACGGTTGCAGTTGATGCCGGCGCAAATGCGGTCGTAGAACACCAGCGGCACGCCATTGTCGAGCATACGCTTGAAATGGTCGTAGTTTTTCGTGTCTTTCGCTTGCGACACGATGATGCCGCACACCTTATTTTGGAAAAACGATTCGCAGATTTCCACCTCGCGCTCATATTTCTCATTGCTTTGCGCCACCAGTATGCGGTAGCCCTGCAGGTTCGCCTCCTTTTCAATGCCACTGAGCACCGACGAGAAGTAGTAGTGCACAAATTCAGGCAAAATCACACCTATCACCTTTGCCGGGCCCAAACGGGTGTGGCGAAGCTGCTCGGCTATGACATTAGGATAATAATTATGTTCGCGCGCGAACTTCTGAATCTTCTCACGCTGCTCGCGACTGATGTTCGGACTGTCTTTTAGCGCACGCGACACGGTGGCGACCGACACATTGAGCATCTTCGCAATATCCTTCATTGTCAAAATTTTCTGATCTGCCATATTGGTTTTCATTGAAAAGGTTCAGAACTGAGAGGCTACGCCTCTTTGGGGCTTTATGGTCCCGGAGCTTAATTAGTTAACCGCTGCGATTTGCCAACTAACTTTTAGCCTTAACCTTTGCAACATTCGCGTGCTGTTTACATTTTAAAAATTATAGGGCTGGATTGTTCGTCCAGCCCTATAACCCTCGTGTTTCACGCTTTTATATAAGGCCTTAATTTGTGGTTATAATTATAGTTAGTTAGCAATCCGATGCAAATGTAGTAATAAAACCCGAATTATGCAAACGATTGCACAAAAAAAACTAAATATTCACCCGACAAGGTGTTCTTTATTAATATATAATAAGGTATTTTTGCACCACTAATTCGCTTTCAAATTCTTGACGCAACCAGCACGAACTGTGAAAATTAACCTCAAGAATAGTAAGCCCGACATTAGCATTTATACATATCATATCAATATAAACTTTAACTAAAAATTTCTAAATGATGAAGCAGGTAAACTTTAGAATTCCTCTGCGAGTTCTGACCCTTCTGATGGGACTTATGATTTCCATCAGTGCCTTTGCGCAAATTACCGTCAATGGTAATGTAAAGGACGCTACTGGCGAACCTGTGATCGGCGCATCTGTGCGCGTAGTTGGCACTACAATCGGTACTACTACTGATTTTGATGGCAACTTCACGCTCTCGAACGTCAAGCAGGGAGCCAAGCTCCAAGTTTCTTACGTGGGTAGCCAAACCCAAGAAGTGGCTGCCGCTCCAAACGTACAAGTAGTTCTTCAAGACAACAGCCAAATCCTCAACGAAGTGGTGGTGATTGGTTATGGTGTCGCTAAGAAGAAAGACCTCACTGGTAGTGTGGCAGCATTGAAGCCCGACACCAAGAACAAAGGTGTGGTGGTAAGTGCTCAAGACATGCTTGCCGGTAAGATTGCCGGTGTGGCTGTAACCAGCGAAGGTGGTACACCTGGTGGTAGCGCCACTATCCGTATCCGTGGTGGATCTTCACTCAACGCCAGCAACGACCCTCTTATCGTAGTAGATGGTGTGCCTTTGGACCACAATGGCATCAAGGGCTTCCCTAACGGCCTCGGTATGATCAACCCTCAAGACATTGAAAGCTTCAACGTATTGAAGGACGCATCTGCTTGTGCTATCTACGGTTCACGTGGTTCTAACGGTGTAATCATCATCACCACCAAGAAGGGTAAGCGCGGCCAAAAGCCAAACATCTCTTACAATGGTAGCGTGACTATGAGCGCCAAGAAGAAAACCATCGAAGTGATGACTGGCGACGAATATCGCGACTACATTAAGAAGGCTTTCGCTGGCAACGAACGCGAAGCCGACGCTCTCGCAGCTCTCGGTAATGCCAACACCGACTGGCAAGATGAAATCTACCGCACTGCATGGAGCCAAGACCACAATGTGCAACTCTCTGGTTCTGTAGGCAAGATTCTTCCTTACCGCGTGTCATTGGGCTATACCGACAACCAAGGTATCCTCAAGACTTCAGATTTCAAGCGTTACACTGTGGGTGTGAACCTCAACCCATCATTGTTCGACGACCACTTGGTGATCAACCTCAACGCCAACTGGATGTGGGGTAGAAACCACTACGCTGATGGTGCCGCCATCAACAACGCTGTTCGCTTCGACCCAACTCAGCCTGTTAGCGCTCCTGGTTTCGAAAACTTCGGTGGCTATTTCGAATGGCTCTCTTCTAACTCCGACATGAAGGATGCCAACTGGCCTACCATCACCAACACCAACGCTCCACGCAACCCTGTGGCTATCTTGATGCTCAAGAACGACCGCGCCCGCAGCCACAACTTCACTGGTAGCGCCGACTTCGACTACAAGGTACACGGATTTGAAGACCTCCGCCTCCACCTCACTATCGGTGGCGACTTCGGTGGTGGTAAGCAAAACACCGACGTGAACAACGGTAGCCCTCTCTCAAGCTATTGGGGCAGCTTCGGCTGGGCTAATGGTTGCAAGGAAAACCGCACCCTCAGCATGTATGCTCAATACTACAAGGACTTCACCGACAAGCACCACTTCGACATCATGGGTGGTTACGAATGGCAGCACTTCTGGCGCAAGCAAAACAGCGAGTACCGCAACTACTATCCTGCCAACTCTTCTCTCCCAACAGCTGGTCAGGAACACCAACTCACTCTTGAAAACGACGGTAAGGGCTATCGCACCGAAAACTACCTCGTTTCGTTCTTCGGTCGTATGAACTACATCTACGACAACAAGTATTACCTCACTTTCACTATGCGTGCCGACGGTAGCTCTCGCTTCAACTGGCTCGCTGGCGCCGACAACCAACAATGGGGCTACTTCCCATCAGCAGTGGCTGCTTGGAGCTTGAAGGGTGAAGACTTCCTGAAAGACAACACCACAGTGAGCGAAATGAAGCTTCGTTTGGGCTGGGGTCAAACCGGTCAACAAGAAGGTGTGGCTGACTATGGCTACTTCGCTAACTACAGCATGAGCAACGGTGTGAACGGTAGCTTCTACGACACCGCTAAAGACGGTTATTTGGCTCGTCCTAACGCTTACAACCCAGCACTCAAGTGGGAAACCACTACCACTACCAACGTGGGTATCGACTACGGTTTCCTCAACTCTCGCGTAACTGGTTCGCTCGACGTTTACTACAAGAAGACCACCGACCTGATCAACTACGCTGCTGTGGCTGCTATGAGCAACTTCCGTAACCAAGTGAACCAAAACATCGGTTCAATGAAGAACGTAGGTTTCGAATTCGCAATCAACGCTAAAGCAATCCAAACCAGCGACCTCCAACTCACCCTCGGTTACAACCTCACTTACAACAAGAACGAGATTACCGACCTTATCGACGACGATCCTAACTACTACGTAGCCACTGGTGGCATCTCTGGCGGTACAGGCGTTAACTGCCAGGCACACGCTGTGGGTCACCCAATGAGCTCATTCTACGTATATCAACAAATCTACGACGAAGCAGGCAAGCCTATTCAAGGTGCATTCGTTGACCGCAACGGCGACGGCACCATCTCTGAAAAGGACAAGTACTTCTACAAGAGCCCTAACGCTCCTTGGACCATGGGCTTCAACGCACGTCTCGACTACAAGAACTGGGACTTCGGTTTCAACCTCCGTGCCAACCTCGGCAACTACGTGTTCAACGACCGCATGAGCGACTACTACAACGTGGGCACTTCATCATTGTTTGAATCTGTGTCAGGTAACTATTTCAACAACCGTCCTAAATACTCTGTTGAGTATGGTTGGAACGCTTACGACGCCAACTCTTACCTCAGCGACCGCTGGGTACAGAACGCTTCGTTCCTCAAGCTCGACAACATCACCGTGGGCTACAGCTTCCAGAACCTCTTCAAGTGTGGCAGCTACGATGGTATCGCAGGCCGCCTCTACGCTACTGTGAACAACGTGTTCACCATCACCAAGTATAAAGGCATCGACCCAGAAGTGTTCGGTGGTATCGACAACAGCGTTTATCCACGTCCATTCTCTATGGTTCTCGGTTTGAGCCTGAGCTTCTAATCTAACATAATATTTTAACACAAAGAACAATGAATAAGATATTAAAATACATCCTGCCAGCTGCTGCACTCTTGCTCTCTGCAGGTATGACATCTTGCCTCAACGACTTGCATGTTACGCCAATCGACCCAACAATGCAAACCACCGTTGACGCTGAAAATTTGTTCAACAAGTGCTACGCCAACTTCGGCCTTGCCGGTAACGGCGGTCCCGACGGCGATAGCGACGTTGATGGTATCGATGGTGGCACCTCTGGCCTCTATCGCCAAATGTGGCAAAGCAACGAGCTCACCACCGACGAGGCATTCTGCGGTTGGGGTGACGAAGGTGTAGGCACTTACTGCTACAACACCTACGATGCCAGCCACCCAATGCTCCGTGGCTACTACTACCGTCTGTGCGTAGGTATTGCTTATTGCAACCAGTACCTCAAAGACTTCTCCGAACACGACGCAACCATGACAGCTGAAGTTCGCTTCTTGCGCGCTTTCCAATACTATCTGTTGATGGACGCTTACGGAAACATTCCTTTCGCCACCACCATTTCTTCAGAAAAGCCTCAACAGGCTACTGCTGCTGAAGTGCAAAAGTTCATCGAAGACGAATGTTTGGCTATCCTTGGCGAAAATGCTGAAGACAACGCTAATATCCTTGCCGATGCCCAACCTCACAAAAAGGGCGACGGCCGCTGGGGTCGCGTAGATAAGGCTGCCGCTTGGATGCTCCTTAGCCGTCTGTACCTCAACTCTGAAGCTCACACCGGTGTGGCTCAATGGGAAAAGGCTAAAGACTATGCTGAAAAGGTGATCAACTCAAGCTACCAACTCAGCGAAGTGCCTTCTTCACACGAAGTGACTATGAAGGACCCTTCTAAAGACTCCGACGCTCAAATGACTGAAACTTGGGAATTCTCTCCTTACCAGATGCTTTTCATGGGCGACAACGCCAAGACAAGCGCTGCCGACGAAGCGATCTTCCCAATCCTTTCTGAAGGCACTCGCACCGCTTCTTGGGGTGTGTCACTCTTCCTCATCGCTTCTACTCACGATGGCGATATGCACGACCTCCGCTACGACGAATTCTACGCCGACCAAAGCAAGCGTTCAGTGAACGGCGTGAGTGGTCAGGCATGGGGCGGTAACCGCGCACGTCCTGAGCTCATCAAACTCTTCTTCAAGAACATTGACGACTGTCCTACCGAAACTGCCTCTTACGACATGCCTTCAGCTGCTGAAGACGACCGTGCAATCTTCAACACCATCGGTCGCAAACTCAACATCGAAGACCCATCTGCATTCAAGAATGGCTACGCTGTGGCTAAGTTCACCAACTTCACCACCGACGGTTCTAAAACTTCCGACGCCACTCACCCTGATATGTGCGTGATGCTGATGCGTAAGGCAGAGGCTTACCTCAACGCTGCTGAAGCCTACATGCACCTCAACCAGCCAGAAAAGGCTCTCCCTCTCGTGAACAAACTTCGTAGCCGCGCCAATGCCCCTCAACTCGGCACAGTGACTATGAACGACATTCTCGATGAATGGGGCCGCGAATTCTACTTCGAGGGTTTGCGTCGTCCACAACTCATTCGCTTCGGCAAGTTTGGTGGCAACACCGACTACAAGTGGCAATGGAAGGGTGGCGAATATAAGGGCCGCAACTTCGATGCATTCCGTAATGTGTTCGCAATCCCAACTTCCGACCTTATCGCTAACAAGAACCTCAAGCAAAACAACGGTTACAAGTAAGCCGAAAAGGGAGAATATTTGTTGATAAAATAACAAACTATTTAAGAGATTTATAAAATGAAAAAATATATCAAGTCCTCATTACTGATGCTGCTGAGCATTTGCCTGTTCACAGCATGTAGCGATGACAATGACTCAAATCCAACCCTCGTTGCGCCCACCACTTTTGTGCTCAACACTCCTGCTATCGCTAACAGCGTAGTGGATTTGGCTCACTCATCTGCAATTGTGCTCACCTGCACTCAGCCCGACTATGGCTTCCCAGCTTCCACCACCTACAGTGTGGCTGTGGCAACCAAGGCTGATATGAGCGATGCAGTAAAGCTCTCTACCAACTCAACCACTGCACGCATCGAGCTCGATGCAAAGGAAATTGCCGCAGCCCTCACCAACATCAAGGTGGAAGAAGGCGCTACCGAGGCTGATTTCCCAATGAACATTCCTGTTTATTTCCAAGCTGAAGCTGTAATCACCACCACTATGGGTACAGCAGTGGAAACCTCTCGCATCAAATCAAATGTGGTAAGCCTCAACAAGGTGGACCTCGAATTCTCATTGCCTCCAGTGCTCCTGCCAGAGAACATCTACCTCATCGGTAAGTTCTGTGACTGGAATTGGGACAAGTGTGTGGCAATGGCTCCTGTACACAGCACCGACGACACTTTCTGGCACCTCGTTTACATCGACGGAGAAGGTATCAAGTTCAACACCAACAAGGCTTGGGACAATGCCGAAATCGGTTTCGGTGGCATCACCGTGAACGCTGACAGCGAACTCGGCGACGAAATCATTGATGCCGGTGGCAACATCGCTTCAAGCAAGCCAGGCTGGTATATGATGATTGTGAAGGTGGTGCTCAACGGCCGCGAACTCACCTACGACGTTACATTCAACAAGCCTAAAGTTTACCTCATGGGTACCATCACCCAAGCTGGCGACTTCTCTGAAGAAGAACCTTGGGCGCTCTTCACTGTTCCTACCACAGCCGATGGCGAATTCGTATCTCCTGCATTTGCCAACGATGTGAGCGGCGACGGCGGTGCTCGTGCTTATGCTAAGATTCCTGGCGTTGACTGGTGGAAGACTGAATTTATCGTTGGCCTCAACGGCGACAAGATCTCTTACCGCGGTAAGGGTGGCGACCAAAAGCGTGTTGACGGTAAGGCAGGTCAGAAGATGTACCTCAACTTCACAACCGATACTGGTAAAATTGAGTAATAACTTTTAATTTGAAGTAAAGAGATGAAAAAGATTTCATTATATTTCCTCCTGGCTCTCGTGGGCATGCTCACCACTGCATGTAACGAAGACTTCAAGGACTGGAACGACCCACAATCGTGGCCACAGGAAGATGCGATTGTGATTCCCGGCTATGCTGCCACAGCAGCAGCAGAGGTGATCGACCTTAATGCCCTCACCGCCGACGACACCGTGCGCATCTTCAACCTCCCAGAAAACAAGCTGCCCGAAGGCTATCAGCTTGCCGACGCTCGCGTGATTGCTAACCCTACCGACATCAACACCGTAGTCAACACCAAGCTCGAATGTGCTACCGATGGTAGGATGGCTAATGCGAAAGAAGCACTCCAAGCAATGGTTAAGAGCACCTACGGCCTCCGCCCAGTGGCTCGCAAATTCACTTGCCAAGTGCTTGTTGATGCGAAGAAAGACGGTCAAGCAGTGCTTATCGACGCTGGCGCAATCGAAATCCAAGTGATTCCTGAAGCTCCAGAAATTGAAGAGGCTTACTACCTTACCGGCTCTATGAACGAATGGGACAACAGCAACACCGACTTCGAACTCAGCAACGGTGGTGCCGACCCATACGAAAACTCAGAATTCACCTGCATGATTCCTGCTGAAAAGGTAACTGGCAACCTCGAATTCAAGGTTACTCCTAAGAGCGGTATCGGTGGCGACTGGAGCAAGTGTCTGTGTGCCGACGCTGCCCACGAAGGCATGTTTGTAGGCAACAACCAGGGCGACAACTTCAAGTTTGCTGCCGTGGCAGATGCTAAATACTACAAGGTGACTCTCGATATGCTCGCACGCACTTGGAAGGTGGAAGCACTCAACTTCGCCGACTACATCTACGAAATCGGCAGCAACACAAGCTGGGGCGAATCAATTCCAATGAAGCATGTGAATGGCCAAGGCGAATACGTGGGCTACGCTTACCTCGATGGCGAGTTCAAATTCAAGCCAAATGGCGAGAAGGACAACTGGACTGGCAACTGGGGTCAAGATGCTAAAGGTGCTGCTGGCTCCCTCGTGCTCGATGGTGGCAACTGCAAAGTGGATCACGCTGCATGGTATATGATGACCGTTGACCTCTCTAAGTTGACTTGGAAGGTTACCGAACTCACCACTATCGGTATCATTGGCGATGCCACACCAGGCGCTTGGGATAGCGACACCCCAATGACCTACAACGCTGCTGCTGGCTGCTGGGAAGTTACTACCGACCTCGCTGCTGGACAATTGAAGTTCCGTGCCAACAACGGTTGGGACATCAACTGGGGTGGCACAACTGCCGAACTTCGCAACAATGGTGAAAACCTCGTGATTGAGACTGCTGGCAACTACACCATCAAGCTCTACCCAATCTGCGACGGCAAATCACACTGCACAATCGTGAAAAACTAATTTTCACCGAACATAATTAAAACTCATAACTCTCAATTTATGGGGTGGCGACCACAGTTCGCCACCCCATTTTTTGTGCCATAATCCCGAAGAAGATGCAATGAAATTCCGTTAGGAATTTGAAGTGTGTAGGCAGGTATGGAATCAGTGGAAAATTTGTGGGGATAAATTATGCTTTGTTGCCGAATCGTCTATGGAATAAAAAACAAAAACATAAAAAACAGCCTTGGAGCAATGTGGAATGCTTCGCATTTGGCGGTGCGACTGTGCGCTTTGCGACATTGGAAACGAGTTTCCATGCCGCCAACCACACAATCCCTCCGCCACCCTCTCACGAGGGCTCACCACATTGCCCCAAGGATAAAAACCGCTCGCCGTTTCACGGCGAAAAACCCCTGAAAATTGTGATTTATTGTTAGGAGGCTATGTTAAATCTCCCAAAACGATAACGCCATAGCGTAGGGACATGCCTTTGGCATGTTTCCAAGGCGTTAAAACATTTGTCGATTGCTGCGAAACATGCCAAAGGCATGTCCCTACGTTATGATACGCCAATGCGTAGAAAGTAGAAAAGATTAAAATGAAACAATAGCAAGGACTGGCATCGGAGATGCCGCATCATGCGAAACACCATGCAAGCGAAAATCGCAAAGCGATTGAGCGCAGCTTGGTGACA
>SAMEA104315420__coassemble_296_pt1 | contig 38399 bp, 32 predicted proteins | sample SAMEA104315420__metabat2_low_PE_049 | metagenome-assembled genome bin SAMEA104315420 (sample SAMEA104315420) | gut metagenome | biome: Monkey gut; feature: monkey-associated habitat; material: faeces | place: China | collected 2013
TGATCTGCAAAAAAAACGGCAATATCGCCCCCTGCCGACTTTTTCAGTGCTTTCGATACTTCACGTCCGCCCATAATTATAATATTATATTGAATATCAATCATTTGACGCGGACGTGAAATATCACGTCCCTACCATACAAAATTTTTTAAGAGATTTGATGAGGTTTTTTACTAAGAAATCTTTTTATCATCAGGGGGTTTTCGCCGTGAAGCGGCGAGCTGTTTTTATCCTTGGGGCAATGTGGTGAGCCCTCGTGAGAGGGTGGCGGAGGGATTGTGTGGTTGGCGGCATGGAAACTCGTTTCCAATGACGCAAAACGCACAGTCGCACCGCCAAATGCGAAGCATTCCACATTGCTCCAAGGCTGTTTTTTATATTTTTGTTTTTGATTCCAGCACATCACCAAAGGCGAAAGTATAGGCTTAACTTCTACAGAAATTTCTCTCTTTATTGGATTTTCATTAATTTTGTAAAGCAAACTCCAAACAAGAATTTATGAAAACAGGTAGCGAACGACAGGCTTGGCTCGACTATGTGCGGTTTTTCAGCATATTTTTGGTGATTGTGTTTCACACGCCACCACGGCTGGAACTGTTTGACGATGCCGTGATTCTCAACCTCCGCGTGCCGGTTTTCTTCTGCATATCGGGCTTTCTCTACAGTTTCGACCGTTGGCCCCGTTTCACCACCTATTTGCGACACCGCGCCCAGCAGATTATCGTGCCTTACTGCACCTTTTTCGTGATTTTCTATGCGCTGTGGCTGGCGGTGGGCCGAAGAATGGTGGGTGCCGAAGAAGAAGCCATCAGCGTGTGGCAGCCAGTGGTGGAATTTGTGTGCGGTAACCCGCAGACGGTGGTGGCGCCGTTCTGGTACATCGCCTGCCTGTTCACTATGCAGCTGCTATACTGGTGCATCGAGCGCACCGTGCCACGCCGATATGTGTTTGCCACATGCGTGGGCATTGCCGCCGCCACCTACCTCATTCCTTACGAAATACCGGAAGTGTTGGCTGTCGGGCAGTTTTGGAACCTCGGCAACGCCCTGCTTTTCCTCCCATTCTACGCCCTCGGCAACAGTTTCAAACCTTGGCTCACACGCCTGAAGTTCGGCACACCACGCGCTGCGGCACTACTGGTGATGCTGGCTGCGGCATCTATCGCCATCATGGTGGAGGCAACGCCTCTGCGCGCCCTCGACCCACAACTCTACAGCCTTGTGCGCATTGTGGCTGGCATGATGGTGATTCCCTGCTACTTCTGCGTGGCGAAATGGATTGCCGCATGCTATGGGCACAGGCATGTGATTGAGTTTGTGGTGGTGAGCGGCACCGTGTATTTAGGTTTGCAAAACTACTTCATCGGCATCGCCAAAATGCTGCTCAACCGCTTCGCCTACGACGGCGTGCTCGACAATCACATCTGGCTCAAATACGCCATCGCCATCATGGTAATGATTGCCATCTACCCCTTCGCCTGGGCAATCGACCGCTACGCCCCCTGGCTCATCGGCAAGAAGAGGAAGCAAAGTTGAGCCAACTTTGCAAAGTCAACGAGCCAACGGGTCAACGAGTTTTTTTGGGGGGAAGCCGAAATCTCGAAAAATTCGAAAATTCGAAGAATCGAAAATTTAATTCTCTACAACATGACTCCATGTCAATTGTGTCGACAGTGTTGACACAATTTCGGACGATAATACTTTGTAAAGGTACACACATTTTTTGCTTTATCAAAGATTTCTAAACGCCTTAATGGGTAAAAATGGGACACCCTATTGAATTAACAAGAGGCGATGGTATCGTCTTAACTTCTTTAACTTCTTAACTCCTTAACTTCTGAAATCTAATTTTCAACTTCTGGCATCTGATTTTGTCAGTTGGGAGAAATATGGTAATTTTGTGGTTAGAAAATCAAGATTAGGCAATGAAACAATATCTCGACTTGCTTCAGCATGTGCTCGACAATGGCACCTTGAAGCACGACCGCACCGGCACTGGCACAAAAAGCGTGTTTGGCTACCAAATTCGCTGCAACCTTGCCGACGGTTTTCCGCTGCTCACCACCAAGAAGGTGCATCTGAAGAGCATCATCTACGAACTGCTGTGGTTTCTGCGTGGCGACACCAATGTGCACTGGCTTCAGGAGCATGGCGTGAGAATTTGGAACGAGTGGGCTGACGAAAACGGCGAACTCGGTCCGGTGTATGGTCACCAGTGGCGCTCTTGGCCCGACTACAACGGCGGCACCATCGACCAAATTGCTCAAGTGGTGGACCAAATCAAGCACAACCCTGATTCGCGCCGTATGCTGGTGAGCGCGTGGAATGTGGCAGAGGTTAACAAGATGGCACTTCCGCCGTGCCACACCATGTTTCAGTTTTATGTGGCAAACGGCAAGTTGAGCCTCCAGCTCTATCAGCGCAGCGCCGACCTTTTCCTTGGCGTGCCGTTCAACATTGCCAGTTACGCTCTTTTGCTGATGATGGTGGCTAAGGTGTGCGGCTTGGAGCCGGGCGAGTTTATCCACACTTTCGGCGATGCACACATCTATCTCAACCACTTCGAGCAGGTGAAACTGCAACTCTCTCGCGAGCCTCGCCCACTGCCTCGCATGGTGATTAACCGCGATGTGACCGACATTTTCGACTTCAAATACGAAGATTTCACTATCGAAGGCTACGACCCTTACCCTCTGATTAAGGGCGTGGTTTCGGTATAAAACATAACAACTTATGGGCAAACAAATCTCTGCTATCGTGGCTATCGCCCGCGATGGCGCAATCGGGAAAAACGGCAATTTGCTGTGGCATCTGTCAGCCGACATGAAGCATTTCAAATCCATCACCATGGGGCATAGCATAGTGATGGGGCGCACCACGTTTGAATCGTTTCCGAAAGGCGCGCTCCCCGGCCGCCAAAACATTGTGGTCACCCGCAATGCCGACTATCACCCCGAAAATGTGACCATCGCCCATAGCATAGCAGACGCCATCGACGCGGCGGAAATGCCCGGCGAGGTGATGATTATAGGTGGCGCACAAATCTACGCCGCCACCATCGATATGGTGAGCACCATCTACCTCACACGAGTGGATGCCGAATTTCCAGATGCCGACACCTTTTTCCCAACCATCAACCCCGACGAGTGGGAGGAATGTGGTGTGGAGCACCACGAAGCCGACGACCGCAACCCCTTGCCCTACACTTTCCTCACTTTGAAAAGAAAACGCTAATCAATGCCAACTACTCCCGTACATCAAAAAGTGGATATCTTCACCCGAAGCGAGGGGGCGGCACTCAAGGGTGTGGGCATTCTGCTCATCGTCACCCACAACTTGGCGCACTGCCTCGGTGCCACCGGATACGACTGCAACGAATTTAACTTTGAACAAGAGAGCACCGACGCGCTCTTCCATTTCCTGCTTCACCCTGGACAGAGCATTCTTATCCAGCTCAGCACCCTTTTGGGCTACTGTGGCATCTATGCGTTTCTGTTTATAAGTGCTTTCGGACTGGTGCGAAAATACGAACAAGGCACCACAAAGATGCCTGCGCCACACATTTTCGTGTGGCAGCACTATACGAAGCTGTTCAAACTGATGTTTTTCGCCCTGATTTCGGCAATTTTGGCTGTATGGTATGTCAATAGTTCCAAACTGCCCAGCATCAACGACTGTGTGGCACAAGCATTGATGGTGACCAACTGGCTCAAACCACCCTACAGCCACGTTTTCCCCGGTCCATACTGGTTTTTTGGACTGATGATTGAACTTTATATCATCTATCGGCTTGTGCTGTATGTGCCACGCGATGGTGCCGCTTGGCGCAAGTGGCTGCTGCCGCTACTATTCATAGCAGCAACGGTTACACCACAAATCGTGCTCCGCAATGCCGGGCGCGAAATGATATATATGCGCTACAACTTCTTCGTGGCAGGACTCACCTTCTCTGCCGGGCTGCTGGTGGCTCGGTATGGCGGCATACCACGCATGGGCAAATGGGCATGGGCAGGCGTTTTTGCTGTGGCATCGGTGGCATTCATACTGATGCAGGCCACGGCCGTAACGTGGATTCTCTCATCGCTGGTGGTGACTGTGGCAATGATTGCGCTGGTGAAAACCTTCAGCGCCACGGTGATGCGCCCATTCGTGTGGGTGGGAGGCATCTCCTCATTTCTGTTTGTGACCCACCCCGTGATCCGCACCTTCGCCCTCTATTTCGGCAACGGCATCAGCAACCACCTGCTCGTCCTCATCTACACCATCGTGGCCATCCTCGCCGCCGTGGCATACCGCCGCTTCCTCACCGCCATCCACTGGAAATAATCGGTTTTCACACAATTCAAATTTGTGGCAAAAACCAACCACTAATTTATGAGAGAATGGCTAACCACGAATTGCACAAATCCACCGAATAAACATTTCTGTTGAATCCGTTGAATCTGTGTGAGCCCTTGTGGAGAAATTCTGTGAGATTTACCACCCACAAAGCAATCCTGTGAGATCTGCGGGATCTGTGTGAGCCTTACATGTGAGGCTTACCGCGCATATAAATGCGTGATTTGTGGGAGGGTATCTACTTTACTTCCAAAAATTATCATTATCTTTGCAGATTGAAAACAAAATCAACACTAAATATATGAATATTCTCGAATTAAGCGAACAAGAAATTGTAAGACGCAACAGTTTGAACCGTCTGCGCGAGATGGGTATCGATGCCTATCCAGCTGAGGAATTTGTTGTCGATGCTTGGAGTGAGGAAGTCAAGGCCAACTTCAGCGACGACGAAGCCGAGCCTCGCCAAGTGCGCATGGCTGGCCGTGTGATGAGCCGCCGCATCATGGGTAAGGCTTCATTCATGGAATTGCAAGACTCTAAGGGCCGTATCCAAGTGTATGTAAACCGCGACGAACTCTGCCCCGACGAAGATAAAACCCTCTATAACGAAGTGTTTAAAAAGCTGCTCGACATCGGCGACTTCGTGGGTGTGACCGGTTTTGTGTTCCGCACACAGACTGGCGAAATCAGTATTCACGCCAAGAGCCTCAAACTCCTGAGCAAGAGCCTCAAGCCACTGCCTATCGTGAAGCAGAAAGACGGCGTGACTTACGACGCTTTCGACGACCCGGAACTCCGCTATCGCCAACGCTACGTTGACCTTATCGTGAACGACGGTGTGAAGGACACCTTCCTCAAGCGTGCCACTATCGTGAAAACGCTCCGCAGCGTGCTCGACGAGGCTGGCTACACCGAAGTGGAAACCCCTACGCTGCAAGCCATCGCCGGCGGTGCAAGCGCTCGCCCATTCATCACTCACTTCAATGCGCTCAACATTCCTATGTATATGCGCATCGCCACCGAACTTTACCTCAAGCGCCTTATCGTGGGCGGTTTTGAAGGTGTTTACGAAATCGGCAAGAACTTCCGCAACGAGGGTATGGACCGCAACCACAACCCTGAGTTCACCTGCATGGAACTCTACGTGCAATACAAGGACTACAACTGGATGATGTGCTTCACCGAACAGCTGCTTGAGAAAATCTGCGTGGCTGTGAACGGCACCACCGACGTGACCATCGACGGCAAAACCGTCAGCTTCAAGGCTCCATATCGCCGTCTGCCTATCCTCGACGCTATCAAGGAAAAGACCGGCTACGACCTCAACGGCATGAGCGAAGACGAGATTCGCGAAGTGTGCAAGAAACTCGAAATGGAAATCGACGACACTATGGGTAAAGGCAAACTCATCGACGAGATTTTCGGCGAATTCTGCGAAGGCACCTTCATTCAGCCTACATTCATCACCGATTATCCTGTGGAAATGTCGCCACTCACCAAGATGCACCGCAGCAAGCCAGGCCTCACCGAGCGTTTCGAGTTGATGGTCAACGGCAAGGAACTTGCCAACGCTTACAGCGAACTTAACGACCCAATCGATCAGGAAGAACGCTTCATGGAGCAAATGCGACTTGCCGACAAGGGCGACGACGAGGCAATGATTATCGACCAAGACTTCTTGCGCGCGCTCCAATACGGTATGCCTCCTACAAGTGGTATCGGTATCGGTATCGACCGCTTGGTGATGCTCATGACTGCCCACAGTTATATCCAAGACGTGCTGCTCTTCCCACAAATGCGTCCTGAAAAGGTGGCTAAGCGCGACAAGGAAGAGGCTTATGTGGCTCTTGGCGTGCCAGCAGAATGGGTTGCACCAATCCAAAAGGCAGGTTTCCTCACCGTAGAGGCACTCGGCAAACTCGACCGTCCAGGCAAACTCTTCCAAGACCTCCTCGACATCAACAAGAAATACAAACTCGGTTTGAAGGTTCCTGTAGTCGATGAAGTTAAGGCATGGGTAGAGGCAGCCGCCGCCACCCTCCCAGCCGAGCCAGCAGAACCAGCAGAATAATCCACACACCACTCAATACACCAAGTGGGCACCGCAACCGCAGTGCCCACTTATTTTTTGGTATCAAACCACAAAGTCCCAAAGACATAAACCGCTCGCTGTTCACGGCACACCAGCCTTCTCCTATCACTACAATTTTATTAAACCGCAAAATTTGCGTCTTATAAACCGCATTTTTTGCGTATTATTCACCGCAAACCCACCATTACCACCAAATTTTACAGCCATAAAATTTACAGCCATAAAATTTCAAACGTCTTTTTGAAGTCAACAAGCCAACAAGTCAACGAGTCAACGAGTCAACGAGTCTACAAGTCTACGAGTCAACAGGTCTACGAGTTTTTGGGAACTAACGAGATGGGGCATCACATATCGTTCAGCGACAAGCCGATTTGGCGTACGTTTTTCCCCTTGAACAAATGGCGCTGCATTTCTGCCACTTTCTCTGCCAAGCGATGGGGGTTGTATCTCAGCGGATTGCGCTTCACCTCGTAAGCCTCCACTTCACCATCAAGGGTTTCAGCCACAATATCTATTTCAAAGTCATCGACATTGCCTTTGGCATTCTTGCCACCCGATTTCCACCAGCCACCTATTTGACGATACTCGCACGACTCCATCATCTTTTGTCTGAACCAACGCTCAAGGGCTATGCCCGAAAAGGTGGTATAGTCGTCGGTCATTATTTTTTCAAGTGCCTGCATATTCTGTATCTCGATAAGTGGCGCATAGCGATATATGTAGCGAAACCAGAAGCGGAAGAAGTTGTCCTTTATCTCAAATCTCACCGTCTGACTCCCCTCCTTCGCTCCAATCGGGCGTTTCTTACGAATAATGCCATAGTTGTCTTCCAGAATCCGCAACTGGCCGCCCAAACTCTTCATGCCAGTAGTTGCCTCTATTTGGCTTTGCGTCACGTCGCCACGAGCTATCTGACCTAAAATACTGAAAAAAGTGCCATATTGTTTGCCAAACTCCTGAATAAGGATATTCTTGCCCTCGCTCACAAAGAAACTGTCGCCACTGGAGCAAACATAGCGAATCATCTTCTCCACACTGGTGCAGCCATTGTTCATCAGCAATTCAATGTAGCGCGCCACGCCACCAGTGATGGTCCACAACGCCAACAAGTCCTCATTAGTGTAGTTGGGTTTATAATCGGCAAGAATCTCTCGCATGGTGACTGTGGAAAATGGCATGAGCCTGATGGTGCAGTCGTCGCGTCCAAACAAAGGTTGGGCTTCGTCCTTGAAAATCTTCTCCATCATACGGAAAATCGACCCCGACACGATAAAGCACACCTGCGTCGATTTCTTGTATTTGTCCCACAACTCCTGTATATCGCTGAACACACCGGCATTCACGTTGTCCCATTCTTGAAATTCGTCCATGAAGATTGTGAACTTCCGGCGCTTACCAATCTCCAGCAACAACTGCATCAAGCCACGCATCGTGCTGATGCCCTCAGGCACAAACTCTTGGAGTTTTGCCCTCACCTCCTCCGTAAATGTCTCCACCAGCACTGCCTCGGTCTTTCTGCCCACAAAGAAATATAGACTGGGGGTAACAGCCTCTGTTTCCTGCATCAAGCGGTACACCAAACTGGTTTTGCCCACACGTCGCCGCCCTGTCAGCACCACAAAGCGCGAGCAATCCTCATAAGCCTGCCGCTGAACTTCTTTCAGCCGCTCCATTTCCTGTTTTCTGTCGTAGAATTTTTTCATATTTTACAACCCAAATTTTATGACCGTAAATTTTACCGCCATAAAATTACAAACAATCTCCCAAAAAACAAAATATTTATGACAAATAAGAAATTAGGTATCAGAAGTTAAGAAGGTTTTGTGTAGAAGTTAAGGAGTTAAAGAAGTTAAGACGGCACCATCGCCTTTGGTAATTTAATAGGGTTTCCTCCCATCTGATTCGTCGGACACTCCCCAAAAAACTCGTTGGCTCGTTGACCTATTGACTCGTAGACTTCCAAAAGCTCGTAGGCACGCCGACTTTTGGGGGTGGAGATATTTGGTGGATAGGGGAAGATGGTGTAACTTTGCTATTAAATTGGTGTGGTATGCAGTTTTTTGTGGCCACGGTATTGAATTGATAAATAAATAACTCATGTTTAAAGGCTTTTTTACCCTACTTCGCAGATTTATTCCTCCCTATAAGCGCTATATAGTGCTGAATGTGATATTCAACGTGCTTTCGGCGTTTTTGACCCTGTTTTCGTTTGCGCTTATCATCCCGATTTTGGAAATGCTCTTTGGCATGAACCAAGCGCACTACACTTATATGGAACTGGGCAGCGCAGGACTTAAAGAAGTGGTGGTGAACGATTTCTACTACGGTGTTCAATGCCTGATTGAGAGTTACGGACCATCTACAGCATTGGCAGCCATCGCCAGTATGCTGGTAGTGTTCACCGGTTTGAAAGTGGGCAGCGCCTACCTCGCAGCCTTCAACATGATCACAATCCGCACCAGCGTGGTGCGCGACATACGCAACCAAATCTACGATAAAATCGTCACCCTCCCCATCGGCTTTTTCAGCAACGAGCGCAAAGGCGACGTGATGGCGCGCATGAGCGGCGACGTGACCGAGGTGGAAAACAGCATCATGTCGAGCCTCGACCTGATGTTTAAAAACCCAATCATGATTTTGGCGTGTCTGACGATGATGATTCTGGTGAGTTGGGAGTTGACCATCTTCGTGTTCACCCTCCTGCCCATCGCCGGCTTCATCATGGGCACCGTGGGCAAGCGGCTGAAGCGAGTGAGCCTCGACGCGCAGAACCAATGGGGTATGCTCCTGAGCAACATCGAGGAAACCGTGGGCGGACTCCGCATTGTGAAGGCGTTCAACGCCGAAGACAAGGTGCGCAAACGCTTCAGCGACGAAAACAACAAATACCGCCGCATCACCCAAAACATGCACCGCCGCTACGAACTCGCCCACCCTATGAGCGAATTTCTCGGCACCGCCACCATCGCCGTGGTGCTTTGGTTTGGCGGCAAGCTCATTCTGTCGGGCAACGCCACCATCACCGCACCATCGTTTATCTACTACATGGTGATTTTCTACAGCATCATCAACCCCGCCAAAGACTTCTCAAAGGCGAGTTACGCCATTCAGCGCGGTTTGGCGTCGGTTGACCGTATCGACAAGATTTTGAAAGCCGACGACACCATCAAAGACCCCGAACACCCTGTGCCACTTAAAGAAATGAAGCAGGGCATCAAATACAGCAACGTGCGCTTCCGCTACGGCGACCAATGGGTGATTGACGGCATCGACCTTGAAATCGGCTGCGGCAAGACCGTGGCGCTGGTGGGACAGAGCGGTAGCGGCAAGACCACCCTCGCCGACCTTCTCCCCCGCTTCTACGATGTGGAGGAAGGCTCCATCAGCATCGATGGCGTGGACATTCGCGACGTGAGCAAATACGACTTGCGCGCACTGATGGGCAACGTGAACCAAGAGGCCATCCTCTTCAACGACACCATTCGCAACAACATCACCTTCGGCGTGGAAAGTGCCACCGACGAGGAAGTGATTGCGGCTGCGAAAATCGCCAACGCCTACGACTTTATCATGGCCACGGAAAACGGTTTCGACACCAACATCGGCGACCGTGGTTGCAACCTGTCGGGCGGACAGCGCCAGCGCCTGAGTATAGCCCGCGCAATCCTGAAGAATCCACCTATCCTCATTCTCGACGAAGCCACCTCCGCACTCGACACCGAGAGCGAGCACCTGGTGCAGCAGGCTCTCGACAACTTGATGCACGGACGCACCACCGTGGTGATTGCGCACCGCCTGAGCACCATCAAGAACGCCGACCTGATTTGCGTGCTGCAAGACGGCAAAATCATTGAGCAAGGCACTCACGACCAACTCATCGCCGAAAACGGCTCATACAAGCACCTCGTTGACTTACAGAAATTCTAACTACATCTATAATTAACATCTTATGCTTAAAAAACTATTTTTCGCACTGATTGTGGCAGCAGTTGCCCTCAGTGCCAACGCAGAGAAGAAACCTGCCAAAGTGCAAATCCACTTGCGCAACGGTCAAGTGGTGACCGGTGTAATCACCGAGCGCGACGAACGTGTGGTAACCATTGCCAACGACGCCGACCACGCCACCTACCACTACACAATGGACGAAATCAACTATATCGACCATTTGACCAAAAAGAAGAACTACGACACCTCAAAATTCCGTGGCTTCATCGATCTCGGTTACAGCATGGGCGTGGGTGCTCCCCGCAACGACTACTGGTTGGTGGAAACCAGTTTCGGCTATGCCTTCACACCAAAGACCTACCTCGGCTTGGGTGTGGCAATCCACGACTTCAAGCCAGTGGAAAAGAGTTACCCTATGTTCTGGAACCAGACCAAGGAGAACGCCGGCAAGCGCAACGACCCGGCATGGCGCTACCCATTCATCCCCTTCTACCTCGAAGGACGCTACAACTTCATGAGCGAGTCGAAAAACACGCCTTTCGTGAGTCTGAAAGTGGGTGGCACATTCATCAACCACAAAGGATTCTTCACATCGCCAACCATCGGCTACCACTTCGCCACCAACGAGTTTTTCTCGTTCAACGTGGGCGTGGGTTACGAATTGCAGACCGCCGACTACAAACTCTGGTGCCAAGGCGACACCCCTGGCGCCATCAAAGACGACACAGGCAAGACCTACCTCAAGCAAGGCGAGGCATTCCACAACCTGTGCATAAAAGTGGGCGTGGAATTTTAACGCTAAAAAGCGAGTTGCTTAAAAATTTTTTGTTTATCTTTGTGCTATTATGGCATTCTTCGACTCAACTATTTTCTACCTGATAATCATGGTAGTGGCATTCATGAGTTTGGGAATGATTTGCAGTCCCAAAAACCCTGGGGCCACCAGCACAAAGATAGTGCCGATGAATGTGGCTCCCACCGGTGGCGAGCCACACCCCGACACCGTAAGAATCACGGCACTGAAGGGCGGCGACATCAGCATCGAGAGGCACTTCACCATTCGCGAGGGCGACACGGTGAACCTGGTAATCACGAAATTCGACTCCCACGTGAAAATCGTGGAGAAGAAGGGCGTGGTGGGCGCAGGAGCCGACACCGAGCATCTGGGCATGGCACTGGTGAGCTGTATCGGGCAGCGGTGGTACAGCTACCGCTACGAGAGCGAAGTGACGGGCAACTGGTGCGCCTTCGAGTTCACCAACGTGGCTGGCAACAACAAAGAAGTGGAAATGCGGCTGTAAGAAGTGCCGTATCACACAATTTTACACGATTTCACGCGTTAACGTAGATATAAATAGGAAAAATTTTCAGCATCATGATAAAGAAAATTCTCATCGCACTTTTAGCGGCACTGCCATTGGCAGCAAGCGCACAACTGTCGTCGGGTAAATGGGTGACGCATACTCGCTTCGCCATATCTTCCACTCAGAATGTGATTGACACAAAAGACAAGGTTTACAGTCTTGTGAACAACAGCCTATACTGCTTCGACAAGAGCACCAAGGCGCAAACCGTGCTGAGCAACCAGAACCAGCTTTCGGGCACGCTCATCAGCGGCATTTACTACAACTACGACAAGCAATACCTTGTGGTGGCTTACGACGACTCCAACATCGACATCGTGGCAAACGACGGCAAGGTGACCAACATACCCAACATCAAAGACGCTGTGATGACGCAATCGCGCGTGATTAACGATGTGACTTTCAGCGGCGACAAGATTTTCGTGGCCACAGGTTTCGGCTTCGTGGTCATCGACAATGCGAAAATGCAAATCACCGAAACACGCGTGTTCAGCCGCAGCATTTCGTCGGTGGGCGAAGTGGGCAAGTGGCGCGTGGTGTTTCTCCCCAATCAAGAGGTGTATTACTGCCCAGCCAACAAGGCTCCTGAATGGCTCGGCGGCTACAAGGCCACCACTATCGCCAACATGACGAACGGCAAAATCCTCGCCATCAACGATGCCACCATTCTTGTGAAGCAAGACAAGAGATTGACAAAGGTGACCATCGCCGACAGCGGCACCGACGAGGCGACTTTCACCAGCACCTCGCTCGTGGAAGCCGCACCTACCAACGTGCAGAAAACCGCAACAGGTTATTTGGCAAACTTCTTCGCTGCCAAATACTACTACACCTTTGATGCCGAGGGTGGCAACGCAACGAAAAAGACCTTCACCGTAAAAGAGTTGGTGAGCTGCGCTCCCGACGGCGACGGCACTCTCTGGGGTGTGAACGAGAAGGGTGTTCACAGCTATGCTGCCACAAACACCTACTACAAGCCCGACGCAGTGAGCATCAACGGAGTGCCTTTCTGGATGGGCTACAACAAAAACACCCACAAGCTCTACCTCACCGCCACCAGCGACATCGGCATTTTGCAAAGTGCCAATGTGGGAGCGCTATATGAAATCGACAAATATGACGGTAATTCGTGGACATACGAAAGACCGACAGGAACAGCTGGCTCGCAAGGCTGGTACTGGCCAATCTTCGACCCAACCGACAGCACCGACACATACTACATCAGTAGCCGCTTAAGTGGCCAATTCAAGGTTACGAACGACAAAGTTGTCACTATTTTCAACGCACAAAACTCGCCCTTTGTGGCTCGAAAAGCCGCTATCCGTTTCGACAACGACGGCAACCTCTGGATGGTGCACTCAAGTTTGAGCAACAACGTTCCTGTGAAAGTTTTACCACACGAGAAATTGAAGAAAGGCAATGTTACGCTCTCTGACTGGACAGTTTACAATGTGCCCGACGTTACCAATATCAACTCGTTTAAATATTCAATTTTCGACATCAGCAACAAAAGCAACATCAAGGCGTTTAACTGTGGCGACTATATTTGCCCAATTATCCTTTGGCGCGTGAACCCCGATTTGTCGAAGCCGGAATTTGAATCTAAGAGTTACACCTCGCTCACCGCAAGCGATGGCTCCAACTGCACTTGGGTGTATTCCTATGCCCTCAAAGCCGACCGCGACGACAACTTCCTGTTCGGATTCGACAAGGGTCTTGTGATGTTTAAGGCCACCGATGCCTTCAACGAAGGTTTTACCGTGGAAAAGGCCAAATCGCTGGAAGGAACAAGCGTTTACACCGTGGAGGTCGATACCCTCAACCGCAAATGGGTGGGAACTGGCAGCGACGGTCTGTATCTGCTTTCGCCCGACTGCAAGACGGTGATCAACCACTACACCTCAAGCAACAGCCCATTGCTCACCAATGTGGTGTATCAGGTGTGCTGCAACACCGACAACAATTCCGTGTTTGTGGTCACCCCACTCGGCGTACAGCAGTTCTTCAGCGACTACACCGAGTCGGCAACCGACTACAGCAACGTGTATGCATATCCTAACCCAGTTCGCCCCGACTTCACCGGCTACATCACCATCACAGGCTTGATGGAAGGCTCAAACGTGGTCATCAAGGACGCGAAGGGCAACGTGGTGAAGCAATTCACGGGAGCAAACGGTTCAGTGGCATGGGACGGCTGCAACGAGGCTGGCGAACGCCTCCCAACAGGCAACTACGGCGTGTTTGCGGCGCAAGAAGGCGCACAAATGCCAGAACAGCCCTACACCAAGGTTATGATTATCAAATAATATAGAAACAGAACAGAAATAGTAAATACTTTTTTAAAGCAAAAGTTTGGGAAAATGGTGACCGTGAGGTTACCATTTTCTATTTAACCCAAATGTTAGAAATTAGAGGTTAGAAGTCAGAAATTAGATTTTCGATTCTTCGAGATTTCGAAATTTCGAGATTTGGATTTATTGGCTTCAAAAAAAATCGGTGAAAATAGGATTTAAATGGATTAAATAGGTGTTCTCCCATCTGATTCGTCCGACTCGTCTGATTCGTCCGACTTGTCTGACTCGTCTGACTCGTCCGACTTGTCAGACTTGTCAGACTTGTCAGACACCCCCAAAAAAAACTCGTTGACCTGTTGACTCGTTGACTCGTTGACTTGTTGACTCGTTGACTTGTTAGAACACCACGGAGAAGGCGGCGCCGAGGGTGGTGTGGGCGAGGGTTTTGGTGGTGTAGGATTGGTAGGTGTAGGTGGTTTTGGCGGCGTCGAGGTCGGCAAAGAGTTTCCATGCGAAGTTGGTGCGGTAGCGCCATGCGAAGTTCACGCCCAGCACATAGTTGAACGCTGTGCCGCCTTTCGCCTGTAAGATTTCGGTAGCGTCGGACTGGTGGCTCACATAGCGAATACCGTCGGCAAAACGCACGCCACAAAGTGCCTTCGCCCCCACCGAAATGCGCTTGCTCAACGCCTGATTGCCATACACGCCCACAGCAAGCGAAGCGTTGTTGAATTGGTTATCCTCAATCTCCACGCCAGTAGAGCCTTCAGCCGCGCCCTCAATCTGCGCAGGGGTGCTAATCAAGCGCGCCTGTGCGCCCACGCCGAAGTGCTTATTCAGGAAGTACGCGCCCTCCATGCCCACCACGGCACTCGTGCCCAAAGCAATGCGGCGGTCGGAGCCGAAGTCGATATGTCCCGAATGTGCCGCCACACCCATCTGAATATCCACAAACGACGGATTCACCGACACCTCGCCATCGAATTCAAAATTCTCCACACCTTTATCCTTGAAAATCAAGTCGGCGGCAAAATAGCCCAGTTCCGTGGAAATGATGCCGATGCCTGCGCCAGCCATCACATCAGAAATCCAGTGCCGATTGTTGAGCACACGCATCACGCCTGTGGCGGTGGCAAGGGCGTAGCCCCCGACCGAAAACCACGGCGAGCGCGTCATGCCGTATTCCTTATGCAGAATGGTGGCTGCCACAAATGCCGTGGCAGTATGCCCCGATGGGAAAGAATTTCGCTCCGTGGCATCGGGCCGCAACTCACTCACAGCGTACTTCGTAGCCATCACGGCCATTGCCATCACGGCATTCGACGCGAGAGCCGACACGCCAAGCCGCGACCAACTCGACCGCCCCTCGTAGCCAGCGAGTTTCATCGCCGCAATCACAGGGTATGGCGCAAAGCGGGTGTAGTTGTCGATTTCCGTTTTAAAACCGCTTTTCAAACTGAGATTAGGCGATGGAAAACCTGTCTTTGCCTCCTTCACCACCACCGACGAGAGCAGCAGCGGCACGCCTGTGTAGCTCACATCGCGCTTCCAGCCATAATAGGGCGATTGGCGAGTGTTGACAGCGGCATCAAGCGCATCGATGCAAGCCACAGTATCAGCCACCGCCACCGAATCAGCCACAGGGGCGACAGCAGAGGTTGCCACAGCAGTGCCCACCGTGAGCAAAACGAGATTGAATATTTTCCTAATCACAGCCATAAAAATATGCAAAGACCAATGCCGCATTTTTTCGAGCGACATTGGTCTTTCCTATGCGAGAGTTTGTTTAAAATTCAGTAAAACTGAGCGGAAGGGTGCTCTTGATGCTTTCGAGGCGATAGATGGTGTCGCGACCGATGAGAATCACCTCCATAGGGTGACCAGCCTGCACCTCAAATTCGAGCAACGCCTGACGGCACACGCCGCAAGGCGCGCAAGGCTCTTTCACGAAATCGCCATTCTGGAAAGCGGTGACAGCCACCTTCTTGATGCCCACGCCCGGATAGTTGGCACCAGCGTTGTAACACGCGCTGCGCTCTGCGCAAATACCGGCAAAAGCGGCGTTTTCCTGATTTGCGCCCTTGATCATCACACCATTATCGAGCAGCAAAGCTGCGCCCACATTGAAGTGGCTATATGGCGTATAACTGCTTTTTGTGGCCTCTTTTGCGAGGTCAACCAAATTTTTATCTTCCTGATTCAGCTCATTGTAAGCTAAAACTTGTACCTTTGTAGTTATATTTCTTTCAGTCATCGTATCTGAGTTTATGTTAAAGACTTATTTTCATTGCAAATATATTGATAATTTTCCAAACGGCAACCCCAAAAGATGGATTTGCTGTGTTTTTCTTGCGCTGATGTGCCTCACCTCGGCGGCGCAGGGGCTTTCGAGCGTGTTTCTTGAATATATCGACAAATACAAGGGCATCGCAATTCGCCATTGCCAGCAATACGGCATTCCTGCCTCTATCACCCTTGCGCAAGGACTGCTGGAGAGCGGTGCCGGACGCAGCAAACTCGCCACAGGCTCCAACAACCACTTCGGCATCAAGTGCCACTCGTGGGAGGGCGAGCGCACCTATGTGGGGGCAGCATCGGCATACAACTGCTACCGCAAATACGATTCGCCGGAAGACGGCTACGAAGACCACGCAAAATTCCTGCTGGGCAGTCGCTACCAGCGTCTGTTCGACATTCCTGTGAGCGACTACAAGGGTTGGGCGCGTGGGCTGAAGGCGTGCGGATATGCCGAAAATCCCGCCTACGCCGATAAGTTGATTCGTCTTATCGAGACCTACGAACTTTTCCAATACGACCTCAACCAACCTGTGATGGCGAAAAAGAAGGAGGAAAGTACCGCCACCGCCGAAGCCGAGCAAACCTACGACGAGGAACAAGCCTACAAAAAGGCTTACGATAAGGCGTTTATGGAGCATGTGATTCACCGCAAATGGGACAAATATTTCGTGGTGGCGAAGCGTGGCGACACCTACGAGAGCATCGCCCTTGAGTTCTCCAAAAAACTGAAAGACATTCTCGACTACAACGACATCACCGACCGCAACGCACGTCCACGCGAGGGCGAGCGCATCTGGGTGGAGAAGAAGTTCGACCGCCATCCTTCTGTGAAATTCTATGTGGCGAAAAAAGGCGAAACGCTCCACAGCATCTCGCAGGAATACGGCGTGCGCATGAAGTCGCTGCTCAAACTCAACGCCATGAAGCCCAACGAAGAACTCATCACCGGCCAAAAAATCTTTTTCCAGTAAGGGAGTCTACGAGTCTACAGGTCTACGAGTCTACGAGTGGGTGTCCGATAAGTCCGATTCGTCCGATTCGTCTGATAAAAAACATCCATTTAATCCATTTTAATCCTATTTACACCAATTTTTTCAAGCGATTCGAAATCTCGAATCTCCGAATCTTCGAGACCTCGAAAAATCCAAAAAATCCAAAAGCCCCCACCCCACTCGTTGACTCGTTGCCCCGTTGACTCGTAGACTCCAAAAAACTTGACGAAAATTTTTGTAAGAGCGATGAAATTGCTAACTTTGAAAAAAAACAGCATGACACGCATACAAAAATACACCATACCCACTCTGATGAGCTGTGTGGTTTTCGCCATCGGCACGCTTTTCGACTCCTTTTGGGAACCGTTTTTCCTCGCAGGATTCTCTCTCCAGGCGTTCACCTATTTGGGGCTGTGCCGCTTTTTGGAAGACAACAAGGCGAAAGGTCCGTTCTCGCTACTTTTCAATGCCCACCTCGTGATGGTGATAGCCCTTGCCCTGCTTTTCTACTTCGTGAGCGGCAACGTTGACGACGACTCGGCGGTGCTCTACACCGTGTATGCCGTGGCGCTGTTCACCGTCACTGGCGGATATATCGTGTCGAAAATCGTGGCTGGCGCATTCATCGTGGGCCAACGCCAAATTGCCGTGGGTAGCACTATGATAATCAGTGCTATTGCGCTGTGCTACTACTTCGGCACACGCATCGTCAATTTCCTCCCCGAAGAACTCAACTGGACCATTCCAAAAGCCCTGTGCCTCACCTCAGCCGCCGAACTCATCACCATCATGCTCTCCACCAAAAACCGAGGAAGAAATTAGAAACTCAGAAATTAGAAGTTAGAGGTTAGAAGTTAGATTTTTAGATAATTAGACGTTCGGTCTGCGGAAGCGGAGATTTTCACACACAAAAATGTAGGGGAAATTTACAAGTGCAAATGTTGGGGAAGACGGAGCAATCGGCGATTTAGCGCACTCTCGGCGGTTGTTAATAACTTTTTCTGTAATTTACAAAATTTAAGTGGTTTAAATTTGTAAATTTATTGGAAATTATAAGTAACTTTACACCCTGATTACACCTTATATAAGAAAATTTATTTTTCCGACGATGGCTGAACAAGTGACATACCATATTCCGGCACTGCTCAACGAGTGCATGACAGGACTTGACATCAAGCCCGACGGCACTTATGTGGACGTGACTTTTGGCGGTGGCGGCCATAGCCGTGAGATAGTGAAGCATCTGGGTGAGAGCGGAAGGCTCTACAGTATGGACCAAGACATGGACGCATACGCCAACCGCATCGACGATAGCCGATTTACATTTGTACACGGAAATTTCGCCTTTCTGAAAAACTTCATGCGCTACTACGGCGTGGAGGGTGTGGACGGTGTGCTTGCCGACCTGGGCGTGAGTTTCCACCACTTCGACGACAGCGAGCGCGGTTTCTCGTTCCGCTTTAACGGCCACCTCGACATGCGCATGAACCGCAACGCGAAGCACGATGCGGCGTGGGTTATCGCCAACTACAGCGAGGAGGAGATTGCCAACATGCTCTACCTCTATGGCGAACTGAAGCAGAGCCGACGCATGGCAGCCGCCATTGTGAAGGCACGCAGCGCGTCGCCCATCGTCACCACCGACCAACTGTTGAATGTGGTGAAGCCGTTTATCAAGCCCTCGCAAGAGAAGAAGGAACTGGCGCAGGTGTTTCAGGCACTCCGCATCGAGGTGAACGACGAAATCAGCGTGCTCAAGCGTATGTTGCAGCAAGCCCTTGAGGTGCTGAAGCCCGGCGGACGACTGGTGATTATCACCTACCACTCGCTCGAAGACCGCCTGGTGAAAAACTTCATGAAGAGCGGCAACATTGAAGGGAAAATTGAAAAAGACTTCTTCGGCAGAGTGAACTGCCCGCTGAAGTTGGTGAACAACAAGGTGATCACGCCAAGCGACGAGGAAGTGGAACGCAACCCTCGCTCAAGAAGCGCAAAACTGCGCATCGCCTACAAAAAAATAGAAAACGAATAACGCAAAATAGCAACAAGATAGCAATTCATCTAACAGCACTCCGGCAAACATGGCTAAAGGAAAGAACAAAAATAGCGGCACCAACAACGGGCTTTTCAAAAGATGGGCCCAGGGGCGCAGTTTCCTCACGCTCGACTTTTTCCGCCGCAACGGTTTCTACATCATCGGCATCACAGTGCTGATTATGATGAACATCAGCAAGAAGTATGAATATCAAGACTGCCTGCAAGAGGTAATCAACCTGAACGCCGAACTCAACGACGTGCGCACCGACTGCGTGAACGCCAGCGCGAAGTTCAACTCCAAAATTCGCGAAAGCGAGATGAAGCAACTTATCGACACTTGTCACATCGATTTAACAACCCCCGATCAACCACCATATAAACTTTCAGAAAAATGAAAAAAACACAAAACAAAGCCCTCCAGACCAACAAGAAGCGTATTCTTGGCCGTTACATGTTTGTAATGCTCGCCCTCCTGGCGTTTTCCAGCACAATCGTGGCCCGACTGTTTAAGACCACGGTGACCCAAGCATCGGAGTGGAACGCCAAAGCCGACAGCGCATGGCAAGACACCACCATCATCAACGCCGAGCGAGGAAAAATTCTTGCCGACGACGGCAGTGTGCTCGCCGCCAACATGTATTTCTACACCGTGCGTGTGGACTGGGGCTTCAGCGGCATCAAGGACTCGGAATTCAGAAAAGGACTCCCTGCCCTCTGCGACAGCCTTGCCGCTTTCGACAACTCAAAAACCGCTGAGCAATGGAAAGAGGAACTACTGAATGCGAAAAAGAAAAAAAGCCACTGCTACAAACTCATCGACCACATGGTCACCCACAGCGAATTTGAGCGTATCTCCAAATTCCCATTCCTGAAGGAAAGCAACAAAATCCTCTACGGTGAGCGACTGATGCGCCGCAAGAAGCCTTTCGGCACGATGGCGGCACGCAGTATCGGCAACGTGAGCGACCCTATTTTATACTTTCAAACCTATATCAACTGGCAGGACCGAGCATTCAACCAACGCGAGTTTGAACGCGAACTCCCAGCCCTTTGCGACAGTTTGGCACTGATGTTCAAGCGCACTCCTGCCGAAAAGTGGAAAGAGATTTTCACCGAAGGACACAGGGAGAACAGCACCAACTTCCAGTTCCTGAAGCAACCCGTCAAGAAAGAAGTGCTCGACAAACTCGTCACGCTTCCATTCCTGAAAAAGAGCAGCAGCATGTTCTACTCCGTGCTGGAGAAAAACGTGGTCAGCGGCCGTCACGGCATTTCGGGATTGGAAATGTTTCTCGACAGCCTGCTCTTTGGCGTGCCAGTGAAGGCTCCGAAGGTGGCACTCAACGCAAACACCGCCAACTATGGCGGCAACCCAATTCCGGGCTACGACGTGACCACCACCATCAATGTGCAACTCCAAGACATCGTGGAAAACGAGTTGATGGCGATGCTGAAGGAAAGCGAGGCAAGGTGGGGCTGCGCCATTCTGATGGAAGTGAGCACCGGCGAAATCAAGGCTATCTCCAACCTCGACCGCAATAAGGACGGAGAATACACCGAAGGCGAAAACCACGCTGTGCTCGGCTATGAGCCAGGCTCCGTGCTGAAGCCCATCAACATGATGGTGGCGCTGGAAGACGGCGCAGTGAGCAACCTCGACGAAGTGATTGTCACAGGCAGCAAATACACCCTCGAACCCGGCATCGTGGTGAAAGACGAGCATGGCGCCGCATCGTTCAATATCCGCGACATCATCGCAAAATCGTCGAATGTGGGTATGACTCGCATCATGTGGCGCAAATACGGCAACAACCCCGACGGCTTGCGCCAACGCCTCGAAGGCATGGGATTTTTCGAGCCGTTCCACACTGGTATCGCTGGCGAACGCCAACCCACCTACCGCATTCTGAAGAACAACAAAGAAGGCAAACGCACGCTCCGTGGCCAATCGTTCGGCTACGACGTGTATATCCCGCCCATCTACACCCTTGCCATGTATAATTCATGGGCAAACGACGGCAAATTCGTGCGCCCACGCCTCATCAAGAAACTTTCGAGAGAGGGCGAACAGGATTCTATCGTGCCAGTGAGTTATGTGCGCGACCAAGTTTGCTCGCCCGAAAATGCGGCAAAAATGCGCGAACTGCTCCACGGCGTGGTATGGCGACAAGGCACCGCACGCTCGCTCCGCGACAGTTTGGTGCACATTGCCGGCAAGACAGGCACCGCCTACGTGTCGAGCGGCAAAAGCGGATACAGCAACGTGCGCCGTTTCGCATTCTGCGGTTTCTTCCCTTACGAAAAGCCTATGTATAGCTGCATGGTGCTCATTTACGGAGGCAGCAAGAGTGCGGCAAGCGGCAGTGGCACTGTGCTGAAAAACATAGCCCTGAAACTCTACGCAAAGGGTCTGCTCGGCAACGCCGCCGACTATCGCAACAGCGGTTCGGCAGCCCACGAGTCAACGATGATTACCGCCGGCAGCGACCAGCCATCGCGCATCTCCTACATCAAGCAAGCGGTGGGCTGCTCAAAGTTGATTCACGGCGCCACCCCAAAGAACGAAAACAAGGGTATGCCTAATGTAGTGGGGCTCAATCTCCGCGACGCGCTGGTTCGACTGGAGAAAATCGGGCTGCGCGTGGAATGTGAGGGCGTGGGCATCGTCACCAGTCAAAGCGTGGCACCAGGCACCGCCTATCACCGTGGCACGAGCATCAGACTGCACCTGTCGAACAACCCCAGAATGGTGAAAGCAAACAACTCATAATATATATAGTGTGTGAATACATCTAACATTATTAAAGGGCTAAAAAGATGAAAAAGTTAAATCAATTACTCGCCGACATCACAACCATTAAAGTGGCGGGCAACGCCGAAGTGGAAATCACCTCGGTGACCAACGACTCGCGAGAGGCGAAGCCCGGCGCTCTGTTCATTGCCGTGAAAGGTGTGGCGGTAGATGCACATAAGTTTATCCCACAAGTGGTGGCAGCAGGTGCCGCCGCCGTGGTGTGCGAAGATTTACCCGAAAATTTGAACGATACGGTAACGTATATACAGGTGGCTGACAGCACCATCGCCTTGGCGCACCTCGCCAGCGCGTGGTACGACCACCCAAGCACCAAGTTGCGACTGGTGGGTGTGACCGGCACCAACGGCAAAACCACCACCGCCACCCTGCTCTACGAACTCACTCAGTCGCTCGGCCACAAGGCAGGACTGCTCTCCACCGTGAAAAATATGGTGGACCGCACCGAATATCCAGCTAAGCAAACCACCCCCGACCACATGTCGCTCAACCGTCTGCTCCACGAAATGGTGGAAGCCGGCTGCGAATATGCGTTTATGGAGGTGAGTTCGCACGCCTGCGCGCAGCACCGCATCGATGGTCTGCAATTCGCTGGCGGCATCTTCACCAACCTCACCCGCGACCACCTCGACTACCACAAGACTGTGGAGGCTTACATCAAGGCGAAGAAAATGTTTTTCGACGGCTTGGGAACCGATGCCTTCGCGCTGGTCAACGCCGACGACAAGGTGGGCAGCGTGATGGTGCAAAACTGCAAGGCAAAGCACTACACCTATTCGCTCCGCACGCTTGCCGACTTCAAGGCGCAAGTGATTGAGGAACGCCTCGACGGCACCACCATCACCCTCGACGGTCAGGAACTGGAAGTGCTGTTCACCGGCAGATTCAATGTGTATAACCTCGCCAGCGTGTATGGCGCAGCCCTGCTGCTCGGTTTCGACAAGAGCGAGGTGCTGGTAAAAATCAGTATGCTCAAACCCGTGTCGGGCCGCTTCCAGACCATGCGCTCACCCCGCGGCTACATCGCCGTGGTGGACTACGCCCACACCCCCGACGCCCTTGTGAATGTGCTCACCGCCATCAACGATGTGGTGTGCGGCAAGGGACAGGTAATCACCGTGTGTGGCTGTGGTGGCGACCGCGACCACGGCAAGCGCCCTATGATGGCTGCCGAAGCCGCCAACCGTAGCGACCAAGTGATACTCACCAGCGACAACCCACGCAGCGAAGACCCTGAAGAGATTCTCCGTCAAATGGAGGCTGGACTCGACGACAGCAACCGCTCACGCGTGCTGAAAATCACCGACCGCCGCGAAGCCATAAAAGTGGCTTGCCGCCTCGCCAAGAAGGGCGACGTGGTGCTTGTGGCTGGCAAAGGACACGAGACTTATCAAGAAATTAAAGGCGTGAAGCATCACTTCGACGACAGAGAGGTGCTTGCCGAAATATTTAACGACGAAAAATAATTGTAAAACGGTATGCTTTATCACTTATTCCACGCATTAGAAGAATACGACCTGCCAGGCGGACGACTGGTTGAATACATCACCTTCCGCTCAGGTTTAGCCTTGGTGCTGTCGCTCTTTATCGCCATCGTATTCGGCAAAAAAATCATCGAACGCCTCCAACTTATGCAGGTGGGCGAGATTGTGCGCAATCTCGGCTTGCAAGGTCAGATGGAGAAGAAGGGCACCCCCACCATGGGCGGTATCATCATCATCATTTCCATTCTCATTCCCTGCTTGCTGCTCGGTAAACTCGACAATGTGTATATGGTGCTGATGATTGTAGCCACCATCTGGTGTGGCGCGCTCGGATTTGCCGACGACTACTTGAAAATCAAGAAGCACAACAAGGAGGGCATGAAGGGCAAATTCAAGATTGTAGGTCAAGTGGGCCTCGGCTTGATTGTGGGCCTCACCATGTACCTCTCCCCTTCCATCGTGATGAACGAGAACGTGACGGTGGAGAACAAGCAAACCAGCGAAATGGTGGTGAAACACAAAACCGAAACGGTGAAATCTACCAAGACCACCATTCCGTTTGTGAAGAACCACAACTTCGACTATGCGATGCTCACCAAGTGGATGGGCGACCACGCACAGACTGGCGGCTGGATTGTGTTTATCCTCGTCACCATCTTCGTGGTGGCGGCAGTGAGCAACGGTGCCAACCTCACCGACGGACTCGACGGACTTGCCACGGGCACCTCGGCGATTATAGGCGTGGCACTCGCCATCATGTGCTATTTGGGAGGCAACGTGATTTACTCATCGTATCTCAACATCATGTACATACCCGACAGCGGTGAACTGGTGGTATATGCCGCCGCATTTATCGGTGCCACCATCGGTTTCCTATGGTACAACTCATTCCCTGCGCAAGTGTTCATGGGCGACACCGGCAGCCTTTGCCTTGGCGGCATCATCGCCGTGTTTGCCATCCTCATCCGCAAGGAACTCCTGATTCCTATCCTGTGCCTCACCTTCTTCGTGGAAGACATTTCGGTGATGATACAGGTGGCATATTACAAATACACCCGCAAGAAGACTGGCGAGGCCAAGCGCGTGTTTAAGATGACACCGCTCCACCATCACTTCCAAGTGCCTGCCGGCAAGGTGGACGCACTGTGGCAAAAGCCTGTCAACGCCATTCCAGAATCGAAAATCGTGATGCGATTCCTCATCGTGGCTATCTTCTTGGCAGTGATTACTTTCGTGACATTAAAGGTTCGTTAAACTTCCTCAATATTCAGAAATCATGACATCAAATCGACGTATCGTAGTATTAGGTGGTGGCGAAAGCGGCGCAGGTGCCGCAGTGCTCGCCAAAGTGAAAGGTATGGACGTGTGGTTGAGCGACATGGGCTCCATCGCACCGAAATACAAGGAACTTCTCGACAAATACGAGATAGCATGGGAAGAGGGCAAGCACACCGAAGAGAAAGTGCTCGCCGCCGACGAAATCATCAAGAGCCCTGGCATTCCTGCCACCGCCCCAATGGTGAAGAAGGCTACCGCAAAGAATATTCCTATTATCAGCGAAATTGAGTTTGCAGGTCGCTACACCGATGCCAAGATGGTGTGCATCACCGGCAGCAACGGCAAAACCACTACCACCATGCTCACCTATCACATTCTGCGGAAAGCAGGGTTGAATGTGGGACTGGCTGGCAACGTGGGCAACAGCCTTGCGCTGCAAGTGGCCACCGAGCACCACGATGTGTATGTGATTGAACTGAGCAGTTTCCAACTCGACAACATGTACCAATTCAAGGCGAATGTGGCTGTGCTGCTCAACATCACCCCCGACCACCTCGACCGCTACGACTTCAAGATGGAAAACTATGTGGCAGCGAAGTTCCGCATCATGCAGAACCAGGACGCAAACGACGCGTTCATCTACTGGCAGGGCGACCCTATCATTGATGCGCAACTCAAGCACATGCACACCGAAGCCAAGATGCTCGCCTTCGACGCTACTGACAATGCCAGCCTTGCGGCATACGTTGACACCAACGATGTGGTGAAATTCAACATCGACGGCAGAGAATGGAGCATACCTCGCGCCGAACTCTCGCTGAAAGGATTGCACAATGTGTATAACTCAATGGCAGCAGGTCTGTCGGCATCTTGCCTCGACATCAAGGACGACGTGATTCGCCGTGCGCTTGCCGACTTTGAGGCTGTGGAACACCGCCTCGAATTTGTGCGCACCGTGAATGGCATCACCTATATCAACGACTCGAAAGCCACCAACGTGAACGCTTGCTACTATGCCCTCGAAAGCATGACCACCCCTGTGGTGCTGATTCTCGGCGGCAAGGACAAGGGCAACGACTACGAAGAACTGATGGAGTTTGTGAGCACTAAGGTGCGCGCTATCGTGTGCCTCGGCGCCGACAACACCAAACTTCTCGATTTCTTCAAGGGCAAAGTGCCTGTGCTCACCGAAACGCACAACATGAAGGATTGCCTTGCCAAGTGCACCGAACTGGCACATGAGGGCGACACCGTGCTGCTCTCACCATGCTGCGCCAGTTTCGACCTCTTCCACAATATGGAAGACCGTGGCGAGCAATTCAAGGAAGGCGTAAGAGCGATTGAAGAAAAATAAGAGATTAGAAATTAGAGATTAGATTTTTTATCGACTTTTAGAAATTTATAGATTGGAGTGGCTCTGAGCGCTCCGAGTGCTCCGAGCGCTCCAATCCCCAAAATATTCAATTAACCACTAAAACTAAAAAAAACACATGGCAAATAAAATGGACAAAATTAACGACAAGGCAAACCGCTATGAAGAAATGACGCGTAAGTATGGTGACCCATGGATTTGGGGCATCTACTTTATGCTTGTGCTCATTTCTATTGTGGAAACTTACAGCGCATCGAGCCGCGAAGTGGCCACAATGGGTGTGTATATGCCTATCGTGAAGCACTGTTTCTTCCTGCTCCTGGGCGGCATCGTGCTTTTCTTCGTTCACAAAATTCCGTACAACAACAAGGCGTTCCTTTTCGGCATCACCGTGGGGCTGTTCATCATCACGCTCGCATCGCTGGTGTATGTGCAGTTCTTTGGCGAAATTCTGAATGGTGCGCGCCGTTCGTTCAGGCTTTTCGGCATATCCATTCAGCCGTCGGAGTTTGCCAAACTTGCGGTGGTCACATCCCTCTCGCTCATCTTGTCGCGCACCCAGAAGGAAAATGGCGTGAGCAACATCGGCATGTGGGGCTGCGTGGCTGTGGTAGGCGTTTTCAGCCTCTTCACTTTCAAGAGCGGTTTGACCAACTTCCTTCTGCTGGTGGGCATCAGCCTGATTATGATGGTGGTTGGCGGTATTTCGTTTAAGAAAATCGGCATTTTGCTTCTGGCTTTCAGCATTTTGGGTGGTGGATTCAAATACATCAACCATATCAATGAGCAAAAGGAGGAGAACATACAACTTGCCGCCAAGCAAAACGGCGAGCGAGTGATCGACGAGGGCGAAGCCACCGAAGAAGCGTATCTCACCGCCGAACAGCCCGCGAAAAGCAAAGAGATTGACCGAAGCGACTTGCGTAAGAAGCGTTTGCACGACTGGTGGTACAACGATTCGCTGGTGTATCGCCGCATCGACGACAAAAACGCGCAGGAAATGTTCTCACGCATGGCGCAAGCCCATGGCGGCGTTACGGGCGTGTTCTTCGGCAATTCGCGCGAGAGCAGTCGTCTGCCATTGGCGTTCAGCGACTATATCTTCTCCATCATCGTGGAGGACACCGGACTTATCGGCGGCACTTGTGTGGTGCTGCTCTACCTGTTCCTGCTCGCTCGCGCGGCAATGATTGCACGCCGATGCCGACGCACACTGCCCACCCTCATCGTGATAGGCACCGCGTCGATGATCACGCTGCAAGCGTTCTTCCACATGGCCATCAACACGGGCGTGTTCCCTGTGTCGGGCCAGCCATTGCCACTGATTTCGAAAGGTGGTACGTCAATCATAATTATAAACTTCGCCTTTGCCATTCTGCTGAGCATCAGCCGCACCGTGGCAGGCTTAACTGATAAACAAAACGCAAATCAAGAGGATCAGGATTTGCCCGAAAACTTGAGGGCAGAAAATCCTTCTCTGCTTATAAATTACACCAATGTCTGGAAATAACAAACACTATCTCGTGAGCGGCGGTGGTACCGGCGGTCACATATTCCCGGCTTTATCAATAGCCAATGAAATTCGCCGCAGATACCCTGAGGCTGAAATCCTGTTCGTGGGTGCGGAAGGACGCATGGAAATGGAGCGTGTGCCAGCCGCTGGCTACGAAATCAAGGGACTGCCAGTGTGCGGCTTCGACCGCAAGCACCTGTTGCGCAACGTGAAGGTGCTGTTCAAACTCTGGAAGAGCATTCGCTTGGCGAAGAAGATTCTGAAAGACTTCAAACCCGATATCGCTATCGGCGTGGGCGGCTATGCCAGCGGCCCTATGCTGAAGGCCGCCCAAAAGAAGGGTATCCCCACCCTGCTCCAAGAGCAGAACTCCTATGCTGGCGTGACCAACAAACTCCTTGCCAAAAACGCCAAGTGCATCTGCGTGGCATACGAGGGCATGGAGCGCTTCTTCCCTGAAGACAAAATCGTGCTCACAGGCAACCCTGTGCGCCGCAATCTGCTTGAGTGCAACGCCACACAGGAAGAGGCACGCAAAGCCATGGGCATCGACCCAGAGAAAGCCACCATTCTCATCATTGGCGGCAGCCTGGGCGCACGCACCGTGAACGAGAGCATCATCGGCGGACTCGAAAAACTCGGCGCTGCGGCCGACGATGTGCAAGTGGTGTGGCAAACCGGCAAATTCTACGACCAGCAGTGCAAGGAAACCCTTGCAAAGTCGGGCGTGAAGAATGTGATTCAAATGCCATTCATCAGCAATATGGATATGGCATACCGCGCCGCCGACCTCGTGATTTCGCGCGCCGGCGCAAGCAGCATCAGCGAATTGCAGTTGCTCGGCAAGCCTTCCATCTTGGTGCCTTCGCCAAATGTGGCTGAAGACCACCAGACGAAAAACGCCCTCGCCCTCGCCAACCGCGACGCTGCCATCATGGTCACCGATGCCGAAGCCCCCGAAAAGTTAGTGGATGCCATGCTCGCCACCGTCAACGACGAGGACAAACTCCACTCGCTCAGCGCCAATGTGCTGCGAATGGCATTACTCAACTCTGCCGAGCGCATCGTAGATGAGGTGGAGAAAATTATCAACGAAAACGACAAATAACGACACATAAATTTAGATTAAGATGAAAGATTTTGATTCCATATATTTTGTAGGCGCAGGCGGTATAGGTATGGCTGCCCTCGAACGCTATTTCCTCTCTAAAGGCAAAAAAGTGGCTGGATACGACCGCACCCCTACCGACCTCACACGCGCTCTGGAGGCTGAAGGCGTGGAAATCGCCTTCGACGAGAACCCCGACCTCATTCCATCGTACTGCCGCGATAAGGAACGCACGCTGGTGGTATATACCCCTGCCGTTCCCGACAACCACGCAGGCTTGCGCTGGTTCCGCAGCGAGGGTTTCGAGGTGGTGAAGCGCGCCAAGGTGCTCGGTGTGGTCACTGAGCACAGCAAGGGACTTTGCTTCGCCGGCACCCACGGCAAGACCACCACATCGAGCATGGCGGCGCATATTCTCGAAGTGTCGGGAATCGGCAGCAACGCCTTCCTCGGCGGTGTGCTCCGCAACTACGGCAGCAACTTCCTGCTCTCCGACAGCAGCCCCTACTCGGTGATTGAGGCCGATGAGTTCGACCGCTCATTCCACCAGTTGAGCCCATATATTGCCGTTATCACCTCGACCGATGCCGACCACCTCGACATCTACGGCAACTACGAAAACTACCTCGAAAGTTTCGCCCATTTCACCGAACTCGTGCGCCCCGGTGGAGCCTTGATTGTGCACACTGGTTTGGCACTGAAGCCACGCCCACAGAAAGGCGTATCCACCTACTCCTATTCGCTCAACGAAGGCGACTTCCATGCCGCCAACGTGAGAAAAGGCAATGGTGAAATCGTGTTCGACTTCGTGACACCCACCGAAACCATCACCGACGTCAACCTCGGTGTGCCTGTTGACATCAATATCGAAAACGCCGTGGCTGCCATGGCGGCTTGCTGGCTGGTGAAGGTGCCAAGCGAAGCCATGAAGAAGGCTATCGGCACATTCATGGGTCCAAAGCGCCGCTTCGAATTCTGGCTGAAGGAAGACGGCAAGGTGGTAATCGACGACTATGCACACCACCCCGACGAATTGAAAGCGTCGATCCGTTCGGTGAAGGACCTCTATCCCGGCAAGAAACTGACCGTGATATTCCAGCCTCACCTGTTCACCCGCACCCGCGATTTCGCTCCACAGTTTGCCGAAGCGCTCTCGCTTGCCGATGAACTGATTTTGCTGCCCATCTATCCAGCCCGCGAACAGCCAATCGAGGGCGTGACCAGCGAAATTATCCTGAAGGACGTAACTTGCCCTAACAAAAAGATTTACAGCAAGGAAAACTTGCTCAACTCAATACAAAATCTTAACTTTGAGGTATTATTGACCGCCGGTGCAGGCGATATTATCAACCTGCTGCCTCAAATTTGTGAAGAAGTAAAGAAACAGAAGCATTGAAATACGCTCGCTACATCATCATCATCTTGCTCGCAAGCCTACTGGTGTGGGGCATTTTCTGGGCTAAAGGTAAAGCAGGCCAACAGGTGTGCCAGAAGGTGGATATTCGCGTAGAGAACTACGACAGTTCCACTTTCGTCAACCCTGAAGGCATCATGCAATACTTAGACCAGTGCCACTTGCGCCTGAAAGGCACCCCTATGGCAGACATCGACCTCAAGAAAGTGGAACAGGCACTTGCCAAGTCGCCATATCTTGAGTCGAGCGAGTGTGTGAAGGGCGAAGATGGCGTGCTGCTGGTGAAGGTGCGCCAACTGGTGCCTGTGATGCGCGTGATTGATGGCGACAACATGTACTACGTGAACCGCGAGGGCAAGCGAATGCCCGCCTCCACATCGTTCAGCTGCGATGTGCCCATCGTGAAGGGGCATTTCACCGCCGCATATCCACCACAGCGCCTCATTCCGCTCATCAACTATGTGAGCGGCGACTCGGCACTCAATGCGCTGGTGGCAATGTTTGAGTACCGCGATTCCAACAACATCTACATGATTCCCAACATCACCGGGCATGTGGTGAACTTGGGCGATGCCTCTGGATTTGAAAACAAGTTTAAAAAACTCCTGCTCTTCTACAAGAAGGTGATGCCCGAAAAGGGATGGACAGCCTACGACACTATTTCGGTGAAGTGGCGACACCAGGTGGTGGGCAACCTGCGCAGCAAAAAGGTGATTGTGGAGCAAGTGGACACCACAGGCTTCGACAACAACGAGAACACCCGCCCCGACGACGATGTGCTACGCTCTGCCCCACCCGAAAAGCCGGATCCGGCACCAGCAGCCACAAAGCCTGCCGATAAAAAAGCTGAAAAGAAAGAGGTGAAAAAGCAGGAAAAGAAGGCGGAGAAGAAGCCTGAAAAGAAGCAAGAGAAAAAGGCTGAGAAATCAGTGAAAACTAAAAAGAAATAATAACAACGACATATAACCACTTACATTTATGGAGAATAACCAACATATCGTGGCGATTGAAATCGGCAGCACCAAAATAGTGGGCGCCATTGCCGAGAAAAGCGTTTCGGGCTACCTGAGCGTGAACCACCTCGAAGAAGAGAAACTTACCAACTGCGTGCGCTACGGCTGCGTGCAGAATGTGGAGAACACTAAAAACGCTATCATGCGTATTGTGAAGAAACTTGAGAACAAAATCAAGGGCGACATCACCGATGTGTATGTAGGCATCAACGGACGATCTCTCCATTCTGTACCCACCGAAATCGACCGCAACCTCAACATTGCCGAGTCGATTACGAAGCAGAATATCGAAAACCTGAAGAATAGCGCATTCAAAGAGCCTATCGCTTCGTATGAGCCTATCGATATTGTGCCACAAACTTATTATGTCGATAACAAGGAGCAACCCAACCCTGTGGGTTGCTGCGGCGGTAGCATCAACATTAAGTTTAACCGCATAGTGGCTAAACCCACACTCAAACTCAACCTTGAGCGCGCATTGGGCGCATTGAGGGTGAAGAAGTTCCTCGTCACCTCTTTGGCGATGGCTGAATCCATTCTCACCGAGGAGGAGCGCACCTTGGGTTGTATGCTCGTGGATATGGGTGCCGAAACCACCACCGTCACCATCTTCAAGAATGGCACGCTCAACTATATGGCAACGCTGCCTTTCGGCGGCCGCAACCTCACCCGCGACTTGGTGAACGGCTTGCAAAACACCACCGAGGACAAGGCTGAGACCGTGAAGAAAAACATTGCCGACCCTCTGAATATCGAGGCTACCGACCTGCTTATCGACGGCATCAGTTCCAAGTCTGCCATCAACTATATCATTTCGCGCACCAGCGAGATTATCACCAATGTGAACAAGCAAATCGAGTATGCGCATCTCAAGTCTTCCGACGTGAAGACCATCGTGCTCGTGGGCGGTGCCGCCAAGTTGAAGGGACTGCAAGCCGAATTTAAGGAAAGAACCCAAATTGAGACTCGCATGGGCACCACGCCTCCAAGCATCAACATTCTCAATCACGAAATCAACAAATTCGAGCATATCCAAGTGTTCTCTCTGCTCGACAAGGCAGCCTCTATCATTGCCGACGGCTCCACTTGCGTGGCTCTGCACTCGTTCACTCCAGAAGGCCCCACTATCAACACCGCCGCCGCTCCCAAGCCAGAGCCAGAGGAAAAGGAGCATAGAAAGCCTAAAAAGCCGGGCATGTTCAGCCGATTCAAGACTGCACTCGATAAACTCATGACCGAGGACGAAGAAGAATCCGAGGAATAATACAATTCATCACAGCAATAACCACTTTCAAAAGATAATTCAAATGATTGACAACGACAATATTTTCGACGGGATTGACAAGGATTCAGGATTTGACCAATCAGCCATGGGGAAATCCGGTTCTCTCGCATTGCCCACCATCATCAAGGTAGTGGGCGTGGGTGGCGGTGGCAGCAACGCCATCAACCACATGTACACCCAAAACGTGAACGGCGTTTCGTTTGTGGTGCTCAACACCGACCGCCAGGCACTCAACAATTCGCCTGTGCCGGAGCGTCTGCTCATCGGCCCTAAGACCACCAACGGCCTGGGCGCCGGCAATAAGCCAGAGGTGGCACAGCAAGCCGCCCTTGAAAGCGCCGACGACATCAGCGCACTCTTCGACGACGACACCAAGATGGTGTTTATCACCGCAGGTATGGGTGGCGGCACCGGTACGGGTGCGGCTCCTGTGGTGGCGAAAATCGCTCGCGACAAGGGCATCCTCACCATCGGTATCGTGACCATTCCTTTCCTCTTTGAAGGCCAACGCAAGATTCTCAAGGCACTCGCCGGTGCCGATGAGATGCAGAAATACGTGGATGCGCTGCTGATTATCAACAACGAGCGCCTCACCGAAATTTACCCCGACCTCGACTTCGACAATGCCTTCGGCAAGGCCGACGACACGCTCTCGATTGCCGCACGAAGCATCTCGGAACTCATCACCACCGAGGGCCGCATCAACCTCGACTTCAACGACGTGAACACCACGCTCCGTGATGGTGGTGTGGCTGTAATCAGCACGGGCTACGGCGAGGGCGAAAAGCGTGTGACCAAGGCTATCGAAGACGCGCTCAACTCTCCACTGCTGAAAAACCGCGACGTGTATGGCTCTAAGACCATTCTGGTCAACATCTACTATTCTCGCCAGGCACAGCAGTCATTCAAGATGGCGGAAGTGGATGAAATGAGCCGATTCATGACCAACTTCAGCCCCGAAGTGGATGTGATTTGGGGTGTGGCTTACGACGACACCCTCGACGACAAGGTGAAAATCACCATTCTCGCCGCAGGTTTCGATGTGTCGCTCGAAGTGGAAACGCCCCCTAAGGGCCAGCCAAAGGGTCCAGTCAAGACTGATGCCGACGAAGAGGCTCGCAAGCGCTTAGAAGACGAATATGGCGGCAAGGCGGCGCAAGTTCAAATCGAGCGTGCGGAAGCCAAGGTATTTGTGTTCAAACCCGAAGACCTCGACAACGACGAAATCATCGACCTCTTCGAAAAGACACCAACCTACAACCGCGACCAGAAATTCAAAAGCATGGTAGCAGAGAAGCGCAACACCACTCCAGCCCCACGCCCCGAACAAGGCATAGCGCAAGAGCAAAAGAAAGGCACAGGCACCATCAGTTTCGGCTAACAACCACAAAGCTCCCCTATATACCCCCAACAACAACGAAAGGCGACCCCACAAAAAAGGCCGCCTTTCGCATTTCTTCTGCATTTTAGAAGCACCGCAATTCACCACCTTCCACCTAAGCGACAGGCGGCCACTCCAAAAAAATCTTTCCAATTCTTTCCAATGTTTGCAAAACTGGAAAGAATTGGAAAGGTATTTTGTTGTTGGGGATTTCTTGTGCACTAAGGGATAATGGCTACTTTTGAAACATGCCGACATGTTCCAACGTTAAGCGTAGGGGATTTTGGGGGTTACTGGTGGTTGCCGCTTCCAATTTTTCAAAGCACAACTTTAATCACTGTAAATCAACAATTTGCAAATTCTTGTCTCGTGACACAAAATCAGCGAGGGACAAAAACGGGACAAAACCACGGAAAAATAAAGTCAAGACACTTTGCCCGAAATATCCCTTGTGGAAAACCTCTTCGTTTGCAAAGGTACAAATTTGTTCCTTGAAAAACGAGGGGAAATCCCTATTCCTCTCATTCACAACTCATTTTCCTACCATTGTACCCCAAATGTGGTTTTTGCAAACGGTTTTGACCTCAAACAGCGGCTTCTTGAAGACCACCGAAAGGCGAATAAGGACATCCTCACTCGACATTTCTATGACATGTCTAATATGATGTCAAGGAATGAAGGAGTTTGGTTGTCGAATGGTTGGGTGAAGGTCTTTCTTTGGATTTTCTTACCGTGTTTCCTTTATACGGTCATTTCGATTGTTTATTTTGTAGCATCATACATAGACAAGTAAATAAATGCCCATCAGCAAATAGAAATTTGTTTGTTGATGGGCTTTTAAAACCTCCAGTTGTGAATGGATTGCTTTGTTATTGTTGAACTGGTTCAGCATGAACGTAATAGTAATCATTCTTGGAGTCAGCATCGTCGCGATTGAGAACAAGTGCAATTCTTGTATCAGCAGTTGCCCAATATGTAACAATATGCGCTTTTTCAGGAAGAGCCTTGAATAAGGTGCGGTAATGCTCTACCTGCTTACCCACTTCGGTTCCCTTGCCATAATGGTTAATCATAAGTTCCGTCAGTTCACTGATTTCCTTTTCCAGGATGGCAATATCGTTGCCCTTGCCTTTTTCTTCGGAATTGTAGCGCAGTTCGGCATACACCTTGTTCATGTCGCCATTATATGTTCTCGGTTCGTAAACGGTGAAGCTCCGGCTTTTGTCAAGCAGGCACGTTGCCGTAAACTCGCGTGGCTTGCTCATTGCGAATCGTCCCCAGTCGAAGCAGAGGAATTTGTCGAAGTAGATGTCGTGGTGCATCGTGTATGTATAGACGACGCGACCTTTCTTGTAACCCTCAAAGTATGTGGTCAGGTTTGGGTTCGTATAGAAGAAACGGGTAGTCCATGTCAGGACAGTCTGCGCCTTGCTCTGATTGTTGCGGTGTATGACATATCTGTCTGGAACAATTCTGTCGTTGGCACTCCAAACGATGGAGTCGAAATATTCCAATGCTGGGTTTGGAAGCATTGCCGTGCCGAGATGGTCGGTCAGCGAGAATTCTACTTTTCCAAAAGCGACGATGACACTTCCGTTGGTACCTTCTTCAAAATCGTCGGGGTTGTAGTATCTTGCACTTACACGGAACTTGCAGTCGTCAGGAACGGCACCGGTAAAATCAAAGTTTGCATCATAATCGTATGCTTTCTTCATTTTTGCAAGTTCATTGTCGGTCATGCGTTGATATACAACCATGCTATAAAAGGGTTTCTGATTACCGTGCCCGTCGGATTTGACACCAATTTTTTGCATGGTGTACATATAGAATTCCTTTCCTTGGAGAGTGGTCAAAGCCAGCACTTGCATATAGCGGTTTTGCAAACTTTCGCTTTCTGTGCCACGCATGATGAAACCCTTTGTAGTATCGTAGCGCCACGTTGTCTTATTATAGAATTTGCCTGGGGTGTCACTATGGTGGAAACCGACAAGGCGACTGTCTGACTCAAACCAGTAATCTACATATCCTCCACCACAAACTGTTTCGCGATAATCTTTCTGTGAAAGCCTGCCGTCATTCTGAACTTCATATATGCCAATGACTTTCCATCCATATCCCTTTACCTCATCCTCAATAACTGTAGCTCTTGTTGGCTCGCAACTTTCGAGCACACAGCAGCCATCGTCGTTAATAGTATAAGTCTTTTCAAACAGATTGTCATAGTCAATAACCGGTCCGTTAGGTTCGTCAGTCTTATCACAACCTGTAAAAGAAACGATGCTGAGCATCGCCATCAGAAAAATCCAAATCCTTTTCATTGCTTACTTTATATTTATGTATTAAGTTCTTTTTCTTGAAATTTTCGCATGTATTATCCTCTATTGATTCGGTCTACCAATTCGTCTGGTGTAAGTATCTCCATCTTGGAGAAACCAAACCACTTTTTGCCCAAGTCCTTAATGGATGCACCTATGTGATATACATCATCGTCTATACAAAGGAAGCGGTCATGTGATAATCGAAATGTTTCAACATCAATCGATGCATATTGAGCGTTATGACGGTCAATGTCGAGTTGGAAGTGACGGCTTATTTGCTGAGTATAGATGGTTGCAGACACGCCATTTTCTCTCTTATCAAGCAATGTCAATACAGTTTCATCAACATAATTGTCTATTAGAATGATACGTTTCTTCGCACTCTTAATCAAGTCGGCTACGAAAGTATAGGCATCGTAAATTTGCCCATTGTAGAACACACCTTGCTTCGGTTTTGCGTTGCCTTCATCCAATCTACGGAACACCTCGTCAATGCGTTTGTCTGTTTCTTGCTGATGTTGCTGCATTTCCAGTTGATGGTATTCCATTGTTTCCAAACGACTAAAAACAGACGCATTATTTACCATAAAATGACGCATGGAAACAAAGGCTCGCATGATCTGAATATTGACCTCAATCGCTGTTTGTGAACGAAGAACACTACTAAGCATTGCCACTCCTTGCTCTGTAAAAGCATACGGCATATATTTGAGGTGTTGACCTTGCTTTTCGTTTAAGGTCGCAAATTGCGACCTTAAACATTCCTCCTTGGTCAGTTGAAACATGAAATCCTCAGGAAATCGTTTGATATTACGTTTTACTTGCTCATTAAGACGCTTTGTCTCTACCCCATATAGCGTTGCTAAGTCTTTATCAAGCATAACTTGCTGTCCTCTAATTACTTTTATTAAAGACTCTATATTACTCATCACAACCTTATTGATATCACATTTTGTGACATCAATTTTAGACTGGTCGCAAATTGCGACTGGTTTATTGTTATCTATGTTGTTTGCCATATTTCTATTTTAATTTTTAAGGTCGCAATTTGTGACCTTAAAAGTTTTGTTACTTATTGTTGTATGCAAAGGTAGTGCTTTTGGTCTTTAAACCACTATTACAAAAAACCTTTCTTTGGAAAGAATTGGTGGATTTGGTGAAAAAATTGTTACATTTATCGATTTTGGGGGGTGGGGTGCTTGCGAGTTTTGAGGCTGTAGTATAAATTTGCGAACAGTTTATAAAATCCTACCATTATGAAAACTATCTTGATTTCACTACTCATGCTCACGGCAACAGTTGCCCGTGCGCAAATCACTATCGCTGAACCCAAATTTGAACAAGAGGCTACCATCGTGATGAACGACACCGCTGGCGTGGAACTCCAATTGGAATACGCCATACAGAAAAGAACGGAAAACGTGGGGACAGCCATTCTATTTGGCGAGGGCAACAAGAGCCTGTATTACGAGATTTCGGGCGCGAAATCGCCTGTGACGCTGAGCAACGACTGCTACGAGAAGGATTTGCAGTTGATTTTCTCGTGGTCCGACAACAGGCTTTCGCCAAAGCGTCTGATTCAGATTTACCCTCTTGAGATTCAGAAGAAGCGTCGCATCTACAATGTGGGCGACTACGATGTGGTTTCCAACACCGAGACTTACGGTCAGAAGAATTGCGTGAAATTCACCGCAGAGAAATACGGCACCCACTCCTATCTAATCACCATTCCTAAAAGCGAACTGATGGCGCTGAGAGACGGAAATTTGAATGAGGCGAAAAAATTCGGCAAGCAATATCTGATTCACATCATAGCACCTGCCACCAACAACACTTCCGCCACCGAATGTTTCCTCACTTTCGGCATCGAGAAGCCCACCCTACCCCAACTCAACTATATGAAAACCCTACACAACTATATGAAAACCCTACACAAAAGTTCACAGAAATAACCGACAAACGCCAGCGCTATTGCGTCGGCGTTTTTTGGGTTCAGTCGATAAATGCTGGGGGCACAGAAACAAAAAACATAAAAAACAGCCTTTCGGCGATGCCAGTGCT